>Ga0153915_10005578_pt1 | contig 11713 bp, 11 predicted proteins | sample Opewatmetagenome_2_FD_107003 | JGI IMG/M metagenome (GOLD analysis project Ga0153915, IMG submission 107003) | Freshwater wetland microbial communities from Ohio, USA - Open water 3 Core 3 Depth 3 metaG | ecosystem: Environmental > Aquatic > Freshwater > Wetlands | place: USA: Ohio, Lake Erie...
GCACTACGACTGCCGACACGATCTACTTCGGCGGCGGAACGCCCTCGCTGCTGGACCCTTCAGAAGTCGCCCGCATCATCGCCGCATGTCGCGAGCACTTCGACATGGCCGGCGACACGGAAATCACGCTCGAAGCGAATCCTGAAAGCGTCGACCCGGCAAAGCTGGCCGCGCTGCGCGAGGCGGGCGTCAACCGGCTGAGTTTCGGCGTCCAGTCGTTTCGCGACACGGAGCTGCGACGGCTCTCGCGCCTGCACGACGCGAATCGCGCGCGCGCGGCGCTGGCCGAAGCACGCGGCACCGGCTTCGACAACGTCAGCCTCGATCTGATGATGTGGCTGCCCGAACAGCGTGTGGACGACTGGCTCGCGTCGGTCGACGCCGCGATTGCCTGCGGGCCCGATCATCTGTCGCTCTATCTCCTCGAGGTCTACCCGAACGCGCCGCTCAAGGACGACATGGCGCGTGCGCAGTGGTCGCAGGCGCCAGACGATGACGCGGCGACGATGTACATGACGGCCATGGAGCGGTTGGAGGCGGCCGGCCTGGAGCAGTATGAGATCTCGAACGTCGCCAGGCCGGGCCGGGCGTCGCGGCACAACCTCAAATACTGGACCGACGGCGAGTGGTTCGGCTTCGGCTGCGGCGCGCACGGCACCGTGGGCGGCGTGCGCAGCAGGAACGTGTCCGGCATCGACGACTACATCGATCGCATGAGCCAGGGGCAGCCCGTGGTGGCGGAAGTCCGGCGAATGGACCCGGCCGAGCGGCTGGGCGATGTGCTGTTTACCGGCCTTCGCCTGACCTCCGGCATCAATCTGGCCGCGGTCCGGCAGCGTTATGGCGTCGACGTATGGGAAAGATACCGGGACGATCTGGCGCCGTTTGTCGACGCCGGGCTCCTGCGGCACGACGACGAGCGCCTCGCGCTGACGCGCGCGGGCATGCTCCTCGCCAACGAGGTAATGACTGTTTTCGTGTAGCGGAGGAGTACGGTAGAGTAACCGCCTTTCGCGAATGGAGGCCCTGATGTTTCGGATTGCCGTCGGGTTGGTTGTGGGCGTGTTAGCAGCAGGTTCCGTTCAGGCACAGCAGGCCACACCGCCCGCCCAGCAGGCAGCGGCCGCTCCTGCCGCGCGTGTGTTCGGTTCGGATGCCGGCATGGTGTTGAACTTCATCAAGGCCGACAAGACCGCCGACTTCGAAGCGGTCATGGGCAAGCTGAAGGAAGCGCTGCAGAAGAGCGCGAAGCCGGAGCGCAAGCAGCAGGCCGCGAGCTGGAAGGTCTTCAAGTCGCCCGAACCGGCCGCGGGCGGCAACGTGCTCTACGTCTTCTTCATCGACCCGTCCGTGAAAGGCGCGGACTATACGGTGTCGACGATTCTCGCGGAAGCATTTCCGGCGGACGTGCAGGCGATTTTCAAGCAGTACTCCGACTCGTACGCGTCCGGCCAGAACTTCGTCAACCTGACGCTCGTCAACGACTTCGGCAAATAAGAAATTGCAGGATGGCAGGATTGCAGAAGGGCAGGATTGAATCCTGCAATTCTGCAATCCTGAAATTCTGCCATTCAGAATTTCAGATTCAGCCCTGCGTAGACCCGGTGCGCTGGCGTCGTCAGCGCACCGTTCTTCAACGTAAACACCCGGTAGTCGACCCGCAGACGAATCGGCCCCACAAGCGCGATCTTCACGCCGCCGCCGGTGTTCATGCCGAAGCCGGTGTTGTCGACCGCCGTGCCCAGCTCCTCGTGATACACGCCGGCGCCGACGGTGACATACGGCTGGATGCCGGCAAACGAGATCGGCGACTGCAGCAGCACGTTGCCCATTCCCGTTTTGAGCGCCGGCGCCGCCGCCTTGACGTCGTCTGTCGTGTCGGCGTATTCGAACTCGAAGCCGATCACCAGCAGGCCGGCGCCAATCGCGAAGCCTTTGGCCAGGCGATTCGCCGGCGACGTGTTCGCGCCCAGGAAAAGCGTCGCGTCGGCGAATGCTCGAACGGGGAAGACAAGGAATACGACAAAGACGAGCGCAGCTCGCGCCGTGGCGCGTACGTGTCTCATGTCTCCATGATATCGTTTTTCACACGATGGATTTCCGCCTGACCGAGGAGCAGCAACTGCTCCGGCGCACGGTCCGCGAGTTCGCGGACGCGGAAATCCGGCCGCACGTTCGCGAGTGGGACGAGGCGCAGCATTTCCCCGTCGAACTGATGCCGAAGCTTGCCCGACTCGGACTGCTCGGTATTCAGTGGCCCGAGGAGTACGGCGGCGCGGGGATGTCGGCGCTCGATTACTGCATCTGCGTCGAGGAGATCGCGCGCGTCGATCCGGGCGTGGCGCTGTCCGTGGCGGCGCACAACGGGTTGAGCTCGGCGCATCTCGCGATGTTCGGCAGCGACGAGCAGAAGCGGACGTTCCTGACGCCGCTCTCGCGCGGCGAAAAGATCGGCGCGTGGGGCCTGACCGAGGCGACCTCGGGCAGTGACGCCGCCGGGCTTCGTACGACGGCGACGAAATCGGGCGGCGCGTGGGTGCTGAACGGCTCGAAGGCGTTCACGACGCACGGGCGCGTCGGCGACGTGCTCGTCGCGATGGCAGTGACGGATCGATCCGCCGGCCCCAAGGGGATCTCGGCGTTCATCATCGAGCGCGGCACGCCGGGGATGACGCCGGGGAAGAAGGAAGACAAGCTCGGCATGCGGGCGAGCGAGACGAGCGAAGTGGTCTTCGACAACTGCCGCGTGGCCGCCGACCGGATGCTCGGCGTCGAAGGCCAGGGCTTCGTCAACGCGATGCAGGTGCTCGACGCGGGCCGAATCGGCATCGCGGCGCTGTCCGTCGGCCTCGCGCAGGGCGCCTATGAGGCGGGCCTTGCGTATGCGCACGAGCGCAAGGCCTTCGGCAGGACCATCGATCGGTTCCAGGCCATCCAGTGGAAGCTGGCCGACACCGCCACGCGCATCGAAGCGGCGCGGCTCCTGACGTACCGCGCGGCGTGTCTGAAGGATCGCGGCGAGCGTCTGACGCTCGAAAGCGCGATGGCGAAGCTGTATGCGAGCGAGATCGCCGTGCAGGCCGCCGACGACTGCGTGCAGATTCACGGCGGTTACGGGTTTGTGAAAGACTATCCGGCGGAGAAGTTCTTCCGCGACGTGAAGCTGACCACCATCGGCGAAGGCACGAGCGAGATTCAACGGCTCGTCATTGCCCGGCACCTGCTGTCTTGACGACACTGGCCGACCGCGTGCTCGCGGGCGACGCGCGGGCGATCGCGCGCGCGATCACGCTGGTCGAGGGCGAAGCAGCCGAGGCCGCCGCGCTCGTGCGTGACGTCTTCGCGCGCACGGGGCACGCCTATCTCGTGGGCGTGACGGGGCCGCCGGGCGCCGGGAAGAGCACGCTGGTCGATCGACTGACCGCCGAGTATCGCAACCCTTCGACAGGCTCAGGGCAGGGACAGACCGTCGGCATCCTGGCGGTCGATCCCACGAGTCCGTTTTCCGGCGGCGCGGTGCTTGGCGATCGCCTGCGGATGCAGTCGCACGCGGGTGACGAGGGCGTCTTCATCCGCAGCATGGCGACGCGCGGCCATCTCGGCGGCCTCGCCCGCGCCACCGCGGACGCCGCGCTCGTCCTCGACGCCGCCGGCAAGGACATCGTCATCATCGAGACCGTCGGTGTGGGACAGGCCGAAGTGGACATCGTCCGCACGGCCGACGTGTCGATCGTCGTGCTCGTGCCCGGCGCCGGAGACGACGTCCAGGCGCTCAAGGCCGGCATCATGGAGATTGCCGACATCTTCGTCGTGAACAAAGCCGATCGTGACGGCGCGGATCGCCTGGTATCGGCGATCGAGTCGAACCTGAGCCTGCAGACGTTTCTACCGGGGCAATGGCGTCCGCCGATTGTCAAAACCGTCGCGACCACGGGCGCCGGCGTGCCTGAGCTGATGGGGGCGATCGACGCGTTTCGCGCGCATGCTCGTGCGGCGCATGTGTCGCGTCGCCGCGACCGGAGCGAAAGCCGGCTGCGCGATCTGCTGTCGCAGCGGGTGATGTCGAGGCTCGAGCATTCGGCGTGGGGCAAAGGAGCACTGGCCGCGATGGTCGATCGCGTGGCGTCGCGGGAGCTCGATCCCTATTCGGCCGCCGATCAGCTGCTGGAGAAAGCCTTCGCATGAAAGCCGTGCTCGACCATGTCGGCATCGCTGTGAAGGATCTCGACGCGGCGCTCGGGTTCTATCGCGACGCGCTCGGCCTGCACGTCGAGGTGCCGGAAGAGGTGGCGTCGCAGCGCGTCCGCGCGCATTTCATCCCCACGGGCCAGTCGAGTCTGGAGCTGCTCGAAGCGACGGCGTCCGAGTCAGCGATCGCGAAGTATGTCGAGAAGCGCGGGCCGGGGCTGCATCACATCACGCTGCGCGTCGACGACATCCGCGCGGCGCTCGACGAGCTCAAGGCCCGCGGCGTCAGGCTCGTCGACGAACAGCCGCGTCCGGGCGCCGAAGGCGCGCTCGTCGCCTTTATTCATCCGTCAAGCGCACACGGCGTGCTCGTCGAGCTCAAGCAGGCGAATCCCGAATCCCAAATCCCGAATCCCGTCAGGAAATATCAGCTGGGCGATCTGGAGCTGATATCGCTCTTTGACGGCTTCTTCCGCCTGGATGGCGGCGCCATGTTCGGCGTCGTCCCGAAGCCGCTCTGGGAGAAGAGAGCGCCCGCCGACGATCGCAATCGCATCCTGCTCGCGATGCGGCCGCTGATCGTCCGGGGGAACCGGACGATGCTCATCGATGCCGGGCTCGGCGGCAAAGACGACGAGAAGTTCCACGGCATTTATGGTGTCGATCGGTCGCGCAGTCTCGACATGACGCTGGCTGAAGCCGGGCTGACGCCCGACGACATCGACATCGTGCTTGCGTCGCACCTCCACTTCGATCATTGCGGCGGCTTCACCTGTCGCGACGCCAGCGGAAAAGTGCGGCCGACGTTTCCCCGTGCTCAGTACATCGTCCGCCGCGGTGAATGGGAAGACGCGACCCATCCGCACGAGCGGAATCGCGCGAGTTATCTCGCGGACAACTACGTGCCGCTCGCCGAGGCCGGCGTGCTGCAGCTCGTGGACGACGACCAGACGATCATGCCCGGCGTACGCGTGAAGCGCACCGGCGGGCACTGCATGCATCATCAGATCATCTACATCGAGAGCGGCGGCAAGACGGCGGTCTTCACCGCGGATCTCGTGCCGACGACGGCGCATGTGGACAGCCCGTGGATCATGGGCTACGACCTGTATCCGATGGACACGCTGGCCGCAAAGAAGGCGCTGTTCAAGGACGTCGTCGAGAAGGACATGCTCGTCTTCTTCGAGCACGATCCCGCCGTGGCGGCGGGCTACATCAGAGAGGAGAACGGGAAGCGCCGGGTCGTTCCGGCCGCGTCCTGAGACCGTATGAGCGAGCAGATTGGCATTGGCATCATCGGCGGAAGCGGGCTGTACGACATGGCGGAGCTCACCGACCGCAGCGAGCGGAAAGTCGAGACGCCGTTCGGCGATCCATCCGGGCCGTATCTCGTCGGCACGCTTCGCGGCAAGCGCGTGGCCTTTCTCGCGCGCCACGGCGCGGGCCACACGCTGTTGCCGTCCGAGCTGAATTTCCGCGCGAACATCTACGGCTTCAAGGTCCTCGGCGTCGAACGCATTCTGTCAGCCAGCGCCGTCGGCAGTCTCAAACACGAGTACAGGCCGCTCGACATCGTCATCCCCGATCAGTTGTTCGATCGCACCAAGGGACGCATCAGCACCTTCTTCGGACGCGGCCTCGTCGCGCACGTCGGCTTCGCGCACCCGTTCTGCGGCGTGCTGTCGGCGATTGCCGCGGATTCAGTGCAGGCGGTCGGCGCGACGGTGCACCGCGGCGGGACGTACGTGAACATGGAAGGGCCGCAGTTCTCGACGCTCGCCGAGTCGAAGCTGTATCGCTCGTGGGGGATGGACGTCATCGGGATGACGAACCTGCAGGAGGCGAAGCTGGCGCGCGAAGCGGAGATCTGCTACACGACGCTTGCGCTCGTCACCGACTACGACTGCTGGCATCCCGATCACGATTCAGTGACCGTCGACCTGATCATCGCCAATCTGCTGCAGAACGCGAAAACCGCGCAGCAGGCGATCGCCGAGGCCGCGGGCCGCATTTCAGGCCCGCGCACCTGCGCGTGCAAAGATGCCCTCGCAACCGCTATCATTACCAGACCGGAGCGCGTCCCCGCGCAGACAAAGCGGGAGCTCGCGCCGATCATCGGCAAATACATTCAATAGGACGCGCATTCATGAAAATTATCGTGACGGGATCGATTGCGTACGACTACCTGATGTCCTTCCCCGGCAAGTTCACCGAACAGATCCTTCCCGAGCATCTGCATCGGCTGAGCGTGAGCTTCCTGGTCGATTCGATGGACAAGCGCCGCGGCGGCTGCGCCCCGAACATCGCGTACACGCTCGCGCTGCTCGGCGAGAAGCCGTATCTCATGGGCACGGCGGGCGAGGACTTCAGCGACTACAAGCAGTGGCTCGAGGCGGCCGGCATCGACACGTCGCTGTGCGAGCAGGTCAACGGCAAGTTCACGGCGTCGTTCTTCTGCAGCACCGACACGGCGAACAACCAGATCGCGTCGTTTTATACGGGCGCGATGGCCGACGCGGGGCAGCTCTCGTTCCGCAACGCGAAGGACGCGAAGCTGGCGATTATCTCGCCGAACGATCCGGGCGCGATGGTCACGTACGCCGAAGAGTGCCGGACGCTGAAGATTCCGTTCATCTTCGACCCGGGCCAGCAGTGCTCGCGGATGTCCGGCGACGAGTTGAAGGACGGCATCTCTGGCGCGCACATCCTGATCTGCAACGACTATGAGTTCGAGCTGATCCGGCAGAAGACCGAGATGGGCGAGAAGGAAGTGCTCGAAGAAGTCGACATCCTGATCGTCACGAAGGGCGAGAAGGGCTCGTCGGTGATCACGAAGAGCGGCCATGTGGACGTGCCGGCGGTGGCGCCGCATCGCGTCGCGGATCCGACGGGCGTCGGCGACGCCTTCCGCGGCGGCCTGATGAAGGGGTTCGCGATGGGCCTGTCAGCCGACGCGGCCGCGAAGATCGGCAGCGTCGCCGCGACGTACTGCCTCGAACACCTCGGCGGCACCTATCACTCTTACACGTGGGGTGAATTCGAGAAGCGCTACCGCGAGCACTTCGGCGTGCTGACGGTGTAGCTGAAGGCGTAGATGAAGGCGTAGATGAAGGCGTAGCGTCCGGCTTCAGCCGGACGCTACGACAGCGGTCATCCTGTTGCCCGCTCGGCGACCACGCGGTTGCGGCCGGCATGTTTCGCTGCGTACAGTCGCTCGTCGGCCGCGGCGAGCATGTCAGCGACGCTCTTCCGGGACATCTCGCTGTCGAGACCCACGCTGATCGTCACCCGCAGATCCGGATCGGTCTCGCGCCAGGGGTGCGCCTCGATGCGCTCGCGAATGCGCTCGGCGAGCGCCACCGCCTCGGCCGGCTGGCTTTCCGTAAAGACAATCGCGAACTCCTCGCCGCCGTAGCGGGCGACGATGTCGCTGCTGCGCGTGTTGGCCTGCAGGATCTTCGCGACCAGGCGCAGCACGTCGTCGCCGACGGCGTGCGTGAAGCGGTCGTTGATCTGCTTGAAATGGTCGACGTCGCACATCATCGCCGTCAGCGGCCGGCTGTACCGGCGCGCGTGCGCGAACGCCGTCGCCGCCTGCTCGTCGAAGTGCCGGCGGTTGTGCAGGCCGGTGAGCTCGTCGCGAATGCTGAGCTCGCGCAGCTGGACCGTCTGCTGGTCGATACGCTGGCGCGATTCGTACAGCTCGCGGCTCATCTGGTTGAACACGGTCGCCATCGTGCCGAGTTCGTCGCCCGTGCTTTCGTCGACGCGCTGGTACAGGTCGCCTCGTCCCATCGCCTCAATCGCCGTCGTCACGCGGCTCACGCGGCGGCTCAGGCGGGCGCCGATGACGAACCCGAGGGCGACGGCGAGCAGGCCGGCGGCGCCGACGCCATAGAGCATTGCACTCTGCATGGCGCCGAGATAGCCCTGATCGAACCGGTTGAAGTTCGGCTGCCGCAGCGGGATCGCCTCCGCCACGACGTGTCCGTTCACGCGGATGGGCAGGGCCGTGGCGCGGAGTTCCTTTGAGCTTGGCGCGCCGGCCTGAAATTCGTCCGGACCGAGCAGCACCCGGCCGGTCTGCGCTTCGAGCAGCAGAAAGCGAAATGGCGGAACCTGGGCCAGAGTCGGCCTGGGCCGCAGCGGCGCTCCATCTGGCGGCGGGCCGGCGTCCGGCGCGGGCTCGCCGTCAGGCAATGGCGCGCCCAACCGTCCACCGCGTCCCGGTCCGCGGAGGGCATTCAGCTGCCTGGAGAACTCGCCAAACGGCACGGCACGTGCCGCGTTGTCCCACGTCTGATACCTCTGGAAATACGCCACCACGTCGTCCTGGAACCGCCCGAACGACTCGTCCAGCTGGATCTGATCGAACCGCCGCAGCAGGATTTCGCGCGCGACAATGCCCACCAGGCCGGCGGACGACAGTCCGACGAACAGCAGGGCGAGCGTGAGCTTGGTGCGGAGCGAGGGCGCCGGCATCCCGCGCCATGCTACCTCATGGGATTTGGGCTTTGGGATTCGGGATTTGAGGCGGGTGAAGCAATCGGGAAAGGCGGACCTCGTTTTGTTTTCGGCCGTAGCGTCCGGCTTTAGCCGGACGTTCAGTCGTAGTGCAGGCCTTCAGGCCTGCGATTCTCTGCCCTTCGTGCGGTTGGGCGGATCTAATCGAACCGATCCTCTGGATTCCCCGGTCTCTTCACGCCGACGCCACCGTCACGGCTAATTCCAATGTCTGGCTCTCCGCGCCATGATCGCTGGACGCCCGCTGGAAGGACCTGTTGCCCTCTCGCACCTCCACGATGTCGTAGTCCAAGGCGTCTTGAGCAAGGTCGTCCTGCGATATTTCAATGCCATCGCGCACAACCTGAAGGTCCGGTGACCATCTGCTTTGGAGCGCAGTGAGCGCTTCGATTGGGTTGTCCCAATCTTGATCGAGTTCTGCTGGCAGTGGATGACCTGAGAAGCTGACGATTGAGTAAGTCATGCCTTTTCATCTCCTGCTGTACGAACTCAAAGAAAAGCAAAGGCCGCCGGACATTGCTGTCGGGCGGCCCCAGGCACTGTACGGATTGAGTAGCTACTGCTTAGTAGTACTAAACTGATCTCTCTCGCTCCTGCCAGTCGCAAGGATTCGCGCACGCGATGCGCGCATCCGTGTCCGAACGTAACACGAAACAAAGTGTTCGCCAATATGCCACTGCGCAGAGCTGTCCCAATAGATGATGTCCGTATCAATGCGTACACTGCACACGCCACCCAGTCGAATCGAAAGCGGGGCGGGTGGCCGCGAACGGGCGCCCGCTCGGGCGCGGAAGCGTCAGCCGTGGGCATGGCTTTTCGCTGAGCACCCGAGTGGGCTGTTCGCGGACAGGACCCGGACGCGGTCGCATTGCTTTCGATTCGACGTCCGGCTGAAGCCGGACGCTACAGGCGCGGTCCGCCTAGACGCGGACGGTACAGGCGCGGTCCGCCTAGACGCGGACGGTACAGGCGCGGTCCGGCTGAAGCCGGACGCTACGGGCGCGGTCCGCCTGAAGGCGGACGTTACGTACGGATGGATGTCGCAGCGTGACGGCAATCACCAGATCGCCAAATCACCCAATCACCAGATTCAGAGGATCTTGCTCTTGAAGTATTCGAGCGTCGTGACGAGGCCCTGTTCGAGGGGCACCTTCGGCTCCCAGCCGAGGAGGGTGCGGGCGAGGGTGATATCGGGCTTGCGCTGCTTCGGGTCGTCTTTCGGGAGCGGACGGTAGACGAGTTTGCTCTTCGATCCGGTCATCCGGATGATCGTCTCCGCGATTTCCTTGATCGTCATCTCGCGCGGGTTGCCGATGTTGATCGGGCCGTGCTCCTTCGAGAGCATCAGCCTGATGACGCCGTCGACGAGGTCGCTGACGTAGGTGAAGCTGCGCGTCTGGCTGCCGTCGCCAAAGAGCGTGACGTCTTCGTTGCGCAGCGCCTGCGACGCGAAGGCCGGCACCGCGCGGCCGTCGTTCACGCGCATCCGCGGGCCGTAGGTATTGAAGATGCGGACGATCTTCGTGTCCACGCCGTGGTAGGTGTTGTACGCGTAGGTCATCGCCTCGGCGAAGCGCTTGGCTTCGTCGTACACCGAGCGGGGGCCGACCGGGTTGACGTTGCCCCAGTACGTTTCTTTCTGTGGATGCACGAGCGGATCGCCGTACACCTCCGAGGTGGAGGCAAGCAGGAATGCCGCGCCTTTCGCCTTGGCCACGCCGAGCGCGTTGTGCGTGCCGAGCGCGCCGACTTTCAGCGTCGGAATCGGCAGTTGCGCGTAGTCGATCGGGCTGGCGGGGCTCGCGAAATGGAGAACAAAGTCCACGGATCCGGAGACAAAAAACGGCTTCGTGACGTTGTGTTCGATGAGTTCGAAGTCGCGGTTCTCAAGGTGCGCGACGTTCGCCCGGTCGCCCGTGATGAAGTTGTCGATGCCGACGACCGAGTAGTCCCGGTCGAGCAGCGTTTCAGCCAGGTGCGAGCCGATGAAGCCCGCCGCTCCGGTAATCACCACTCGCCGCTTAGTAGGCATGTTTGTGGAAGAACCCTTTCACGATCGTCAGCCAGATGATCTTGAGGTCGAGCCTCACCGACCAGTTTTCAATGTAGTACAGGTCGTACTCGATGCGCTTGTCGAGCGCCGTGTTGCCGCGCCATCCGTTCACCTGCGCCCACCCGGTCATGCCTGCCTTCACCTTGTGCCGCAGCATGTACTGCGGAATCCGGTGCTTGAACTGCTCGACGAAGTGCGGCCGCTCGGGCCGCGGGCCGACAATCGACATGTCGCCACGCAGCACGTTCCACAGCTGCGGAAGCTCGTCGATGTTCGACTTCCGCAGGAACCGGCCGAGCGCCGTCACGCGCGAATCGTTTTCGCGCGTCCACACGGGACCGCTGTCGCGCTCCGCATCGTCCACCATCGACCGGAATTTCACGATCGAGAATGGCCGGCCGTCGAGCCCCATGCGCTCCTGCCTGAAGAGCGCGGGGCCCTTCGACGTGATGCGAACCAGCAGGCCGATGACGGCCAGCGGAATGGCGAGCACGATCAATGCCATCGCCGAGATGGCGATGTCGAGCAGGCGTTTGACGACCGAGTTGAGGCCCTGGAGGGGGATGTCGTTGACGTCGATGACCGGGATGCCGTCGAGATCCCAGAGCCGCGCCTTGAGCGCGATCACCTGCAGCAGGTCGGGAACGACCTTGACGTCGAGGCACTCGCGCGTCGTCGCGTCGAGCAGGTCGAGCATCTTGAGATGCTGCTCGGGCGGAAGCGCGACGTACAGATGATCCACCAGCTCACGGACGGCGATGTCCGTCGTCTTGTCAATCGTGCCAAGCAGCGGAAGGCCGCGATAACCGTGATGATCGCCCGGGAGATCGTCCACGAAGCCGACGATCTGATAGCCAAGCTCGCGGTGCTCGATGATCTTGTCGGCGACCAGCCGGCCCAGTTCGCCCGAGCCGGCGATGAGAATCCGGCGCAGCCCCAGCCCTGAGC
>Ga0153915_10005579_pt1 | contig 11712 bp, 8 predicted proteins | sample Opewatmetagenome_2_FD_107003 | JGI IMG/M metagenome (GOLD analysis project Ga0153915, IMG submission 107003) | Freshwater wetland microbial communities from Ohio, USA - Open water 3 Core 3 Depth 3 metaG | ecosystem: Environmental > Aquatic > Freshwater > Wetlands | place: USA: Ohio, Lake Erie...
GAGGTGATGAGGACGCCGTGGTCGTTGACGAAGCTGTCGGCGAACTCCTGGGTCGTGGCCTCGATCCAGAGGAAGCCGTTCGTCCGGCCGTCCGTCTCGTAGACCGCGCCGTTGCCGAGATCGACCTTCTGGGGCGCGCCGTAGTTCCGGGGCCGGATCTTGCGCAGGTTGACGACGATCTCGCCGCGGTCGTCCTCGTTGTGGGCGACCATGACCGCGCCGTCGGCGCTGGCCTTCTTGCCGACGAGGACGGTGAAGCATTCGCCGCCGCGGCCTCCGGGCCCCGAGGCGAGGGCGGGGAGGGCGAGCGCGGCCAGGCCGAGGATGAGCGGGACGAGGGCGGCGAGCTTCTTGGCGTTCTTCATGGGCATCAATGTACTCCCCGGAGAGGGGAGCGTTCAAGTGGCGGTCCGGCGATGCCGGGTCAGATCCGGAACGTGATCCGCGCCCCGATCAGGAACCGGTTGAGCTCGACGGCACGCCCGGGGATGCTCACCTCGACGGTGCGGACGAACGCCGGGGGCGTAAAGGGGGAGTAATCGTTGATGTCGCGGAACGCCAGCTCTCCCGTGCTCGTCACCGGCGCGAACCCGGCCCGGGCGTAGCACCAATCCGTGACGAGGCCCAGGGAGAAGGCGGGGATGAAGTAATAATCGAACGCGACGCGTGCCCTCAAAGCGAGGGCGACCTTCCGGTCCGGCGGGATGAGGCCCGGGTTCGGCGTGATGCGCACGAACGCCGGCCCGGCGGCCGCCCCGACCTCGAGCGAGACCCGGGACAGGCGGTCCGGGACGATGAGGCGGTAATCGGGTCCCGCGAGAAAGACGTCGAAGGCGACGGCATCGGTCGGATAAGGGGGACCCGGGATGAAGCCCATATATGACTTCCCGTCGGCCGTCAAGACGAACTTGGGGAAGGCGTAGAGGAGATTGCCCCGGCCGGCGGCGTGGAACCACTCGATCTCCGCGAGCCAGCGCTTGGTCCATTCATAGGCCAGGCCGATGGGGCCGAAGTGGGCCTTATGGTGGTATCCCTCCCAGCTCGTCGGGCCGTCGTCCTCGAACGTCAGGGGGAAAGTGCCGGCCTCCTCGGGCGGGACGTCTCCGGCAAAGCGCCACGAGCCCTCCTCATTCCGATAGCCATTGCGGGAGTCCCAGAGGTTATAGGCGCCGCCCAGGCTGAGCCTGAACCGGTGAAGGCGCGACGGTCCCGGCCTCCCCGTCTCGAGACCCAGCGGGGCCAGGCGCCGGCCCTCGAGCGACCGGCCCTTGAGCTTATCGAGATATCCCTGGATGACCTCATCCCGCTCTCCCGCGAACGGCAGGACCGAATCCGCTCCCAGCCCGAGGCCGATCGCTCCTCCCAGGAGCGCCTGGACGCTTCCGATGAGGGCGGCCCATTTGAGGGTGGGCAAGGCCCCCCCGTTCTCAGGCTCCCGTAGCGTAGCCCAGACGGCCTCTCCCGCCCCCGTCAAAAAGCCTCCGATCGCGAGCGGCAGGGCGCGGGACTTCCGGACGACCCTGACGGCCTTGATATCGGTCAGGGCGATCGAGACGTCCGTGCCGGAGCTGAGCAGGAGAAGCGAGTCCGGCCTGACGGCGATGAGCTCTCCGGCGACCTGCGCGCCGTCGAGTTTGGTGACGACGACGGGGGCGCCTCTCCGTTCCCGGGCTCGTGCGGCGGCCGGCGAGCCGAGAAGAAAGAGGGCGATCAAGGCCCAGGCGGCGAACTTGAGAGCGGAGTTTCCCATGGCTAGGCCTCCCATCGCTGGCATTATGATTTTCATGGAGGCAGGAGTTGTCAAGGGTCCGTCAAGATTCGGTCAGGAAGGCGTCAGGTTTGACAGGCCGGGACGGGCGTCGCTAGAATGGCTTTGCCTATGGACGCGGCGGCGAAGGCGAAGGAGCAGCTCGACTTGAGGGATTTCGCCCTGGGCCTGGGCTTCGACCTCTTTGGCGTCGCCGACGTGACCTCGCTGAGGGCCGGTTTCCTGCTCGAGCCGGGGACGAGGGACCGCTTCGTACGGGCCGTATCCCTGGGCAAGCGCCTGAGCCGCGCCGTCCTCGACGACATCCCCGACCACCCCACCTCGCTATACTTCCACCACTATCGCCAGATGAACGCTTTCCTCGACCGCGGCGCGCTCCTCGTCGCCGACCACATCCAAAGGCGGGGCTTCCGGTCGCTCCCCATCGCCGCTTCGCAGATCATCGACTGGGAGAACCAAAAGGCACATGTCTCTCACAAGCACGTCGGACGGGCGGCCGGCCTCGGCTGGCTCGGCCGCAACAACCTCCTCGTCAACCCCGATCTCGGGGCCCAGTTCCGGCTGGTCACGGTCCTGACCGACATGCCGCTCGAGGCCGATTCGCCCCTCGAGCGCGACTGCGGCGCTTGCCGCGCCTGCGTCGCGGCCTGCCCGTGCGGGGCCATCAAGCAGACGCGCGAGGCCTTCGACCACCGGGCCTGCTACGAGACGCTCAAGGATTTCCGCAAGAAAGGCTACACGAGCCAATTCATTTGCGGCATCTGCGTCCGCGACTGCCGCGGACCGAAGGGAGGACGGTCATGAGCCATGAACGGAAAGAGAGGATGACGCGGCGCGAGTTCTTCGCCGCCGGGGCGGGGATCGCGGGAGGCGCGGCGCTCGCGGCCGGGGCCTTGACGGGCGCGGCCCGGGCCTTCCCGCGGACTCAGGCCGGGACTTCGAGCCGGGGCTCCGTCCAGACCGCCGTCGCCGCCGCGAAGTCGCGGGTCGTTCTCGTCAAGACCGATTCCCGGGCCGACGGGGTGAAGAAGTGCTTCGACCTCCTGAAGCTCGACCCGTTCGACGGGAAAAGCGTCCTCGTCAAGCCCAATTTCAACACCAGCGACGAGACGCCCGGCTCGACGCACAACGACACCCTCAAGGCCATCCTCGAGCGGGCTCGCGAGATGGGGGCGAAGAGGCTCCTCATCGGCGACCGGAGTGGGCCCGAGCCCACGGCCCAGGTCTTCGAGAAGAAAGGCATCCCGGCCCTGGCCGCCCCCTATGAGGCCAAGCTCCTGAACTTCGACGAGCTGGGTTCGAGCGGCTACATCAAGATGAACCCTCCGGCCTCGCACTGGAAGGAAGGGTTCCTCGTCGCCGCTCCGATCGTGGAGACCGATGCCGTCATTTCGACCTGCTGCCTCAAGACCCACCAGTTCGGCGGCGTCTTCACCATGTCGCTCAAGAACTCGGTCGGCATCGTGCCGCGCGCCGGGCACAACTACATGCGCCAGCTGCACGGCTCGCCCGACCAGAGGCGGATGATCGCCGAGATCAACACCGCCTACAAGCCGGCGGCCATCATCCTCGACGGCCTCGTCGCCTTCGTGGACAAGGGCCCGATGACCGGCCCGCGCAAGGACGCCGGGGTCTTTCTGGCCGGGACCGACCGGGTGGCCGTCGACGCCGTCGGCGTGGCCATCCTCAAGCAGCTCGGATCGAACGACGACATCATGAAGACGCCCATCTTCGCCCAGGAGCAGATCGCCTGGGCGGCCATGATCGAGCTGGGGGCGGCCTCGCCGGCGGACATCGTCATCGAGACGCCCGACGCGGCGAGCGAGGCCTACGCCGAGACGATCCGCAAGATCCTCGCCGCCGGCTGAGCCCGCGACGGCGTCATTCCGGGCCGATCGGCTCCTCGATCGAGACCGCAGCCATCCCGCCGAGGACGCGGGCCCCGCTCTCCGTGACGACCATGCAGTCCTCGGTCCGGACGCCGAATTCGCCGTAGATGTAGATGCCCGGCTCGTTGCTGAAGGTCATGCCGGGCTCGAGCCTGAGGGCGTTCCCCTTGACGAGATAGGGATATTCGTGGCCCTCCATGCCGATGCCGTGGCCGAGGCGGTGGGCGAAATATTTGTAGCCGGGGCCGTAGCCGGCGTCCTCGACGACCTTGCGGGCCGCGGCGTCGACCGATTCGCAGGTCGCGCCGGGCCGGGCCGCGGCGAGGGCCGCGTCCTGGGCCTTCTTGACGATGTCCCAGACGCGCCGCTGCTTGTCGGAGGGCCGGCCGAAGACGACCGTCCGGGTGACGTCGGAGCGGTAGCCCTCGACCGAGCAGCCGCCGTCGACGAGGACGCAGTCGCCCGGCTGGAGCGTGCGCGGGACCTGTGAGCCGTGCGGGAAGGCCGTATTCGGGCCGAACTGCGGCCCGCCGCCGCCCTGCGATCCCAGCTTCTGGGTCGCCGCGGCGATGGCGCCGCCGAGATCGCGGGGTGACATGCCCTCGCGCAATGTCTTGAATCCTTCGCGATAGGCGATCTTGGTGATGCGGTTAGCCAGGTCCATGAAGGCGATCTCCTTGGCCGTCTTGGTCCCCCGGCAGCCCTCGGTGACGGGCGCGCCGTCGACGATCTCGGCCCCGGTGAGCGTCCGGCGCAGGCCGAAGACCTCGAAGGCCCGCAGGTCCGGGGCCGCGGCCAGCCGGCCCGTCGCCGCGCCGATGTCCTTGAGGACGCCGCCGATCAGGGCGTAAGGGCTTTCGTGCTCCTGCCAAGTCCGGATCTCCTGTCCGGCCGGGACGAGCTCCTGGGCCCGCGGCGCCTCAAAGGCCGGCGAGACCCATATCGGATCCTTTTTGGGGCTGAGGACGACGCCGAAGACGCGCTCGCTCAGCCACCAGCCGACCTTGGTGAAGTAGAGGAGATTGGTCCCGCCGCCGACGAACAAGGCGTCGAACCGGTTCGCGGCCATGAGCCGTTTGGCCTTCTCGATGCGCGCGGCGAAATCGGCGGGCCCGAGCGGCTCGACCCCCTTGACCAGGTTCTCCAGGGGCTGCCCCTGCAGGGGACTGTCCCTCTTTGCGGCTTCGGCTTGTCCAAGCCCCAGCGCGGCGACCGAGATCGCGCCGGCCTTGATGAACGAACGGCGGGTGGGCGACATGACGGCACCTCCTTCGAGCGGACAGGAATATCACATTTCACAAGGGGGGAACAAGAACGCGTTTGGCCTGGAGGTGCCTAATGTCCCCTACCGATCGAGGTCCCGGACGAACTCCTCGACCTTGGAGACGAGGTCCTTGTTGCCGATGTAGAGCGGAGTCCGCTGGTGAAGGGACGACGGGACGATGTCGAGGATGGGCCCGCGGCCGTCCGAGGCGTAGCCGCCGGCTTGCTCGGCGATGAAGGCGAGCGGCGCCGCCTCGTAGAGAAGGCGCAGCTTTCCCGACGGGGCCTTGGGGTCCTTCGAGTCCGCGGGATAATAGAAGACGCCGCCCGCGAGCAGGTTGCGATGGAAGTCCGAGACGAGCGTCCCGATGTAGCGGAGCGAGAGTCCTTTGACGCCGCCCACGCGCCCCTGGAGGAACTCCGTGTAGCGCTGGACGCCCTTGCTCCAGTAGATCTGGTAGCCGAGGTTGACGCTGAAGTACTTCGGCTTGGGGATGGTGATGTTCGGATGGGAGAGCAGGAACTCGCCGACCGACGGGTCGAGGGTGAAGCCGTGCACGCCGTGGCCGGCCGTGTAGACGAACATCGTGCTCGTGCCGTAGGCGATGTAGCCCGCCGCGACCAGGTTGCGGCCGGACTGGAAGAACTCCGACAGCTCGACCGGCCCGAAATCCTTCGGCCGCCTGTAGATGCCGAAGATGGTGCCCACCGGCATGTTGAAGTCGACGTTCGACGAGCCGTCGAGCGGGTCGAAGACGAGGAGGTACTTGCCCATGGGGTACTGGTCGGGGATGGGCATGAACTCGGCGTTCTCCTCGGAGGCTAGGCCGGCCAGCCGGCCGGTGTGGTCGGTGAGGCGGGTGACCGTCAGGTCGGCGAAGCGGTCGAGCTTCATGACCGTCTCGCCCTGGATGTTGATGTCCTCCGTGCGCCCCAAGATCTCGGCCAGGCCGGCCCGAGTCGTCTTGCTGGCGATGACCTTGCCGGCCAGGGCCAAGGCGTAGAGGATGTTGGTCAGGACGCCCGTGGCCTCGGGGTGGAAGGCCTGTTCTTCGAGGATGTGCCGTTCGATGGTGATGATGGGAGAGGGGTCCGCTGGGCCGGCCATTTCGCCTCCTTGTCCTCTTCGGCTCCTTGGGTGAGAAGCCAGGATACCACGCCCCCGGCCGGGGTTCAAGACCGCGGCTTGCCCTGTCCGGCGGGCTCGGCTATAATCGGCCGAGACTGGTGGAACCATGGGGCGGCGAAAGTCGACCTTCATCCTGTCCTTGCTGGCCGGGTGCGCCATCGTCGGCGTCAGCGTCTTCGGCTTCATCGGCCTCCTGACCCGGCCCGAGATCCCCTGGGCGGCGCTCGAAGCCGCGACCGGCGTCGGCCGGAACGACCTGCCGCGGGCCGTCGTCCGGGCCGACGGCTTCGAGGTCCGCGACCGCGACAACGATTTCAAGTTCATCGCCGCCCGCCACCGCATCGGGGACCCGGTCGAGTTCGTCGTCGCCCGGGACGGCGGCGAGGCCGCCGTGACCGCCCCGCTTACGGCCTTCTATGACCGCGGCCTGCCCGTCATCTTCCTCGTCACGGGGGCGTTCGGCTTCCTCATCGGCTTCCTCGTCTTCATCCTGCGCCCCGGGGACCGGCGGGCCCGCCTGTTCTTCTGGCTGTGCCTGGCCTTCTCGTCGGCCGTGATGATCAGCGGCGAGTGGTACGGCGTCCAGGGCCGGCCCCTCCATCTCGTCCCCGGCGTCCTCTTTTTCTTCGCCTACACCCTGACCCCGGTCCTTCTGCTGAAGTTCATCCTGACCCTGACCCCCCGGGACCGCCTTCCGGGCGGGCCCCTGCTTGGGATCGCCGCCGTTCTCCTCGGCGCCTTCTACAGCGCCGTCACCGTGGCCGGCCTGCTCATCCCCTCGGTCGAGATCTTCCGGCTGAAGACCACTTTCACGATCTTCCGCGTCTTCTTCGGGGCCATGATTCTGGCCTCGATCGCCATCCTTTTTCGCGCCTTTCGGAGCGCGCCATCGCGGGAGCGGCGGGACCAGATCCGCTGGGTCCTCTACGGCTTGATCATCGGGCTGGCCCCGTTCATGCTCTTCTACACGGCCCCGCTTGTCCTGGGTTTCCGGCCGCTCCTCAGCGAGGAGACGGCCAGCCTCTTTTTCGCCGTCCTGCCGCTGGCCATGAGCTTCGCCATCCTGAAGCACAAGCTCCTCGACGTCACCATCATCATCAATCGCAGCGTCGTCTATTCGCTCATGACGGTGATCACCGTCGGCGTCTATCTGGCCTCGATCGAAGGGCTCAAGGCGCTCTTCGCCGTGATGCCGGGGAATGGACGGGGCTGGATCCCTCTCGGCGCCGCCTTCATCGCCGCCGTGGCCTTCGCGCCGGCCCGGTCCTGGGTCCAGGTGGCCGTCGACCGGGCTTTCTTCCGGAGAAGCTACGACTATCGCCGGGCCATCCTCGGCTTCAGCGCCGAGGCCGCGAGGGCCCATGGCGCGCCGGACCTGCTGGCCCTCTTCGAGGCCGCGCTCGACCGGACGATGCCGGTGGAGAAGGTAGGGGCATTCATCCCCGAGACCGGGATCGCCGCCTCCGACGAGGCCCTCCGCGAGGGGCTCGACGAGGCCGCCGTGGGCGCCCTGTCCGCGTCCGGCGCAGCGGCAGATCCGCTGCCCGTGGCGGAGCTCGCCCGGCTCGGGTTCGAGCGGACTCTGCCCCTGCCCTCCGCCGAGGGCGCCCGCCCGGGATGGCTCTTCATCGGCGCGAAGAGGTCCGGGCTCGGTTTCTCCGAGCAGGACGAGGAGCTCCTCCGGGAGCTGGCCGCCGATATGGCCGCCTCGCTCCGCCGCATCCGCCTCCAGGAGGAGGTCATCTACGAACGGGCCTCCCGCGAGAAGCTCGAGGAGCTCGGCCGGCTGAAGACGGAATTCATCTCCTCGGTCTCCCACGAGCTCCGGACGCCCATGACCTCGCTCCAGGCCATCTCGGAGCTCCTCAAGTCGGGCAAGGTGGCCGACGCCTCGCGGCGCGACCAGCTCCTGGACCTCATGGCCGGCGAGTGCGGGCGCCTCGGACGCTACCTGCGCAACGTCCTCGATTTCGGCCGCATCGAGACGGACACGAAGCGTTACGAGATCCGGACCGTAGACCTCGGCCCTATCGTCGCCGGGGTCGTCGAGATCGTCCGCTCGGCCGCGCCGGAGGGCGGGCTCGAGCTCGAGGTCGGGATGCCGGACGGGCCGGTGACCGTGGAAGCGGACCCGGACGCCGTGCGCCAGGCCCTCCTCAACATCATCGACAACGCCGTCAAGTACAGCGCCGGCTCGAAGCGCGTCGCGGTCCGGCTGGCCGCGACGGCCGGCGGCGGGGCCGAGATCGGCGTCCGCGACAACGGCATCGGCATCGCGCCCGAAGACCGAGAGCGCGTCTTCGAGGCCTTCTATCGCACGCCCGCAGCGGCGCGCCACGATCCCAAGGGCGTCGGCCTGGGGCTGCGCATCGTCAAGCACATCATGGACGGCCACGGCGGCGGGATCGAGATCGCCGGCGGGCCGGGGCGGGGGACGACGGTGACGCTCAAATTCCCGGGGAGGCGGTGACCATGAAAAAGATCCTCATCATCGACGACGACCGGGTCCTGCGGCAAACGCTGGCCGCGACCCTGGAGGCGGAAGGCTACGGCGTCGCGGAGGCGGCCGACGGCCGGGAAGGGCTGAACAAGGCCCTCAAGACGGCCTTCGACCTCATCGTGCTCGACGTCGTCATGCCCTCGCTCGGCGGGCTCGACGTCTGCCGCAAGCTCCGCGAGGCCGGCCGCCAGGTGCCGCTCATCGTCATGTCCGGAAAGAAGAAGAAAGAGGTCGACAAGGTCCTCGGGCTCGAGCTCGGCGGGGACGATTACCTGACCAAGCCGTTCGGGACCGACGAGTTCATGGCCCGGGTCCACGCCGTGCTGAGGCGGTCGCGGCCCGAGATCCCCGAGATCGAGGACGTCTCCTTCGGGGATGTGGCCGTCGATTTCCGGACCAAGACCGCGACCAAGGGCGGGCGGCCGCTTCACCTGACGGCACGGGAGTACGGCCTGCTTAGGCTCCTCGCCGGAAGCGAGGGCCAGGTCGTCTCGCGGGAGACCATCCTCAACAAGGTCTGGGAGTACGAGAAGTTCCCGACGACGCGGACGATCGACACGTTCATGTACAACCTGAGGCGGAAGATCGAGGACGACCCGTCCGCGCCGAAGCACCTCGTCACTGTGCCCTGGCTTGGCTATAAATTCCAGCGCAATTAGCGCTTGGAGCAGGGGATCCAGATCTCGGTCCGCAGCTTGTCGGGGGCGACCGCCGAGGGCTCCTGATCGAGGTAGCGCTCGAGGACGGGGCCGTCGGGCTCATAGCCTCGGGCCGTGAGCCAGCCCATGATCTTCGCGATGGCCGCGCCGGCCTCGTCGTAAGGCCCGACGAACAAGGCGGCCGCGACCGTGCGATGGTCCCAGGACTTCAGCATGAGGGGCGGCCGGGTCGTCGTCTGCGCTTCGACGATGAAGCCCAGCTCCCAGGACAGGTCTTCGGGCCTGGTCTCTCCCGGCGCGTCGTAATAGACGCCGACCATCGGACCGCGGATCCTGACGAGGAGGCCCTGGGCCTCCATGGCCCCGACGAGCTCCTGGATGACGAGGCCTATCTCGGAATAAGGCCCCGTGTGGGAGATGGCGACGTATGGGAAGGGCTCGACGTCCTTGATGGCGATGTCCAAGCCCCGCTGCGCCGCGCCGTCCGACGCCCCCAGGCCCGCGAGCGCCAGGACCGCCGCCGCCAGGACCGTCCCGAGGATTCTTCCTTTCATGGCGTTCCCCCTTGGGTCATATTATAGTCCGAACGCCGCCGTCTTGGTGAGGCGACAGGATCAGAGCGCGGCGAGGCGCCGGCGCGCGTCGGCGAGCTCGGGGTGGCCGGGGTCGGCGCTCTTCCAGCCTTCGAGGAACTTCGCGTACTCGGCGCGGGCCCCGGCGCGGTCGCCCTTCTCCTCGAGCACACGGCCCAGCCGGTAGTGATACAGAGGGGACATCAGGAAGCGGACCTGGTTCGCCGGATCGACGGTCAGGAGCTTGCGGTACTCGATCGCGGCCCGCTCGAGATCGCCTTTCTTCCAATAGGCCCGGGCCAGGACGTCCTTGAGGAAAGGCTGGTTGTAGCTTGCGACATCGTTGTCCCGAAGGGTCGGAAGGGTCTGGAAGACGATCGCCTCGGCCGTGGTGATCGCCTCGTCGACCCGGCCCGCTGCCAGGGCCGCCTCCGCCGCGGTCAGGCCGCGCAGGAAGATAAAACCGGGCCGATTCGGCGGATCGATCTCCGCAAGAAGGGGCTCGGATCTCGCGAGTATCTCGGCCGCCGCCTCCGGGCGCCCCTGCCGGACCTCCACCCAGGCTCCGAGCGCGGCTTTCTGTGCCCCGACGAGAGCCTGCCGGGCCGGCATCCTCTTGAGGCTAAAGGCGGTGAAGGCTTCGATGTTCTTGCGGGCCTCGTCGAACTCGCCCCGGTCGACTTGGACGAAGATGAGGACCCAGTTTGTCACCAGCGTCAGGTATTCGACCCCGCCGCGTTCGGCCTGAGCCTTTATGTCCTTGAAGTCCTTCAGGGCCGCGTCCCATTGGCCCAGGAGATATCTGTAATAGGCCCGCAGCCAAATCCCCGCCGTGTGGGCCGCCCCGGCCGGGGCCCGCGCCACGCGCTCATCGAGGCAGCGCATCGCTTCCGGGTAATTCTCCTGCAGCGCGTAAACATAGGCCAGGCTCGACCAGGACAGATAGAAGTCCGGCTGGGCGGCCAGGACCTGCTTGAATTTGGCCACCGAGGCGTCGAGCTTTCCGGTGCGCATGAGGAGCTCGGCCAGCGAGTCGACGGGGTTGGGATCGCCGGGATAGGCGGCCGCGTATCTCTCCAGGTAGGGAATGCCCTTGGCCGGCTGGCCCATCTTGACGTGGGTGTAGGCGATCTCGTTGAGGGCGGCCCCGAAGCCGGGATCGAGCTCGAGCGCCTTCTCGTAGGCGGCCAGGGCCTCCGGGTAGCTCCGGCGCGAGTTATAGTACCTTCCGAGATCGTAGTAAGCCTGCTTCTCCCCTGGGAACTTCCCGACGAGCTGCTGGAGGAGACGGAACTGCTTCGCCCCGTCCTGTTCGATCATGCCGGCGCACGCCGCCTCGATATAGAGCCGCTCTTTCTCGGACGCCTTGCCGGCGTACTGCCGGGCCTTCTCCAGGGCCTCGTCCCGGGCCTTGTAGTCGCTGAGCTCGTTGTTGGCGCGCGACAGGAAGAGGTAGGCCACGGCGAACTCGGGATCGAGGGAGACGGCCTTCTCGAGCGAGCGGCGGGCGTCGGCGCCGAAGAACCTCTCGAGCTCGTCGCGGCCCCGCAGGTAAGCGTTGTAGGCCTCGAGCGAGCCGGTCGTGACGTCGATGATCTTCGGCTGGGGCTTCTCGGCCTTGAGGGCCGCGAGGCCGCGGCCCCGAGAGATCGTCCGGCTGATCTCGTCGATCTGGGTCTTGAGGATGCTTCCCGCGCCGTCGCCGCTGGCCTGGGCCGTCTTGAGCGAGCGCTTGGTGGCCGCCTCCAGCACCTTGACGTCCGTGACGAACGTCTCGCCGGCCTTGGCGAAGAAGCCCACGGCCAGGGCGTCGATGCCCTGCTTGCGGCAGACGTCGAAACAGGTCTCCTCGTCGAGCGCGGCGGCCTCGCCCTTGCCGGACTGCCGCAGGAGGTCCTTGAGCTGCTGCCAGGTCGTGACCCGGAAGCGGCC
>Ga0153915_10005581_pt1 | contig 11710 bp, 11 predicted proteins | sample Opewatmetagenome_2_FD_107003 | JGI IMG/M metagenome (GOLD analysis project Ga0153915, IMG submission 107003) | Freshwater wetland microbial communities from Ohio, USA - Open water 3 Core 3 Depth 3 metaG | ecosystem: Environmental > Aquatic > Freshwater > Wetlands | place: USA: Ohio, Lake Erie...
AATAATAGACTCCCTCATCCATCTGGCCGCCGTAAAAGTCCTCACGCCGGTTGAAAATCCATTTGATCGGACGTCCGAGACGTTTAGCGACCACGGCTGAACAATAGTGTCCACCCATGTTCCAGGGCATTTGACTCCAGCCACCAAAGCTGGCGCCCTGATAAGGACAATGGATCTCGATCTTATTCATAGGCATGCCGCCAAACCAGGTAGAGACAGCCCGTTTACAGACATGCGGACGCTGCTGCTTGACCCACAGTTCCGGAAATTCTCCATTCCATCTGAATATCCCGCAGGGCCGCTCCGGACCGATCCAGGTATTCAGGCCCTGGGCAAGTTTGAACTCAATGGTTTTTTCAGCCTCGGCGAAGCCCTTTTCAATATCACCCCATTTCTCATAAAAAGTGCTCTGGTGCTCAATATTGCCTTCAGGATTGGACTCCGGATTGGCTAAAGGCGCATCCGGCCGGGCAGCTTCCTCAGGTTCCAGCACAAAAGGCCGCACTTCCCATTCTATCTCTATCAATTTAAGGGCATTTTCTGCGATTTCCTCAGTATCCGCGACTACAAAAGCACCCAATTCCTGCCCCTGAAAATAGGATATCTGGGGCAACGGAGGTACGGAGGAGGGTTCATGGCCGCCCAAATCAACTTCAGCTGGCAATTCCGGATCATCATATCTTAAGACATATCTCACGCCGGTACAGGCCGCGGCCTTACCAGTATCCATTTTCAGTATTTTAGCGTTTGGATAAGGCGAAGTCAGAAACCGGCCGTATAACATGCCGGGCAACTGCATATCCAGGGTATATTTGCCGGCTCCACTGGCCTTATCATAACCATCGATACGACGTACTTCACGTTTTCCTATATATCTGATCTTTTCTTCTTCCAGAGGATATTTATCAGCCCTGCAATTATCTTGCAGTTCCATCATCTTGGCTCTCTCAAGGTTATCCATTAGAATTCCCCCCTGAACTACGAGTTGTTTCAAGAATACTCCTGATTTGTTTAGCGGCTTCCAGAACGGCTTTAATATGCTGGGGATATGTTCCACACCTGCACAAATTACCGGCCAGCGCCTGTTTGATTTCATCTTCTGTCGGGTCAGGATTTTTATCCAGCAGGGCCTTAGCAGTAACGATAAAGCCCGGTGTGCAATACCCGCATTGCATGCAGCTATGCTTGATATAGGCTTCGATTAAGGGATGTTTGGCCCTGGCGATACCTTCGATAGTCTCGATGGATTGGTTTTGGCATTCTACAGCCAGTGTCATGCAGGAAAGTATCGGTCTGCCGTCTATGATGACGGCACAGCCCCCGCAAGCGCCTTCCGTACAAAAAGCCTTGGTCCCGGTTAACCCCAATAATTCCTGCAATACATACTGCAAAGTCCATTGGGGCTGAACTCCCAACCGGTGAGATTCCCCGTTCACGATCAAATTGATGGTCTCTTCCGCCACCGCGATACTACTTTCTAATTCCAGCATATTCCTATATCCCCTTTTTGAAATTGTATGTTACCCAAGGTTTTTCAATTTGATATTCCCCAATTTTATCTCCTCTTAAACCTCCCAACAATCATATATATTAACGATTTATCCGGTCCCCGGTGGGAACGTTATAGAGGAATTATTAAAATTATTTTTAAGAGGGTAGATGATTGTTACCCTAAATATGCGGTTTTGATGATATTACTGGTCTTGAATTTTTCTATGTCTCCTTCAAGCACCACTTTACCTACCTGTAAAGCATAACCCTGACTGGCAACACCCAGAGCCAAAGAAACGATTTGTTCTACTAGCAGTACACTGATTCCTCTCTTATTGATATCCTGGATGACAGGAATCAGTTCGGAAACCAGTTTAGGAGCCAGGCCCAAAGACGGCTCATCCAATAAAAGCAGCTTGGGATTGGCCATCAGCCCTCTCCCGATAGCCAGCATTTGCTGTTCACCGCCGCTTAAGGTCCCGGCGGCCTGGTTGCGTCTTTCCCATAACCGGGGAAAATGTTGAAAGACATTTTCCAGGTCCTTTTTAATGCCATTTCTATCCTTCCTTAGACTGGCCCCCATCCTTAAGTTATTCATAACCGTCAGAAAAGGAAAGAGCCTGCGGCCCTCAGGGACCTGGATAAGCCCCATCTTCACAATTTCCTGAGACGACATCCCATTAATTTTTTTATCTTTGTACCAAATTTCACCGGAGGTCACCGGAATAAGTCCGGACAGAGCTTTCAAAACGGTGCTTTTACCTGCCCCATTCGCTCCAATCAGACTTACCACTGAACCTTCAGGGACCTCCAGGGATACATTGTCTAAAGCTATCGCTTTCCCATAATAAACCGTTAAATTATTTACCTTAAGCAGCATGTTGCTCTCCCAAATAGGCTTTTATGACCTCCGGATTTTTTCTGACCTCTTCTGCGGAGCCGTCACAAATTTTCTGACCAAAATTGATAGCTACCACATGATCACAATAACCCAGGATTTGCATATTGTGCTCAATAATCAGAACTGTTATGCCTTGCTTACGCAGCTTTACCAGTATATCTAACGTAAAAGTAATTTCATCGGTATTAAGTCCTCCCAGGGGCTCATCCAGCAGCAGTAATTTAGGTTTGACGGCCAGAGCCCGGGCAATGCCCAGCATCTTCTGATACCCGTGTGGCAAATTCCTGGCCAACTCATCTTTAACCTTGCTTAACCCAACCAACTTCAGGATTTCAATGGACTGTTCCATAGCATAAGTCTCATTACGCAGGTATCGGGGGGTATTGAAAAAGATATCTAAAAAGCCTGATTTGGGATGCAGGTAGTAAGACGCCACCACATTTTGCAAGGTGGTAAATTCCGTAAAGAGCGGAGTAAGCTGAAAAGTTCTTCCGATTCCCCGGGCCGCAATAATATGCGGGCTTTTAGCGGTTATCTCATTATCGTTAAAGAAAACCTTGCCGGAGGTGGGTTTAATAAATCCGGTAAGCAGGTTAAAGATGGTAGTTTTACCGGCGCCGTTCGGCCCTATCAGACCAACTATCTGTCCTGAATTAATGGACATATCAACCTGGTTGACTGCTTGCAGTCCGCCAAAGTGTTTGGATAGCCCCTTAACATCAAGAAGCATTATTAATCACCTCTTTGGGGGTATTACCCTTGTTTTTTCGGTGGAACCAGCCTTTAACCTGGGCCGGCAATCCGGCCAGACCTTTAGGCATAGTAAAGAGAACGATCAGCATGATGGCAGCGAAAAGCAGAGGGACATAATCCTTTAAGCTGCGTGACATTTCCGGTATCATCACCAGGATGGCAGTGCCTATAATCGGACCGGCAAAACTGGCGATGCCGCCCACCAGCACGTAAACGATGAGATACATGCTGGCCAGGAGATTGAAGTTGCTCTGACTGAGTACCAGACTATAATGGGCTAACCCGGCTCCGGCTAAACCGGCAAAAGCACAACCGATGGCGAATACCAGTACTCTTTGCTGTAACTCATTAATACCGATGCTGGAAGCCACTGAATAAGATTGAGCTACAGCCTTCCAGGTCTGACCGATCCGGCTGTGTTCCAATCTAAACATAATAATCAAACACACTGTTACTAAAATTAAGAAAAAGTAGTAATACGGGATTTTGGAATCTGTGCTAAATAACGCCGGTATACCGGCAATCCCTGAATATCCTCCGGTATAATCGCTGAAGAGCTGCTCGATAGAAAGCGCACCCAGTCCGAAAAAGAGAGTAATCATGGTGAAATAGATGCCTCTTAACCTCGCAAAGGGAATCCCTACTATCAAAGCTATTATCAGCGTAATCAGAGCCGCGATTGCCATACTGATCCAGGGAGACACACCCAGGAATTTAGATAAATAGATGGAGACATAAGCCCCTATTCCCATAAATCCCGCATGTCCCATACTGATCTGACCGGATGTCGAGATTAACCTTAAGCTGCCGGCTGCTATCACGTAGATAAATGAGAGTATTAAAATATGAATATAAAAGGTTGAGCTGACCACCAGCGGAAACAGGAGAAGGACTATTACCAGTCCGACATAAATATAAACAGTCTTATTTCTTCCTGTAACAAACGGATTTTTAAGCATAATTTAGCCTTACCTTAAAATAACTCATATCCGAATAGACCTTTCGGACGAATCAGCAAAATTACCATGATAATTACCAATACAATAGTCTCTGACAGGGCCGAGGAAATAAAGACCGGCAAAACGGCGTTCAGGAAGCCTATAATCAAGCCTCCAAAAAAGACCCCGCCGATACTGCCGATGCCGCTCAGGATCACTACCTCGATCGCTTTATTTAAGATTGAATCCCCCATGTAAGGGTTCAGGCTTAACAATGCAGCCATTAAAGTCCCGGCAACACAGGCCATCATACAGGCCAGCGCGGTGGCGAACGCGGCAGTACGATTGATATTAATTCCCTGCAAGGCCGCCCCGGTCTTATCCTGGGCCACAGCCAGCATTTGTTGGCCGATCGTAGTTTTGTTTATCAAAAGCGTCATCAGCACCAAAAGCACAGCGCCGATTATCAGGGTAAGAAATCTTTCCCAGGTTACCGAGAAAAAGCCCGCTTTTAAAACGCCCGGGATAAAGGAAGGCAAAGCCCGAGTCCAGCCGCCTAACCAGATATTAGCGCCCGTCTCCAATATAAAGATTAGCGCGATGGACATAATCATCATGGAATTGGCATTTCCCATGAAAGGCCTGAAACAAAACTTCTCCAGGAATAGTCCAAATAGTCCCATCACAATTATGGACAGAACGAAAGACGCCCAGGGATTTATCCCCAGGGCCACAGAAAATCCATAGGTAACAAAACCACCTACCATATAAATGGCGCCATGGGCGAAATTAAAAATACCCATGATGCTTAATAACAAAGCAAAACCCAGGGATACCAGGATATACATCGCAGAGGTCACCAGGCCATTCATGATGCAAGTAGATGCCGTTTCCATAATTCCTGCCTTTTACTCAGAATGGCAGCCTGCCGGATTCGGCAGGCTGCCACCATATTAATTTTTTAAGGACAAGTTGTTTCAAAGAAACCGAGGTCTACCACCTTTCCATCTTGAAGAGCATTCATTGGAACAGGATGGTACAGAGAATGAGCTATGCCATAAGTTTGCAAGCCGCCGACTTTACCCGTTCCCAGAGGAGTCTCGACAGTTTGAATCGTTTCCAGGGCTGTTTTAACGGCTGCTGTGTCCAAACTTTGAGCTTGTTCAATAGCCTGAGTCAGGTAATAAAGCTGAGTGAATCCAGCCAGTTGGAGGACATCCAGCTTGCCATACTTGGGTACCGCGATATCTGAAATGGTCTGCGCTAAGGCGGGTTTATTAGGAGTTGTAGCGGTCATGCCATGACCAAACCAGTTGGTGGAGGACTGCGTACCGGCGATAGTCAGGATATCCGCGCCCACAGCGTAGTTCCAGGCAAAGATGGGTTTGGTATAGCCCATTTCCCGGGCTATTCTTAAGACCTGAGCGGAGCATTCTGTGCTGCCGTTGCCGGTCATAATGGCATCGCAATTAAGGGCCAGGGCCTTCTGAACGGTAGGCGTGAAATCAACCGTTTCATGAGTCCAACCCACCGATTCAGAAATGGTGTAACCATATTCAGCGGCCAGTTTTTGAATATGGACATCCATCTCTTTGAGCTGTCCGTCATCCACATTGACGCTGGCAATGGTCTTTACTTCCGGATAGGCTTTCTTCAGATAATCAAAAGACGTTCTCATTATCTCGAGAGAACCATCAAAGCCCACAAACTGATAAGGAGTTTGAGCACCGTATTCTTCGGCTGTGCCGGTGTTATAACAGGTTATGTAAATTACCTTATTAGCTTCAGTTACGGTATGTATAGTTTTGATGATGGGTGTTGCCATCGAGCCGATAATAAAGTTGCATTTTTTATCAAAGATCAAGCTGTTGACGGCGGCAGTGGTAGCATCGGTAGACATTTTATTATCCTGCTGTAAAACTTTTAACTTGTAAGTTTTTCCATTAATAACAACGCCGCCCTTATTATTGATATAATCCTGGGCAATCATAACACCATCGCCAATAGGCTTTAACTGGTCTGAGGCTACACCTGTTAAGTGCTCAATATCACCTATTAATATTACGTTTTCCGCGCTCGAGCTACCGGTAGCCGCTGCGGAAGTTGCTGTAGTTTTAGAGTTGGAACAACCCAGCACCATCAAAGAAATCACCATGGTCATTGCCAGCACGATAAAAACAACTCTTTTCATAAAATTACTCCTTTTAATACTAAAGGTTCTGATTTTAGATATGTCCATACGACTTCATTATATACATTTTGTTATTCTTTCTTACGTCTCACCCCCTTCGAGTATCGAATTCGCCTGAAATATGGTATTATCATATTGGATATTGTTACATCTCATGCCGCAAAAACAAATACCCCGGCTCTTTTATCGGAAGCACATTTGAAATTTGTAAATTTGTATCAGGTTTATGAACTATACGATATCTTAAAAGAATAAATAGCTTGATACTTGCAAAATATTCTAAGCCAATAATGACTTAAAAAAATCATTAGTTTTAATGATTTATTTTTAGTAATTTTCCGGTGCAGGTTTGATGATATATCTTTATTCGGCCCTGCTAACCGAGCAAATAAGAACTAAAGAGACTGCATTGGAGGGGGTACTAAGGCGATGTCTCAGGCATTACAGATAAAAAATGAAGAGTATTTTAACCTTCTTAATTTCGGTGATACCTTGAACTATGACCTATCCTTAAAAAACGATCAGAACAACTTTTTGAGAACTATGGTCGAATATTTCCACGCGGATAACGGACAATTTTGTTTACATGATCATTGTGAAACCGCTGCCAAAAAAGAGAATACAGCGCTCGTTAATATAAGCTGGAGATATACAGAACAATACATCGAATATTATCATAATCTTGACCCTTTTCTAAAAGTTACACCGGGAGTAACCGCCTGCCGGGATATTGATTTAAGTCTACCCTCACACTGGAAGGAAATTGAATTCTATACTGATTTCATTAAGCCTCAAAAAATCCGTCACTTATTGGTCATGTATTTGCTGGATGATAACCGAATACTGGGACATATCGGTATTCATAGAAACGGATCCAACGCGGCTTTCTCACAAAAGGAATTATTCCAGGCCGGATTTTTGGCCTCAACCTTCAGTCATAAGCTAAAACAAAAGCAATTGTTTCACAAATTGAATGGCCTGGACACTCTGCTGCAACAATTAATCGAAATGCCGTCGGTCGGTATTGTAGCGCTCGACTATAATTTGCTTCCTATCTATTGGAACAGCCTGGCTTCAGATTTCGGATTTTCCGGGTCCAGGGCCATGGAAACCAAAGGTTTGATTGAATCCCGCTATTTAATATTCCCTGAAATAAGAGATGAATGCCATAAAATACGAATGTCACTTCAAGGTAAATGTATAACGGAATGTATTAACCACCATATGGTGCTCTGGACCTACCAGGAACATCCGATCAATGTTGATATAAAGGTTATTCCCGTCCGCCAGTCCGGGTCTGATGCCACTAATCAAATCTACTTCGTAATTGTTTTTAACCACCTTTATAAATCAGACTTTAGCCAGGAAGATGTTGTCCCTCTGAATGGCACACTGACTTCTAAAGAAATCGAGATAGTCCATGATATCTGCAACGGCTTGACTAATAAAGAAATCAGCCAGAAGCTTTTCATTAGCTTGCCTACAGTGGCTACTCATATCAGCCACATTTTCCAAAAAATGCAAGTTAACAGTCGGGCTAAACTTATACATCGTCTGTGCCAGTAATAGACGTCTAAAGTACTTATGTAAACTATCCCCCTGGCTATAAAATCATCCGGGTTATGACTGCTTCATTTTATCTTCTTACTCCTTTCCGCTACGCCTGTTAAGCCGGTTCACCTGCCTCGTCACGTCCTGTCTGGTAGTCCTGTCATACTAACCTGTCTATCAGCCATGATAAATGTAATATACGAGTGAGCAGATACTAATAGCCAAATAATTATATTGATGACCTGAGACACTGCTGCGGGACTTTATACCTGCTGTAAGCTATTAGTGTAAGAAAAAACAATCCAAGGAACTCTTAAGAAAGTAGGGAGGAAGAAAATGAACGAGCAATTAGTATTGATCCCTGGAAATCATAACAAACCCGGCTGTAATTTCAGCCATTCACCCATCGCTGATACCTGGCGTATTAACCTGCGCATCACCGATTCTGAAAAATTCCCCTTTGTTTATTGTAATCAATGCACCAGGCATAACTGCTATCGCTATAGATAGGAATTACAGATGAACCCACCGTTCGGATTAAAAAGTTCTCTTTGCCCCCAAAAGGCAGAGATTAAGAAAAATAAAAAAGTAAGGAGCTCCAACATGAAAAAGCAGCATTGGTTCAAGGGTCTAACGATTATGTTGGTCTTTGCGCTATCGCTGATAGCTATAATACCGACCACTACCGTATCTGCCGCCAGTCCTACCATAACCTTAAGTTCGGATAGCGGAGACGCCGGGACAACCGTGACCGTTAGCGGGTCCCATTTCAGTGATGACTATTACTACTATGTCTTTTTTGACAAAACTTATAAGGCTAAGGGAACGGTCAATTCTTCCGGCAAGTTTACCAAAGAAATAACCATCCCATCCTCAAAAGATGCGGGTGAATATAAGATCGTAGTCAAAGCCAGTGAGGACAGCAACAGCAGCCCGGAGTATACCGATAGTTATGATGAAAGCGCCTATGCCTATTTTGAGGTCACTGACGATTCTGATGCCGCCATCGATCTGAGCACAGACAGAGGGGCTGCCGGGACCTTAGTCACCATTAATGGTACGGATTTTACAGCCGGCGATTACTACTATGTCTTCTTTGATGAAACCTATCAATTCAAAGGAGTGATCAATAGCAATGGTAAATTCAGCAAGGACCTGACTATTCCCACTGAATCCGACGGGACCTATGAGATAACGGTAATGACTAAAAGCTACAGCGACAGCAGCCCGGCCTACAGCGATACCAATTATGTCGAACTAGCCGCTGCCGATTTTGAAGTCACTACCCCGGCTCCGGCTCCCACCCCGGCGCCGTTAATCAACAATAATCCGGCTCCCGCCCAAACTACCCAGACTCCGGCTATTAATAATAATCAGGGGCTTTCCCAGACAGTTTTCCAGGGATGGCCGGGATATCAGTGGTTTATGCAGACTTCTTTCCCCTTCTGGAATAATACACCTATCTCCCCATCCAGATAGCTGGAAACCAAAAGTCCCCCGACCTCTCAGTAGGCGGGGGACTTTTTATATGGCAGATCTCTCATTTATGCAATAGAAATTTATAAATCCCACCCAGTTCATTCAATCTCTTTTTAATCGCTTGATAGTCCGTATCACCCCGCAAAACACTACAGCCAGTCCGCCAGAGTCTTTCATCACGAGTAATGGCCTGAAATGACACACCCGGCAGCTTATAAAAGACCTTTGAAATTAAATTCGCGATTCTTAATTCAGGCAATATGATCTTTTCCAGCGCGGCCTGATACTCCATCAGCCTATCCGGCTTATCCTGCAGCGCTTTCTCAATAACCGGAGCCGCCAGACAAGCGCTGTAAACAGCATTATAGATGCCTTCCCCGGTGAGGGAATCAGCCAAACCGGCCGCATCGCCCAACAGTAAAGCCCTGCCCCGCACAGCCGTCACTTTTCCCTGACAACAAGGTATAAGAGCGCCTGTAGTTTTAACCACGCCGCAGGAGTTGAGATCAAGAGAATTAAGAAATTCCTGAAAATGCCTCTTCAGATGCCTGGCATTGGAACGGTGACAGGCCATGCCGACGGATAGATGATCAGCTTTTGGAAATACCCAGGCATATCCCGGTAAACGTCCCAGATCGAGATGAATCCGAGACCTCCATTTGTCCCTGGCAGTCTCAGATATAGAAACTTCACTCTGGACAGCCACACCATAACCCATTTTTCTGTTCAGGTCCAGAGACCTGGCTACCGCGCTTAGATAACCGTCCGCTCCCACTACGAATTTAGAACGTAACTCACCCGCAGAATGGCAGACCCGCACGCTTTCCTCATCCATCTCTATTCGTTTAACTTCATGCGCCTGGAGAACCACTGCCCCGGCTTTTTCAGCCAGCTTCGCCAGAGCGCAGTCAAATTTATCGCGCATTACCGTATATCCGAGCGGACGACTATCCCGCTGAGAATACGACTTTTTCCCCGCTAATGTAAAGGTAGCGCCGCATATATCGCTCTCAACCAGGGAGAAAACACCCGGGTCCAGGAGTTTGAAAGCTCTAAGCGATAGGCAGCCCGCGCAGCATTTATATCTGGGAAGTTTCTCTTTTTCCAGCAAAGCTACTCTCACGCCTTTTTGAGCTAATTTTTCGGCCAGAGTAGAACCCGCCGGTCCGGCGCCAACGATTATTACATCAAAATCCATAGGTAACATAGACCTCCGCTGAAGAGACAATAATAACACCTGATTTAGATGTTAGCATCATTATATGGGAATTAACAATAAATGCAACATTGGCGTATACTGAATATAGCTCTCAAAAACAGCGCAGACGCATCCAATACCGCACCCGGAGGAATCTAATTATGCCTAAAAGGACTGTTAGATGTCCATATGGCGGACATCATTTCCAGGTAGAAATTAAAGAAGGATACGTCATTGCCAGGGCTCATCCTCAAGGGGAGCATCCTGAACAGCTGCCGGGGCATAATCAAGCCTGCCCTATTTGCAACCGTCCGCTTTTTATAGAGTACATTACCTGAGTTAGTCGATTGATATCCCCAGGGAGGTTTATATGGCCAAAGCCATTATAATTTATGAAACCAGAAAAGGCAGCACCCGGTTACTAGCTGAAGCCGTCAAGGATGGATTAGAACAATCTGGAGTGAAGACCGACCTGGAAAGAATTTCTGAGGTGGATATCAATAGGCTGGCAGACTACGCGGCTATCATACTGGGTTCTCCAACCTACCATAAAGATATGATTGAGACTATGAAAACCTTCCTTTTCAAGTTGGAACAGGCCAATTTAAAGAAGAAGATCGGAGCCGCCTTCGGCGCTTACGGATGGAGCGGTGAAGCGGTTGGAATGCTAAGCGAAACCCTTCAGCATATTTTCTTTATGGATGTGGTGGAACCCGGTGTTAAATTGGCAGGCCAGGCTAATGAATTCGGCCAGGGACAACACAGGGAACTCGGCAGAAAAATCGCGGAAAAAATCAAAGCACAAGGCCAATAGTATCTTTCAGAGCTTTGTTTCTCTGTCTTACAGCATCTCTTTCGGCAAGATCAGTCCGGAGGGTCATTATCTGATGATTGTTTTTCGGTGACAGTCGGTTACTTTTTCATACTCCTCCGGAAGTTGGCCTTCTCCTCTCCATTGGCTCTCCATCAACAATCCATAGTCGCTGCTGTATATTCTTTTAGGCTTTTTTAAAGTCATCTTGCCTCCATCTTTCGGTAACAGTATTTATGAGTCAACGCGGGGTATTGACACCTCAATATTTAAGGCGTATTATTTTCGTGAACGCTCATATTATGTCATTTTAAGTAATATTCCTGAATATCTGCCAGGTGCCGAGACTTAATATAATTCAACCTTTTAAGCCAATGACCCCTAATACTTATGCCAA
>Ga0153915_10005582_pt1 | contig 11710 bp, 10 predicted proteins | sample Opewatmetagenome_2_FD_107003 | JGI IMG/M metagenome (GOLD analysis project Ga0153915, IMG submission 107003) | Freshwater wetland microbial communities from Ohio, USA - Open water 3 Core 3 Depth 3 metaG | ecosystem: Environmental > Aquatic > Freshwater > Wetlands | place: USA: Ohio, Lake Erie...
CAAAACGGTTAATGTAGACACTAGAAAAAAACTTCAGGAACGGAGAAAACGTATTTAGATCAAAATGTTAAAGGCAATTATCACTTTCAATTGTTTGGAACATCCGTTGAAGACCTCGAAACAAAATGAGAATCCGGTTGCAGGCAAAATTGTTATTTCAAGATTTTAAAAAGGATATCTGATAATCACCATGTGGAAAAATACATGAAATGGACCGATATATTTTAAAGGGGGTATTCTGGTAATAGCTGATAAAATTGGAATTGCGAATTGAGCGGTTACAGTGGACAGGTACTGGAGAGATGAAAGAAGAAGTTTTTGAACGCCCTCTCATGAGAATAAAACAGGTGCCGAAAGGAGTGTATAAGGAAGAATGGAGATCCATCGAAGGGTTGTATTGATGGAAGACCACTGATATGTCCTTATCATCAACGAAAACCACAACGATAAGGAATGAATTAATTCTTACGGTAAGATTCACGGTTTATCACACACTCCTCTTTATAAATAAAAAAGAAAATATGATTTCATGATTCATACCAACCATGATTTTAATGAAATATTTGATAAAAAAGGTTAGAATTAATTGAATAACAGTTATCGAAACGCCTGTAGCCTCTTTATTATTCAAAAAACAATAAAGTATGCTATGATTTTACTTGTTTCATATTGGATTAAACCTTTTCTTAACCGGAAATTACTGAGATGGAGTAACCTATTACGGTGAATTATCGGACTGATATCATCCTGTCCAAATAAAAAACCCGTTCCTGAAAAGAGGGAACGGGTTATCTAGCCTTTATAAAACCGGGATAAATCGGCAGTCTTCTGGGCTTATGGTTAGCCTGTTGCACGATTTGAGTCATCAATGCTTGATTATAAGCCACATTGTGCAAATTCGATTGTAACAAGCGTTCAGATCATGCCTTAAAGCCTTCTCTGCCACGAATCCTGGCTAAACTCTGCAACCCCGCTATCTTATCCATATATCTTGGACTTAGACCGGAAGTTTTGCGTCCCTGCCTTTCGGAAAGTTTGCCCTCAAGTTTGTGTATTCTTTTACTTATCTTATTATATCGGCATGCTGATAAAAAAACTTTAATAATTTTTAATAAAAAAGAATTTTTTATGCTGCATCAGTAATTTTCGGTTAGGTTCTTGCGTATTGGGGAAATACACTAATTTAAGATTCAGGGGATCTCTTTTTTAAAAGTGAAACGGGTTGTCTGCTGAGGCCGTGGCATAAAGCCTGTGAAAGCGGGCGGGACGCCTCAGTCACACACTGCCAGAGCTTGAGATCCTGCGAGATAGAGAGATGCATGCCGCTCGCTTAAAGGCAACTTGTGCGAAATTCTTGCATTAACTTCGTTTCACCTTGAAAAAAGAGACCCCCGGAGCCGTGATAACCAATCAATTTTTAGAGATTATTGGCCCAAAATATCGAGAATTAAAATTTTTTTCCTCGTTTAAATTTCGCATGCGAAAGATCATATTTTATCATAAAGGTTTATTGTCGGACCCGGCATTGTTGACTAGACAAAATGTATTATTTTGTTTAGTGTTACAAAATGCGCTCCAGCCAGGACGCGGATTTGCATGCTATCCAGAGGGGTAAACATTAAACAAAATGATGAGGCCGGAAAAAGCTGTTTATAAGCGCGCAAAGGAATCCGCCCTTTTCAGCAAAAAAGGACTTGCAAAATGGTGACAAATGTGTCAACATTTGAATCAATGAGATATACCCGACAGATTTCATGGATCAAGGCGGCCCGTAGGGACTTCGAGGAATTTCCCGAAGATGTGCAGGGCTATATGATGAACGCCCTTACGATTGCAGCTGAGGGCAGTAAATCGGACAAGGCCAAGCCGTTCAAAGGCGTTGACGGCGGCGTGTTTGAAATTGCGCTTAAGCATCGCGGGGATGCCTTTCGTGTCCTCTATGCAGTAAAGATCGGGGTGGATATTTGGGTTATCCACGCTTTTCAGAAGAAATCTAAGTCCGGAATTAAAACGCCGCAGATGGAGATTGACCTCATACGCGAGCGTTTGAAACGGTTGAAGGAGGCGCTACAATGAAAGACGATTTTGAATTGATCCGCGGCAGCGGCAATGTATTCCGTGACTTTGGCCGCCCTAACGCCAATCTGGAACAGGCGCGGGCCATTCTTGCGGCGGAGATCATCCGCACACTTGATGAACGTGACTTATCGACGCGCGAGGCCGAGAAACTAACGGGCATTTCACATTCAGAGTTTTCACGCATCCGTAATGCTCGGCTCGAACGCTTTACGCTTGACCGGATGATTTTGATACTTGGCAAGCTCGACGAGGATGTTGAGGTCAACGTTACTTTCCGGCTCCGTCCTCACGGAGTGCAAGAAGGGCTACACGCTTGAAAGACCGTAAACACCTAGCTTTCGCCAGGATGGACAAGAAATAACATTTAACAACAAGGATAAAAATTGAGGCATTATCTACTACTGTAATATGTTGAATAAATCCTCTCTGGTGATTTAAGTGTCAAACTGACCCACTATCATCCAGGCTATGATCTTGACTTTTTTATCCGTGTGCTAGTTTGAATTTACTCGTGGATCGAATTGATCCCGTTTCCGGCCCTTCTTCCCTTTCACGGAGGGAGAAAGGGCCTTTTTGTTCATTATTACGATTTTCCCCGGAGTTATCCTTTAGAAAAGACATGATCTCGTTGCTGTCTTCCAGAATCATATAGGCCGCTCTTTCCAGCCTTTCATCACTCGCATTAACAAAAAGTTCGTTTAACAAAAATGCGACTGTCCCGATACGGGATGCCAACTCGAAAATATCATCCGAAATGTCTGTTATTTTACTTCTTTCTTCTATCGATTTTTTCCCAAAATTCTCTTTTACTGTCTTGCCCATAACAATCTCCTTTTAATTAGGCTTTTATAATACAGGCGGGATCATAGTTCCTGTCTTCCTTTTGAAAACTTAATCAGGACATAGCGGTTTCTCATCGAAGAAAGTCCACTGAAACATTGAATTTAGTCTGTGAATTAGTCTGTGGATTTTTTCAAAAAATAGGTAAAAATTGGATAAAACAAGATAAGATCGACCAAGAGATATTTTAAATAAATCAGATATTTATATAAAATTGAGGAGTTTGTGAAACTTAGGGGCCTTGCCTTCTAAGCCGTGGGCCGCCCGTTCGAATCGGGCCAGGCGCACCAGCAAATTCAAGGACTTAGCTCAACAGGGTTAAGTCCTTTTTTATTTTTGGCTGTGGATTTGGCTGTGGAATTTTCTCCGATTTCAAGATCGAAGATTTTCATTTTCCTATCCTTGTAAGGGCCTTCAGTCCATTCACTTGTTTTGGAAGAACAGTATCGAAACCAGAATACCCATGGCTTCCGCTTGTCCCTCGCATTAAATCTTCTCGAAAGGACCTGGTGCAGCTTATCGGGCATCGGAATCTTCCTGGGCGTCAGGTTCCCTCCAGCCTTCTTACGCGTGTAAAGAACAACATACCGCTCATCAAGGTTCACGTCCTGCCATGTCATCCGGTTTATCTCACTCATCCTACCCATTGTAAGAGCAATAGTCCACAAATAGTCCCTGGTGTCCAGGTCCGCAGCCATGATAACCCTTAAAATATCTTTCTTGGGCGGAACATATTTTATCTTTTTTTCCACCGGCATAAATTTTATCCCCTTGGTGGGGTTTTCAAAGATCCAATTTCTCGGCGGCTGAATGCCGAAATTAAACATTGCCCTGAGGGATCTAAGGTCCTTGTTCGCCGTGTAGGCCGAAGTCTTTCTGGCCCTTCTTTTTGTTTCGGCTTCCCTTGCATATGTTTTTGTCTTGAACCCGGTTGCAGTGAACCTGGTCCCTCTCAGGATGAAGTCGAATGTCCATCCCTTGCCTTTTCTGAAATATAAGCCCATAGAGTTCCTCCTCTCTCGGGAAAAACAAACAACCCCTGAGCTTCACACCACCTATTACGGCAGAAATCAATGGACTCCGTATCAGTATCTGTTTTTCTATCCTAATGATGTTTTTTACCTTGTTTTTATTACAATTAATAAACTATAATGGTTATATTCTATTACATGATAATGCAATAACAAGTTAGGATATGTGACATGTTCCAAAGAAATATAGCAAAATTCCTTACCAACTGGAAGAACGCGATAGGAAGAAAGCCCCTTGTAATCAGAGGCGCTCGCCAGGTCGGCAAGACTTCAGCCGTTCATCAATTCGGCAGAGAGGAGTTTGAGACATATATCTACATCAACCTTGAACTCGAAGATAACGCCGCGCTTTTTGCCCGTATGCAGCTTGTCAGGGAACTGCTCCAACTCATCCAACTGAAATTCAATAAGAAGATCTTGCCTGGCTCTACGCTCATCTTCATTGATGAGGTGCAAAATTCGGATGTCGCCATGAACCAGCTTCGCTACTTTTATGAAGAAATGCCTGATCTTCACGTGATTGCGGCGGGCTCTCTACTGGAACTCAAGATGAAATCAGAGGGTTTTTCTTTTCCTGTCGGACGGGTAGAATATTGCTATCTTCATCCTGTGACGTTCGATGAATTTCTAGCAGCTCAGGGTGAAACAGAGGCGCTGAATTACATTTCCTCGATTAAGCCTGGTGCTGTTATCCCCGAAGAAATACACACAATGCTGATGAAAAAGTTTCATTCTTATCTTCTTGTCGGCGGCATGCCGGAGGCGGTAGCGAGGTACGCGGAGACCAGGTCATTTATCGATGTCGATCCTGTGTATGAATCAATCCTCACCGGATTACGTGATGATGTCTCCAAATATGCGAGCGCTGCAAAGGTAAAATATATCCAACACATTATCGAACATGCCTCAAAATATGTCGGTCTTCAGATCAAATATGAAAAATTCGGTGAATCGAATTTCCGAAGCAGGGAGATGAGCGAAGCCTTTGACGTGCTTGAAAAGGCAATGCTGGTCAGTCGGGTATTTGCATCAGCGTCAAAACAGATGCCCCTGATGAGCAATCTTAAAAAATTCTCCAAACTTCTTCATCTCGATATCGGGCTGGTTAACTACCAGATAGGCATGAGGACTGAACTCGCCATGATGGATGACATTAACGCCGTATATCACGGACAGATAGGCGAGCAGATAGTGGGACAGGCTTTGCTGGCAATAAACACCCGCAGGAATGAGAACCTGCATTACTGGTACCGTGAACAAAAAGGGGCGACTTCAGAAGTGGATTATCTGATAGTCATCAATGACCGGCTCGTGCCGGTGGAGGTCAAATCCGGTAAGACAGGGACTTTGCGGTCACTGCATAATTTCATGGATGAAAGCAGAAGTGATTTTGCCCTCAGGATATATTCCGGAAGCATGAGAACAGAAGGGCTTACAACCCCCAGGAAAAAGAAGTTCACGCTCTTTTCCGTTCCCTTCTATATGCTGTTCAGAATCCATGAACTTGTATAGACACTCTACCCCCAGCATCCTCCTCTTGGACCTTTTACTATGATCGACAAATAGAATCTTCAAATAATCAAAGCGTTCTCTTGCCTGAGAAAGCATCCTGGTCAGGACTCGAACGGAATCCCATCCTACAGAAAGCACGGTAACAAACCGAATCAAGAAGATGAAAAGCAAGATCCTCATAACTGTACCCTTCCATCTGTTTTATTATGGTAGCGCGAATGACTTGCGCAGGGCGGTCAGGGAGAATATCAGGGGGTAGAGTTTTTCGTGGTACCACAGGCGGGCAAAGTAGAGTCCAATGGGGCTGGATGGCAGGGTGTCATATTGTCCGATCAGATCGATCAATGCCCGGGCGCCTTGCGTGAGGGCCTTTTGAATGGAACCGTTGAGGTCATTAGGGTAACTGCCGGAGAGTGCGTGGCTGGCCAGGGCATCAAGGGCCAGGGCGGTTTCTTCAATCGTGGCCGGGGCCTGGGCATCACCACCCCAGGCGCCGCTTATTTTTTGGGCGGCGAGTAGCCACTGTAGTGCACGCTGACAACGATCTTGCATGGCGGCCAATTCCTGGGGCTTAAGGCGGGCCAGGTGCGATAGAGTGCGGGCCGTGCCATAAGTGGGATTGGTCATGTCCCGGACGTGTTCATTGCCAAACCACAACGGCAACCAGGCCCCGTCCGGACGCTGGTTTTGACGCAGGAATTCAAGCGCCCGTTGCATCGCCCTGCCGATACGGATCTGAAGTGCTGGTGGCATCAGCGGTTTCCACACTGACCAGGCGGCCAGGGCATGGGCAGTCAGGTCCGCACAACTGCGGTCAAAGGGTAGCTTGCCCCATCCGCGACAGAAGGTGGGGATGCCGCCGTCCCGGTTTTGCAGGGCCAGCAGCCATGACAGGGCGGGCTCGATAGCGTCGTGACATCGGGCGGCCTCAGGATCGAGGTCCTTGAGGGCCAGCAGGGCGCCCGATGTGTCGTCGGCATCGGGCACGCCCCCTGGAAGATCTGTCCAGGCCCAGCCGCCCGGATCGGCCTGGGTATAGGGGTGGACCTGGCAATGCTGTTGATTCAGCAGCCAGGTCAGCAGGGACCGGCGGTGCATGTCATTGAGCCCCTCAGGCCCCAATGCCTGGATGGCCAGGGTGGAGACCCAGGTGGCCAGGTTGGTGTCTATGGGCCAACTGCCGTCCGGTCGCCGGCTGTCCAGGAGGAAGCGGGTTCCCTTGCGTGTCACGAGATGATCGCGTTGGCCGCAATGGGCGAGGCTCATGATAACGAAACCGGTCAAGGGGGTGGCCTCCAGGAAGCCGCCGTTATCCGGTTGCAGCCGGGTCAGGACCGTAAGTGTCCGGGATCGGGCCCAGCTTCGCAGCCCGCGTTGGATGGGACAGGCCGGGCGGCGATGGTGAAATCCAACCTGGCCAATGGCGATCAGGGCAGGCAGGGCATAGCTGACCACAGGCATCTGCAGCCGTTTGAACCAGGCCTGGGGCAACACGGCCAATTCAAATGGCAGGCCCGGCACATGAGACCATGCGTCCTGTCCCAGACGTCCGGCCAGGGCGCACACGGTCAGGATTGGGACAGAGAAGGTCTGGTCCTCACCATAGGCATGCAAGACCGCCTGAACCAGGGCCTCGGGTTGCAGCGAGCCCGCGATTTTACTAAGGTAGTTTTCGCATGCATCAATGACATCCGGGGCAGGTAGAGTCACGGTCAGGGCGCAATAGACCAGCAGCGTAGTGCTGAGGTTGCTCTGGTTGATAGTGGTATCGCCCCAGCCGCCGTCGGCGTTTTGATGACGTATCAGCCAGGCGATGCCCGGGTTGATGGCTGAGGCATGGGCCTGCGGATCCACGGCTGCCAGGGCAAACACGGCTGTGGCAGTGGAAAGGGCACTGCTGCTGAGTTGGCCGGTCCAGTGATTTTGTTCATGACACTCGGACAGCAACATCCGCTGTAAACGGTCGATTGTTACGCCCAGGTCCTTCATGGCATATCCGCCAGATGGCCCAGGGTCAGGAGGCCGTAATAGGTGTATTCGCAGTCCACCGTAGGGTCGGCCCAACTGCCGCTAAAGCCGCCCTGCGGGTCCCAGAGGCTATCCAGGAAATCGAGGTGGCGTTCGCGCGGCTGAGGCGTGGGCAGGTGACTGTAGGACAGTGCGTGCAAGGCCGTAGCCGTGCTGAGCAGGTCGGGCAGACAAAGGGGGCCTTCACCGGAAATGGCGCAGAAGCCGCCCTGGGAATGGCTGCGCTGCAGGAGCCAGGCCACCGGGGCCTTGGGCAGGGGTCGTCCGAGCATGTGATAGACACAAAGGGCCGCGGCTGTTGAGGGTGTGGTGGCCAACCTGCCGGTAGACTCATTGGCAAAACCGCCGTCTCCCGTGGCCGGCGAGCTTAAGGATTGCAGGATGGATGCCGGTTCAAACAGGTCGATGCCCAGGTCCCGGCACATGGCCAGGGCCAGGAAACAGCCATAGGCATTGCCGTGTTCGTCGGAGGCGTTGGTGCTGAAGCCGCCGTCGCTGCATTGCAGGCCCAGCAACCGTTTGGTCAGGCCCTCGCGCAAACGGGTATCAATGGGCCGGCCCGCGACATCCGCAAGATTGGCCCAACAGCGGGCCAGGCTCGCCATGTGCACCAGGTCGAGGGTCTGACCGTGGTTAAAGGGCCTGAGAAATGCCTGTAGCCTGTCAATGGGCACGGGGCATTCCAGGGCAATCATAATTTCCAGGGCAAAGACCGTGTAATAGAGGTCGCTGTCCGTGCCGCGTCCGCGGAAGCCGCCGTCACCGGCCTGCCGGCTGAGGACAAACCTGCGTACCGAGCTAGTGCTGTCTTGCAGCAGATGCGGGGCCTTAGCTATGGTTTGAATCATGTCTTGTCGGAGAGTCATTGCAACAGCCCATCAAATCAAAGTCACCAAATATTTTGCTGATCACCCGGCGCAACAGGCCCTTGAGCGCCGGATTGTTAAGTTGCATCAGGGTATCAATGGCCTGGGCCTTGACGCCTTCCATCAAATCCCGGACCGGGAGTTCAATGCCAAGGTCTTTAAACAGGGCCAGGATGCGCACTAACTCGGTTTCACGCACCACAGGTTCCTGCCAGGCCCGCACGAGAAGTTCACGCGCATGACCTTGGGCCTGCTCCGTGGCCAGGGCCATCACTATAGAGGGACGATCCAGCAAATGTTGCTGTTCCTCAGCCGTTAACAGATAGTCGTCCAGGTCGTCGCGGATCTGGTAGGCCATGCCCAGTGCCTCGCTGTATTGATGCAGGCCATGAAGCAATGCATCGTCCGCTCCGGCCAGCAAGGCCCCCAGGGTTAAGGCCACCTCAAAGGCAGGGGCGGTTTTCTGGCGGAAAATTTCGAGCACCCGGTGAGAACTGAGGACCTTAGGCTGTTGGGACCAGGTGAGTTCCTCGCCCTGTCCCAGGCACATTACGCGATGGCCGTCGGCAGCGCTGCGGATCAAACGGGCCCGTGTGTCACCGGAGACCGTAAGCTCTGCCAGCAATTGATAGCCCCAGCCGATAAGCAGATCGCCGACGTTGATGGCCACCGGGATGCCGTGTCCCTCATGCATGGTCTCTTGGCCATAACGCCGGCAGTCATTGTCCTCAATGTCGTCGTGGATCAGCGAGGCCTTGTGAAAACACTCGACGGCCACGGCTGTCCGCCGGATGTCACTCTCTTCAACCTCCTTGTCCGGGGCCAGGGCCGCCAGGGTGCAGGCCGTAAGGAAGGGACGCCAGCGTTTGCCGGCCCTGGCCATCCAGTCTATGGCCAGGGACTCGGTGTGCGTGCCTTTCGTTTCTAACAGGGATTGCAGTGCATCGGGTGTGAACCAGCCCTCCACCCGTTGCCGCTGTTGATCCAGGTCCAGGCGTGGGATCGACGGATCAGCCGAAAAATCGTAGACAGCCTCCCAGAGCCAGTCCGTATCGATCGCGGTGTTTCGGCACCCGTCGTAGAGCAGGGGGATGGCGATCCCGGGCACGGCCCCTGCCTCCATATAGGGGAATACCCGCTCCAGGGTGGACAGGCAACTGACGCCCACCACGGCCTCAACCTGTCCGGTCTCGATCAGGGTCATGACAACAGGTGAGCCCTCGGCAATGAGCACTGCATAGCCCAGGTCCTCGGCCTGCCGCTTAAAGTCATGGATGATGCATTCCCCGCAGTGCCGGCAGAGCAGGCCGATCTCGTCGCATTCGGCCGGACAGGTCCCGGCCGCGCGCAGGCACTTGGGCATGAGCAGCAGGCGTTTTTTAAAGGGAATGGCAGTCACGGTGTCGCGCCACACGGCATTGTTGATCAGGACCGCGGCAAACTCGGCGTATTGAGAGGGCCATTGATGCCGGTCCAGCACGGCAATGGCGTGTTGTTTGAGTTCGTTAATCGTGAGCGGGGCGCAGAGTCCATGGCGCCGTATATAGCCGGCAATGTCCTGACGCAGGTCCTCGCGTTCCTTCAGGGTGGCAGGAACATTGGGCTGGGGCTGACGCGCGGTGTATTCTGATGAGAGGTTCAAGTTACTCATACCGTTTCCCTAAGGCGGCAACACCGGCTTCAGGCACAGCCGGTGATTGCAGTTGTTTTTCCAGACGACGAAAGGTCATGCGCCAGTTGAATATCTCGGCCCTGCCCATCGCCTGCAGGGCCGCACGCTTTAGCCAGGGCACGCCCCCGGCCCGTTGATTGTCATAGAAGAGTTTGGGGACGCGCTTAAAATTGATTTCATAACAGGTGCGATAAAGTTCAAGGTGATCGGGACGCATATCCTCACGTGAGAACCGTTGACGGGCCTGGATCTCCTGGAGCAGGATCGGTTCGTAAAAAATGGGAAAGATCACCACCTCCCGGCTTGAGAGTTCCTGTACCAGCTTGAGCGTGGCTGCAACGTCCGCGGGCTGTTCGCCGGGCAGGCCCAGGATCACGCTGATTACCGGGAAAAAGCCGGTGCGGTTCATCCTGTTCACGGCCTCACGCACCATGTCCGCCCAGTCCTCGGGACGGTAGGGCGCGATCTTACCCGGGCTGTTGGCGGCCACTAATCGGCCGTTGGCGCTCTCGACCCCCATGTTGACCCAGAGATAGCGGGTGGGTTGTTCCCAACTGAGGAGACGCCGGATCTCCCTCAGTTGGTCGTCCGTAAGTTGCAGTACACTGGTGATATTGCCGTGGTCGATCTGCATGAAGGACAGGCCTTTGAGTTGCTGCATTTGCGTAAGAAGGCTGTGCAATGCCTCGAAATCGGGCCTGGCGCCGGTGCCGCCGTAGCGGAAAAAATCCTCGCTGCCGCTGACCACGGCCCGCACCCCAGCAGACAGATTGGTTTCCAGGTCGGCCAGGATCAGGTCCGGGGACAGGTGTTTCATGCCTCGGCTGGCCATGCTGCAGAAACGACAGCCGCGTCCGCAACCGCGCGACAGTTCGATGATCCCCATCATGGACGCCCCGCAGATGGGACGCACGCGTTCAATCCCGGTCTTGGCTGCCACTATGTGGGAGTTGGTGGGCCTGTCCTCAAGCAGGTCCAGTATGAGTTCCGGCCCGGCCTCTTCAAAATAGCCCTCGTAGATCACATCAATGCCCAGGTCGCTTGCGCGATCCGGATAGGCCGCGCATTGCCAGGCCCCGGCCCCGCCGAACACGACCTTGAAGGGGTGACGTTGTTTGGCCGCCTTGAGTTGATGCAGGGCCTGGCGGGTCCAGAGCCTGGTATAGAGTTCACCCTTCCAGAAGTTGCTGGTGGTGGTATTGCTCATGCCCTGGCCCAGGGGATCGCTGGAACTGAAGAGCACCAGCTTGACCCATGGGCCGAGCAGGTTGGCCAGTCGTTCCGGTGTGGTGCAAACCACGTCGTCAGGTGTAAGGCCGGCATCGGTGCGCAGGGACGATTCAATGCGGCGTAGTCCCAGGGCCGCGGTGTGGGCCCGTCCCTGTGCATCTGTTGATACCTGCGGTGTCAGGAAGTGACGCATCAGGGCCTCGGGCGCCTGGGTGGTCTGCATGGTGGCAAAGATACCCTCGAATAGGACACGGTAGCGACCGCTCAGGGTACGGTCCGCCACCAGGATAACGCTGGGATGAAGGGGGCTAGGACTCATGCGGCTCCTTGGCTGAAGAGGCATTCTTTTGAATGCGGGACAGGTCTGCCGGGGACAATGCCTGCAACACATCCATTGGGATGTCGAGTTGTTGATGCAGTATCGTAAGCATCTCGCCGGGTCGGCGGGGCTC
>Ga0153915_10005583_pt1 | contig 11708 bp, 9 predicted proteins | sample Opewatmetagenome_2_FD_107003 | JGI IMG/M metagenome (GOLD analysis project Ga0153915, IMG submission 107003) | Freshwater wetland microbial communities from Ohio, USA - Open water 3 Core 3 Depth 3 metaG | ecosystem: Environmental > Aquatic > Freshwater > Wetlands | place: USA: Ohio, Lake Erie...
CGGACGACTGCTGCACGCCGCTCGGCGTCGTCGGCCGTTATATCTTCAGCCCCGGCTCCATGAGACATCTGGAAACCCTCTCCATGCCCCGATCCCGGCAAGCGCGGCTGATCGATGCCATCGCCTTGTTGCTGCGCCATGAAAAGGTGCTTGCCTATCGCATCGAGGGCAAGCGTTACGACTGTCGTTCGAAACTCGGCTACCTCAAGGCGATGCTGGCTTTCGGCCTGGCGCATCCCGAGATCGGCGGGGCGCTCGCCCGCCACGTTGAGGCCGTTGCAAAGGGAATCACCCCGTGTGTGGAATCGTCGGCGCTGTCGCGCAGCGGGACGTAGTCCCTTTTCTCCTCGAAGGGCTGAAACGCCTCGAATACCGCGGCTACGATTCCGCGGGCGTGGCAGTGGTCAACGGAACGCTGCGGCGCGTGCGCAGCACCGGTCGCGTCTCGAGACTCGCGCGACTCGTAGCCGAGCGGGGCCTGCAAGGCCACGCCGGCATCGCCCATACGCGCTGGGCGACGCACGGCGCCGCTTCTAAGCGCAATGCCGACCCGCACGTATCCGGGCCCGTGTCCGTGGTGCAGAACGGCATCATCGATAACGCCGCGGAGGTCCGCTCCCGGCTCGCGGCCCGGGGATGGCGCTGTGAGGCCGGCAACGACACGGAATTGATCGCCCACCTCATTCATTGGCACCTCTGCGCGCCGTGCTCGCTGTTCGAGGCGGTGCGTCACTCGGTGAGCGAGCTTCACGGCGCGTTTGCCATAGCGGTGATCACGGGCACGCATCCTGACCGGATGGTGGTCGCTCGAATGGGAGCGCCGCTGCTGCTTGGGCTGGGAGAGGAGGAGAACTTTGCCGCCTCCGACACGTCGGCCCTGCTGCACGCGACCCGGCGCGTGATTTACCTCGAGGAAGGCGATTGCGCGGAACTGGGCCCCGACTGGCTGCGAATTCACGATGCCCGCGGCGCCTGCGCGAGCCGTCCAATCCATACCAGCCCGCTCGCGCCGGCAGCCGTTGAGCTGGGCAGCTGCCGGCATTACATGCAAAAGGAGATCTTCGAGCAGCCGGCAGCGCTGGCCGACACGCTGGAAACCGCCTGCGCCGCAGGTACTGTTTCTCCGCGGCCGTTCGGTCGCGACGCGCAAGAGATACTTTCACAAGTGGCCCGCGTGCAGGTGATCGCCTGCGGTACCAGCTATCACGCGGGGCTCGTGGCTCGCTACTGGCTCGAAGCCATTGCCGGCGTGCCGTGTTCGGTGGAAATAGCGAGCGAATATCGCTATCGCGATCCGGTAGTGGCTCCCGGAACGCTGGTAGTGGCCATATCCCAATCGGGGGAGACCGCGGATACGATCGCGGCGCTCGAGCACGCGCGTTCGCTCGGCCAGCGTTACTCCCTTGCGATATGCAATGTCCCGGAATCGGCGCTCGTTCGCGCCTGCAGCTTGAGCTTCCTGACACGGGCAGGCCCGGAGATCGGCGTCGCCTCCACCAAGACTTTCACGACCCAGCTCGCTTCGCTGGCGCTGCTGACGCTCTCGCTCGCCAAGTTGCGCGGCCGTCTCGCGCCCGAGAAGGAAACGCAACTTATCGAAGCTCTGAGGCAACTACCTGCGGCAATAACGCAGGTGCTCTCCGTGGAACCCCAGGCACGCGCCTGGGCCGCCGGGTTCGCCCGGCGCAGACACGCCCTGTTTCTGGGCCGCGGCGTTCATTACCCGATCGCGCTGGAAGGGGCGCTCAAGCTCAAGGAGGTCTCCTACATCCATGCCGAGGCGTACGCCGCCGGAGAACTGAAGCACGGACCTCTTGCGCTCATCGACCGCGATATGCCGGTCGTCGCCATAGCCCCGAACGACTCGCTATCGGAGAAATTGAAGTCGAACCTCCAGGAAGTACGCGCGCGAGGCGGAGAGCTTTATGTGCTGGCGGATCGCAACTCATCGATCGCTGAGACGGAAGGCGTTCACGTCCTTCGCCTGCCCTGGGACGGCGGGCTGCTCTCGCCCATAGTGCATGCCGTGCCGCTGCAGTTGCTTGCCTACCACACCGGGCTGGAAAAAGGCACCGACGTCGACAAGCCCCGCAATCTCGCCAAATCGGTGACGGTGGAATAGCGGAACACTTCGGCGTGCTCGGAATGGAGAAAAGGGCCGCACTGGCCGGAAATCCTTTCCCGCTTCAGCCGCGATATCCGCAGCCGCATCATGGGCGCCACTCCGGTTTTGCCGAGCGACTGCTGGGGGCGGCCCTGCGCCGAGCAAGCTTGGCCGGCTAATCGATCCTGATCTTGGCGACTTTGGCGATTTTCGCAAAGCGCTCGCGCTCGACGGGCAGCATGGCGGCAAACTCCTCCGGCGAAGCGCCCGCGGGCGCGCTGACTTCGATACCCTGCGAAGTCAGGAACTTCGCGCGGTTCTCGGGGTTGTTCACGATACCCTTGGCGAGATCCGCGTTCAGCCGGTTCACGATGTCCCGCGGCAGTTGGGCGGGGCCGAACAGGCCGAACCAGGTGCCGATGTCGATATCCAGCCCCGCTTCCTTGTAGGTCGGCACGTCGGGCATGTGCGATGAGCGTTTTGCCGTGGTCACGGCGAGCGCCCTGGCTTTTCCGGCTTTCACCTGCTGCGCCGCCGGCCCGACGGCAAAAATAGCGACCTGCACTTCTCCAGCGAGCATCGCCGGAAAAGCAAGCGAAGCGGCCTTGTAGGGAACGTTGTAGAAGTAAATGCCGTCCGCGTTCTTCAACCACTCGATGTAGAAGTGGCTGGAGCTGTTCAGCCCGTACGCGCCCCAGGTGATCGTATTGGGCTTGGCTTTGGCGAGTTGCAGCAGCTCGCGCATCGTGTGCGCAGGCACCGAAGGGTGCACGAGTATTGCCGCGACCAGATAGCCGTAGTGGAAAATCGGAACGAGGTCGCGCATGGGATCGTAGGTCATCTTGGCGCGAATGACCGGATTCACGGTGATCGCATAGTTGTCTGCGGTGCATAGCGTATAGCCGTCCGGAGCCGCTCGCGCGCATGCTTCGCCTGCGATCATGCCGTCCGCGCCAACACGGTTTTCCACCACGAATGCCTGGCCGTAAAGCTGCCCGAGCACCTGGCCGGCGCCTCTTGAAACGACATCGCCCGGGCCTCCCGCGGGAGTGCCCACGAGAATGTGAACCGCCCTGGCAGGCCAGCCCTGCGCCTGTCCGGTAATCGGTGCGAAAATTCCCGAGAAAAGAGCGATCAAGGCGATGAAGCGCGCGAGGCATTTCATGCGACTCTCCCTAGTCCGACATGGCGGTTCTTGCCTCTGCCCGGTTTAGGGCATGCCGATAGATTTGTCAAGCCGCCCGGATTGCCGTTCGGGTAAGGACCGCATGAATTCTTTTCCACGGGAGTAACTATGAGCGCGGACTTTGGCGATGTGGAAATCAAATGGCGTTCGGTGAGGTCGCTGGAAGACGGCGACTATCCCGGATTCCGCCCAGGCACAACGGCCGAAGAGGGCGTGGTGATCGAGCGCGATCTGGCCGTGCCCATGCGAGACGGCACGAAGATCTACACCGATATCTACCGTCCCGAGGGCGCCAAGGATGTGCCGGCTGTCATCGCGTGGTGCCCGTATGGAAAACACCAGACCGGCCCTTCCGTGTTCGATCGCTACCCGAACCGCACTTGCGTCCCCGAGGGCGTACCGGGCAAATGGGCGAAGTTCGAAGCCCCGGACCCGGCCTACTGGTGCCGGCATGGCTATGCGGTAATCAATCCCGACGCGCGCGGCAGCTGGATGTCCGAAGGGGACCTCCACACCGTGGGCGGACGCGAGGCCGACGACATCCACGATCTGATCGAATGGCTGGCCCTCAGGCCCTGGTGCAACGGGAAGGTCGCAATGTCGGGCAACTCGTGGCTCGCCCAGTGCCAGTGGTATGCGGCCGCGACGCGGCCTCCGCATCTCGCCGCCATCGCCCCCTGGGAGGGATGGTCGGACTTCTACCGCGAGAATGTCGCGCTCGGGGGCATCACCACCGAGCCGACCAACTGGATGGACTTTATCTGGGCGAGCCTGCTTTATGCGCGCGGGCGGGTTGAAGACGCTCCGGGAATGGTCTCGAAGTACCCGCTATGGAATACCTACTGGGATGACAAGCAGGCAAAACATTGGCTCACGCAGGTACCGGCCTACATGGTGGCGAGCTGGAACAGCCGGCTGCATTCGCGGGGTTCGCTTGAAGGATTCAAGCAGCTGGGTTCGCGCGACAAGTGGCTGCGCATACATGACGGCTGGGAATGGCCCGACTACTACGCGAGCGAGAACGTCGAGGACCTGAGGAGATTCTTCGATCACTTTCTGAAGGGCACGGACAACGGTTGGGAGCGCACGCCGCGCGTACGCATGGCGATCATGGATCAGCCCGCTTCCAAGCCTTCGGAGACTTACCGGAGCGAGACCGAGTGGCCGCTCACGCGAACGCGGCACCAGCCGCTCTACCTCGATGCCGGCTCGGGCCGCATGGCGAGCTCAGCTTTTCACGCGGAGAAGCACATAAGCTACCACGCGACCGAAGGCGAGGCGGCGTTCGAATATGCGTTCGAGGACCACACCGAACTCATCGGCCACATGAGCTTGCGTCTCTGGGTGGAGGCCCGGGGAGCAAACGACATGGATCTGTTCGTCGTAGCTCAGAAAATCGGCAAAGACGGCAGGCGGGTCGATTTCCGGGTCTACGGCATCGGCTGGCAGGCGGAGCCGGCACGCGGCTTTTTGCGGGCAAGCCACCGCGATCTCGATCCCGTGAAATCGACCCCGGGACAACCTTGGCACACGCACCGGCGCGAACAGTTGCTCGGTCCCGGGGAGATCGTGCCGGTGGATATCGAATTCTGGCCGATGGGATGCATTTGGCGGCCGGGTGAGCGGATCCGGTTGCTCATCGCCGGACGCCCGCTGCTGCACGTGGGAGATCCGACCACCGGCGAGGCGCTGCGGTCTTCGCGCAACAAGGGGCAGCACGTGATCTGGACTGGCGGCCGCTACGACTCGCACCTCCTTATTACGCGCACTCCCGCCAAATAAGCACGCACAGCCGGATAGCGCTCAAGGGCGAAAGTACCGGCAGGAACTAGGCTGCCAGGCTCGAGACCGGGGAGGACGCGGAGGCCGATGGAGTCACGCGCTGGGCTGGGAAGCGGGCGATGAACCTGCTGCCTTTCCCTGCTTCGCTGCTTATCTCCAGGGCGGCCTGGTGCTTCGTGAGCGCGGCTTTTACGATGGCCAAGCCGAGGCCGGCGCCCCCTGTACCGCGCCGGCCCTGGGACGCTTTCTGCACCCGGTAGAACCGTTCGGTCAGCAAGGGAATGTGCTTGGCATCTATGCCGACGCCGGTGTCCTCGACGATGAATTCCGCTCCCCTGGAGGAAGCGTGCCACACGATGCGTACTTCGCCGCCGGGCTGCGTGTAGCGAATTGCGTTGGCGACCAGGTTGCTCAAAGCGCTCGTGATGTCGCGCTCGGTACCGAGCAGATCGAACCCGGGTTGAGCATCGAGCACGATGCGATGGCGGCCTCCCGAAAGGACTTCCGCCTCGGCGCGCAACCGGGAAAGCAGCGAAGTCACGTTGATGCGTTCCTCGACGCGCGCTTCCGGCGCGGCCTCCAGCGTGGAAAGCTCCAGCAACCCGTCCACGATGTTGCGCATGCGCTTGCATTGCTCGCCCATCAGGTCCAGGTATTCCTGCTCGCGCGCGGGATCGGGGCCGAGCTCGCTCATTGTTTCCACCAGCCCGGTCAGAACGCAGAGAGGCGCGCGCAATTCGTGCGACGTGTCGGCGACAAAGTTGCGCCGCATGGCTTCAAGCTTGGCGCTCGCGCTCACGTCCCGCGACAGGAGAAGCCATTGCGAATCGATGAACGGAAGCAGCTCTATGGCGAGCAGCACGCCACCCGACATTTCGACCTGCAGCGGTTTGGAAAAGTCGCCGGCGGCCAGATAGGCTCCGAGCTGCGAGTCGCCGCACAGGCGGTGCCGCGCGCCATTCGCCGCGAAACCCAGATGGGCCTGGGCGCATGAATTGCACCAGATGATGCGATAGTCGCGATCGAGTACCGCCATGCCGGTTGCGCCGGCCCCGCGCGGCCGCTCCACGGCCTCGTGGTTCTTGTGCGAACCGACCACCGACAAGGCGATCGGGTTGTTATTGTTTTTCATTTCGTCTCTCAGTTGAGACTTCTCTTGAACCTGTAGCCGGCTCCGCGCACCGTTTCGATGAGGCCCGCATGGCCCGTCGGCGAGAGCGCTTCGCGCAGCCGGCGAATGTGCACGTCGACCGTGCGCTCCTCGACGAATACGTGGTCGCCCCAGACCTCATCGAGCAGTTTCGCCCGGCTGAACACGCGGTCGGGGTGGGTCATGAAGAAATGCAGCAAGCGGAATTCGAGCGTCCATAAATCGATTTCACGGCCGCCTCCCGTCACGCGGTGCGCAGCGGGATCGAGCTTCAGCCCGGCAATCTCTATCAGGTCGTCGGTGAGCTGCGGGGCGCGCCGGCGCATGACCGCCTTGATGCGGGCGAGCAGTTCGCGCGGCGAGAAGGGCTTCGTGACGTAATCGTCCGCGCCGCCTTCGAGCGCGGCGACCTTGTCGTGCTCGCTTGCGCGGCCGCTCAGCAGGATGATCGGGATATCCTTGGTGCGCTGGTCTCCGCGCAACTGGCGAGCGAATGTGACTCCCGGCGTGTCGGGCAGGACCCAGTCAAGCAGCACCAGGTCGGGTTTAACCTCGTGCACAAGGGCCTCGGCCTGCGGGACGCTTCCCGCGCACATGACCTTGTAACCCGCGTGCTGCAGGTTGACGGCGATCAGTTCCTGGACCGCGGCTTCGTCTTCGACTACGAGGATTGCTCCACCCATTTTTTGGACTCCTGGTTCGGCCATGGCGGCGCCGTCAGCGGGACGCTTGACGCCGACTCATGATAGGAGCCGCAATGCGCCCTCTCAATCGTGCCGCGTCGATTCTGGTGTGGTGACCGAGCCTGTTTTTGTAGCAGGTACGCTACAGGCCGGCCGGGATTCTACGATGCCAGGCGCAGCGGGACTCTCACGGTCGCCCGGGTGCCCTTGGTGCGCGAACCTTCGATATTCAGCTCGCCGCCGAGCAACAGCGCCCGTTCCCGCATCCCCATCAACCCCAGGGATTTGGGACCACGGGTCTCCTGTTCCGCGATGCCTCTGCCGTTGTCCTGAACGGTAAGCACCAGGGTATCGCCTTCGGTCTGCAGGCTGGCTTCGACCTTGGTGGCGTTGGCATGACGGGCGACGTTGGTGAGCAATTCCTGGAAGATCCGGAACACTGCGGTCGAACGCTCAGGATCCAGCGTGAGCGGATCGGCCGGGAGCGACACCTTGCAGCGTATGCCGGTGCGCATCTGGAAGTCCTTCGCCTGCCAGCCGATGGCCGCGACCAGCCCCAGCTGATCGAGCGCCTCGGGCCGAAGCCGCGAGGCGATCCTCCGTACGGCGCGGATGGTATCGTCGATGAGGCCCGACATGGACTTTATTTTCTGCTCGAGCGGCTTCTGGTCCCCGGTCATCCGGCGCGAGAGCCAGGTGAGATCCATCTTCAGGCCGGTCAGCGCCTGGCCCAGCTCGTCGTGGATTTCGCGCGCTATGCGCGCGCCCTCCTCCTCGCGGATGGACTGAAGGCGCGCAGTGAGCGCGCGCAGGCTTTCACCGGAGGCTCGAAGACTCTCCTCCGCCTTCTGCCGCTCGGCGATCTCCCGCGTGAGGACCGCGTTCTTGTTGAAAAGGTCGATGAACACCGAGATTTTCGATTTCAGCACCTCTGGAATCGGCGGCTTGACGATGTAGTCCACGGCGCCTGCCTCGTAGCCGCGAAACATCGACCTCGCGTCCTCGTAAGCGCCGGTGAGGAAGATGATCGGCGTATGGCGCGAGCGGTCGCGCTTGCGTATGAGCTTGGCGGTGGCAAACCCGTCCAGTCCCGGCATCCGGGCATCGAGCAGGATGACGGCGAAATCGCGTTCGAGCACCTGCCTCAAGGCGTCCTCGCCCGAGTTGGCAAGCACGATGCCCGGCCCCAGATCCTCGAGCAGTGCCTCCATGGCGAGCAGGCTCTTCGGGTCGTCGTCGACGATCAAGACGCTTGCCTGCGAAGCCTCGCCTGGAGCGGTGCCATTGCGTGGCGCCGCCTCGGATTCAGTGGACTGGAGGCTCGTATGGGCTGAATTCATCACAGATCTGGTAATGGGGAGGCTGCTGCAGCGGGTTCAGGACCAGTTTATCTGCCGGAAAAGCGCCAATGTCAAGAAGCGTCATTGTTCGCGCCGCATGCGCCAGCGCTCCGGTGCGGCGAAATTTCTGCGGGCCGCTTTCGAGAACTACACCTTCCCGACGTATCGCGACACGAGTTTCGCGATGGCGCTATAGCACCGGTGCTCGACGCCCGGATAACATCCGCCGGTGTCCCGCGTTCGAATCACCGAGTTCTGCCTGTAGATTCACCCCCCTCCCAGTGCGTCTGCAGTGACGGACGGCCCCGGCTCAATGCCGGGGCTTTTTTATTTCCAGGCGCCGCTGGCGATTTTTTCGGCCCAGAAAAGGGCCGCTATGCTTTTGGTGTCGGTGATGGCGCCGGAGCGCACCCATTCGATCGCCGTGCGAAGCGGCAGCGTGAAGACCTCGAGGAACTCTTCATCGTCCAGGCTGGATTGCGTCAGGGAAAGCTTCCGGGCCATGAAAATCTCTATGCGCTCGTTGGAGTAGCCGATCGACGGATGAATCAGCCCGAGCCGCTTCCATTCCTGAGCCGTGTATCCGGTTTCCTCCGCGAGTTCGCGGCGTGCCGTGTCCGCGGGGTCCTCGCCCGCGTCGATCTTGCCGGCGGGCAGTTCGAAGAAGTCGCGTCCCAGGGGATACCGGTATTGGCGCTCCATCACCAGTTCGTCCTGGTCGGTGAGCGCGAGGATCACTACCGCTCCGGGATGGAGGATATATTCGCGGTGCGCCTCTTTCCCGTCCGGAAGGCGCACGAGATCCCGCTTGACGTTGAGCAGACGCCCCTGGAACACCGATTCGCTGGAAAGCGGCGTTTCGGTAAAGTCGCCCTTCTTCCGGATTGGGTCGCGGGACTGGTCCGCCATCGGGCCTCGGGCTCTCAGCCCAGGCCTTTGGCCGCGTAGAAGCACAACTGAAGCAGCGGTCCCGGGAAAACGCCGAGCGCTAGTATGGCGAGGCCGTTTGCCGAGAGCAGCACGCTCATGTCGAGCCGCGAACGCACCGGTTCGGCATCCTGCGGCTCGTCAAAGTACATCACCTTGACGACGCGCACGTAGTAGAACGCCCCGATGAGCGAGAACATCACCGCCACCACGGCGAGCCACACGTCGCCCGCCTGCAGGACGGCCGTGAACACGGCCACCTTGGCATAGAAGCCGACGGTGGGCGGAATGCCGGCGAGCGAAAACATGGTGAGGAGCATGATAAACGCGAACCATGGGCTCTTGCGGTTCAGGCCTTTGAAGTCGGCAATGTTCTCGGCCTCGAACCCCGCGCGCGACAGGAGCACCACCATGCCGAACGCGGCAAGACTCATGAGGACGTAGGAAATCGCGTAGAACATGGCGGCGCCGTAGGCGTCTGCCGCGGAGAGCGTGTTCCCGCCCACCACCCCGGAGAGCAGTCCAAGAAGCATGAAGCCCATGTGCGATATGGTCGAGTACGCGAGCATGCGCTTGATGTTGGTCTGGGCTATGGCGGCCAGGTTCCCGACCGCCATGGACAGCACCGACAGGATGACGAGCATCTGCTGCCAGTCCGTGGCGATGTGCGGCGTGCCAAGCGCGCCCACCAGCAGGCGCATCGCCATGGCAAACGCCGCAAGCTTGGGAGCGGAACCGACGATCAAGGTCATGGCGGTCGGCGCGCCGTGGTAGACGTCCGGAATCCACATGTGAAACGGCACGGCTCCGAGCTTGAACGCTATGCCGGCGAGAACGAACACCACTCCGAACACCAGGATGCTGCGGCTCGGTCCGTCGCTCTGCAGGGCGCGCGCGACAGCAGAAATATCAAGAGATCCGGTCGCCCCGTAGAGCATCGACATGCCGTAGAGCAGCAGCCCCGAGGCAAGGGCGCCGAGAACGAAGTACTTCATGGATGCCTCGACGGAGACCGCTGAGTCGCGGTTCAGCGCGATCAGCGCGTAGAGGCACAGCGACATCAGCTCCAGGCCGAGGTACAGCGTCAGGAAATGGTTCGCCGAAATCATCACCATCATGCCGAGCGTCGCGAACAGGGTCAGCACGAAGAAATCGCCGCGGTACAGCCCGCGCTCGGCGAGGTAGCTGCGGGAATACACCAGGCACAGCGCGATGGAGATGTAGCAGAACACCTTGAGCAGGCTCGCCATCACGTCGGACACGAACATGCCGTTGAAGGTGTAGGCGGGCTGGCCGCCGGTTGCAGCGGTGACCGCCAGGGTGCACGCAGCCGCACCCAGCAACGCCACCAGCGAAAGTACATAAGTTACGTCGCGCAGGCGGTCCGGAAGATACAGGTCCACGAGCAGCACCACGCAGGTGGAAGCCAGCAGGAAAATCTCCGCGTACGCGGGCAGCATGATAGGTAGGCTCGAAATCATAGCTTGCTCGCCGCCACGTGTTTGAGAAGCTCGCTCACCGAAGCATGCATGACTTCGGTGAAGGGCGCCGGATGCAGTCCCAGCCAGAGCACCGTACCGGCCAGCAGACCGAGCACCAGGAACTCGCGGGCATTGATGTCGGTGAGCGCCGCAACGCGGGTGTTGGCCACCGCGCCGTAGATAACGCGCTTGTAGAACCACAAGGTGTAGGACGCCCCGGTGATCAGCGTGATCCCGGCGGTAAACGCGATCCAGAAGTTCGTCTTCATCGCACCCATGATCACCATGAATTCGCCCACGAAGCCGCTGGTGGCGGGCAGGCCCGAATTGGCGAGCGCGAACAGCATCGTGAACGCCGCGAACCTCGGCATGGTGTTCACAACGCCCCCGTAGTCGGCGATGTTGCGCGAGTGCATGCGGTCATACATCACCCCGATGCAAAGGAACAGTGCGGCCGACACGAAACCGTGCGAGAGCATCTGCACCAGCGCGCCTTCCACGCCGTACTCGTTGAAGATGAAGGAGCCCAGGGTGACGAAGCCCATGTGCGAAATGGACGAGTACGCGATCAGCTTTTTCATGTCGGTCTGCACCAGGGCCACCAGGCCGATGTAGACGATGGCGATGAGCGAAAGCGTGATCATGAATCCGGAGAAGTAGCGGCTCGCGTCGGGCAGTATCGGCAGCGAAAACCGCAGGAAGCCGTACCCGCCCAGTTTGAGCAGCACCGCCGCCAGCACCGCCGAGCCTCCCGTCGGCGCCTCGACGTGCGCGTCCGGGAGCCACGTGTGCACGGGCCACATCGGCACTTTGACGGCAAAGGACATGAGAAATGCGATGAACAGCAGTATCTGCGCCGACATCGACAGCGGCACCTTGTAGTAATCGAGCACCGAGAAGCTGCCACCCGATTGCCGGTAAAGATAGAGGAACGCGACCAGCATCAGCAGCGACCCGAGCAGCGTGTACAGGAAGAACTTCACCGCCGCGTACACCCGGTTGGGCCCGCCCCAGACCCCTATGATCAGGTACATCGGGATCAGCGTCGCCTCGAA
>Ga0153915_10005584_pt1 | contig 11707 bp, 8 predicted proteins | sample Opewatmetagenome_2_FD_107003 | JGI IMG/M metagenome (GOLD analysis project Ga0153915, IMG submission 107003) | Freshwater wetland microbial communities from Ohio, USA - Open water 3 Core 3 Depth 3 metaG | ecosystem: Environmental > Aquatic > Freshwater > Wetlands | place: USA: Ohio, Lake Erie...
AGTAGCGCCCACTCTGAGCTTGTCTCCAATATCGTGGACAAGGCTTCTAACGTAAAACCCCGAAGACACCTCGCAGGCAATGGTGAAATAGGGAAACTGGAACTCCTTGAGCTCCAGGGAATAGATGCTTACTTTTTTGGGTGGCATATCTACGCTGACGCCCTTTCTGGCTAATTGGTAAGCTTTCTGGCCCGCCATTTTTTTAGCTGAGAACATTGGTGGGGTCTGCCAGACATCACCGGAGAATTCCTTCAAGACCCTTTCCAATTCTTCTCTGATTACTTCGTTGTTGTTTTGCCGTAAAACCATCCCTTCAGAATCAAATGTGTCTGTTTCGATACCGAGAACGGCTCTGACCTCGTAGGCCTTGTCCAGCTTGAGGAATGAGGATGCGTTTTTCGTGAACTTGCCGGTGAGGACAACCAAAAGCCCCGTCGCCAGAGGGTCCAGGGTCCCTGTGTGGCCAGTCTTCACATTGAATTTCCTTCTTATCCGCTCTACCACCCGGGAGGAAGTAAGCCCTTTGGGCTTGTCCACCAGGAACATCTTGTCCATTCCCGTAAGTATACTTGAAAACGCGGTGCTTATCACTCCCCATTTTGGGTTCTGTCATCGCGAGGGTTTTTTGCCTTTGCGAAGAGCGAGATGCCTGGCCGCCGCTTCGGAACAGGCTCCGCTTCCCCAAAGATATTATCACCAACACGATAACCGGTTTACTCTCTTCATCAAAGGTCGTGAGTAAAATAGGCAGTTCGAAGATAAACATTAAGGCACTCGATTACTGGGACAAAAGTCACATACAACGAGGGCGGCGGGTCATAAAATGGATGTGTACTCAAAATTAAGGAGGTATGACCGTGGGAAAACCGATGACCAGCAAGGGTGTTTCGTTTCTCGCCCTTTTTTTGATTCTGGCAGCTGGACTTGTCTTTGGGGTATATGCGGCTTGTAACGAGGCGGAGGTGTTAGCACCCGTTGAGATTAGAGACTATGAAGGCGTAGACCTTTCGTCAATAAATGATTTTAGAGAAAATTCCATAAAAGGTTCGCAGGAAATAGATGTAAACAATTATACGCTAAGCATTACCGGCCTCGTAGCGAACTCCAAAAACTATACTTATGATGAAGTTGTTGACAATCATCAGCCCTACAAAAAAGTTCTGACACTGGATTGTGTGGAAGGATGGAGTGTGACTATTCTCTGGGAAGGGTTGCTGGTCAGAGATTTGCTGGCAGAAGCGGTCCCCCTGACAAATGCGCAGGTGGTCATATTCCATGCCTACGATGGGTACACAACTTCTCTACCTATAGACTACATAATGAACAACGACATACTGATGGCATACAAGATGAACGATGTCACTCTTCCCTCTGAAAGGGGATTCCCCTTTCAACTAGTGGCAGAAAGCAAATGGGGATACAAATGGATTAAATGGATAACGGAGATCGAATTATCCGACGATATTAGTTACAGAGGTTATTGGGAGAGTCGAGGATACTCGAACAGCGCAGATCTGGATGAAGACTTCTTTGGAAACTGAGGCATATGGTTAATCAACGACTGATGAAAGGTACGATACACTGGCTATTGACAGTTGTGGTAATAGTGTATCTTATCACTGGATTTGGTATTACTGAATACAGGATTGTTGAATCTCTAACATGTGGACTATTGAGTAAGAGCCTGGCTCATAGTATTCACATAAGTTTAGAAATTCCTTTCATAACTCTGTTAGTCATGCATATCTGGCTTCTACCAGTGCTAAAATACTTCAGATTGAGAAACCTAAGGAGTACAACTACAGATAAATAAGGAATCGAAAAGTGAGGCCAGACGTGGCAAAACAACTATGTCCGGTCTGTGGTTTTGTCATCGTGGGGAAAGATTACAGGAAAAGGGCATCAAATACTGTTGTGAACCCGCCCTGCAGGTAGCGGACCGTGTGAGTATGGATGCCGCCACCACGTGGAAGAAAAGAGGGAAAAACATTCGGTCAGCAACACAGAACGTAATCTTCTTGCCGAAGGGTGTCGGGTTTTGTGGCTAATCGTTTGATAAACGAGGCTTCTCCTTACTTGCGTCAACATGCGCATAACCCGGTGGACTGGTACCCATGGGGCACAGAGGCATTCGAGCAAGCTCAGAAGGAAGACAAACCCATTTTTCTGTCCATAGGATATTCGACATGTCACTGGTGCCACGTGATGGCACATGAGTCTTTTGAGGATCCTGAAGTAGCCAGGCTTATGAACGAAGCTTTCGTGTCCGTTAAGGTGGACCGGGAGGAACGCCCTGATATAGACAGCATTTACATGAGCGCCTGTCAGTTGATGACAGGTGGTGGAGGTTGGCCTCTCAATATCATTATGACGCCGGACAAGAAACCTTTCTTTGCTGCCACCTACATCCCCAAGGAGCCCCGATTTGGACTGGTTGGAATGATGGAGCTAATTCCACGCATCGGAGACGTCTGGGCAACTCAGCGAGGCGAAGCGGTAAGTCTTTCTGGCAGAATCGCCGCCTCACTCCAACAGACCTCGGAGGCCACGCCCGGTGAACAACTAGATGAAACGACACTGGAGCTCGCATATGAGCAGCTTGCCAAACGTTTTGACGGGCAGGACGCCGGTTTCAGTAGCGCTCCGAAGTTTCCCACCCCGCACAATCTCCTTTTCTTGCTCCGTTATTGGAAACGTCGTGGCAACAAGGCAGCGTTGGATATGGTCGACAAAACCCTTGAGGCAATGCGGAGCGGGGGCATCTATGACCACGTTGGATTCGGTGTTCACCGCTATTCAACAGATTCACGGTGGCTTGTGCCTCACTTTGAAAAGATGCTTTATGACCAAGCCATGTCGGCTATGGCTTACACCGAGGCCTATCAGGCAACCGGAAAGGAAGAATACGGAAAGACGGCGCGGGAGATTTTCACCTATGCCTTGCGAGATATGACAGCGCCAGAAGGCGGCTTCTACTCTGCTGAAGATGCTGATAGCGAGGGAAAGGAGGGTAAGTTTTACCTTTGGACACTGGAAGAGGTTCGACAAGCGCTTGGGAACGATGACCTGAATTTCGCAGCCAGAGCATTCAACATTGAGAAAGAAGGCAATTTCACGGAACAGGCCACGGGAAGAAAGAGTGGCACTAACATTTTGCATGTGAGACAGTCGCCTGAAGAACTAGCCTCCGATTTGGGTCTGTCCCAATCAGGCCTTCAGTCGCATCTGGAAGCGATACGGCAGATACTATTTGCCTACCGCGAAAAACGTGTTCATCCCATGAAGGACGACAAGATTCTGACTGATTGGAATGGGCTCATGATTGCTGCTTTGGCGAAAGGGGCTCAAGCTTTCGATGAGCCTCAATATGCTGAAGCAGCCCTGCATGCTGCGAATTTCATCCTCGGAAATATGCGTAAACCAGATGGCCGGCTTTGGCACCGCTATCGAGACGGTCAGGCTGGCGTACAGGCAAATTTGGATGACTATGCATTTCTGGTTTGGGGCTTAGTAGACCTATACGAGGCCGTTTTCGACGCAAAGTATCTTAAAGCTGCTGTTGAGCTGACTAACGATATGGTAAGGCATTTCTGGGACGAAGATGGTGGAGGGTTCTATCTCACACCCGAAGATGGCGAAAGCCTGTTGGTCAGGAAGAAGGAGATTTATGATGGTGCCATTCCATCAGGTAATTCTGTGGCCATGCTAAACCTGCTTCGTCTGGGGCGTATGACTGCGACACCCGAGTGGGAAGAGAAGGCGGCGGCAATCGGTCGTGCTTTCTCCAGAAGCGTCAAGCAATCACCATCGGCGTATACTCAACTCGTGGTCGCTCTAGACTTCGGACTTGGGCCTTGTTACGAAGTGGTTATCGCCGGCAATGCGCAGGCCGAAGATACCAGAGCGATGGCAAAAGCACTAAGAACACGGTTCCTGCCGAATAAGGTAGTGCTTCTCAATCCTGGTGAAAGAGACTCCCGTGAGATAGTTCAGCTTGCCGCACTCACCAGAAACCGACCGAGCATCGGGCGCAAGGCCACGGCTTACGTTTGCCTGAATTATGCCTGTAAGTTGCCGACCACGGATGTCAACAAGATGCTGGAACTGCTTGGCGCGGGATGACGATTTCGGCGATTAAGCGTCGCTCGTAATGACGCCTTTCCCTCTGTCCTTGCGAGGGGCGAGATTCCTCACCTCTGCTTCGGAACAGGCTCCGCAATCTCGGGCCGTAATGGCGGGAAAAAATAGAGCTGTTCCTTTTCCTATGATACACTACGGGCATGGTCAAGCTCACGTTCTACGGCGGCGTCAGGGAAATCGGAGGCAACAAAGTCCTCCTTGAAGAAGATAGGGGTAAGCTTTTCCTGGATTATGGCTATCCTTATAAGAAATACCGAGACTTCTATGAAGAATACCTGAAGCCCCGCCCTGGAGCCGGGCTGCTTGACCTGTTGGTGATGGGGCTGCTTCCCAAGCTCGAGGGTATTTATCGCACCGATCTGGAGACAGAAGACCTGTGGCAGCGGTTTCGCCGAGCCGAGCACTATCGCAGACTTGTAGATATTAATGGAATTCTGTTGACTCACGCTCATCTCGACCACTCGGGCCATATTGCTTTCTTGAGAGAGGACATTCCGGTGTATGCCACGGCGACCACAGCCTTTATCGCCAAGGCAATACAGGACTCGGGCAAGGCATCCTTCGACCAGCAGGTATGCTATTTCACACCCAGGGTAGAGGAATGTGCGGGGGGCCTTAAACAGGGGGCATATGTTGCCAGCAGCGCCGGTGACTGTCAGCGTCGCTTTTGTGTAGCTGATAGCTCAAAACTGAGCCAGGAGGCCCGGAAATTCTGGGAGAAAGCTACCGGCCGGAAGAAACTTGCCGGGCAACCGCTGGACGATATCAGTAGGTGTAGCTTTACTCTGCATTGCTTCCCCGTGGACCACTCCATCCCCGGTGCCTGTGCCTGGGGTATTGAGACAAGTTCCGGTTGGGTGATTTACAGCGGTGATCTGCGGCTTCACGGGAGGCAGGGTGAACTTACCGAGTCAATGATAAAGGAGGCAGCCCGGTTGCATCCCAGGGCATTAATCTTGGAAGGCACTAATGTCGACAGACCGACAAATGTCTCTGAACAGGAAGTGTATGAGAATGCCCTCAAAGCGATTAGAGATGCCCGGGGCCTGGTTATTGCCGATTTTTCTCCGAGAGATGTAAATCGCTTGCTTACCTTTTTGCAGGTTGCCAGAGACACGAAAAGAAAGCTAGCAATTTTGCCTAAAGATGCTTACCTTCTAAAAACGATGCGACTTCTTGAGCCAAGCATACCGGACCTGGCCGCAGATGGGAGCCTGGTCATCTACCAGGAGACAACAGCGGCCAAAAGCCCTGCTGCGTGGTTGCGAAGCATCTACGACGATTACTCCACCAAAATCGTTCTGGCCAAAGATGTCGGCGCTAATCAAGGTGATTTCATACTCAGCTTCAGCTTCTGGGATTTGAATGAGCTGCCCAGCATGCAGCCCCGGTCTGGCAGCCTTTATGTCTTTAGCTCGAGCGAGCCTCACGATGAAGAACAGCAGATGGACTTCTGGCGTCTGCACCACTGGCTGAAGCATTTCGAGTTACGGGCATTTGGCCTTCCTGTGGCAAGGAACCGCGGATGGGAGATACCGGAGGAAGAGAAGGGACTGCATGCTTCAGGACACGCCTGTGGCCCCGACCTGCTGCGAGTTGCCCGTGAGATTCGACCGGAAATACTTGTACCAGTGCACTCCGAGAGGCCCGAGTTCTACGTGGATAATCTGAGCAAGAGTGGGATGGACATCATTCTGCCTACCGAAGGTGAGATGGTGGCAATATGACTGGTCGCCTCTGGCCAGGCTTATCATCCCGGCCGTAGCCGCGGCATGACAATCTGCTGGCCCTTGCTCTCAATATCCAATTTCACCCTCAGATGTACTGTGGACCTCTACTTCGCCCCCTCGTCGCCCGTACCGCCAACGCCCCCTGAAACCAGCGCCAACAAGCCTAATATGGCCATCTTCTCCGTCGGAGTAGTGTTCACGGCCACTGCACTCAATGCCACAGCCGGCACCAGTCCAGCCCTCACTATTGGCTTCAGGCTGGGATGTTCAGTCGTGAACTTGGCTATTGGTGGGCTGACCTTGTATTAGAGCTTCAACAAACCATTCCCCAACGGGTCGGTGAGCAGGTATTCATCTCTGAACTCACGCAGAATTCCTGTGCCATTGGGGCAGCGCAAGTTGCAGTGGCCATGAAGCACCGTGGCGCCACTGGCAATTCCTAAGTAGCATAAAGGACATTAACGCCTCTCTCCTCAAGTTGAGGTAGGTATGTGTTGAGAGAGTCACTGCTTAACGGGTTACCTCGAAGGTCGATCCCATCCCCTACTGAAAGCCCTACATTCCCCACTAAGGCTTCGATGGCAGCTATTTGATTGCCGCTGAGACCAAGGCAGATTGCTATCCCATCTCTTTCATCCAGCCACCAATCTTGCTCGACTTCGCCAATCTTAATCAAACCGGAAAGCGGCGTTACGTCGGTAATATTGTTGCTATCGAGCCAGATGACGCTCAAATTGGTGAGATTGGACAGAGAACTTATATCGGTTATGTGGTTGTGGTCAAGTGTGAGCCGCTTTAGACTGCCAACGCTGGAAAGGTAGGATATGTCACTTACTTGGTTGCTCCCGAGACCGAGCTCTGTCAGGGCAGTTAGGCCAGCAAGGAGGTATATATCGCTTATTTGGTTCTCCTCAAGCCACAGCGTTGTCAGGCTGGTTAAGTTAGCAAGCGGGGATATATCGCTTATCTGGTTATCCTCAAGAGAGAGCGTTGTCAGGCTGGTTAGGTTAGCAAGTGGGGATATATTGCTTATCTGGTTTGTCCCAACAGAGAGCATCGTCAGGCTGGTGAGGTTAGCAAGGGAAGATATATCGCTTATCTGGTTATCCCCGAGACCGAGTCCTGCCAGGCTGGTGAGGTTAGCAAGGGGGGATATATCGCTTATCTGGTTCTCACTAAGAGATAGTGTAGTCAGGCTGGTGAGATCGGCAAGGGGAGCAATATTGCTTATCTGGTTCTGCCCGAGCGAGAGCACCTCCAGGTTGGTGAGGTTGATAAGGGGAAATATATTGCTTATCTCGTTCGCCCAAAGACCCAACACTGTCAGGCCGGTGAGGTTAGCAAGGGAAGATATATCGCTTATCTGGTTAGACTCAAGACCAAGCCATGTCAGGCTGGTGAGGTTGGCAAGCGGGGATATATCGGTGATCTGGTTCGCGGCAAGAGACAGCTGTGTCAGTTTGGTGAGGCTGGCAAGTGGGGACAAATCGCTTATCCGATTCTCCGCAAGAGTCAGCCATGTCAGATGGGTGAGTTTAGCAAGGAGGGATATGTCGAGTATCTGGTTGTCCCAAAGCCCCAGCGCCTCCAAGCTGGTACAATACTCAAGCCCCTGCAGGTCCTGGATGTCTCTGGCAGCAGCATCCAGTTCCTTCAACCAGGCGAGCTCGGAGGCATAGATGTCTCCCTGAGGCTTATTCAAGGCTTCCCTGATGGCAGCCTGGAGGCCGGCATCGGGGATGATGATGGCCGGGTTCCCACAGCCGAGTGGACCCGCGGCACACAATCCCAGGACCAGAATCAACGTCATCGCCACCGGGAAGCATTTCCAGGCTCTTAACTTGGTCATCCCTGTCATCATTCGGCTAACTTGGTTAGTGGCGACACCAATAATCTCCGGCCATGCTGGCTCGCTAGACCATCAGCTTTGTGTGTCCGGTACTCGGTCTATCTACTCTCAACGCCTAACCGCGAATGCAAAGCCTTTTTCTGCGACGAGCTACTGGCGTTTTGTAGAGTTCAGCTTTCCCGAAGTCTCTACCTCATGGTGCTACTGCGTCACGCCCAGGTAGTATTATATCACCCTAATGATGTTAGGTTTTTTCCGCAGATTCTCCCGCAGGTTCATCTGCGTTCGGCAGATAGTTGCCAACTTGTGCGTGATAAGAGCTGGCCGCCGATTCTCATCCCTTGCTTGCACGATTCAGTGTCCCGGAAGCAAGGTCAAGTCAAGTGACTGGTCATCCGCAGCTGCACTGCCTGACAAAGTCAGCCGCTATGGAGTAGTCATCGTTTATGGAGATGACAGTGTCGATGTCAGCAATGGTACTCACATCGCCGTCAACTCGTCGAACCGGTAGCCCTCATCAGCCGCAGCTACAAGGGGGATCAATGAAATTAGCGGTGATAGTGTAGTCGCCGTTCATGGTGATGGTGGTTACGGCAGCATTGACATCAGCAACGGTACCCGCATCGCCAGTCCAGTTGACAAACAGGTAGCTGGTATCAGCCTCGGCCGTCAGGTTTACCACGGTTCCTTCGTCGAAGGTAAAAGTCCCCTCTCCAGGGACAGTTACCGATCCTCTATCTGTGCTCGAGACGGTGAGGTCATGCTGTTTGACAAGTTTGACAAAGTTGGCTGTTATGGAGCAGTCACCATTCATGGTGATGGTGGTGATAGCAGCAGTAACATTGGCGATGGTGCCCACGTTACCAGTCCAGTTGACAAAATGATAGCCAGCATCTGGAGTCGCCACCAGGTTGATCACTTTGCCAGCGTCATAGGTATACTTGCCTTCTCCCGGTGTGGTGACTGAACCACCTTCCGTGCTGCTGGTGGTGAGGTTATACGGCTTGGCGAAGTTGGCTGTTATGGAATAATCACCGTTAACGGTGATGGTAGTGGTGGCATCATCGACATTGGCAACGGTGCCGACATTGCCAGTCCAGTTGACAAACCGGTAGCCAGGATCCGGCGTCGCCACCAGGTTAACCCTCTCACCCTGTTGCGGACAATAGGGAAACCGACCTTCTCCAGGCTCGGTGACGTCACCACCCTCCGTGCTGCTGATAGTCAGATGATACTCGATTACTGGGGTGGTGCAAGCGATGCCACTACCTACAACCATACATAGTAGGACTGTGACTAAAGCGACCGCAATCGATTTTTGTTTCATGTCCCCTCCTTCGCAGCACTTCGGCCGTCTCTGGAGCATAAGTTGAGTTTTCCCGAAATCACTAGCGTATAGTACTATTATGCCACTTCCCCCTGCACTGTCAAGCCTAAAGAGAATCAACTCTGTTTTTCTCTGCTATGAAGTGTGTTACTCCAACGAAATCAGCCACTCGCAAGAGACGATAGCAGACCTACCTTCAGGTCTGGCTTCGGGAGGGGTAAAGATTCTCTGGACTTTTGCCTTGGGGTTAATGCCTTTAAAGAAACCGGTGCGAATCCGCAGACCTCCAGCTCCACAATCATAATACTCCAGGCCCCATCTCTTCGCGGCACGTTGAGCTGAGCAATCGAGTGTGCGCATTCTAAGATTGTTTGCGGTCAGTTCAGCTATTTCGATATTCTCAAAAATAGCCCAGTGAGAATACTTCAGAAACACGGCCAGGTCCTTGATATCCTCTCTCGAAAAACCCAAAGTTTTGACCAATCGCCTGGCTTCTTCCGAACCATAGTCTTCGTAAAGCTGATAGTATTCCTCGCCCCCATATACTTCGGGAGCTTTCTGCTGCATAAGACCTTCAAGCCTCATCCACACGTAATTAAGGCTATACATCTGCTGGAGCATGACGTTGTAGAGGGTATCTTTCTTGATTGCACGGCTGTTCAACATCTCTTGTTCCTCCGGGGCAATGGTTTAGATTTCCAGAATATTGGTCGGTATTATATCACCTTGAACTACGAAGACTGAAAAGGGGGTATAATGTCGTCTGTGATCGTAGATTTTCATACTCACATATTTCCGCCCTGGCTGAGGGAGAGGCGTAACGAATATATCAAGGTAGACCCATGTTTTTCTTTGCTTTATTCTCAGCCAAAAGCCAAGATAGCCACTGCGGAAGAGCTGATTGCCAGCATGGATGAAGCCGGCATTAATTTGTCCGTCGTTCTTAACGCCGGCTGGGTAAGCCATGAACTTTGTGTGAAAACTAACGATTACATTCTAGATTCGATATCACGCTATCCCAAAAGGCTTGTCGGCTTTTGTGCGATTCAACCCAGGGCGGGAGATGCTGCCATAGCCGAGATAGAGCGGTGTGCTAAGGTCGGGGCCAAGGGCATAGGGGAGTTAAGGTCCGATGTGCAGGGCTTCGACCTCGCTGATAAGACGACAATGGCGCCTGTCGTTGATGCCGCGCTAAAGCACGACTTGATTTTTCTGACCCACTCATCTGAGCCGGTGGGGCATGAGTACTTCGGCAAGGGCAGCATCACCCCGGACATTCTCTACTCCTTTATCACGGCATTCCCGAATCTAAAGATTGTTTGCGCTCACTGGGGTGGGGGGTTGCCTTTTTATGCCCTGATGCCGGAAGTGGCCAGGGCTCTAGCCAATGTCCTCTTTGATACCGCGGCCACCGTTTTCCTTTACAAGCCCGAGATTTTTGAGCAGGTGAGTCGCATCATCGGCAGTGACAGAATCCTTTTCGGCACTGACTATCCTCTGATGCACCAGAACCGGGTGATTGCCCAGGTGCAAGCTGCGCAGCTTCCTGCGAAAGATAAGGCCAAAATCCTGGGGGATAATGCGCGAAAACTGCTATACTGTGACGAATAAGCAAAAGCATGACATAGCAGTAACACTCAAATAACAAAGGAGGCAAAGAAATGGGGACCAAAGGAAGAAAGAACATCAAGAAGCCCAAGAAGGACAAGAAGACGGCAAAGTAAGAGAACGGCATCGTCCCGCTTTCAAATACGAAATAAACACTAGTCATAAAATATTGCCTTCCTCCCTTAAGGTGAGAGGATTGAGGTGAGGGTGAAAATGGACAAAGGAGCAGAGGTGTCGCATAATCCTGAGCAAATCCGTTCCTTTATTGCTATTGAACTGTCTGAGGAGGCTAAGGAAGGATTAGCCAGGCTGAGAAGAAAAATAGAGAGAGACGAACACAGGTTCGTCAAGTGGGTAGACCCCGGGGGGATTCACCTGACCTTGAAGTTTCTGGGTAATATTCCTTCTAAGCGAGTGACAGAGATAACTGAAGCCGTGAAAAAAGCTGCACAGGGAATCTCGCCTTTCCTTTTGGAGATTTCAGGCTTGGGGGCTTTCCCCAGTCTAAAGCAAGCCCGGGTCCTCTGGGTTGGCGTCAGCGGGGAGCTGGACAAGCTGTCCAGGTTACAGCAAAACATTGACTCTGCGCTCGCCGCCTTGGGGTTTGCTAAGGAGGAACGCCCCTTTGTGCCGCATTTGACTCTGGCACGCATCAGAGAAGGAGCATCAGCGCCGGAAAGAACCAGCTTTGGCGAACTTGTGGGCTCTACCACGTTTGCAGATAAATATCCTGTTGAAGTCGAGGCTGTCAGATTAATGAGAAGCCAGCTGACGCCGGCCGGGGCCATTTATACCTGTCTGTCGGTGGTTGGGCTGGGTGGTCAGCAAGGGCTCAAGAAAATCTGAGAAAATTTGACTTGTCGGTGAAAATAGCCTTGCAAATGAATTTTTGATAGTATATACTTAGTGGTTTTGACCAACAAATAAATCAATTGTGGAGGTGGAACTTGGAAACCGGTTCATTCCCGAAGTGCCAGAAATGCGGAAAGGGTGATTTGGTGCCTCTGTCTGACTTTGGTAGTCAGGGAGCACCGATTCACTACAAGGCTTGGG
>Ga0153915_10005585_pt1 | contig 11706 bp, 9 predicted proteins | sample Opewatmetagenome_2_FD_107003 | JGI IMG/M metagenome (GOLD analysis project Ga0153915, IMG submission 107003) | Freshwater wetland microbial communities from Ohio, USA - Open water 3 Core 3 Depth 3 metaG | ecosystem: Environmental > Aquatic > Freshwater > Wetlands | place: USA: Ohio, Lake Erie...
CACCTTCCGCTACACCGAGAAGGGGTCGGTCGGCCTGCTCACCGGCAAGAAGGCCTACGTGTTCGCGACGCGCGGCGGCCTGTACGCCGGCACGGCGCTCGACACTCAGACTGCTTACGTCCGTGAGTTCCTGCGCCTTGTGGGCATCGCAGACGTAGAATTCGTCTACGCCGAAGGGCTCAACATCAGCGCAGCCAGCAAGCAGGCGGGGCTCGCACGGGCGAGACGCGCGGTAGCCCGCCTGAGCGCGCCGCAGCAGGTCGCCATCGCTGCCTGAAGCCAATCGCAATAGAAAGGAGCAGCCCGTGAATGCCACCAGCGGCATACGCACATTGCAGCAGGTCGTCCAGGCCGTTCCGACCACGGACGGCGCTGGCGTCAAGCTCCGGCGCAGTCTTGGGCGGTCGCAAGGACTGCGACTGGATCCGTTCCTGATGCTGGACGAATTCTCTTCCGATGACGTGAACGACTACATCGCCGGCTTCCCGGCGCATCCGCACCGCGGCTTCGAGACCGTCACTTATCTGCTCGACGGCCACATGCTGCACGAGGATCATCTCGGCCATCGCGGCGATCTCAGGAGCGGAGGTGTGCAGTGGATGACTGCGGGCCGCGGCATCATACACTCGGAAATGCCGCAGCAGGAGCACGGGCGCATGCGCGGTTTCCAGCTCTGGATCAATCTGCCGGCGCGCGAAAAGATGAAGGCCGCGGGTTATCGCGACATCCAGTCGGACGAGATACCCGTCGTGTCGCTGGCGGGTGGTGGTCGCGTCAAGGTCATCGCCGGTACGCTGGAGTTGGACGGCCGGTCAACGCCGGGCCCCATCCGGGGCCTCACCACGGATCCACTGTATCTTGACGTCGCGTTGCCTGTCGGCGCGACGTTCTCGCATCCGATCAGGCAAGACTATAACGCTTTCGTTTACCCGTACGAAGGCAGCATCAGCGTAGGGCGTTCGGATTCGGAGCGCGTGCTTGAAACACACAGTGCGGGCGTGTTGTCCGCAGGTGACCGAATTGAAGTGACCGCCGTCGCCGGGCGCGCGCGTTTGCTCGTGCTCGCCGGCCGCCCGCTCAATGAACCGGTCGTTCAGTACGGCCCCTTCGTCATGAACACGCGCGAAGAAATCGAGCAGGCCGTGGCGGACTACCAGAGCGGGGAGCTGACGCGACCCGCGGCGTAGATTTCGTTAACGTCAGAGCGGCACCAATCTAAAATCATCCCGACGACTGCGGTATAGTTGCGCCTGGACAAAGTGCACCGCTGCGCGCGCATGCGCAGTCTCAGAGAATGGAAAAACAATACCGCAACGTGCTGGTGCTGTCGGGTTGCCAGGCGACGCTGCAGACGACCGGCGTAACGATGATCGCGGTCACCGGGTTGGCGGGTTTCGCACTGGCGAGCAACAAGGCGCTGGCCACCGTTCCGCTCACCTGCTACGTGTTGGGCTCGGCGATGACCACCATCCCGGCGTCGCTTCTGATGAACGCCATTGGCCGTCGGGGAGGCTTCCAGGTCGGAACCGTACTCGGCATGTGCGGTGCCGCGGTGTGCGCTGTCGCGATGTATATCGCCAGTTTCTGGCTGCTGTGCGCCGGTATGACGGTACTGGGCATGTACACCGCATTCGGGAAGTACTATCGCTTCGCCGCGGCGGATGCCGCCCAGGTGGGATTTCGGGCCAAGGCGATTTCGCTGACGCTTGCCGGCGGCATCGTGGGCGGCATCTTCGGCCCCGAGATGGCGAAGCGCACCACGGAGCTGTTTGGCGACCACGTCTACCTCGGCTCGTACCTGTCGCTGATCCTGGTCTGCCTGCTGGCGACACTGCTGCTCACACGCCTTGATATTCCCAGGCTGTCAGAGCAGGAGCGCAGGGATTCGGGCCGGCCGCTGGGCGAGATCATGCGCCAGCCGGTGTTCATCGTCGCGGCGCTTGCGTCGATGTTCTCCTACGGCATCATGAATCTGTTCATGACATCGACGCCTCTGGCGATGCGCGCGCATGACCACCCTTTCAACGACGCGGCGTTCGTGCTCCAGTGGCACATGATCGGGATGTACGGGCCATCGTTCTTTACCGGCTCGCTCATCCAGCGCTTCGGCGTATTGACCATCATTGTCGCGGGAATCGTGCTGTTGTTCATCTGCATCCTGGCGGCGTTGGCCGGCACCGATCTGCTCAATTTCTGGGTTGCGCTGTTCTTGCTCGGTGTAGGCTGGAATTTCATGTATGTCGGCGGCTCGGCGCTGCTCACCGAGTGCCACACGCCGGCCGAACGCGCCAAGACCCAGGCCGCGAACGACTTCATGGTTTTTGTGACGATGGCGATCTCATCCGCGTCCTCCGGATTGTTGCTCAACAAGAGCGGCTGGCACGCGGTCAACTACGGCTCGATTCCGTTCCTGGTCCTGGCTGCAGCGGCCGCGCTGTGGCTGATGTGGCGGCGGCACATTGCGAAACAGCGCGCCTGATCAGCCTGTTTCCCGACGGTTGTCTCGTTCCGGCGAGCCCGCCTTCTGCATTGCGGCCTCGATTAGGGTCACGCCTTCGCAGCTTCAGTAAGGCGGCGGAGCGGAAGGGGGCGGCGGTGGGGCGTATACAGCGGGGGGCCGCTGCGGTGAGGATACGTAGTTGCGGGATACGGGGACTCTATGGCCTTTCGCGTACATGCACTGCACGTAACTGGCGTCGTAACGCCGTTGCACGTGATATGCGGAGCCTTGCGCGGCGCCGGTTCCCGCCAGCGCGCCGACCGCCAACCCGGCGCCAGCACCCACGGCCGCGCCGTGGCCGCCGCTGATGGCGGCGCCCGCCGCCGCGCCCACTAGCGTACCGACCGCAGCGCTTGCCACCCCGCTATCAGCAGCCGATTGATTAGGAGTGGTTCCACCGACCTGCGCGCTAGCATATTGCCTGCATTCAGCTTCGTCTGCACGAAACTGCTCAAAGCTCATGCCCGTGCCCGGAAGCGTCGTGACGCTCGGGCCGGGCGGCACGCTCACGCACGCGCCCAGCATGAGCAGCGCGATCAGGGGCGGGAGCCGCAATGCGTAAATCATGGTCAGAAACCTCTTATGAACCGGGTGCCGGCTGCGGAGCTACGCGCTGCCAGCCTCCCGGACATTGCTTGACGTACGGGTAATAGGCTTTGGCGTCAGCGCAGTAGTACCAGTAACCCTGAGCCTGCGCCTGCTCGGGCGCCGCCTGCGCATCGCCGCGCTCGATGTATTCGGTAACGCCTGGATCGTAATAATAACGAGGCGCGTAATAATAAGGAGGTGCGTAATAATAAGGGGACGGATAATACCAAAAAGCCGGCGCCCCTACGAAAACACCAAAGCGCACATGCCCGCCATGATGCCCGCCATGGCGCCCGCCATAAGCCCATGCGGATCCGCTGGCCACGGCTGCCAATAGAATTACGACCAACGCCAGCATCGTTTTGAGCGACTTCATGATCGCATCCTCTGTGCGCAACAATATCATGGATTAGACTACCAGACCCGCGGCTCCGTTCCGGTAACAAAGTGTTACAAAATGTGACCCATTGAATGCCTCGCCCAAGGTGGATCTGCTCCGTTTGCATGGTTGCGAATGGGATAAATGGGCGCCGTAGGGCATTGATTTAACGAGTAAGCGGTACCACCACTTGCGACCTCCATTGATCTGGATCAAGCGTGCACGGCCGAGACACGGGTATCTTCAGACATTGATCCGTATCATTTCTCGCACCGGATTTCAGGCCTGATTCTTCTGGTTTCGGGACACGGGCGCACCGGTTCGACTCGCACTGAGCGTTAGTAAGTGACCAACGATCAACCCATTCGGCGGGCCGAAATCGCGAAGACGTTGGATTTAGGGCAACCTGCCTCCAGGCGCCGACGCGTTTGGCTCTGGCTCGCCCTGGCTACCGCACTGATCGCGATGGGTGTGATCGGCGTCGGTTTCTTTTCCGACCGCAACGAGGGCGTCCGCTATCAGACCGCGAAGGTCGAGCGCGGGAGCCTAATCGTCATCGTGACCGCCACCGGCACGCTTCAGCCCACCAACCAAGTGGACGTTGGCAGCGAGTTGTCCGGAATCATCAAGACCGTGGAGGCCGACTTCAACGACACCGTGACAGTCGGCCAGGTGCTGGCGCGGCTCGACACCACCAAGCTCGAGGCGCAGGTGGTGCAGTCCGCGGCTGCGCTCAAATCGGCGCGGGCCAAAGTGCTGGAGGCGGAAGCGAACGAGGACGAGACGCGGCGCAAGCTGAAGCGCGCACAGGAGCTGTTTGCGCAGAAGTTCGTGTCTGAGGAAGCGCTGGTGACCGCGGACGCCGCACACCAGCGCGCGCTGGCGACGGTCGAGAGCGCGAGGAGTCAGGTCGATCAGGCGAAGGCCACGCTCGATGTCGATCGCACCAACCTGAGCAAGGCCGCCATCCGGTCTCCGATCAATGGCACCGTGCTCGCGCGCAAAGTGGAGCCCGGTCAGACAGTGGCGGCCAGTTTCCAGGCGCCGGTTCTCTTTACGCTCGCCGAGGACCTCACGAAAATGGAACTGCATGTGGACGTTGACGAGGCGGACGTCGGCCAGGTCAACGCGGGCCAGCATGTGACGTTCACCGTGGACGCCTATCCCGGCCAGGAGTTTCCCTCCAAGGTCTCCGAAGTGCGCAACGCCGCCAAGACCGTGAGCGGAGTCGTCACTTACGAGACGGTACTCACCGTGGACAACGCGACGCTGCTGCTGCGGCCCGGCATGACCGGCACTGCCAGCGTCACAGTAAATCAACTCGCCGATGCCGTGCTCGTGCCGAATGCCGCGCTGCGCTTCACGCCGCCCGCGTCCGAGGCTAACAGCAAGGGCACCTTCGTCAGCCGGCTCCTGCCGGGCCCGCCGCGCCCGCCCGCGAAGCCGGTCCAGAAGGGGGGCGACCGACGCCGCCAGCAGGTGTGGACGTTGCGCGACGGCAAGCCGGCGGCCATCCTGGTCACGATCGGCGCGACCGACGGCCGCATGACGCAGGTCGTCGGGGGCGAGGTGCAGCCGGGGCTCGAAATTCTGATCGATACGTTGCGAGCCGTGAAATGACCGAAGCGAATGTACTGCCGAGAACCACCGGCGCCGCGGCCGCGGTTTCGGCGTCGGCAGTCATCAAACTCGGGCGCGTGACCAAGACCTACGGAACGGGCCAGGCCGCCGTGCAGGCGCTGCGCGGCATCGATCTGAGCATCGACGGCGGCGAGTTCGTTGCGGTCATGGGGCCAAGCGGCTCCGGCAAGTCCACCTGCATGAACATCATCGGCTGCCTCGATACGCCGACGAGCGGCTCCTACCTGTTCGAGGGCGTCGAGGTGGGCAACCTGTCGCGGAGCCAGCGTGCGCTGCTGCGCCGCCACTTCCTCGGCTTCGTGTTCCAGGGCTACAACCTGCTCAATCGCACCTCCGCGCTGGAGAACGTCGAGCTGCCGCTCATCTACCGCGGCGTGCCGCAGCGCGAGCGCAGAGCAGGGGCGCTGCGGGCGCTGGCGATCGTGGGACTCGAAGCGTGGGCAGCGCATACGCCGGGCGAGCTCTCGGGCGGGCAGCAGCAGCGGGTGGCGATCGCGCGTGCGATCGTGACCGAGCCCACGGTGATCCTCGCCGACGAGCCGACCGGCAACCTCGACTCGGCGCGGAGCCGGGAGATCATGGACCTGCTCGTCACGCTCAACCGCGAGCGCGGCATCACCATCGTCATGGTGACCCACGAGCCCGACATGGCGGCGTATGCGCGCCGCGTGGTGCGCTTCGTGGACGGTCTGGTGGAGTCGGACCGGATGAACGGGGAGCGCGTCTGATGTTCGGGGAAACGCTCCTGCTGGCGCTGCGCGAGATCCGCCGCAACGTGCTGCGCTCCTCGCTCACCATTCTCGGCGTCGTCATCGGGGTGGCGGCGGTCATCACCATGGTGACGATCGGTGGCGGCGCGACGGTCCAGGTGGCGAACCAGATCAAGAGCCTTGGCAGCAACCTTCTCACCGTGCGGCCCGGCCAGCAGCCGCGGGGCCCGGGCGGCGCGCGCCAGGCGGCGAAGCTCTTCGAGGTGAAGGACGTCGAGGCGATCGAGCGCGAGATTTCCGGGATCGCCGCGCTGACGCCGATCAGCTCGAAGGGCATGCTGGCCATCAACGCGGACCTCAACTGGTCGACGGTCGTCACCGGCACCGACAACGCCTATTTCAAGGTGCGCGACTGGCCGCTCGCGAACGGGCGCGTGTTCACCGACAGCGAGCTGCGCTCGGGCACGATGGCGTGCATCCTCGGCGCTACGGTGCGTCAAAAGCTGTTCGGCGCCCAGGATCCGCTCGATGCCACGATCCGCCTCGGCGCGCTTTCGTGCCAGGTGATCGGCGTGCTCGCGCCCAAGGGCCAGTCGACCTTCGGCATGGACCAGGACGACCTCGTGGTGATTCCGCTGCGGGCGTTCCAGCGCCGCATCGCCGGCAACCAGTACGTGGACACGATCTACGTTTCGGTCCGGGACGGCGTGGCGACGAAGAAGATCCAGGCCGACGTCGAGTTGCTGATGCGCGAGCGCCGCCACCTCGCGCCCCATGAGGAAGCTGACTTCCACGTGATGGACATGCAGCAGATCGTGAGCACGGTCGGCGGCGCGACGCAGACCCTCACGGCGCTGCTCGGCGCGGTGGCTGCCGTGAGCCTGCTCGTGGGCGGAATCGGCATCATGAACATCATGCTCGTGTCGGTCACCGAGCGGACCCGCGAGATCGGCATCCGGCTCGCCGTCGGCGCGATGGAGACCGAGGTGCTGCTGCAGTTCCTCGTGGAGGCGGTAACGCTATCGCTCTTCGGCGGCATCGTGGGGATTCTCGCGGGCCTGGGCGCCGCGGCGGGCGGCGCGGCGCTTCTGAACGTGCCGTTCGTGTTCAATTCGTGGATTGTCGTGGTCGCGTTTCTGTTTTCAGGCGCCGTGGGCGTGATCTTCGGCTACTTCCCCGCGCGCAAGGCGGCGCAACTGGATCCGATCGAGGCGTTGCGGCATGAGTGAAGAGCGGTGACCGGTGATCAGTCAGACGACAAGGATGACACGGTAGTCGTTGACATTGGTGCGCGTCGGGCCGGTGACGACGAGATCGCCGAGCGCGCTGAAAAAGCCGTAGCCGTCGTTGTTTTCCAAAAGTCTGGCGGCGCGAAGTTTCTTCTTCTCGGCGCGTAGCAGCGAGTCGGGCGTCAGGATTGCGCCGGCATTGTCTTCCGAGCCATCGATGCCGTCGGTATCGCAGGCGAGCGCGTGGACGCCGTCGGTTCCGTTCAAATCGACTGCCAGCGACAGCAAGAACTCCGCGCAGCGTCCGCCGCGGCCGTTGCCGCGCACGGTGACCGAGCATTCGCCGCCCGAGATCAGCGCCACGGGCGGCTGCCACGGCAGGGCGCGCTGCTTGATCTCGCGTGCGAGCGCGCCGTAAACCTTGGCGACTTCGCGCGCTTCGCCGGTCACCGAATCGCCGAGGATGGCGGGATGGATGTCGTGGCCGATGAAAAACTGCGCTGCGGCCTGCAGCGACTGCTGTGCCGTCGCGATGACACGGTTCTCCACGCGCTTGAAGATCTTGCTGCCGGGCTTGGGTGTTTCGGGATTCTCGCCCTTGGCGCCGCGCGTGAGATGCTCGACCACTGATCTCGGCGTTTTCACTTCAAAGCGCTTGAGGATGTCGAGCGCATCCTCGTAGGTGGTGGGATCGGGCGCGCAGGGTCCGGAAGCGATATGCGTCGGGTCGTCACCGGTCACGTCCGAAATCACGAGCGCCAGTACCGGCGCTCTGCACGCTGCAGCAAGCTTGCCGCCCTGGATCGCGGAGAGGTGCTTGCGCACCGTGTTCATGTCCTGAATCGGCGCACCGCAGCGCAGCAGCTCCTGGGTCGTCGCCTTGAGCTCGCGCATATTGATGCCCTCGGCTGGCAGCGACAGCAAGCTGGAGCCGCCGCCCGAGACCAACACGAGCAGCAGATCGTTGGGCGTGAGGGCTTTTACACGCCGGAGAATTTCCTGCGCCGCTTTCTCGCCGCTTTCGTCCGGCACCGGGTGCCCGGCTTCGATAACCGTGATGCGGTTGGTGAGAAGCCCATGCTGATAGCGCGTGATGACCAATCCGTCGAGCGGCGTCTCAGCAGGCCAGCTCTGCTCGACCGCGAGCGCCATCGCGGCGGCGGCCTTGCCGGCGCCCACCACAAGCGTCCTGCCTCTTGGCGGTTTGGGGAGGTGGCGAGGAACGATCATGAGCGGATCGGCGGCGGCGAGCGCCGCCTGGAAGCTGCCAAGAAGAAGTTCGCGCGGCGACATTCAAAAACCCGTGAACGAGTGAATGAGTGAACGGGTGAACGGGTGAAGAAGTAAACACCCCCTTCCCGTACCCGGGGAGGGGGATGGGGGGAGAAGTTTCACTCGTTCACCCGTTCACTCGTTCACCCCAAGACATTCTTGAGGTAGCGCCCGGTGTAGCTTGCCTTGTTCTTCGCCACTTCCTCGGGCGAGCCTTCGGCGATCACCCGCCCGCCACCGTCGCCACCCTCCGGACCGAGGTCGATGATCCAGTCGGCGGTCTTGATGACGTCGAGGTTGTGTTCGATCACGACCACCGTGTTGCCGTGATCGCGCAGCCGGTGCAGCACGCGCAGCAGCAGGTCGATGTCATGGAAATGCAGCCCCGTCGTCGGCTCATCGAGGATGTAGAGCGTGCGCCCGGTGTCGCGCTTGGAAAGCTCGAGCGCGAGCTTGACGCGCTGGGCTTCGCCGCCCGAGAGCGTGGTTGCACTCTGGCCCAGCGTAATATAGCCGAGGCCCACGTCAAGCAGGGTCCGGAGTTTCCTCGCTATCATCGGCACGGCGCTGAAGAACTCGGTTGCCTGCTCGACCGTCATCTGCAGCACTGCGTGAATGTTCTTGCCCTTGTATTGGATTTCCAGCGTCTCGCGGTTGTAGCGCTTGCCGTGGCACACGTCGCACGGCACGTAGATGTCGGGCAGGAAGTGCATCTCGACTTTGAGCACGCCGTCGCCCTGGCATGCTTCGCACCGTCCGCCCTTGACGTTGAACGAAAAGCGCCCCGGGCCGTAGCCGCGCTCGCGCGCGTTGGGCACGCCGGCGAAGAGATCGCGTATCGGTGTGAAGAGCCCGGTGTAGGTCGCGGGATTGGAGCGCGGCGTGCGCCCGATTGGACTCTGGTCCACGTTGACCACCTTGTCGAAGAATTCGATCCCGGCGATGGACTCGTGCGGCGCCGGTTCGACCGCACTGCCGTAGAGATGGTGCGCGGCGGCTTGATACAGCGTGTCATTGATAAGCGTCGATTTGCCGGAGCCGGAGACGCCGGTCACGCACACGAACAGCCCCACCGGCAGGTGGACGGTGATGTTCTTGAGATTGTTGCCGGTCGCGCCGGCGATCACGAGCTGGCGCTTTGCGTTTGCGCGGTGGCGCAGAGCGGGAACATCGATGCGGCGCCGGCCGCTCAAATACTGGCCGGTCAGCGACTCGGGATGGCCGGCGACTTCCCCGGGCGTGCCCTCGGCGACCACGCGGCCGCCGTGCTCGCCGGCGCCGAGCCCCATGTCGACGACGTAATCGGCGTTCATGATCGCTTCCCGGTCGTGCTCGACCACGATCACCGAGTTGCCGATGTCGCGCAGGCATTTGAGCGTGTTCAGGAGCCGCGCGTTGTCGCGCTGATGCAGCCCGATCGAGGGCTCGTCGAGCACGTACATGACGCCGGTCAGCCCCGAGCCGATCTGGCTCGCGAGCCGGATGCGCTGCGCTTCGCCGCCGGAGAGCGTGTCGGCCGGGCGTTCGAGCGAGAGGTAATCGAGCCCGACGTTGTTGAGGAACCGCAGGCGATTCAGGATTTCGCGGACGATCTTGTCGGCGATCGCCTGCTTGTTGCCGGAGAGCTGGATGGTTTCGAAGAAGCGGATCGCCTGGGCGAGCGGCAGCGCGCTGATCTCGTAGATGGTTTGGCCTGCCACCGTCACGTGGCACGCCTCGCGCCGCAGCCGCGTGCCGTTGCATTCGGGACAGGACTGGGTGTTGAGGTATTTCGCGAGTTCCTCGCGGACCACGATCGAGTCGGTTTCGCGGTAGCGGCGCTCGAGGTTCGGGATTACGCCTTCGAACGCGTGTTCGCGCACGAACTTGTTGCCGCGCTCGCCGATGTAGATGAACCTGATCTTGTCGCGCCCCGAGCCCTGCAGCACCGCGTTCTGGACGTCCTGCGGCAGCGCGTTGAACGGCGTTTCGATGTCGAAGCCGTAATGGCCTGCCAGGCATTGCAGCATCTGGAAATAAAACTGGTTGCGGCGGTCCCAGCCCTTGATCGCGCCGGAGGCGAGCGAGAGGTCGGAGAAGGCTACCACGCGTTTGGGATCGAAGAAGCTGATGTTGCCTAAACCGTCGCAGCGCGGGCACGCGCCCATCGGGTTGTTGAACGAGAACAGCCGCGGCTCCAGTTCCGGCAGAGAATAGCTGCATACCGGGCACGCGAACTTCGCCGAAAACAGGTGCTCCCTGCCGTTGTCCATCTCGACCGCAAGCGCCCGGCTGTCGGCGTGCCTGAGCGCCGTTTCAAACGATTCGGCAAGCCGCTGCTTGGCATCCGGACGCACCTTCAGGCGGTCGACCACGACTTCCACAGTATGCTTGGTGTTCTTCTTGAGCCTGGGCAGCTCGTCGATTTCATGGACCTTGCCGTCGATTCGCAACCGCACAAAGCCCTGGGCGCGCAGCTCGTCGAAGAGCTCGACCTGTTCGCCTTTGCGCCCGACGATGAGCGGCGCGAGGATCATGAGCCGCGTATCTTCGGGCAGTTGCAGCACGTGATCGACCATCTGCGACACGGACTGCGCGGCGAGCGTGATGTTGTGATCGGGGCAATGCGGATCGCCGATGCGCGCGAACAGCAGCCGCAGATAGTCGTGAATCTCGGTTATCGTGCCGACCGTTGAGCGCGGATTGTGACTCGCCGCCTTCTGCTCGATGGAGATCGCCGGCGACAAGCCTTCGATCAGGTCGACGTCGGGCTTCTCCATGAGTTGCAGGAACTGCCGCGCATACGTGGAGAGCGATTCGACGTAACGGCGCTGGCCCTCGGCGTAGAGCGTGTCGAAGGCGAGCGAAGACTTGCCGGAGCCGGAGAGGCCGGTGACCACGATCAGTCGCTGGCGCGGCAGATCCAGGCTGATGTTCTTGAGATTGTGGGTGCGTGCGCCGCGGATGCGAATGAGTTCGGCCGGCCGCAGCGGCGCTTCCGGGCCAGGAGTGTGGAGCTGGATGACGGACGATTGTTGATTGGCAGCCAAGCGCTGGTCCAGGGGAAACTCAAACCTGCTAATATACCGCACTTTGAAGTTCGATCCCAACCTGTTCTAGTCCCGGCTAGTCGATGTCCCCCAGCAATCGAATGAGCGCCCAGGAACTGCGCGCAAGCGTCGGCCTGTCCAGCATTTTCGGCCTGCGCATGCTCGGGATGTTCGTGATCCTGCCGGTATTCGCGATCTACGCCGAGACTCTGCCGGGCGGCGACAATCTGACGCTGGTCGGAATCGCGCTCGGCGCCTACGGACTGACGCAGGCGATCCTGCAGATTCCGTTCGGCTGGTGGTCCGACCGCTACGGCCGCAAGCCCGTCATCTACACCGGGTTGTTGATTTTCGCCGC
>Ga0153915_10005586_pt1 | contig 11706 bp, 6 predicted proteins | sample Opewatmetagenome_2_FD_107003 | JGI IMG/M metagenome (GOLD analysis project Ga0153915, IMG submission 107003) | Freshwater wetland microbial communities from Ohio, USA - Open water 3 Core 3 Depth 3 metaG | ecosystem: Environmental > Aquatic > Freshwater > Wetlands | place: USA: Ohio, Lake Erie...
GTATAATGCTGATCCCCACAGGCGACCGGACACAACAGGAACTGCTGGTATACAAAAAAGATAAACAGGGTCTGAGCTGCCATTCTGTCGCGGATGTTGTTTTTGTTCCACTTATCGGCGAACATGGATGGGAAGACCCGCAATAACTTCAAATCATAATCTGTTCATTCACTACTGTTTTGTACAACACTCTTAATCAGCAACAGGGAATACAACAATGCTTCATGAGTTTATTACATCGATTATTAACTGGTATATGCTTAATATCAACTACGGAACTGTCGGAATTCTGATGGCAATGGAGAGTACAATTATTCCATTTCCATCCGAACTGATTGTACCACCTGCAGCATGGAAAGCAGCACAGGGAGAACTTAACATATATCTTGTTATTGCAGTATCGTCCGTTGGCGCATTATGCGGATCTCTTGTAAACTATTTCGTCTCACGCACACTTGGACGACCGATTCTTTACGCGTTTGCACGATCAAAATGGGCGCGAATTTTTCTTCTCAATGAGCATCACCTTGAAAAAGCAGAGAATTACTTTAAAAAATATGGCAATGTGTCAACATTCATAGGACGCCTTCTTCCTGTCATACGACACCTTATTTCAATCCCTGCAGGCCTCAGCCGTATGAACCTTAAGAAATTCTGCCTCTTTACATTCCTCGGTGCTACAATATGGAATATTATTCTGTCACTTGTCGGCGTTTTCCTTTACAGTCAAAGAGAAGTACTTGAACATTACTACAAGTATATAACCAACGGCGTTCTTGTTGTCTGCGTGCTGGTTGCCATGTACCTTGCATTTATGTGGATAAAAGCTGCAATTAAAGCTAATGCAAAAGCGTAAAGTATTCTGAGGAGACACTACGACTCCTCAGAACTATTGATGCTTCTTTCTCCCAAGAAATTCCTTCAGATACTTTCCAGTATGCGATTCCTTTACTTTCACAATCTGTTCCGGAGTTCCCTCTGCAACAACATATCCGCCGCGCTCTCCGGCTTCAGGTCCGAGATCTATTACCCAGTCAGCCTCTGCAACAATGTCAAGATTATGCTCAATTATGACAACACTGTTACCATTGTCAACAAGGCGCTGAAGAACGGTAATAAGACGATCAATGTCTGCGGTGTGAAGGCCCACTGTAGGTTCGTCAAGAATATACAGTGCACTGTTTTTCTTCTCAGGTTGTTTACCTCTGCGAACAGAGAGTTCCTCAATAGACTTTCCCAACTCGGTTACAAGCTTTATCCGCTGCGCTTCCCCACCGCTTAATGTAGGACTTTGCTGACCTAATGTAAGGTACCCGAGTCCGACATCCTGAAGAAGCACAAGCTCTCTATGAATTTTCGGGTGCGCTGCAAAAAACTCCACACCATCATTAATACTCATATCCAGCACATCGGCAATGTTTTTTCCCTTGAACTCAATCTCAAGAGTTTCTTTTGTAAACCTTTTACCCCCACACTCTTCGCAAAGCACCGTTACATCAGGCAAAAAACTCATCTCAATTTTCTTTATCCCCTGTCCATCACACGCAGGACACCTACCCTTGTCAACGTTAAAGGAAAATCTGCTTGCATCATACCCTCTGATCATGGACTCTGACGTTTTAGCGAATATTTTCCGTATTGTATCCCAGAATCCGACATACGTTGACGGACACGAGCGGGGTGTTTTTCCTATCGGCCGCTGATCAACTTCAAGAATGCGTTTGATATTCTCCCACCCTTTTATTGATTCACAGCCATACACTTTTGACGTACTCCCGGAAACAAGCCTGCTCATATTGTCAAAAAGGATATCCCTCACCAGAGTGCTTTTACCACTTCCACTGACACCTGTAACACACACAAAACGTCCAAGCGGCACTTTACATGTAACAGACTTCAGATTATGAAGTGCAGCATTTTTTATTGTCAGAAAATCAGTTGTATCAGCAGTCCTTCGTTTCCGGTCATGAACAAGCGGGTTCTTAAGATATGTTCCGGTAATGGAATTTCTGTTTTTCATTATCTGCTGAAGCGAACCTTCGGCGATCACTTCACCCCCCTGCTTGCCACCTCCAGGACCGATATCAATAATATAATCAGCCTTTTTTATTGTATCTTCATCGTGTTCAACTACAACAACAGTATTACCCTTATCCTTAAGCAACTTTAGTGTGTCAAGCAACCGGTCGGTATCCCGGGAATGAAGCCCTATGGTCGGTTCATCAAGAATATAACAAACTCCGCGTAAATTAGATCCGAGCTGCGATGCAAGCCTGATCCGCTGTGCTTCACCGCCACTCAATGTTGGAGCAGATCTGTCAAGTGTCAGATAGTCAAGACCAACATACGACAGAAACTGCAGACGAGATTCAAGTTCTTTTAGAATATCGTTTGCAATAACTTTCTCGCGGTCATTCCATTGGAGCTTTTTAATTTCTTTTTGTATCAACTCAACAGATTGCGCGCAAAAATCACTTATGGATCTCCCGTCGATCCTGACTGCAAGCGCATCTCTTTTAAGCCTCTTTCCATTACATGATTTACAAACATGTACTGTACCGTCAAACCACTCGTTCCACTGTATCTCTTCTCCAGTCTGGTTCTCATCAAATCCGCTGATCTCAAGCCCCGTGCCGAAACATTCAGGACACCATCCGTGCTTTGAATTGTACGAAAAGAGCCGTGGATCAGGTTCCTCAAAAGAACGTTGACACTGCGGACAGGCACGTGATGTTGAAAAAAGCATTGATTTGCCTTTTCCTCTTCCGGCGGAATCTACCGATACCATTCCTTTACCATATTCAAGAGCCGACGAAATAACAGCACGAAAATCTTTTTCAGTTGACTTACTGACAACCATTTCTTTCACCGGCAAATCAATCGAGTGTTCCCTGAAACGATCTATTTTCGGCCATATTTTTGTTGAAAGCATCTCTGAATCAACACGCAGGTATTCAAACCCTTTTGACTCCGCCCATTTTGCCAGATCGTTATAAATTCCCTTTCTGTTAACAATGAGCGGTGCAAATATCATTACTTTTTTATCGGCAAAGTGTTTAACAATTTCGGCACATATTGACTCTTCAGACTGCGGTTGTATCGGTATGCCGCAATCAGGACAGTACTGCACACCAAGCTTTACGTAAAGCAATCGCAGAAAATGGTAGATTTCGGTCACTGTTGCAACAGTACTTTTTCTCCCGCCTCTGCTTGTCCGCTGCTCGATAGCAACCGTGGGAGGAACGCCGCTGACAGAATCGACATCAGCCCTGGCAGCAGGCTGAACAAACTGACGTGCATATGCATTGAGTGATTCAAGGTATCTGCGCTGGCCTTCAGCAAAAAGGATATCAAATGCAATAGTACTTTTCCCGCTGCCACTTACTCCTGTAATCACAGTAAACTGGTCCCGGGGAATCTTTATGTCAAGATTTTTCAGATTATGTTCCCGTGCATTGCAGATATCAATATTGTTACCGGTTTTTAATTTGTCTGTATCTGCCTGTTTTTCATGATAAGCGACAGTACCAATTGACTTTATATATGAAGAAAGAGCCTTCCCGGTATAGCTGTTTTTGCACTTGACAATTTCAGATGGCGTTCCGCAGAAGATAATATCTCCACCCGTATCGCCGCCTTCCGGCCCCATATCAATAATCCAGTCCGCACCACGAATGACATCAAGGTTGTGCTCAATCACAACAACTGAATGTCCTGCAGTAATCAGCGCATTAAACGCATTCATAAGTACTGCAATATCTGCAAAATGTAAACCAGTTGTCGGTTCATCGAACAGAAATAGAATATTTTTATTCTTTGATGTCAGGTTCTCGGCCAGGTGTCCGGCAAGTTTTAACCGCTGCGCTTCACCGCCACTCAGGGTTGGAAGCGGCTGCCCCAGTTTCATATATGACAATCCGACCTGCACCAGAGGCTGCAGCGCACTCATCACCGATTTATTGTCCGCAAAGAAATCTACCGCTTCATGTATTGTCATGTCAAGAACATCACTGATCGATTTACGGGCGCCGCTGCTTCCTTTGCCGATCTTTATTTCAAGTATTTCATTTCTGAAACGTTTACCATTACACTCCGGACAGCGCAGATATACATCACTGAGAAACTGCATCTCAACATGCTCAAAACCATTACCACCGCACACCGGACAACGTCCTGTTCCGCCATTAAAGCTAAACGTTCCTGCGGTATAACCGCGTTCCTGTGCAAGCGAATGCCTGGCAAACAAAGTTCTTATTGAGTCAAACGCCCCGACATAACTTGCAGGGTTGGAACGGGTCGTCTTTACAATCTGCGCCTGATCCACAAGTACGATATCGCTGCAATGCTCTGCACCGGTAATACCACTGCACGTTCCGGCTTCATTGCCGGTTTTCCCCATTTGTTTCCGTACCCCGTTATACAGTACATCCTGAATAAGAGTTGATTTTCCGGAACCACTCACACCGGTAACACATACAAAACGATTAAGCGGAATGGCAACATTTACATTTTTTAAATTATGTTCCGATGCCCCGTCAACGCGAATATACTGCGCAGCGTTCAAACCTGAAGCCTTGTGTTCATAGTTTACCTGCTTTGATCCATTCAGGTATTGTGCGGTCAAAGATGCTTTAGATTTGTACAGTTCATTTCTCGTACCATAAAAAACAATCTCTCCGCCATGTTCGCCGGGACCAGGCCCCATGTCAATTACATAGTCTGCAGCCTGAATCACTTCAGGATCGTGCTCAACAATAATCAGGGAGTTCCCTGCATTGCGTAAACGATGAAGAACATGAATGAGCTTTCCAATATCACGCGAATGCAGACCAATACTTGGTTCATCAAGAACAAACATTGTATTTACAAGTGATGTTCCCAGTGCGGTTGTCAAATTGATACGCTGCACCTCACCACCGCTCAGTGTACGCGATTGACGATCCAGAGTCAGATACCCTAAACCGACCTCCTGAAGATAGCTGATACGGGTAATAATCTGATCAAGTACCATTGCCGCAGCCTCATCAAACGGAGCTGGTAATTGCAGTGTACCGAAGAATTCTGCCAGATCACTTACCGGCATCTGCATTACATCCTGAATAGTAAACCCATTCCCCCCGCCTATTCTCCAGTTGAGCGAATCCTCCTTGAGTCGTGATCCTTGACACGATGTACAGACATAATAGCCGCGGTATTTTGACAAAAGCACCCGTATATGCAATTTGTAGCTTCTGCTTTCAAGCCAGTCAAAGAACCGCTGTACACCATACCATTTGCCCTCTTCCCAGCCCCCCTCACCGTCAACAACCCATTTCTTTTGTTTTTCCGACAAGTCACTCCATGGTACATTCACTGGAATTCCACTGCGTTTCGCAAACCGCATCATGTCAATTTGTGATTCATTAAAACTCGGCGTCTGCCATGGTTTAACAGCTCCCTGTGCAAGCGTCTTTGACTTATCCGGAATAACCAGATCATAATCAACGCCAATAACACGCCCGAACCCGCGACATGTTTCACATGCACCTATCGGGGAGTTAAATGAGAACGTACCGGGAAGCGGTTCTTTATAATAAATATTACAATCAGGACAGTGAAGTCCTTCGGAAAAGCTTTTCGGACCGCTGACAATGTGCATCGTGTTAACTGCCGGTTTATCTTTTTTGTCCAGACCGGTTCTGTAAATCGTTATAACGCCTTTTCCATGAAGCAACGCGGCTTCAAGATCTTCAATGATGCGGCTGCGGTTCTCGTCAGTCACCACAGTATAATCCTGAACTACTTCAACTGTTTTTTCAGTCTCGGAAAAGTACCGTGAATAGCCCTGTGACTGAAGCAGCCCCTTTACCTCATCGATACTGAAATTATCAGGTACAGTGATTTTAAAGGTGATACAGACAGTATTACCGGCTTCACTGGCTAATATCTTTTTGTAAATTGTCTCAGGTGAATCCTCGGTTACCCGCTGTCCGCACTTTTTACACACAAGAAATGACGCACGCGCAAAAAGCAGCTTGATATGATCGTTAAGCTCGGTCATGGTCCCGACTGTTGACCGTGATGTGCGTACCGGATTAGTCTGATCAATTGCAATAGCAGGCGGCATACCGTCAATGCGATCAACCGAAGGGCGATCCATTCTATCAAGAAACTGGCGTGCATACGATGAAAATGTCTCGACGTATCTTCGCTGACCCTCTGCGTAAATGGTATCAAACGCCAGAGATGATTTTCCTGAACCTGACACCCCGGTAATAACAATCATCTTGTTAAGCGGCAGATCAATGCTCAGATTCTTGAGATTGTTCTGCTTTGCACCAATTATCCGGATACTGTTTTCGGTTTGTTTTATGGTAATTTCTTTTTTTGTCATTTTTGTTACTGCTTTTTTATTGCCTGTTTAATCTATCTTTTCGTCGCACATTTACCAATAGCGAAAAGGACAACCTGTCAGTTGTCCTTTTCAATCAACCCAACATGCAAGTCGACTTTAAAACTCCGCATTCCCCGGATACCGCGGGAACGGAATAACATCACGTATATTCTGCATACCGGTAACAAGCAGAATCAGCCGTTCAAAACCGAGACCGAATCCTGCGTGAGGCGTTGAGCCGTATTTTCTCAGATCAAGATACCACCAGTAATTCTTTTCGTCAAGACCCATTGTTCGTATCTTGTCGACAAGAACATCGTAGCGTTCCTCACGTTCGCTTCCGCCGATAAGTTCCCCAATGCGGGGAACAAGCACATCCATTGCACGCACGGTCTTGTTGTCATCATTAAGACGCATATAAAATGCTTTTATCTCTTTTGGATAGTCGTGCACAATAACCGGTTTACCAAACGTTACTTCAGTCAGATACCGTTCGTGCTCAGACTGAATATCGCTTCCCCACTTTACTTTATAGTCAAACTTGTCGTTATTTTTTTCAAGTATTTTTATTGCATCGGTATAGCTGATACGTTCAAAGGGCGACTCCGCAATGTTTTTTACACGGCTGAGTACTTCATTGTCAACACGCTCATTGAAAAAAGCAAGATCGTCATAGTTTTTTTCAAGTGCGTGCTTTGCAAGATACCGCACAAACTCTTCGGCCAGATCCATATCCTCTGCCAGACGATTGAATGCGACTTCAGGCTCAATCATCCAGAACTCTGCAAGGTGACGCGGAGTGTTGGAATTCTCGGCACGGAACGTCGGTCCGAACGTGTAAATCTTCCCCATTGCCATAGCGTAAATTTCACCCTCAAGCTGACCGCTTACCGTAAGACTTGCAGGCTTTTCAAAGAAATCCTTTGTAAAATCAACTGCCCCGGTTTCTGTTCTGGGAAGTTTCTCAGGATCAAGTGTTGACACCCGGAACATCTCCCCTGCACCTTCACAGTCACTTGCTGTAATAATCGGTGTATGGACATAACAGAATCCGCGCTCCTGAAAGAACGTATGCACGGCATAGCTCAGTGAACTTCTGACACGGGTGACCGCACCAATTGCATTAGTTCGTGGACGTAAATGCGCTATCTCGCGCAGGAACTCAAATGAATGTTTCTTTTTCTGCAAAGGATAATCGGATGGAGCCAGCCCGGGCACCTCAATGGTTGTCGCATGCAGTTCAAAGCGCTGCCCCTTTGCCGGAGAATCCCTGAGCTCACCCTCAACAACAACACTGCTTCCTGTAGTAATTTTCATTATCACCTGTTCATAATCAGGCAATGTATCAGGAGCAATTACCTGAAGATTTGCGAGCGCAGAACCATCATTTACTTCAAGAAAACAGAACCCCTTCGCATCACGCCGCGTTCTCACCCACCCGTTGATACGGATAGCAGTTCCAGATTTGTCCATTTTAAGTATATCAGCGATTCTCATTGTGTCCATACTATTTCTCACTTTTTATAGAATTCAGAACCCGGAATTCTGGATGCAGAATCAGACTGAAAGAGCATTTTCATTCTCAACCTCAGCCATACACTCATTTACATCCGCCAAAGCTCACTCTCCCTGATAGTCAATCAATGTCTTTGGATTGTATTTTCCTATCACTTTATGATAGCCAAGAAACGGCAGTCCGATAATCGAGAATATTCCCGCGACCTGTGCTCCGACCCGCTCTACCATTGATGCAACCGCTGCAAGTGTACCACCTGTTGCAATCAGATCATCAATAATAAGATATCGTTTGCCTGCAGTAATATCTGCTTCATGAATTTCAAGCGTTGCAGAACCGTATTCCAGATCGTAACTTTGCGAAATGGTTTTCCCGGGAAGTTTACCTTTCTTACGTGCCAATACAAGCGGCACACTCGTATTGTAGGCATAACATGCGCCAAGCAGAAACCCACGGCTCTCGATTGCTATCACCCCGTCAACTTTATCTTTGGCATAATGAGCTATCATACTATCAACAGAATACCGATACGCTTCCGGATTTGTAAAAATACTGGTAACATCATAAAAAAGGATTCCAGGTTTTGGAAAATCCGGCACCTTACGTATCGCCTTATCGAGATCCATTGCACGCTCCTTTGCGCATTTTTATATAGAATTCAGGAATCAACATTCAAAAAACTCTGCATCTCACCAGCCTTACCAGACGTTTTTTTCAAGATAGGCCCGTGCTTTCTATTCAAATATGCCTTTAAAATAAGTTTTTGGAGCTGAGTAACCAATTATTAATAGTGATCGTGGCTTTGAATTTGAGCAAATTGTAATTTCTTTTTAATAACAGTCAATCGCCCATGTGAGACCTTGCCGGGAAATACCGTAAAGAATCGGATATGGAGCGAAAATATTCACAACACCGCATTTTTACAGGGTTGCTGATAAATAATGAAATTTCGCGTAGTGATTCTTCTCTTTGTGTGTCTGATCGTGTCGTCAGGGTGCTCGGTGCAGAACTGGGCAATGAAAAAAGTGACTGCAAATATAGCAGGTGGTGATCCATCCGTTTTTACCAGTGATGATGATCCGGAGCTTGTTGGTGATGCACTGCCGTTTACGATAAAACTGTACGAAACACTGCTCTCAAAGGACTCAACAAATCCTGAGCTGTATTGTGCAACAGGAAAACTTTTGTGTCTCTACAGTCAGGGATTCGTACTTTTTCCTGCAGACACCATCCCCGACTCTCTGACCGCTCAGAAAAAAGCCGCAGGTAAACGTGCAAAAAAGCTCTTTCTTCGGGGACGGGATTATGTTCTGAAAGGAATGGAACTCCGCCATCCCGGTTTCACAGCACTTCTTAATTCGTCAACACCTGATTCCGCACTTCAGAAAGCGACCATTGCAGATTCATCGTACCTTTACTGGGCCGGAGTTTCCTGGATGGGCGCAATCGCCGCAGACCGCTCAGACCTCGGCCTTTCAATGACCTCAAAAAAAGCGATGTTACTTATTAAACGGCTCTCAGCAGTAAATGAACAGTATGGCAATGGCGCGCTTGATGAGTTCTACTGCACCTTTTACAGTACAGCACCGAAATCGCTTGGCGGCGATACTGCACTGGCACGCGTATATCTTGATAAAGCAATTGCACGTGCAGACAATACCAGAGTTTCCCCTTATGTAGCAGGAGCAACGCTGGCAATAAAAAACAACAACAGCGAAGAGTTCAACCAGTCGCTTCAAAACGCACTGGCTGTTGATATAAACGGAAACCGTTCGTATCGTTTAGTCAACACATTGTATCTTCAGCGCGCAAAATGGATGCTTGAACATACAGACCGTTATTTTCCGCAATAACGATCACCTTATTACAACTGTTTTTTGTTTCACCAATTATGTGGAGATATGCTTATGTGTAAAACTGTTACCGGTATAGCGGTACTGTCACTGTTCTTTTTTCTTGTTTCGTCACCAGACGCCCAGACCGCCTGCCCGTGCGACAGCTTTACAACGGATATCAACCAGTTTGTTCCGGATGACATAACTAATAAGTCAAGCGTACGCGCTCAGCGCCTTCAACAGTGTCTCACATGCAGAGAAAAAATGGGACTTCACTACTCGCTCTGCACGCCATGGCTGAGAAATAATATTGACAAATTTCAATTGTCTGTTAATAGTAAAAATGAGTCGGCAAAGTTTCTTATTGAACTTGCAGATGACTATAAGGTAGACTGTGAAAAATCAAATTTTGTAGATATTGATCACACAATGAGAGGTGAAGGACTGCTCGGCGGCGGCATTGCAATGCTTACAGGTGGAATTCTAATCAACATCTTTACCCCCTCAATTCTTGCATGGGGACAATCATACTCTGAAAGTTCTGACTGGTTAATTGATATTTTTGCAGGACTGTTTAAAGCACTTATATCTGTCATTGTTGCAATTCTTGGTGTTGCATTTGATGCTGGTGGCACAACCTGCATTACCATTGGAGCTGTCAAAATGTACCAATACGATAATGTACAGTTAGAACTACCGCGTTTTCAGGATGATATGTATAAACTCGGGATTTCAATACAGTACTGAGTCTGCCTCTATGACAACAAAACACTAATTGTCAAGAACCGGCAGTACATTCCACAGGCGTGCGCGTTTGCAGAAAAATCCGGGAGCGGTGTTATTATTATTTTGTCAAAGTCGTTCCTTTTACCACGTTCTTTTCACCCTGTGTTGTAACAGTAAAATAGCAGCCTGATGACACAAGTCCGGTTGTATTGCCATTCATGAACCGCTGACTTTCCACAGTGCAAACTCTCTGCCCTCTGACATTGTACATCACATCAGGCGCCCAGAACCGGTTATTACTGGTGTTTGTACGCAACAGCGCAGGATTTACAACAGATACATACTCGCCATTCTCATAACGCTGCTGCGCAGGAAGAATGTTTTCGCCTGTTATATCAGGGCCAGACACGGGCCATTGAAATGTACCGAAAAATGCAGGCTTTGACAATAGATAATATGATGACGGGAACGAGTGATCGGTGATTGACAAATCCCACTGTACTGTACCGTTAATCACATTGCCATGCAACAACGTGCCGGTAATTCCAGTATCAACCTTTATACCGTAATTCTGTGTCGGAATACTGTTTGCCGCAACAGTCTGATTGTTTGATTTATCAAATATTTCTATGCCTTCTGCCATCACCTTGTTACGGAACACCGTATTACCTTGTCCGCACGGCCCCCAGTAATCCGCTATGTCAATCTCCTGCACCACATTTCCCTCAAACAGATTGTTATTCGGATAATGGCCGTGCATCGATATGTCGCATGGTGTCCACCCCTGATTAAGATCTGTTTCACCCGCACCCTGTACATTCTCTGTAGAATAATTATATCCATACACATTACCGCTTGCACCAAGCTGTGTCAGCATGGCGTGGCGGAGATGCCGGAAAATGTTATTTTCTGCAAGGCAATCGGTGACATGCAACCCGAGACTGATACCATACCCGTGCCCATCTCCTGCATAATCGTACGAATGATGAAAGTATGAATCGCGGAACACGCATGCGTAAACCGATTCACAGATGATATGCGCTTTTCGCGTATGATCACTCTCCACAGCCTTTACCCAGCAATATGCTGCATTTTTCAACGCGATTGTTGAACCATCCGCGGTTGAAACAGTTTTTGTGATAAACAGATTTTCCACTCCTGCAAAGGTCACAAACCCCTGTTTGCGTATCTGCGGATTGAATTTTGTACTATAGTCAAGATACAGCGGCCGGTTCAGCGTGAGCATATTACCTGAA
>Ga0153915_10005587_pt1 | contig 11705 bp, 7 predicted proteins | sample Opewatmetagenome_2_FD_107003 | JGI IMG/M metagenome (GOLD analysis project Ga0153915, IMG submission 107003) | Freshwater wetland microbial communities from Ohio, USA - Open water 3 Core 3 Depth 3 metaG | ecosystem: Environmental > Aquatic > Freshwater > Wetlands | place: USA: Ohio, Lake Erie...
CAGTTTGACGCGGTGGCCGGAGACCTCGGGGTCGATGCGGCCAAGACCGGGATGTTGGCAACCCCCCAGATCATCGAGGTGGTGGCCGCGAAGATCCGTCAGTACGAGATCACCAGGCTCGTCGTCGACCCGGTGATGGTGGCCAAAGGGGGGATGTCGCTGATCCGCGAGGAGGCCAAGAAGACCCTGATCGAACGGCTCATCCCGCTGGCCCATGTCCTGACGCCGAATATCCCCGAGGCCGAAGTCCTTGCCGGGATCCGGATCGAGACGCTTTCCGACATGAAGAGGGCGGCTGAAATCATCCTCGCCCTCGGGGCGCGGCACGTGGTCCTCAAGGGGGGCCATCTGGCGGGGGACGCGGTCGATCTGCTTTACGACGGGCGGACTTTTCGGGAGTTCACCTCGCCGCGGATCGCGACCGCCGATACCCACGGGACCGGCTGCACCTATTCGGCGGCCATTGCCACCGGGCTCGCCCGCGGGCTGGACGTGAGAGAGGCGGTCGCCTTGGCCAAGCGCTACATCACCGAGGCCGTTCGGCACGCCTGGCGTGTGGGCGGAGGGCACGGGCCGACCAATCACCTGGCGCCCCTTTTCGCGACCCCGGACGGGAAGGCCGCACGGCCTGACGGCTGGGAATCGCCGGGATAGGAAATCATGGAAGCAAAAGCGCAGCTCGGCGGCATCCAACTCTTTTTCCTCTGGTTCGGGGCCGCCGTTTCGGTCGCCGAGATCCTGACCGGGGGTTACCTGGCCGAGCTCGGCGCGGCCAGGGGCATCTGGGCCATCCTCCTGGGCCACCTGGCGGGGACCCTCCTTCTGGTCCTGGCCGGCCTGATCGGGTTTCAGGAGAGGCTCCCGGCCGTCATGTCCACGCGGATCTCTTTCGGCAAACACGGCTCATACCTTATTTCCGTGATCAACATCCTCCAACTCGTCGGCTGGACGGCGATCATGGTCATCGAAGGGGGCACCGCGATGAACGTGATCGGCCGGGCCCTCTGGGATTTCGACCACCCGACCTTCATGTCCTGCCTGATCGGCGTTCTCGTCGCCTTCTGGGTCTTCTGGGGGGTGAGGGGGTTCAAGAGGATCAACACGATCGCGGCCGCGCTCCTTTTGGTCCTCACCGCGGTCATGAGCTGGGTCGTCCTGACCCACCCCCCGGCGGCCGCGGTCGCTGCCGAGCGCAGAGGGGCTTTCGGGATGGGTTTTGAGCTTTCGATCATCATGCCGCTCAGCTGGTTCCCGCTGATCTCCGATTACACGTCCCTGGCCCGGTCCAGGCGCGGGGCCCTCATCGCCCCGTTCTGCGGGTATTTCCTCGGGAGCTGCTGGATGTACGCGATCGGCATGGCCGGCGGTCTGCTCTCGGGGTCGCCCGATCCCACGAAGATCATGCTCGCTGCCAACCTCGGACTCACGGCGCTGGCGATCCTGGGTCTTTCCACCGTGACCACCACCTTTCTCGATGTCTACTCGGCAGGGATCTCCCTCCTCAATGTCTTTCCGGGGGTGGGGGACCGGATCGCGGCGGTGGGATTCACGCTGATCGGCACCGCCATCGCGCTGGTCTTCCCCATCGAGCGGTATACGGATTTCCTCTCTCTGCTGGGGTCGGTCTTTTCCCCCCTGATCGCGATCCTCCTGAGCGATTATTTCCTGCTGGCGTGCGACAGCCGCGAACGCCGGACGGATGCCGCGGCCACCGTCTCTCTCGCTGCCGGGATCTCCTTCTATTATCTGATCAAGCCCCTGGAGATCCTCGTCGGTCCGACGCTGGCGACCGTCGTTTTCACCGCGGCGCTGCACTGCGTGATTCGCAGGTGGGGGATGCGGGGCAGGGTGCCGGGAGGTCCGAGTGCCCAGAGATGACGCCGCAGCGATCGTTCGCCGTCTGCGTGCGGCGGGCCACGAGGCCTTCTGGGTGGGAGGGTGCGTCCGCGACCTCATCCGGGGCCTCGAACCCAAGGATTTCGACATCGTCACCTCGGCCCGGCCGGAGGAGGTCCAGGGGCTCTTTCCCAGGACCGTCCCGGTCGGGGCCCGTTTCGGCGTCGTGATCGTCGTCGAGGGGGGAACCCCTTACGAGGTGGCGACCTTTCGGACCGAGACGGGGTACGAAGACGGCCGCCGTCCGTCGCAGGTCGTCTTCGCCGGTGCCCAAGAGGATGTCCGCCGCCGGGACTTCACGATCAACGGCCTGCTGATGGACCCCGAGACGGGCCGGATCATCGATCATGTGGACGGCCGGCGGGACATCGAGCGGCGGCTGATCCGCACCATCGGCGATCCCGAGGAACGGTTTGCCGAGGACCACCTGAGGATGCTCCGGGCGGTCCGCTTCGCAGCCACGCTTGGCTTCGAGATCGAGTCGGGGAGCTTCGCCGCGATCCGGCACCGGGCATCGGCCATCCGGCGGACCAGTGCCGAGAGGATCCGGGAGGAGCTTTCCCGGATCCTGACCGGCGGCGGGGCGCGCCGCGGGATGGAACTGCTCGCCGCAAGCGGCCTGCTCCCGGAGATCCTGCCGGAGGCGACGGCGCTCGAGGGGGTCAGCCAGCCTCCGGCCTATCACCCCGAGGGGGATGTCTGGGAACACACCCTGCGGATGCTCGCCCTCCTATCCCCGGGGGCCGATATCCGGCTCGCCTGGGCTGTCCTGCTTCACGACATCGGCAAGCCATCCACCCGCACCGAGGACGAAAGGGGTGTCCACTTCTATGGCCATGTCCGGACGGGGGAGCGGATGGCCGCGGAGATCCTCGGGCGTCTGCGCTTTTCCCGCGAGGAGACGGAGGGCATCCTGGCCCTGGTCCGTGGGCACATGCTGTTCATGAACGTCCGCCTGATGCGGCCGGGCCGCCTGAAACGCTTCCTCCGGACGCCCGATTTCGCCCTCCACCTGGAACTCCACCGGCTGGACTGTCTGGGGAGCCACGGCATGCTCGACCATTACGAGTTCTGCCGGCAGAAGCTCGCCGAGTATTCCGCCGAGGCGCTCCGTCCTGCGCCGCTCCTTACCGGGGAGGACCTCATCGCGATGGGCTATTTTCCCGGTCCCCTTTTCGGGAAGATTCTCCGCGGCGTCGAGGACGCCCAACTGGCCGGCCGGATCGCGAGCCCCGCCGAGGCACGGGCCCTTGTCAGGGAGCGTTGGGGCGCGCCGGCCTGACCGGCTGCGGCATCCCCTTGGGCCTGAAGACGACTTCTGGGGCGCGATTTGAAGATTTTTCGGGCACCCTGCCGGCGAAGTGAAGCGGCCGCAACGGCAGCTGTCCGAGCGCCGCCAGGCGCGAGTTTTGCCGTTCCCGCTTCGCTCGACGTTGCAGGGTCGAAAAAGATTCATGAACGCAACAGAAGGCGGCTTCAGGCCCAAACGGAGTCACTACCCACGGAGCACTTGCTTTTTCCGCCCTTTTTCACGAGAATGGCGCCTGAAATCGACCGCGATCAGGGGACGGGGAATCGCCATGGGCCTGCAAGCCTTCTATCTCAAACGCAAGCGGATCGTCGCGGGGCTTTGCCTCCTCGTCCTGTTCATCGGGGGGTGCGGCCGGCCCGTGGTTCGGCCCGTCCCGCCGCCGGAAAGGGCGCCCCAGAAGGTGCCGGAAAAGGGGATGCTGCCCCGTCTGGGGTACACGATTCAGGCCGGAGCGTTCGCCAACGTGGAAAACGCCGCCCGCCTGACCCGTTCCCTGCAGGGCAGGGGAATCGAGGCCACCTATTTCGCGGCCCGCAAGGGGCTCTACAAGGTCCGTTTCGGCAACTTCCCCACGCGGGAGGCGGCCCGGGCCCGGGCGGAGGAGATCCGGACGGCCGGGATCATCGAAGAGTTCTACATTGTCGCCCCCGAGGAGTATCCGGTGGCGAAGCGGGGGGAACTGGGGGAGGCCTACCTCCGGGAGGAGATTCTCCGGAGCGCCAAGAGTTTTCTGGGCATCCCCTATCTCTGGGGGGGAACCTCCGTCGAGACGGGTTTCGACTGCAGCGGGCTGACCATGACCGTCTATCAGCTGAGCGGGCTGGACCTTCCCCGGACATCCAGGGAACAGTTCGCGGCCGGATCACCCGTGGACCGCGCCGCCCTGGCCAAGGGGGACCTCATCTTCTTCGCCCCGCGGGGCGACAAGGTCTCCCATGTCGGCATCTATGCAGGGGACGGCAAGTTCATCCACGCGCCCGGAAAGGGCAAGAGGATCAGAACGGACGTGCTGACGGAAGGTTATTACAGCCGCAGCTACATCGGGGCGAGATCGTATCTGTAGGGCCGCATTTATCCATTGACATCCGGACGGATTTCCATAAGATGGCGCCGATGAAACGGCGGATTTCCCGACGGTCTTCGTCCCAGAGGACCGTCTCGGGCACTTCAGAGGTGTTATGCCCCTCCACCCATGGCTGACGGTGATGGTCTGTCTGGTCTTCGGCCTTACCGGCTGTATGAAGGCGGTCGAAAAGGGCGCGGTATTGCCTGCACCCGCGCCGAGGGTGGAACTGACGGGGCCGTACGACGGCGATATCCCGAAGCCTTACCGGGAGCGCCTGCTCGCGACGGAAGCCGGCGGGGAGACGGTCCCCTGGATTTTTCTGGCGATCGCCGGCCACTTTGAAGCCGGGGGGGACGACCAGAGGGCCCTCCATTTTCTGGACAGGGCCGCGGCGGATTTCGGCGGCAGGCAAGAGGCAGCCGGCGAGGCCGAATCCCTCTGCCGTAAGGTTCAACTCCTGCTGGAGGTCGGCCGCCGGGCGGAGGCCCTGGCCCTCACGCGTCACGCATCCGAACGATGGGGCTCCCTCCCTCTGCGGGCCTTTCCGGAATATCTGGAGGGGCGGCTCGCCCTGGAGGAGGGGGATCCGGACCGCGCGCGGGAGTTCCTCCGGCGGTCCATCGGGGACAACCCGGCTTTTCGGTCCCACCCCTCCCTGCTTCGCCTGAGAAGGGACGCCGAACTCGCGGCAGGGCAGGCCGCCGTTCTGTCCGCCCACCTCCCCTTGCTCCAGACAGCCTATCGCGGCCAGGAAGCATCCTCCCCGGAAGCGGGGAGCGGCGGGCAAGGCGAGGCCCGCCTCCGCGAGGCCGCGGACCTCACCCGGGAACTGGGGCAAAGCCGGATCCGTGGACCCATACCGCCGGCCGAACTTCAGAGGGCCGAAGCCGGGGCCTGCGCCTTCCTGGGGCTGGACCTGGGCCTGAGGGGCCAAGCCGTGGATTCCCTGCGTCGCCTTACCGAAGCCGCGGGGCTGTCGCGGGCGGCCGGGGACCGCGAGGGCGAGCTCCGGAGCCTCGCGTTTCTGGGCGAGGTCGGCCTGCGCGGCGTCAATCCCGCCCAGGGAGAGTGGGCCGCGGCGCTCCTCGGACAGAGGGCCGATCAGCTCCGGGTGTCGTTTTACAGGATCTGGGCGAGGCTGCTCTTGTCCCGCTATGCCCAGCACCGGGGCCGTGCCGATGCGGCCATTGCCTTTCTCCAGGAGGCCGATGCCCTCCTGACCAGCCGGCCTTTGGGACCGCAGAGAGGGATGTTTGCCCGGCTCGCGCGGCCGCAAAGACGCGCGCTTTACGAATTTCTCGTCGAGCTGACCGCCGGGGAAGGACGCATCGAAGAGGCCCTGGATGCAGCGGAGAAGGCCAAGTCTCTTGCGGTGGTGCAGATGCTGGCCGGTCAGGAGCTCGGCGCCGACCCGGCGGAGCAGGCGCTGCTCCGGCATCAGGTGAGGCTGGATGAGGAGATCCGGGCGCTGGAACTGCGGCTTCTTCATCCGGCCGACGGGATACGGACCGGGGAGTGGCTCGAACGGCTTGGGGACGCGGAAAAGTCTTACCAGGGCCTGATTTCCCGTGTCGGGGCCGAGGCCGAAAGACTGCTGCCCCTGATCCGGGTCCGGGGGATCTCCGCGGCCGCCCTCCAGGGGCTTCTCGGCGACGATACGACCCTGTTCGACTATTTCTCGACCGAAGGGGGCCTCTACGTGTGGGCCATCCACCGCCAGGGGGTTCATCTGGCGCGGATCGCGCTCGGCCGGGGGGAGCTCAGGGCCCTGGTCCTGGCCTTTCTGGATGCCGTCGAGAAGCGCAGCAGGCGCAGAACAGAGGGGATCTACCGCAAGGCTTACGATCTGCTGCTCAAGCCGGTCATCCCTTTTGTCTCGGGCGAACGGATCGGGTTCATCACGGACGACTGCCTGGCCTATCTGCCCTTCGCGGCGATGAACTACCGGGGGAGGTTCCTGGCCGACGGGTTCACCCTTTTCCAGATTCCCGCGGCGGGGCTTCTCGGTCCGCCCATGGCGGAAAAGGGCACCCGGCCGATGAAGATCCTCGCCTTTGGGGATCCGGTTCTGGCAAACGAAGCCCTGGATCTCCACCACGCCCGTGAAGAGCTGGAGAAGATCCGCAGGCGGAGCGCCCGGACGACCGTTCTGCTCCAGTCCGAGGCGTCCGAGGCGAAGGCGTCCGAGACGATGGCGGGATACGACATCCTCCATTTTGCCGTCCGGGCGCAATTTGACGCCGGCGATCCCCTGGGTTCGGGGCTCCTGCTGACACCGGGGTCCGGCCAGGACGGCACCCTGACCACGCGGGAGATCTTCAGGCTCCGCTATCCCGGCCGGGCCGTCGTCCTGAGCGGCTGCGACACCCGGCCGAATGACGACCCCGCGGGGAGCGGGTTGACCCTGTTCCAGCGGGCCTTTCTTCACGCCGGGAGTCCCGCGGTCGTCTCGACCCTCTGGCTGGTCGACGACCGGGCAGCGGGGCACCTGCTGGATCTCTTCTATCGGCAGCTGGCGAAGGAGACCCCGGCCGGGGCGCTGCGAACGGCGCAGCTCCATCTGCGACGGGAGGGTTATCCCCCCTATGTCTGGGCGGCCTTCGTCCTGACCGGGAGGCATTGATCGTTGGCCGGATCGGCCGAAGGAGAAAGGAAGACCATGAACATCGCCAATCTGCTGGTGACCGGGGGCTGCGGCTTCATCGGGAGCAACTTCATCCGCTACCTCCTTTCCCGGGAGGAGTTCCGGGGGAGGATCATCAACGTGGACAGCCTGACCTACGCCGGCAATCCGGAGAACCTCCAGGGGGTCGAGGAGTCCTGGCCCGGACGGTACCTGTTCAGGAGGGCGGACATCTGTCAGGCCCCGCTCGTCCGGGAGCTCTTCGGGGAGTATGGAATCGACGCGGTCTGTCATTTTGCGGCCGAGTCCCATGTGGACCGTTCCATCCGGCGGCCGGACAGCTTCATCCAGACCAACATCATCGGAACGTTCAATCTCCTGGAGGCGGCCAGGGGTTCGGGCGAGGGGTTCAAGCTCTTCCACCACGTGAGCACCGACGAGGTATACGGCAGCCTAGGACCCGAGGGGCTGTTCACCGAGGAGACCCCCTACCGGCCGAACAGCCCTTACAGCGCCTCCAAGGCGTCCTCTGACCATCTCGTCCGGGCCTACCACGAAACCTACGGTCTGCCGACCACCCTGTCCAACTGCTCCAACAACTACGGTCCGTACCAGTTTCCGGAAAAGCTGATCCCGCTCATCTGCCTGAATGCCCTGGAAGGCAAGCCCCTGCCCGTCTATGGGGACGGCCGGAATGTACGGGACTGGCTGTACGTCACCGACCACTGCGAGGCGATCCGGACGATCATGGCCGATGGCCGTTCCGGGGAGACCTACAATGTGGGCGGCCATGCGGAGATGGAGAATATCGTCATCGTCGAGATGATCTGCGATCTCGTGGACGAGCTGCAGCCCCTGCCCGGGGGCGGGAGGCGGCGCCAGCTGACCCGCTTCGTGAAGGACCGGCCGGGCCACGACCGGCGCTATGCGATCGACTTTACGAAACTCCACTCGGAATTGGGCTGGTCTCCTGCGGAATCCTTCGCCTCGGGGCTGAGGAAGACCGTCCGGTGGTACATCGAGAACCGTTCCTGGAGCGGGCGCATCCAGAGCGGCGAGTATCAGTCCTGGATCCGCGAGCACTACGGGGCCCAGGAAGGGGCCTGACCGGGGAGCCCCGGCGTTGCGAACCCGGTCTATGGCGGACTTCCGGGCGGATAGCCGCGGGTTTAAAGTTTGACACGAAGCGACAAAGGCATTAAAGGCATAAAACGCGAGAGCGTTGGGCGATCAAAAACCAGAAAAAGGGGGGGCCTTGAAAGAATCAGCTTGTTTTTACCTCATGGAAAGCGAGGGGGAAAACGATCGCCTTGAAAAGAAGACGGATCCCGACCGGTTGCGGGATCAGGCTGCATGGTGCGGGATCCGGCCGGGGTTGAATCTCCTGGATTTGGGTTGCGGCCCCGGAAAAACCACCGCCCTGCTCCACGAGATGGTCCAGCCGGGAGGCTCCGTTCTGGGCCTGGACGCCTCCCCGGAGCGGGTTGCCTATGCGCGAAAGTGCTACGGCGATCGGCCGGGCATCGAATTTGCCGTCCACGATATCCGGACGCCTCTGCCGGGCCGGGAGCAGTTCGACGGAATCTGGGCCCGGTTCATCCTGGAGTATTACCGCAAGGAGGGGGCGGACATCATCCGCACCATCGCACAGAACCTGAAGCCGGGAGGCTATTTCTATCTCATCGATCTGGATTACAACTGCCTGAGCCACTACGAACTGCCCCCGTCCATGGCGAGGATCGTTCCGGAAATCGTCCACCGGCTGGAGGAGGTCTACAACTTCGACGCCTATGCCGGCCGAAAGCTCTATTCCCATCTGTTCGATCTCGGGTTTGAGGAGATCCGGATCGCCGTCACGGCCCATCACGTGATTTACGGGCAGAGCAATGAAGTCGATACCTACAACTGGACCAAGAAGATCGAAGTGGTCGGTCCGCGGCTGGGAGAGCTTTTCGAGACCTATTCGGGCGGGTACGAGGGATTCATCGATGATTTCCGCCTCTTTTTCCAGGATCCCCGGCGCTTCACCTACACGCCGCTCATCATGTGCAAGGGGAGAAAACCTTAGCGGTTCCCTCGGCGGCTGACCAGGCGCCTTGCGGGCGGGCCGCGAAGAGCGCCGGTGCTGACGGCAGTCCCATGCCTGCCGGGGACCGGCGCGGAGGCGATCCGGCGTGCCGCCCCCTAGAAGCGGAACCGGTTGCTGCTGAACAGGGAGATGCAGGCGTCCGCCACGGCCGCGTCGTAGATGCGTCCGCGATTCTCCTGGATCTCCGTCAGGGCTTTTTCGATGCCCAGGGCGGCCCTGTAGGGACGGTGACCGGCCATGGCCTCGACCACATCGGCCACGGTGATGATCCTTGCCTCCAGGACAATCTCCTCCCCCGAAAGCATCCTGGGGTAACCGGAGCCGTCGATCTTCTCATGATGCTGGTACACGATCTGGGCGATGGATGGCGAAAAGTCGACCTTGTTGAGGATGTTGTACCCCGTCTCCGGATGGGCCTTGATCAGGGCCAACTCGCCGGCGTTGAGTTTCCCGGGTTTGCTCAGGATTTCCGCGGGGACGTTGATCTTGCCGATATCGTGGATGAGACCGGCCATGTGGATCACCTTGATGCGTTCTTCGGACAGCCCCATCTCGCGGGCTATGGCGGAGGCGAGATCCGCCACTTTCCTCTGGTGTCCCGCCGTATAGGGGTCCCGGGACTCCGCGATCAGCGAGATGACGTTGATCGTGCTGGCCATGGCCAGCTGGAGTTTCTCGTAGCTCTTCTTCAGTTCGACCTCTGACCGCCTCAGCTCCGTCATATCCTTGAAAATACAAACGAAACTATCCACATGACCGTCTGCGTCGATGTTCGGGGCGCAGTTGAAGGAGAAGTTGTGTTCGACCCCCGAGCGGCTCAGGATGGTCAGCAGGATATCCATCAGGGTCTCCTTGTTGTCCCTGACCTTCTTGAAGAGGCGGGCAAGGTAGAGCGAGTCCTGCTCCTGGACGAATTCGGTCAGATACCGGCCGGTCACCTCGTTGGGCTTGTGGTTCAGGATCCTCTCCCAGGCGGGGTTGACGTAGAGCAGGACTCCCTGGGGATCCAGCGTGAAGATGATGTCCGGCGCGCTTTCCGCAAGAATCCTGAAACGCTTCTCCCGTTCCCGGAGCTTTTCATAGATGCGGGCGTTGTTGATGCTGATCCCGATCTGGGGCGCGATGCCCATCAGCAGGCTGATGTCCGTCTGGTTCAGGGACCGGTCGGACTGCAGGTTGTCGACTGCCAGGATCCCTTCGGATTTGCCCTCGTAGGTGATCGGGACGCAGATGAAGGAATGGACGTCCAGCCTCTTCATGAACTGGCGGCTCTTGCCGGAAAGATCGTTCTCGATGGCCTTCGCGTCGCTGATCAAAAAAGGCTTCTGCTTGTTGAACGACAGGACCAGGGGGCCCTTGGAACTGGGATTGTCCAGGGAAAAGATCGTGTTTTTCAGAAACTCCTCGTGTTCCGAGGAATAGCCGTAACCTGCGATGTAGAGCAGGCGGGTCCTCTCGGCGTTGGCCAGCATCACCATCCCCCGGCTGAAGTCGAGGTTCTTCCGCAGGGTATCCAGGAAGTACTTCAGCAGGAGGTCGGTGTCCAGGATGCTCGAGACGTACTGGCCGATCTCCTTGATCAGGATGGCGTTGTTGTAGCGGACGTTGATCTGTTCAAGGAGCGACTCGGCCATGTCGCCGCTGCTCTTGAGGATGTGCTTGAGTTCCTTCTTCTCCAGCATCAGGGTCCGGATGAGGGTGCCGGCGATCAGCAGCACCATGGCCAGGAAAGCGGGAAAGGCGTATCTGACCGGGGCGGCGATCAGCAGGGTCACCCAGGAGACGCCCGATACGAGCGTCGTAACCAGGGAGACCTGCTTCCAGACCGATGAGGGGGTCCGCTCCCAGGTGATGAGGTAGCGGCAGCAATCTCCTCCTTTGTGCAGGCAGTCGGGATGGTCGATATGGGCGAGCTTTCCCGTCAGCAGCTTGGCGATGGCCTCGAAGGAACCCCGCCGGTTTTCACACTGGTAGGGTTTCTCCTTCACGTCCGGCATGGTCCGGACCGTGATTTCCACCTGGTCCTTCTTCAGAAAGCGCGTCTCGACCTGACAAGCCCGGCTGACCTTCTGGTAGAGCTTGCCGATTACCGAATAGGCGACTTTGGGGGTGATGAAGCCGGAAACGTAATGCGGCATGGCTCCGGCGGCCTTGGAGAAAGGGGCATAACGACCGGCCTCCAGCGCGATGTCGGGATTGGCCGTCAGCCTCATGACGATCTCGTGAAAACGATCCACCTGGGTCTGATCGAACCAGTGGCCTTCATCGTTGAGCTGGTAGATCGTGATGCCCGAATAGTCCAGAACGGCATTGACATCCAATTCCGGGTAGCGGATGCCGAGGTATTCCATGAACGTCTTGATGATGCGGCTGTTGTAAAGAGCGTCCGCGTTCATCTCGGTACCATCTTCCTCAGGAAGTGCTTGATGATGAACGACAAGGTGAGTTTGGTCTTCTTCTCCATGTACTCCAGATATTCCTTTCCGTATTGCGTATCCAGGATCCACAGCAGGTAGCGCTTGTCCACCTTGATTCCCTGTTCGGCCGGGTAGGTGTCCGGATAGATCAGGAGCGGGACCTGATCGGCCGGGTAGCCCGGCGTCAGCCGTGCGAGGGCGGCCTTCAGGACCTCCCAGGGCAGTCCGGCCGGATCGGTGACGATCACCGTGATGCTGTTGAGGAGCTCCGAGAGGTTGAGCCCCAGGGAGGAGTGGTTGGC
>Ga0153915_10005588_pt1 | contig 11702 bp, 10 predicted proteins | sample Opewatmetagenome_2_FD_107003 | JGI IMG/M metagenome (GOLD analysis project Ga0153915, IMG submission 107003) | Freshwater wetland microbial communities from Ohio, USA - Open water 3 Core 3 Depth 3 metaG | ecosystem: Environmental > Aquatic > Freshwater > Wetlands | place: USA: Ohio, Lake Erie...
AAACTCTAAATAATTTTTGTATCAAAAGGTTATACTATATAATATTTAAACCTTTTATTTCTCCGGTATCCTTGGTTCGAGAATTTCGGTAATCTTCTTAACTCTTATAATGCTATCCTCCTGCTTCCCTTCGATTTCAACCATCTTGCGGCAGAAGAACTCCAATTCAAAATCGGGTTTCCATGGCTGTCGCTGATTTAATATAAGAATAAAATCTGCTTTTTTGGTCTGCAGATAATAATCAGGTCCCTCCCCCTTCATGCCAACGCGGCCATGTTTAATAAATACCAAACCTTTAAATACCGCCATTTGAACCTCCTTATGTTTTATTTTAAAAACAGAATAGGAATTTATAAACATCTATAAATTCAATTTCATCCGGAGTAATCAGAAACGGTTATATCCCCTGTAAAAGCTTTTCACCTCAAATCTCATTTTCAAAATAAGATATTATTATTTTCTCCGCAACAGGAATTTTGCCTATCGGCTGGCCTGCGGAAATAAGTTATGCCGTTCTGCGGGAGTTCAATAATGCTTTCATCCCCTACGGGAGTTTGTTTTGTAAACCGATGAATCGGTTTAACATTAAATCACAACTATTTTCCCCGCGGATTGTTCCGCAGTTTACTGTAATATTTTTTATTCTATTATTTCATTCAATTTAGCTTATTTAACCCGCGGAGCGGGTGGAATTATTTCAGCCCCGCGGTTGAAAACCCGGGGTTAACAGTTCCAAACCATCCATAACTCCACCTCTAACGACTACTACTATGCCGGACATTTCATTCTTTGAGATGCAGCCGGCGCCAAAGAATAAATTCTTTTGGCGGGATACAACTATTTGTTAAATTATTTATCTATAGAGAAAGAAAAAGAATTAACTATGCAAAACAACCGGATAATAGAATTTACGCTCATCTACAACAGGCACAAAAAACCTCTTCTCAATTACGTCTATAATCTGGTACGTTCAAAAATGCCTGCGGAAGACATAGTTCACAACTCGTTTATAAAACTGTACGATAATTTTGAAACGATTAAGAATCCCGAAAGCATAGGAGCATGGCTTTACACCACTTGCCGCAATGAAGCCTATTCTCTATTCAAAAAGAATAAACAAATCACCGAACAGGATATTGAGAAATATGAGGATACCGCCTTAGGCAATAACCTGATGAATGATTTTGAAGCGGACGAACTTGGCCGGCTGATTGAAGAGGAACTGAGGAAAATGTCCCCCGAACAGAGCGAAGCGTATATTCTAAAGGTTACTTCCGGTTTCAAATACAGCGAGATAGGAAAAATAATGGGAATTGAAGAGAACCTTGTAAGAAGCCGGATATTTAATGTAAGACAAAAATTAAAAATAGTATTTAAATATTTCGAAGGGAATTTAAAATGAGCTGTTCAAAAATAGAAACGATGATAAGCAGTTACCTTGATAATGAACTGCCGAAAGAAGAGGAAGCATTTTTATTCACCCATATTTCTTCATGCCCGGAATGCCGCGAAGAATTTAAGAAACAAAACCTTATTAATCATAAAATACAGAGCCGGCAGATAGAAGTTCCACCGGAACTCGACTCAAGAATATTCGATACTTTGAAGGGAAGGAAGAGTCCGGCAGTATTGCCATCTGCCGGCAGGCCTGTGCTCTCATATCTGAATTACTTTCTCTCGGCAGTGATAGTTATGCTTATAATATTCTCGATAGTTCAGTTAACGCAAAATGCAAATTACCAAACGCAGTTAAGGAATGTGGAAACGCAGATTGAGAAACAGAACAAACTGATTAATTCCCTTATATTAAACCCCAATGACGAAGAAAAGGCGCCTAATTTAATAAAACCAATAATAATAAAATCAACCAGACTGTGAGGTTAATTATGAAAAAATACATTGCCCTGCTTATACTGTTTCTCATTTCGGCTGTAAACTTGAAAGCGCAGGTAAGTTTAACCGGAGAAACTTCAGGATATTTTCCACAGGAAGAACTGGATGCAGTAAGAAACCGAAGCATCTATTATTTCAGCAGCAATAAACAACACATTGAATTCTGTAAAACATTGCTTTCTTTATACAGCGATGGACTGAAAAACAATTATCCCCCGAATACAATAGTAATACTTAAATATTATTTTTGCATCGATGAAAAAGGTAAAGCGGTAATGATTAAACCGGTTTCCGATTACCCGCATGTAAATTCCCAGCTTAACCCCAAAGAAATGACCGGAAAAATTATAGAGACTATAGGCTCGTACACTTTTATAATCGGCGCAATAAATAAAAAGCCTGTTAAATACTCATTCATGTTTGAACTTACAATTGATCCCGAAAACGCTCGTCATAATGAAGCCGTAATGAAAGAGAGCGCCCGCATATCGACCGGAAATCCGATGAAACTTGAAGAATATGCAACTTCAGGTTTTATAAAACCTGAAGTTATAAGCATGGAAAAACCTGCCTACCCCACAATTGCACGGCTCGCAGGAATTGAAGGGACGGTATTGATAAAAGCGTACATAAATGAAAAAGGGATAGTAAAATATGCCGAAATTGCAAGAAGCATAGGGCAGGATTGCGGTATAGATGAAGAAGCCTTGCGGGTAGTCAAATCGGCTAAATTTACCCCTGCGCGCTTTGGAACAGGTCCCGGTAAAGCTCAGATAACCGTTCCCGTAATATTCGATCTGGAAGATAATAATTAAATTTTCTGCCGCCCATTAAAAGGGCGGCAGTACTTCAATGCATAGCCTGCAAACCTCATTTATAAAAATTATACTTTTTCTTCACAGCCGTTTTTTATTGCATTGCAATATTTACAGAAATCCTTTATCTTAAAATATTCTTGACTGCTCTCAATGAAAACCCTGACCTTTCCATCAGGGAAAGCTTTTACCGTACCTTTATTCATACTGCATCGCGTTCTAAAAGAAAAGATCTCGTAATAGAATATCTTCAGAAAATGAAAGAAGAATTTCCCAGGAACCGTTCAGTTAAAGACCTCGAAAATTCTTTCAGCCCCAAAAGGGCTATAAAAGAGGAAAAGAAAGTGCCCCATTTTGAATTTGCGTCAATTTCAGACACAACCAAGATAATTACCGAAAAGGATATGCTCGGGAAAAAATATCTAATACATATATGGGGCGATTGGTGCGGGCCATGCCGCCTGCAAATTGAAGCTATCCGCAACATAAATAATAAATTCAGCGGGAATAATTTTGCCGTGTTAAGCGTTTCTATATGCTTTTCTAAGAAAAATCTTTTAGAATTTCAGAAGGATCATCCTATGCCCTGGTTCAATACTCATGTTGATATGCGCAACGATACAAACAAATTTCTTGAAAATTTTGAAGTTTCGAGCATTCCCAGAGAAATTCTTGTAGACGAAACCGGAACTATCATTGCGGTTAATGACCTGGATAAAATATTCTCTATATTATCGGCCAAAGGCAGGTAATAGTTTTTAAAAAGACAAAAATAACCGGCAATGAAGATTGCAAATTCTACGGCCAGTCGGATTTGATGTAAAAGTTACTGCTCCAAATATAATTGATATCGGGATACCGGGTATCGTAAATTTTAATCTGGTAATGCACTGATTGAATAATATCAGAGGGTACAGACCATTGCATAACACCTGAATTTGAAGTGCTGTCCACAATTGTTGAAGTGTAATTTTTTTTCCTGTAAAGAGCAATACCAACATTTTTAACTGCCGAAGGAATATCCCATTGAATAGTATAAGTGTTCCCCGGTTTAAGATTTTCTCCTGCATAGGGAGAAGTGATAAGCAGAGTTTCATCGGAACCGATAACGCTCACCGGTTCAACAGAATTATCCGGGCTAATCCGGGAACAAGAACAAAATACCGCTATGGCCGCCGCCGAAAGAAAAACTGCGAGTCTTTTCATAAATCCACCTGTTAAAAATTCGTTTTATATTCAGTTCTTTATTTCAATAAAACAAACCGCACCGCTGAATGCATATAACAATAAATTGTAAACCGGGAATTTTTATATGTGGAAATTAAAGCTTTCAGGGAAATAAATCAATAAGCGTTATACCGCAGGAACTGCTAAAAAAGAATCCATTTGCCTACTTCGGAAGAGTGCATTTTAATATTGCCGTATTTATTCAGTATATTCCCGCCGAGCCAGCTTTTCGATTCAAAATCGCCGTGAAGAAGAATTACCCTTTTCGGCTTCAGCTGATCGACCATGTAAAGAAGTTCTTCTCTTTTAGAATGTGAAGCAAAATAAAATCTTTCAATCCGGCAGTGAACGATTGTCGGTTCTGAAAAGGAAGTAAGCTGAACGCTTTCCCCCTGTTTTTTATTGAGAAGCTGAAATCCGGGGGAATCGGCATCAACGTAACCTACAATAAAAATTCCGAAGTTCTTCTGATTAAGCCAAAAATTTGCAAGCTTATAAGAAGCGGTATTCTCAATCATCATACCGCTGGATGCAAGAACAATCCCCGGCTTTTTAAGAAACACCTGATAATCATCCACATCATAAAGATCGATCTGCGGAATCTTATTCAGATCCATATCCTTGAAATTTCTGTTCACTATATATTTATTCTTATCGTAAAGTTTCGAAATTTCTTTTCCGACTCCGCCTGTATAAATATCAATTTCGGTCAGGACTCTTTTTTCCTGAAGATTAATAAGAAGAGCCAGAATTTCCTGAGTTTTTCCAAGAGCGAAAGCAGGTATAAGGATAGAGCCGCCTTTATTCAAAATCTTATTAGCCGAATTTGCAAAACGCTTCGCTTCGGAATCCCATGTGCTTAAATGTTCCGAATCAGTTGCTCCGTATGTCGTTTCGGTTATAAGCGTATCGATATTGTATCCTGGGAGAATAGCTCCTTTCATAATCTGCTGCGACGAAAATTTAATATCGCCTGTATAAAATATTCTTTCTCCTTTATATTCAATCAGGATTCCTGCCGAACCCAGAATATGCCCGGCATCGTGAAATGAAATTTTCACCGGTTCATCGGTAAAATGCCTTAATCCTTTCATTTCATTTTTTTCATTGTAAGCGCTTGTTTTAATCGAACGTACAATGAGATCAATCTCCTCGTGGGAATAAGGAGTAATAACCTCATCCCCTTCAAATTGTTCTTTAAGAATATTAGCCGCATTATGGAGGGTAATTTCGGCAATTTCCTTTGTCTGTATGGTTGATGTAATAATAACATGCGGAAATTTTTGAACAAGGAACGGAAGCGAGCCGATGTGATCCTGATGAGCATGGGAAATAAGGACAAAATCGAGATTAAGGTTATCAAGGAGGGAAAAATCGGGCAGAGCTTCTCTTCCCTTTTTCCGCGGGTGGATACCGCAGTCGAGAAGGATTCCCGTTCCATCCATTTCCAGGAAATAGCAGCTTGCGCCAATGTCATCGGCTCCGCCGAGCGGGAGAAATTTTATCATTCTAATAAATAATTATTTTGAACGTTCAAATTTATAAGAGATATAAGCGCCGGGGCTTCCGTCGGGATAATAACGTATAATCTGTTCAAGCAGCCCGTTCTCATCATAATAAAATTCGTTATCGTTTTGTCTTTTGCCTCCTTTATCGAACACAACATCCCTTATGCAGTCTCCGTTTTCGTTAAAAGTAAAAACCTGTTTGTATTCGGGAGCTTTAATCTCGCAGATGTTTCCTTTATCGTCATATTTAAAAGTATATTCGCTTTTACGCTGGTAACCTACAATAGCTTCTTTGCCGCTGACGCTGTCTTTTTCTTTCTTGTACTGAATGTCGAGTCCTATTTCTTTAATTTTTCTTTTCTGAGAATCATATTCATAAGTTTCCGATCCGAGGAATTGTCCGCCCGCAGCATATTTCTTCTTTGCAAGGAGCAAATCATTTTTGTATTCGTCAACTTCTTTAACAATAAGGGTATTTTTTTCATCATAAGCTTTTGTTTCGCTTACAAATCCCTGTTTATTGTAAGACATAACCCTTTTAACTTTCTGGGTTTTACCTCTTGCAACGGTCTCAGTAACAATTTCGAGGGCTTTCCCATCTTTATTAACTTTTATTGTTTCCGTTCTTACCGGTTTATTCTTATCATTAAAAACAATCTCTTTAATAAAATGCCCTTTTGAGTTGTATTTATACTCTATTCTTTCGTCAACTATCTGTGTGGCAGCCGCATAAGTTTTTCTTTCAATAGGAAGCCCCTGCTTATTAAAAAACAATTCTTCAATTCTAACAGGAGCTTTCTTGTTTCCGGTAGATGCAAGTTTAGAATAAAGAGTCCTCAGGGTTATGCCCGAAGATTTTATTTTTTCCAATTCTCTTGTTTCCTGCTCTGTAAAATTAATTTTAACGGCAAGCCTCGATTGAGCAAAGGCTTCCGACAAAAAAACTGCCGGAATACAAAAGAGAATAACCACGGTAAATAAAATAAATCTTGACTTCATACAACATCCAGTTTTTTATTATAGAATCTGAATCTTTTACCCGGTTAAAGAGCCGCCGGTTCCTGCAAATTATTTTTTTCCCTGTTTTGCTATTAATTTGAGTTTCTTTTCCCTGTAAAGCTGCCCTATTTCTGCGCCTATTAGAAAAATCATCGAGATGCAGTAAACCCAAAGAAGAACAACGACAATTAAACCGAAAGCGCCGTATAGTTTATTAGTGCTGATAAAATTCTTTGCATAATATGAAAAGATATTCCTCGATATTTCCCAAAGGAAAGTCGCCCACATGGCTCCGAGAGCGGCTGCTTTTCCGCCAAGTTTTTCATACGGAATAATCGTATAGATAAGGAAAAACATTATAAATATAAATCCAAACGATAATACTTTTACTAAGAAAGCAAAAATCCCTTCAACATTATAATACTGAAGAACAGTCAGTTTGCCGAGCGATTCCGTAATTACGTCATAAAGAGGGATAGCAAAGGTGGAAAGAAGGATGAAAAAAAGGAGTATAACAACCATGCCCATATCCCTCAGCAATCCGAATACGGCGCTGCGCCCATGAACCGATACAAATATTTTATTAAGAATTGTTCTCATTCCTGAAAAGAGGGTGCTTGCAGAAAAGATAAACCCAATAATACCGAACCATCCGGCCAGCGCACGGTATGCAATTACATCCGGCATACGGTTCATCAAAGCCCTTTTAATAAAATCGGAGTACTCGGAATAAGGGATTAAAATATCCACCCACCTGTTGACGAAAAGCTCGATAATGTCCTGTCTTATCAAAGTATCAAAAAGCGAGAAGACAACAAGTATAAAGGGAATAAAACTAAGCAGCAGTGAAAAAGCTATACCCGCCCCCGAAAGGAACAGATGGTGCTCATCCGATTTCTGTAAAAGTCCTTTTAAATAGTACTTCAGAAACTCGCCGGATTTTGTAAAAAAACCGGGGCAAACCGTTTTCTCTTGTAAATTCTTAATTTGCAATATGCATCAATTTTTGAATTGAATTATAATATAAATCTTTTAACCTGCTGACTTCAAACCGGTATTTACCGTTAACCGATAAACAACCGCCGCCTGTCTTGCCAAGATAATGAAACGGAGTAAAACTTTCCGATAATATTTTCTCAAAAAATGATTTATTATTGTCCGATACAGAAACAATAATGCGCGATTGCGATTCAGAAAAAAGGGAGAAATCCTCTCTTGTTTTTACAGGAATATTCACTTCGGCTCCGATAGGATTTTCGGCTTCCAATATGGCGCATTCGGCAAGAGCGCAAATAATTCCCCCTTCCGAAACATCGTGCGCCGAATTAATTAACTTGCAATCGATGAGTCTCAGAACGACATTGTGAAGATCTTTTTCAGTCTGCAAGTCAATCTTCGGGCAGTCTCCGGCAACTTTTCCATGAACCACCTGCATATATTCGCTTCCCCCCATTTCCTCGTAATCTTCGCCGAGGATATAAATGCAGTCATTTTCATTTTTAAAATATGAAGTTGTAACCGTATCAATATTTTCAATTAAACCGACCATTCCTATTACTGGAGTCGGATAGACAGCCGAATCGGGGCTTTCATTATAAAAACTTACATTTCCGCCGGTAACCGGGGTTTCAAAAAAGCGGCATGCCTCTCCCATTCCTTCAATCGCTTTCTTAAATGTCCAGTACATTTCAGGTTTATAAGGATTTCCGAAATTAAGGCAGTTTGTAATTGCAAGGGGTTTTCCCCCTGAACAGACAATATTACGGGCGGATTCGGCAACCGCAATCATAGTTCCGTTTTTCGGATTAAGGTAAACATACCTTCCGTTGCAGTCGGTCTTAACAGCAAGAGCTTTATTTGTATCCTTTATATATATAACGGCAGAATCGCACCCGGGTCCGATAATTGTGTTAGTCCTTACCATAGAATCGTATTGTTCATAAACCCATTTTTTGGAGGCAATATTCGGCGATGAGAAAACTTTTTCAAAAGCATCTTTAATATCTTTTGGCTGTTCAAGTGAATTGAAATCAATTTTTTTAATTTCCTTTAGATATTCAGGTTCTTTGGCCTCTCTTATATATACAGGGGCATCGCCGCCGAGAACAAGGTCATTGGAAGTAATTTCAGCTTTTTTCTCCCCTTCATAAAATATTTCAAGTTTGCCGGTATCGGTTACTTCCCCTACAATTTCGCAATTTAAATCCCATTTATCAAAAACCGCCTTTACCTCTTTTTCAAATCCCTTAATAACAACCACAAGCATTCTTTCCTGCGATTCCGAAAGCATAATTTCATAAGCTGTCATTCCTTTTTCGCGTAAAGGCACTTTGCTTAAATCAACAGTCATACCTGAATTGCCCTTGGCACTCATTTCGGAGGTTGAGCATGAAATTCCTGCCGCTCCCATATCCTGTATTCCGACAATCCACCCGTTTTTGATAATTTCGAGGGTTGCCTCAAGAAGCAGTTTCTCGGTGAATGGGTCTCCCGCCTGAACCGACGGCCTTTTGGATTCCGATTTCTCCGAAATTTCCTCCGAAGCGAATGTAGCTCCATGAATCCCGTCGCGCCCAGTTGAAGAACCGACTATCATTACAGGGTTCCCTTTTCCTTTTGCAGTAGCCGAAGCAGTGCGTTTGGTATCAACAATACCCACCGCCATAGCATTAACAAGAGGGTTATCTTTATAAGAAGGATCGAAATAAACTTCCCCTGCAACAGTAGGAACGCCGAAACAATTGCCGTAATCGGCAATGCCGTTAACCACACCTTCGAATAAAAAGCGTGTGCGGGCATCTGAAAGGTCTCCAAAACGGAGAGAATTGAGAGAAGCGATAGGCCTTGCCCCCATAGTGAAAATATCCCTCAATATTCCCCCTACGCCTGTTGCCGCCCCCTGATATGGCTCTACAGCCGAGGGATGGTTATGGCTTTCAATTTTAAATGCAACGGCAAGCCCGTCTCCTATATCGACTAAACCTGCATTCTCTTCTCCTGCTTTAACAAGAAGTTTTCCCCCTTCCCTAGGCAGGGTTTTAAGCAATGCAATTGAATTTTTATAACTGCAGTGTTCACTCCACATTACGCTAAAAATGCCGAGTTCGGTAAAATTTGGCATTCTTCCTAATTTCTTGCATATTAAGTTAAATTCCTCTTCGGTTAATCCATGTTCCAGAGCCAGTTCTAAGTTTACTTCCTGTTCCTTCATATTTTCCTGTAAATTTTTCTTTTTCCTTTTATATAAATATAACATATTTTTAAGAGTCTTTGAAGAAAACTGTAAATAAAAAGGAAAAAATGGCTTTTTCTAAAACATTTTTCTAATAGGGACGTCTCAAATTATAACAGATACCGAGGTAGAAATGAAGGTGGATTTCGGACAGCACACAAAGTGGATAGCCGTTTCCATTATTCTTGCCGCTATAATAATATTATTTCTCCCTAATTCCATCTATAAGAATTCGCAGATGGTAATTACGAGGGGCGAAGCAATTAATAAGGCCGAGAGATTGCTCCAAAAACAGGGAATCGACATTAATAATTATTATGTAGAAGGCCTTTTGGACGAAAATTCGACCTCGAACCGGTACCTGATAAAAAAACTTGGAACCAGTAAATATGAAGAACTTAATAAACTGCCCAATATTCCTTCATATGGATGGACTTTGTACTTCCATAAGAACCTTTCAAAGGAAATAGCACAGACAAATTATAAAATTGCGCTTAACTATAAAGGAGAATTCACCGATTTTTTAAAAGAAACGCCTGATTCTGCAAGTTCTCCCTCATTCAGTTCGGAAAAAGAGGCAGAGACATTTATAAGAAATTTTTTATCCGCTAATATTGAATCCGATCTGAGCGGATTGAATGTTACCGAAAAAAGATCTTTCCAGATGGCAAAAAGAACCGATTATCTTTTCACTTTTGAAAAAGTAATGCCAGGATTTGATTCTTTGAAATATGTTATAAATACCCGCGTGCAGGGGAATAAACTGGGTTACATATATTCCTCTTTTTATATCCCTCAGAATGAAAGCGGGTTCTTTGAAACAGAAGAAGTTTTTTACGGCACTATATCAATAATTTTTGTGTTTTTCTTTATCCTTTTCGCCCTCTTCCATTTTCTTAAAAAATATCATCAGGGAGAAATATGGATGAGTATGGGAAAAAACTTTTTCATCCTTTATTTTATTATCAGCTTTATTTGCGAAATTAATTCATGGCCTGGAGGAGGACTCGGGCTTACTCTCGGCAATATGCCCTTTACAACCACTAAGTTTATTGTTTTTGCATTTCAGGTCCTTATTCTGAATTTTATTGTTAGCCTTTTAGTGTTTTCCGCGTGGTCGGTGGGTGAATCGCTTACAAGAGGTTTGTGGCCCGAAAAATACAGGGGAATTGACGCATTTATTAAAGGGAAAATATTCACCATTACTTCTGGAGCTTCATTATTAAAAGGTTTTACACTTGGGCTCGGAGCATCTCTTTTATACCTTGTAACAGGATCGATAATAAATAAATCTTCGGCTTATTTTTTTATAAACCCGGTTAAACAGATAAAGATATATTCTGCTTATCTGCCTGCTTTGGATATTCTTACATCTGCTATTACAACCGGACTTGTTACAGGAGCGGCAATTACTTTTTTCGTAACAAATCTCTCTTATTATAAATTCAGGAGTACAAAAATATCGGTAATAATTACAGGACTTGTTTCTGCCCTTTCCGTAGCAATTGTATATACGCCCCCGTCACTTAATGTGCTATGGATTAATCTTATTATCAGTTTCCTTACCGGATGTCTATTTGCTTATGTTTACCTCCGGTTCGATCTTCTAGTGCTGTTGAGTTTCATATTCCATACAATAATTATAACGAAAGGATTTACTCTTTATTTCGGTTCAGAACCATTTTATAAATGGAATTCCATTTCAGTTCTGCTTATGCTCCTGGCAGTTCCTGTTATTTATATTATCAGCCGGATTAAAAAAGAGGAATTTGTGCTTGAAGATTACGGCGCCCCTTCGCACATCCAGAAAATTTCAGAAAGAGAAAGGCTTAAAAAAGAACTTGAAATTGCTTCTAAAGTACAGCTTAGCCTGCTTCCGAAGGAACAACCTCATGTAGCGGGATACGATATTGCCGGATTAAGCATTCCCGCCGTTGAAGCAGGGGGAGATTATTTCGATTTTGTAAAATTGCAGGGGAATAAACTCGGTATTGCAATAGGCGACGTATCGGGGAAAGGAGTAGGAGC
>Ga0153915_10005589_pt1 | contig 11700 bp, 7 predicted proteins | sample Opewatmetagenome_2_FD_107003 | JGI IMG/M metagenome (GOLD analysis project Ga0153915, IMG submission 107003) | Freshwater wetland microbial communities from Ohio, USA - Open water 3 Core 3 Depth 3 metaG | ecosystem: Environmental > Aquatic > Freshwater > Wetlands | place: USA: Ohio, Lake Erie...
ATAAATGATCCGCCCCTGTTCAACGGCCGAAACAAGACTGACATAATTATCGTCTGTCAGAACCATGTCGGCGGTTTCCTTGGCCACGTCCGTGCCTGTGATGCCCATCGCAACACCGATATTGGCACGCTTGATGGCAGGAGCATCGTTCACCCCATCGCCGGTCATGGCCACCACTTCGCCGTTGGCCTGCAAGGCATCCACGATGCGCATTTTGTGCTCGGGGGAGACCCGCGCAAATACATCCACTTGCTCGATCTCATTTTTCAGCAGGTCGTCGCTCAGCCGGTCCAAATCTCCGCCAGTGAGAACTTTATGACCCGGGCGTAAGAGGCCGATATTTGCAGCAATTGCACGGGCCGTGTTGGGGTAGTCACCGGTAATCATCACGGTACGAATACCAGCATGAGCAGCCTTCTCCAGCGCGGGTTTGACTTCTTCTCGAGCCGGATCAATCATCCCGACCAATCCAACAAAGATCAGGTCTCGCTCCAGGTTCTCCACCCGGGTCTCGCCCTCCGGCACGTCCTCCTCCACACGACAGGCCACACCTAAAACACGCAGAGCATCTTCCGTCATTCGATCGATAGCATCCAGGATACGCTGGCGGGCCGCCTCATCAAGCATGTGCGGCTTATCATCCATGCCCTGGTAACGATTACACAAATCAACCACCATGTCTGGTGCGCCCTTGACAGCAACCACGTCCCAACCAAGATATTTTGTATCAATGAAAGGCGAAAGATCCTCGGCCCGCGGATTGTCAACATTATGGATGGTGATCATCCGCTTTCGTTCCGAGTCGAAAGGCACTTCGCCTTCACGTGGGTAAGCTTCTTTAACATCCATCGGGAGGTGCCCGGCTTTCGCGGCTGCAACGAGCAAAGCCCCCTCGGTCGGATCCCCCACGATGCGATAACTATCATTATCCCCTTCCAGCGGCTCCAGTTCGGCATCGTTGTTCAAGGCGCCCACCCACAAGGCAGTCTGGACCCCGGGGTAGTTTTTCAAATCAATCTTTTTCTTTCTGACCTCGAAATCACCTTTGCGCGAATACCCGCTCCCGGTTACATAAATCAATTGGCCATCCACCCATATCTGTGTGACTGTCATTTCATTTTGGGTAAGAGTACCGGTCTTATCTGAGCAAATCACTGTTGCCGAGCCAAGGGTCTCGACGGAAGAGAGCCGGCGAATCAGCGCATGGCGGTGGATCATCTCACGCATTCCCAGCGCCAGCGTAATAGTCACCACAGCTGGCAGGCCCTCAGGGACAGCTGCGATAGCCAGGCTAACCGCTAACATAAACTTATCGATTATGATCTTCTTGGCCTGGTTAAGATATTCCAGAAGACCCCCTCTCTGAGCGGAAAGGACACTCAGGTCAGTTCCTTTCAATACTGCCACGACAAAAACGAGGCCACAAATGGCAAGCGCAGCCACGCCAAGGGTTTTGCCCAATTGGTCAAGGCGTTTCTGAAGAGGCGTCTCTTCCACATCCACACTTTCGAGCATTCGGGCGATGAGACCCAGCTGAGAGTGCATACCGGTACCGATGACCACACTGTGCCCACGCCCGTAGGTAACCAGCGTGCCCATGAAGGCCGTATTCTTGCGGTCGCCGAGGGGGATATTCTTTTCTAATTGCAGGGCCGCATTCTTCTGCACCGGTACTGACTCCCCCGTCAGCGCGGCTTCATCCACCTGTAGATTGATCGCCTCCAGCAGGCGGACGTCTGCCGGGACATGGTTACCGGCTTCCAGATAGACTATATCACCGGGGACCAGGTCACGGGTTGGGACCGTTATGCGTTTCCCGTCGCGCATCACATGGGCTTCGGGCGCAGCCAATTTCTTGAGAGCCGCCAGGGCTTCTTCGGCGCGTTGTTCCTGGACGATCCCCAAAATGGCATTAAGAACAACGATGGCCATGATTGCCGATGCATCGATCCACTCCCCCAAAAAAGCCGAGATGACCGCCGCGACGATGAGAAGCATTACAATAAAATTATTAAACTGTTCCCAAAGAAGCTGAAGAAAGCCCGGTCGCGCAGCCTCGACCAATTGATTCGGCCCGTAATGCTCCCTCCGCCGGGCCGCTTCCTCGGTCGTCAGGCCGCTTTCCTCTACCTTCAGATGGTCCAGCACTTCCTGGGCCGTAAGCGCGTGCCACTCTCTCTTCTCGATCGGAACAGGTTTGGGGGGATTCAATGAGCTGTTTTCTGCCATTTAATAAATTCTCCAGTCGACCAATGTAATAGCAACAAAGCAACGAGGCAGCATCTAAATCCTGCCAGGAATTCTGCGGGATGCAGGGTTTTCAACGGGACAAGTACTATCTTTATTTATGCGGCTCAATATGTGTGCCGGATAAAATGACGGCGTCCTTTGGGATGACCACGATCCCATCTTGAACGACCCAGTTCTCTTCCGTAAGGTCTGTCCCGCGCGGGAAGGGCCGGATAACGACATCTGAACCCAGGCGGGCATTCTTATCGACGATCGCGCCTTCGATGATGCAATTGGCGCCAATCCCGATCGGCGGAGTGGAGGGTAATTCGGACGCGTAATAGTCTGCGCCCATCAAGACGCTGTCCTTGATCCTGGTCCCGGCCGCGATGGCACTCCGAACACCTACCACTGAATGGGTGATCTCTGATCTTTGGATTTGACACCCCTCTGCCAGGAGCACATCTTCCAGTTGACTCGCTTCTACAATGCTTCCCGGCAGAAAACGCGAGTGCGTATAAATCGGATTTTGTGAATCATAGAAGTTAAACGGGGGGTGAGGAGTGGTCATCTCCAGGTTGGTTTCATAAAAAGAGCGAATGGTTCCAATGTCCCTCCAGTACCCGTCGAAATCGTACCCGTACACGGAGCAATTTTTGATGGCATAAGGGATGATATCGCCGCCAAAATCGTCAAAATGAGGGTTGCTCTGCAAGAGCTCGATCAGAACCTCCGTGCTGAAAAAATAGATCCCCATGGAGCAAATAAAGGGCTTTGCTTCATCTTCCCGGCTGACGAAGGTTTCCAGGACCACCGGATCCTTGGGCTTTTCGATAAAATCGGTGATCTGGTTGCCTGCGCCCCGTTTCAAGATTCCCAGGCCGGCAGTATCTTCCCTGGCGACGGGTTGGACTGCCACAGTGATATCGGCATTATTTTCCCAATGGAACTCGGCCATAGGAGCATAATCCATCCGGTAAAGATGGTCGCCAGCCAGAACCAGCACATATTTCGCCCGCGCAGCCTTTATCTGGAATAATTGTTTGCGGATGGCGTCCGCTGTGCCCTGATACCATCCCTGTGTAAAAACAGGAGTCTGTTCGGCGGCCAGAATTTCGACAAACCCGGTATGGAAATTATCGAAGTTGTAGGTTTGGTTGATGTGGCGATGCAGCGAATGAGAGTTAAACTGGGTCAACACGTCTATCCGGTAAATGCCCGAGTTGATGCAGTTGCTCAAGGGAATATCGATGAGGCGGTATTTTCCACCCAGGGGAACCGCCGGCTTCGAGCGAAGCTTGGTCAACGGATACAGGCGAGAACCACGGCCACCTCCCAGGATGACCGCCAGAATGTCATTCATGACAGGCATAGGTTTCTCCTTTATCCCGAATTTGCTTGCCTGAATATGATAATCCAGAAAAAGCGCCTGCGCCAGTTGTTACACCTATCTATTTATAAGAGCTTTCATAACAAATAGCCGCTCGCAATCCTACTGGTTATTTTCCTGACGATACTTCCTACCAGGCTCCAAAATTAAAAGCGAGACTACCCGATGGCAGTCTCGCGAACGCTTTGGAAGTACCCCGATTGGGTACAAGCGTACAGGTTACCGGGGGCAGTGCCCCGTCTTGACGATAACCTATCCCGTGGATACGGGCGCTACTCCCCGACAAAGCAGAAAATTTCGTTATGTTATAATACCGGCGGCAAATGCCATTAAAAAATGCCGAAGGAGGGAATTGAACCCTCATGGGCTAAGCCCACACGATTTTGAGTCGTGCGCGTATGCCAGTTCCGCCACTCCGGCCTAAAGAGCGCCCCCCAGTATAACCATTCCGTCATATAAGGTCAAGATGAAACTAGGAATCATCGGTTTCCCTCAATCCGGCAAGACCACTATTTTTAATGCGGTCACCCGCGGCAACACGCCCACCAACGCCTCGGCCGGCCGCATCGAGGTTCACACTGCCGTTGTAGACGTTCCCGATGTTCGCGTGGATAAACTCTCGGCCATGTTCAAGCCAAGGAAGACCATCTATGCCAAGGTCACCTATGCCGATATCGCCGGCTTGGACAGTGGCTCTGCCAAAACAGGTATCTCGGGACAACTCCTCAACCAATTAACCCAGATGGATGGCTTAATCCACGTGGTCCGCTGCTTTGAAAACGTAAATGTACCTCATCCGTTGGGAAGCGTGGATCCGCTCCGTGATATCACCGCCATGGACGGCGAACTCCTGCTCAATGACCTGATTGCGGTGGAGCGCAAGCTCGAACGCTTGGTGGAGGAACGCAAAAAGGGCGGTACCGACAAGGTCATGAATGAACGCCAGACGGCTTTGTTCACCCGCCTGCATGATATTCTCTCCGATGAGAAGCCTCTCCGGGGAGTCGAGATCTCGCCGGAAGAGGAGAGAATGCTATCGGGCTTCGGCTTGCTAACCCGCAAACCTTTGCTGGTGTTGTTGAACCTGGGCGAAGGAGAGGCAGCGCCCAAGGTGGAGAAAGTGACGAAGTCGACCGTGGTCGCCTTGCAAGGCAAGTTAGAGATGGAAATTGCACAGCTTCCTCCGGATGACGCAACCATGTTCATGCATGAATACGGCATTTCTGAACTCTCGCTGAACCGGATGATTGCTATTTCATATGACCTGCTTAACCAGCAATCTTTTTTTACCGTCGGTGAAGACGAGGTCCGCGCCTGGACAACGAAACGTCAGGCCACAGCCTTGGAGGCTGCAGGTGAAATCCATACGGATATTGCCAAGGGATTTGTACGGGCCGAAGTAGTGGCCTGCCGGGATCTGCTTGAACTTGGCAGCATGGTCGAGGCCAAGGCCAAGGGGAAACTACGACTGGAAGGAAAAGAATACATTATAAAAGATGGGGATATAATGCATGTCCGATTTAATATCTAATTTCTAACCGGTTACGTTTACAAATAGCTAAGAAGGGAAAATTCAATGACTTACAAACTTTCACCCTGGAGTCTGGCCGACCTCTTCCCTGGACGTGACACTCCGGAGCTGGAATCTGCGTTTGAAGACTTAGAAACCCAGGTGACCAGTTTTGAAAAACTCCGCCCACAACTCAAGGCAGACATGCCCGCCAGCAGTTTCCTGGAGATCGTCAAGGATTCCGAGGAGTCGACCAAGCTCGCATACAAACTATATTCCTTTGCCAGCCTGGCTTTCGCCGCCGATACGCAGGATCAGGGCGTCCAGGCCTTACTCGGGCGCATCCAGCAGTTCATGGCCGAGATGGAGAACCGGGTGCTGTTCTTCAGCCTGTGGTGGAAGGACCTGGACGACGGCAACGCCGAGCGCCTGATGAATGCAAGTGGAGACTACCGCTATTATCTCGAGGAAATGCGCCATTTCAAGCCGCATACCCTTAGCGAAGCAGAGGAGAAGGTCGTCAATCTAAAGAATGTGACCGGCCCCAGTGCCCTCATTACTCTCTATGATGCCATCACCAATCGCTATACTTACACGGTCGAGGTTTACGGTGAGAAGAAACAGATGACCCGCGGGGAATTGACCACCCTTATCCGGGGAGCCGATCCGGACCTGCGCGCCAAAGCCTACCAGGAACTCTATCGTGTCTTTAGCGCGGACGGGCCCATCCTTGGACAGATGTACCAGACCGCCGCCCGCGACTGGCGGAATGAAAACCTGGCCTTGCGTAAATTCGCCAGCCCCATCGCGGCGCGCAACCTTGGCAACGATATTCCTGACGAAGCCGTGGATGCATTGTTGAAGGTCTGCGAGAAGAACGCAGGAATCTTCCAACGTTATTTTCGCCTTAAAGCGAAGCATCTCAAGATGCCGCGCTTACGCCGCTATGACATATATGCCCCGCTGGTGAGATCCAACAAGACCTACGAATTCGATCAGGCCGCCCAGATGGTGTTCGAATCATTCACCGCCTTTAACCCTGAGTTCGGGAAACTGGCCCAGCGGGTTTTCGATGCAAACCACCTCGACAGTGAGGTACGCAAAGGCAAACAGGAAGGGGCCTTCTGCGCGAGTGTCACACCCGAGATGACCCCATGGGTAAAACTCAACTACCAGGGAAAGGCCGATGATGTGGCCACCATGGCCCATGAACTCGGCCATGCCATCCACTCCATGCTGGCATCGCATCATTCCGTCTTCACCTTCCACGCCTCCCTCCCACTGGCAGAGACCGCCTCCACCTTCGGAGAGATGATGCTGGTAGACCGCTTGCTGGCAGACGAGAAGGACGCTTCCGTGCGGCGGGACATGCTCTTTCGCCAGGTGGATGATGCCTATGCCACCATCATGCGCCAGGCTTATTTTGCCTTGTTCGAAAAACAGGCGCATGAGCTGGTGGCCCAAAATGCCTCGGTGGAGGAACTTTCGGCCGCTTACATGGAGAACCTGAAAAAGCAGTTCGGCGAGGCGGTGGAATTGAGCGATGAGTTCAAGTGGGAATGGGTTTCCATTCCCCACATTTACCAAACTCCTTTCTACGTTTATGCTTATGCTTTCGGGCAACTGCTCGTCTTTTCGCTCTACCAGCAATTCAAAGCGGAAGGGGAAGCCTTCAAACCGCGCTACGTGAAGATCCTTTCTGCCGGCGGTTCAGAAGCTCCTGCAAAGGTCCTGGCCGAAGCAGGCATCGACATCCGCTCGGAGGCGTTCTGGCAGGGCGGTTTCGATGTGATCAACGGCTTGATAGATCAACTGGAGAAGATGTAAAAAAATCGGAGCGGTTCTCAGTGAACCGCTCCGATTTTTTTAGCGGACTGATAGATCGGCGAAAGATCCTGTTCCAATTGATGGGTAGCCGGGGAGAAATATACCCATAACACCGAGACCGCTTTGACCAGGCCGATCAGGAAAAAAAGCGCGGCAATCCCGCGTCCGCCCCCAACACCAAACCAGGCTCCCAATGTTCCTGCGAAAGCGCCAGCGTACCCGAGCGGCTCCAGCACCCGGTCGGCCAGGCCGCCGGCGATGGAGTAGGCCAGCAGAGTGGCCGTCTTGACCAGGGCCTGTTTAAGTGCAAATACACGCCCCTGAAAAGGTTTTTCGACCCGCCCTTGCCAGATGGCTTCGCTCAGGCTGGAAACAAAGGCCAGGGTGGAGTGGGCCAGCAAAGCCGCCACGGCCACCAGCCAGAGGAGCGGGCGCAGGCCCATCAAACAGAAAGCCAGGGCGCTGACCAGTTCGAAGGCCAGTATGCCGGTTAGCTTGCGGCGCGGGCCGCCCCAGGCAGAGAGGACCAGGCTGCCGGTTAGCAAGCCTGCGCCCGCCAGGGACAGCACTAATCCAAGGCCTTCAGGGCCGGAGAAGCCCAGGATCATCGGCACGACCAGCACGCCGAATAAACTCCACAGGAAGGAAAAAAGGGTCTGGTACCGCAGCAAATTCAGCAATCCGGATTGGGCCCTGAGGGCATTCCAGCCGGCGCGTAAATCTGCCCTCCAATCCCGTTTTGGAGCAGGTGAAATGGGCGCGGCCTGCGGGAGGAACACCTGCCGCGGCATCCGGACCAAGACAAGCATGAGCGCGGCCACAAAGAACGTCGTCAGATCGATCATCAGGATGCCGGGCACTTTGATCGTCAACACAAGCAACCCCGCGATCGCCGGAGCCAGGATGTCCGCCAGCCCCTGCCCAAACTGGATCATCCCATTGGCCCGGCCAAGCTGTTCATGTGGGACGATGGAGGCCACCAAGGCGCTGTAGGCCGGAACCTGGATGGCATTGCAGGCCGCGCTCATGGCCGTGATCAGGTAAATGTTCCAGACCTGGATGCGGCCCGAGAGGAAAAAAACCGCCAGAAGCAGCGTACCAAAGGCTGCCCCGCCATCGGCCAAGGCCATCACCCACCGGCGGTTGTACCGGTCGATCAATACACCCGCAAAAGGAGAAACCAGCATTTGAGGTAAAGCCGTGCACAATGCGACCCATGCAAACTGGCTGGCGGAACCGGTCTTCTGGTAGATCCACACGCCAATGGCAAACCAGCTCAGGCTGGAACCGAGCACGGACACCACCTGCCCTGCCCAAATAAGGATAAAAGGTTTGAAACTCTTCATGGAAACCTCCAAAAAAATAGGGCGACCTGTCCGGTTGCTCTAAGACTATATAAACGGGTGTTCCCGCGCAGTAGCACGGGAGCATCATGATATAAAAAAAGAGCCCAGCCATTGGAATGGCTGGGACTTTCTTGAAAACGCATTCTATCCGCAGATCATGGGTCTGTCAAGGGAATGCGGTCCAGGGAGTTTTATCAAGCCTCGTACGGAGCCTGTTCCTCCTCCACCATCTCCGCCGGTTCCTCCTCGGTTTTACGATCCAACATTTGCATGGACTGAAGCACGACCCTGGTGAAATATTTGGTCTCGCCGCTCTTGTCCTCGTATTTGTCTGTCCTAAGACGGCCCTCAATAAACACCAGGCTGCCTTTGTGCAAATACTGAGCGCAGATCTCTCCTGGGCGCCCCCAGGCTTCCACAGTGAACCAGTCAGTCGACTCTTTGGCTTCTCCCTGAGAAGACTTCCAGCGGTTGTTTACTGCCAGGCTGAACTGGGTCACTTTCTTCCCGAAGGGTATGACGCGGATTTCGGGGTCTCTGCCGAGATTGCCAATCAGTTGAACACGGTTTAATGAGGGCATTTTTGCTCCTGTGAATGATGATGGGGTAGTTAATATTAGTGTACAGTCGTTTGTATAATTGTCAAGTAGAATAATAAAAACACTTTTGAAAGGTCCCGGATTGAAATACTTTCGTTTCCGATTCTTTTGTGTAATTGCGCTGGCGGCCTTATTCCTGGCAGCCTGCCAGTACGCTGTTCCCGCGGGAACTGCAACTCCCACCTTTGTTCCAACGCTGACCGCGACTCTTACGGGGACGCCAACCTCCGCCGAAACGCTTGCGCCTCTGCCGCCGACCCCAACCGCCACCCCGGCTCCTGTGGCAAAACGGGTGCTCATCCTAAGTTTGGATGGGCTCAGGGCAGACGCCGTGGCCCAAGCGCCGATGCCGACCTTGCTGGCGCTGATGCAACATGGCGCTTATACCCTGAATGCTCAAACCATCGTGCCGCCGGGTACCTTGCCGGCCCATGCTTCCATGCTGACAGGGCTGTGTCCCGCCAAACATGGTGTGGATTGGAATGATTATTTGCCGAAACGGGGGATCGCCAAAGGTCCCAGTCTCTTCGATCTGGCCCACGCGGCAGGGTTGGAAACGGTCATGGTGGTCGGCAAGCAGAAGCTGGTCCAGGTCACCGATCCGGCCAGCCTGGATAGTTTTACTTTTATCAACGACCGGGATGTAGTCATCACCCAAAAAATCTTGGCTAACTTCCCACAGAATTTCGGCGTGCTTTTCATCCACTTCCCCACGGCTGATGACATGGGATCCACATATGGCTGGCCGTCCTGGCAGTATTGGGATGTGTTGCGCCAGGCAGACAAGGCGTTGGCCGATCTGCTCAAGGCGCTGGATGACCACGGTCTGCGAGATGAAACCCTGATCATCGTTACGGCCGACCATGGCGGGCATGGGATGGGACATTACGACGCCAATGATCCGCTCAACATGACCATCCCGTGGGTGGTCTCAGGGCCGGGAGTCACAGCGGGCGAACTGAAAGTGGCGGTGAATACCACCGATACGGCTGCCACCGCAGCCTGGGCTTTGGGATTGCCTATCCCCTCCAATTGGGATGGAATACCAGTATACGAAGCCTTTGGGTTGAAATCACCGGCGCGGCCGGATCCGCGCTGCCAATAGGATCTAGTAATAACTTCGGTCGTTGCTCCCCCAGATTTGGAGGTCGAAATGCAAGTAGTCACTCCGCTTTCCGAATTGCGCACGATCAGGAACAGGCTGGCAGGACCGGTCGGATTGGTGCCAACCATGGGCTATCTGCACGCCGGTCATATTTCGCTGGCCAACCTGGCCCGGGCAGAGTGCGCCAGCGTGGTCGCCAGTATTTTTGTCAACCCGACCCAATTTGCGCCCACGGAGGATCTGACCAAATACCCACGCGACCTTCCCCATGACCTGGCTTTGTTGGAAAATGCAAAAGTAGACCTGGTCTGGACGCCCACACCGGAAATCATGTACCCGGCAGGATTCCAAACGTGGGTGGAGGTGGAGGAACTGACCAAGGGGCTGGAAGGGGCTGTCCGGCCAACTCATTTCCAGGGCGTGACGACGGTGGTGGCCAAGCTGTTCAATGCCGTGCAGCCTGACAAGGCTTATTTCGGCCAAAAAGATGCCCAGCAGGCGGCGGTCATCCGGCGAATGGTGCAGGACCTCAACTTCCCGCTCGAGGTCGTAGTCTGCCCGATCGTGAGGGAGGCGGACGGGCTGGCTATGTCGAGCCGAAACGTGTATCTTAAGCCGGAGGAGCGGCGGGCGGCGACGGTGCTTTTCCGTTCCTTGAACGCAGCCAAGGCGGCCTATGAAAAGGGCGAGAGAAAGGCGGAGAACCTGCGCCGGATCGTGGAAGAGACGATCGAGGCCGAACCGCTGGCGAAACTGCAATACGCCTCCTGCGCGGACTATGAAACGCTGGAGGAACTAGAGACGGTGGAGGGTAAGACATTGCTTTCCATGGCAGCATATTTCGGGAAGACAAGATTGATCGATAATTTCGTGATCGGGTCCTCTTAGGATCAAGGGCAGATGCGGTTGTTCCTCAGGTTCAACCGAGGAACAACCTATTGAAGAAGGAGAGGAGGGGTTCGGAGTGCCTGATGCCAGGAGATATTCGTCCCTCAGTATCGAAAGAGGAGCGAATACTCCCCGGAAGCGGCTTTTAACAGCCTGCGGGGAGTAATTTGGGCAAGAAGATAGCTCGGCGTAGCGGAAGAGGAAAGAGGGCGGCATGGTAATGTCGAGATGTTCCTTCCAATCCCATTATAGAACAAATGTTTTTACAACACAAGTGACTTTTGTAACGGTTTGGCAGATTTAAAGCAGGCTAACCCTTGCGCCTCGCCGGAACGCCTAAAAAAGCCGGGGCAGGCGCGAAGCCTGCAACCCACCTACTCAAAGCCGAAGGCCATTCCGGCGCCATGAGCCTCACTCTTCTTCCCCAGAGAGGGGAAAAGCCGTGAAGATCGAACGCTAATACTTCTCCCAATGGAGGATGCTTTCGAGAGGGCGTTTTTCAATGGTGGGCCAGGACTCGGGCACACCAATTGGAATGAGGGCGAGCAAGCGTTTCCCCTTGGGGACGCCCAGAAGAGGCTTGAATTTCTCTTCAAAGGGAAGCGCGTCTCCCTCCACCCAACAGGACCCGTATCCCAGGGCGGTACTGGCGATCAACATATTCTCGATGGCGGCGGAACCATCTTCGACCCACCAACGTGAGTACGGGTCGAGTACCACGGCAATGATCGCACCAGCCTTTTTAATCCATATTCCAACCACTATGAGGCGGTCAATCATCTCTCGATCCGTGACAACGATGAAAT
>Ga0153915_10005590_pt1 | contig 11699 bp, 10 predicted proteins | sample Opewatmetagenome_2_FD_107003 | JGI IMG/M metagenome (GOLD analysis project Ga0153915, IMG submission 107003) | Freshwater wetland microbial communities from Ohio, USA - Open water 3 Core 3 Depth 3 metaG | ecosystem: Environmental > Aquatic > Freshwater > Wetlands | place: USA: Ohio, Lake Erie...
CGGCAAGGATACAGAGCACCAGGCTGCAGACCGGGCAGGGGAAGACGGTGCAGCATTTGGGGGATTCCTTCCGGACCGCGGCACAGCCGGGGAAGAGCAGGTAGTGGTGCAGGGTCACGGCGATCACGTTCCCTGTCCGGACCGCCTCCACCCGGTCCGCCACCTCCAGCACCTCCCGGCAGACCACCTGCACCGCCGTGAGGAGATCCGCCTCGCCGGGTGAAATCTGGAGGGAGAACTTCTCCTGGAGGAGCGCAAAGAGCGGGTAGCCCCCGGGGATGAGCAGCACGCCCGGGGACGTGGCGTCCAGGACGAAGGAGAAGTCGTCCCGGATCTCCGGGTGCCGGAACAGGGAGACCGGGACGAAGTGCATGACCTGGTGGCCGGTGAGCTCAGGTTTCGTGGGGAGCGTGACCCCGTTCCCCTGGGCGCCCAGGTCCGCGCAGATGCGGCAGAGATCCCGCTGGGCCGCGACGGGGAGGAGGTTCGTGAACTGGGCATCGAAGGGCTCCCCCTTGTACAGGGTCAGGATGAAGATGGCGGTGATGAAGCAGGAGATGCCGGAGAGGATCAGCATGGCAGTGGTCAGGTCCCCCCGGGCGGTGAAGAGGGTGACCAGGAGGAGAACCGCCGCTGCCGCGATCAGGATCGTGGCGGCCAGGATGTAATCATTGTACCGCTTCATCCGTACCACCGGCACGATAGCTCCGTTTCAGTCGGTAATCCGCGAGGGGGAAGGCGAGGAGGGCGAGGAGCCCGATGACGGCCAGGATCGCGACCGGCACCGCGAACCCCCGCGTCACGGAGAAGAGCAGGAGCACCGCCCCCGCCATCCCTGCGAGGAGGAGGAGGTGGACCGCCTCCACCGCGACGACCCCCGACAGCCGGAGGAAGAGGAGGAGCAGGAGCACCTCGGTCACCACGACGGAGGCCGCGGTTGGACCGGTGACCGCCACCGCCTGCCCCGCGCAGAGGGTGAAGAAGCCCCGGCTCCCGAGTCTCTCCTCTGCCAGCGCGATCACGGCGGTGACGGCCAGCAGCAGGAGCCGGATCAGCGCCACAGTCCCCGTGCCGGGGAGGTCGGCCAGCACGAGCGCCGCCATCGCCGCCAGGAGGAGGAGGGAGATGCCGTCCGGCCTCATACCGCCTCCATGAGGAGGGTGATGCCATCCGGCATCACACCGCCTCCATGATCTCGTCCACGCCGGACCGGCGGAGGGTGTACTGGAGGAACGGGGTCCGGGAGCCGGTCGGGACGACAGCGTGGACCCGCATCCCGTACGTCCGGCCGATCTCGGCGATCCGCCGGATGTGGCTCGTATCCCCCGCAAAGAGGCTGAAGAGGTAGAGGTCAGAGATGCGGAGGTCCGAGAGGATCCGCCGCATCTGGCGCTCGAAGACCATCTGCGCCTGGCCGCCGGCGAAGGCCACCTGGATCTGCTGCAGGCGTTCGGCAAAGGCGGCGGCATCCCCCGAGGGGACCACCGGGAGATCGTCAGCCGAGAGAGCGCGGAACCCCTTCAGCCTGGCAGCGATCTCCCGGTCACCCCGGGCTCGGAACGCGTGGACCCTCCGGTCCGCGGGAATGAGCTGCTGCTGGACCGAGAACCAGCGGTACAGGTCCCGCCGGATGGGCAGGAACTCCACCAGGTTGGGCCCGGAGATGATCAGGAGGGAACTGGCCCGGTAGAACCGGACCGCCTTCTCCACCGCGGCCTGGAGGCTCCCCAGCAGCTGCTCAAAGCCGGGCGTGTCGAAGGCGGTGGACCGGTCCGGGAGATCGATGACGAGCACCGGCGGTTCGCCCAGGAGGCCCGCGTACTCCCGGACGTAGAGCTTCGAGTACTTGGCCGAGAGCTTCCAGTCCACGGCCTTCAGGCTGTCGCCGGGCCGGTACTGCCGGAAGGACCGGGTCGTGAGCGCGGAGATCCCGTGGTACTGGTCCGTCTCCTTCTCCCCGAAGCCGGCCCCACCCCCCTCGCCCTCGAAGGTTCCCCCCGGGTGGATATGCAGGTCCGGCCGGGTGAAGGATGCCTTCGAAAGGGTGATCCCGTTCCGGAAGAACGGGTCCCGGGCCGAGAGCCGGATCCCGCCAAACGGGATCTCGCCGTGGGTGAGGACCCGGATCCGGTACCGGAGGGTGACGCTCCCCTCGGTGCCGGCGGGGACGTCCCGGGCTGTCTCCCCTGCATCGACGACAGCCCCCGGCGGGACCAGGTCCTCCACCCGGCAGGAGAACGGGAGGGGCGCATCCCACTCCACCCGGGTGGTCACCGCGATCTCGCTGCCCTGCCGGGCCAGGGTGGTGGCCGGTGACCTCATGACAGAGACGGACGAAAGGAGCCCTGCAAAGCGCTGCTGGAAGAGGATCCCCCGCCAGACCGGGAAGAGGAGGAGGACGGTGGCCCCGGCGAGCAGCGCCCGCCCGCCCAGGACGAAGGCCAGGGCCGAGAGCGCGAGGGCGAGGGAGAGCACCGCCTGGACGCACCGGGTGGGGAGCACGCCCTATGGCACCTCAATCGTGCGGAGGATCTCTTCCAGCACCTGCCGGCCGGTGACCCCGCCCATGTCGCTCTCCCGCTTCATCAGGAGCCGGTGCTCCAGCACCCAGGGGACCAGCTTCTTCACGTCATCCGGTATCACGTAGGTCCGGTTGTTCATGGCAGCGACGGCCCTCCCGCCCCGGACAAGGGCGATGGAGGCCCGGGAACTGGCCCCCAGCATCACGTCACCGTGGGCACGGGTGGCGATCACCAGGTCCCGGATGTACTGCAGGATGGGCTCGCTGACATAGACGGTCCTGAGGATCCGGATGATCCGGGCGATCCGCTCGTGGTCCAGGACGGGCGAGAGCTTCTCATAGTACCTCTCCAGGTCCAGCTCCCCCTTCTCCTCCCGGCGCAGGATCTCCAGCTCCTCCTCTTTGCTCAGGTAGTTCAGCTGGTAACTCATCATGAACCGGTCCTTCTGGGCCTCGATCAGGGGGAACGTGCCCTCGAACTCGAAGGGATTCTGGGTGGCGATGCAGAAGAAGGGATCGGGGAGGTGGAAGGTGATCCCGTCCAGGGTCACCTGCCGTTCGCTCATGGCCTCGATGAACGCGGACTGTGTCTTGGGGGTGATCCGGTTGATCTCGTCGATGAGGGTGAAGTTGGAGAAGATGGGGCCCTTTTTCAGGAGGAACTCCCTCTTCTCCTGGTCGTAGATCCGGACCCCCAGGATGTCGGCCGGCTGCGTGTCCACCGCACACTGGACCCGTTTGAACTCGCATCCCGAGAGGTGGGAGAGGACCTTGACGAGCGTGGTCTTCGCGGTACCGGGGACCCCCTCGATGAGCACGTGGCCTTCGGCGAGGAGGCCGATGACCAGCATCTCGATCATCGACTCGTTGCCCACCACGAACTCGCCGATCTTCCCCAGGATCTGCTGGTACAGGGTGGAGACCGTGGAGATGTCATCCCGGATGTCTTTGATCGGTAGTGTCTCCATCGCTGCCACCTAGAGGATACGCCTGTGGAAGAGGTATGCGATCAGGATACTTACTATAGCTACCATCAGGAGTTCCATAACCTTTGTGCTCCGGGCGGCGGCAAGGAGCGGGATGAGCCCCCCCGCCTCCCCGGTCCGGGAATGCGACTGGTCCACGAGGAGCACCGGGGCATCCTTCACATGCTCCAGGAAGAGGGTGTTGTTCTCGAGGCCGGGGAGCTGCACCATCCCGTTCGTGAAGATGCTCGGGTCCGAGAGGACGTAGAGGGTGCCGTCCCCCACCCGCTCCCGGGCGAACACGCTGTACGTGCCGAGGGGCTCGTCCGGGTTGATGCGCCGGTCCCCGTTCGTGTCCATCCAGGACATGAGGGAGGTCTCGGCCAGCACCTCGCCGCCCTCCACTGCCGCGGGTTTATTGAGGAGGATCACCTCCACCTTGGAGGTGAGGAGATCCTCGCGGGTGACGGAGGCGATAACCGACGAGGGCTGGTAGCGGCCGCTCTGCGTGTCCCAGAGGTAGAAGTCCAGGCTGGAGAGGTTCCCCGGAAGGATACGGGTCCGGGCCCCGATCCCTTCCAGCACCTGGTTCCCGGTCCCGGTATCGTCGGCCAGGAGCAGGGTGTTCCCGCCGGTCACGTAGGACCGGATGGCTCCCAGGTCCCCTGCCGAGAAGGCGCGGTCGGGGGCGAGAAGCAGGAGGCGCGAATCGGGGTAGGACGGGATGCCGGCGAGATCCGTGACCATCACCGCGCCCCTCTCCTCCAGATCCCCGAAGAAGAGGGAGGTGCCGTTCCACTGGGTGTTGTACCGGGAGAACTCGGCGGTGCTGGTGGTGAGGTGCAGGTAGAGGGGGATGCAGGAGAGGGCGGCGAGGACGACGGCGAGAAGCACGATCTTCCTAATCGGAATCACTCTCTACTGCGCTGCTGGTCCCCTCGAACCACCGGACCAGGGACTCGCTCTCCTCGGGGGAGAGGGCCGCCCCGCCGTACCGGACGGTCTCGTACAGGTGGATGAACTTGGTGAAGTCGCCGAAGCAGGTCTTGTTGTTGGTGAGCCGCCAGAGCTCCCGGGGCGTGAAGGACCGGTGGTCCCGGATGCGGTACTTCCGGGCCAGCTGGTCCCGGAGGAAGAGGTACAGCCCCTGCACCGCGTTCGGGTGGTCCCCGCCGATGATCAGCTGCCGGTACTGGGCAAGCACGAACTCCCGGGACCGGTCCGGCGTCGTCGCAGCCTCCTCCGCGGTGGGGGGTGGCGGGGATGCCTCTTCGGACGGCGGGGGTGCGGCTGCCGCCGGTTCCGGCGGGGTGCGGGCAGGGATCTCCTTCCGGCGCGGGAGCTTCAGGAACGCAAACGGGTTCCTGAACTCGAAGGGGCCTCCCCCGCCCCTCTGGTGCCGGTAATAGACAACGGCGCCCATGCTAAAGAGAATGAGGAATGTGGCGTATATCATGATTGTGGTGATCACCGACTGGGCCCCGGCACGCCCCGAAACAGTCAGGGTGAGGGGGGGGCTCTCGGCGGCCCGGAGGGGGAAGGTGGAGTCAGAGGAGGCCGTCCGGAAGGTGTACATGCCGGCCTGCAGGGGGAGGAACGCCCGGTAGACCCCGTCCCCGCCGGTGAGGGTGTTCATCACCCGGATGTTGTCCAGGTAGATGTTCACCTCTGCCCCCGGCACCGGGAGCCCCGCCGCGGTGAGGGTGCCCGACACCGAGACGTTCCGCTCCGCCAGCTGACGTACCTCAAGGGAGAGGGCCGCATCCGTGGGGACGATGGTCACGTTCACCAGCGGGGAGTAGACCCCTTCGTGGGCTGCATAGAGGACGTGCCGCTCGGCCCGGACCCTGTCCACCAGGAGGTCGTACTGGAACCTCCCCGTGGCGTCGGACCTGCCGCTGGCCCACCGCTGGCTGTCCAGGTACACGTCCACCGTCTGCTCCCCGGGGAACCTGCCGGTCAGCCAGGCGGTGAGGCGCAGCGTGTCCCCGAAAGTGGCCTGGTCCGGCTGGACCTCGAGCGTGACCGAGTCCACACTGGCGGGCATCGCGGTGACGGGAGAGGTCCTCTTCAGGGTGTCTGCCTCGGCCTTCCTCGTCTCCTGAGTGGCCCCCGCCTCCTGCGCCAGGGATTCCACCTCCGAGACGCTCTGGAGGTAGCCGGTGGTGTTCAGGCTGAACTGCTGCCCGAGCAGGGTGAAGGCCGGTGCCTGCTGGTCGTACTGCCGCGTCACCTCCTGGATCTGGGTCTTTAATCCCTCCCCCTCGTAGGTGACCGAGTAGAGGGCACTGGGGTTCTTCTCGTCCCGGTACCGGACCTCCAGGCTCTTCAGCTCCTCGAACCGCTTGCTGTCGTCCAGGAGCCGGCGGATCAGTTCCTGGTTCCGCTGGTTGTACCGGTTGAACTCCCCCATCTCGGTCTCCGAGAGTTCCAGGTCCACGACGATATTCTCGAAGTTGTGCCCCTGACCCACCAGGCGGCGGTACTCCCTCTCCGCCGTCTCGAAGTCCTTCTCCCGGATCTTCACCACCACCGACCCGGTATCGTCCATGAGGGCGGACATGATCTCCATGAGATCCCGGGAGGACTGCCAGGAGGTGATCTCGCTGTACTGGGGATTGACGTGGTACTGGGAGGAGGAGTGGTTCTGCGGGACGTACAGCTCCGGGGAGGCGAAGTTGACGCCGATGAAGAGTCCCACGACGGTGGCGCAGACGAACATCAGCGGGAGGAGGATGCGGCGGGTCACAGGCGGAGCATCCCCAGCATCTTGTTGGCGAGTATCAGGCCGAAGAGGATCACGATCCCGGCGACGACCAGCCGGGTGTAGTTCAGGTACTGGGGCCGGGAGTAGGGGGACTCTGTCATCTCCACGATCACCAGCACGCCGACGAGTACCAGGATGAAGTAGATCTCCAGGTGGAGGGTGGCGGTGAGGACCAGGAGGAGCAGGACCAGGATCATCCAGGAGGTCACCGCGATGGCCGGGAGGTAGCGGGAGGCGATCCCCATCAGGATATATTTATAATTTCTGCATTATTAAACATATCGAAGCGGGGAGATTTTCTTTTTCTCTCGAGAAAACCTTTATCAAATCCCGGGAGAGAGGGAGACTATGGCATTCCGGGCCCCGCGGTATACCGCCCTCCTCCTGCTCCTCGCTGCCCTGCTCCTCCCGGCATCGGCGTTCCAGATGACCTACGTGGAGGTGAACATCGGGGTGGGGGGTGACGCCGCCGTCCAGGTGGACCATTCCCTCACCTGGGTGGAGTACGTGGGGGTCTTTTTGGGGATCGCGAACCCGGCGACGGAACTCAGGAAGGCACTGGAGGAGTACTCGGGGACCACGGTGAACGTGACCGCCGTCTCCGCGGAATCGGCGGGGTTCCACGTCGAGCAGTTTGCCCGGATCTCCACCGCGGAGGGGAAGCGGGTGTACACCACCCCGGCCCTCACCTTCTCCGACGCCGAGCAGAAGCTCCAGTCCTACTGGTTCGCGCCCCTCATTCACCCTGACCTCTCCCCGGAAGTGACCGTGATCCGGTTCCCGGACGGCTTCGTGGAGATCTTCCGGGATGAATCCCGTATCCCGTCCCTCACGCACCAGGTGTGAGCCCTTCCGGTGTGGGGATTTACGGGCGGAATAACACTCCATTCCTCAGAGGGAAGGGCAACGAGGATCGACGGGTAACGACACCTGTGGGGAGATGGGGAGACGGCTTTGTGCAGATATCCTCATCGGGGGAGGGCGATTCCCCTTTCTTACCCGCTACCCTGCACCCGCGAGGACCTGGACCGCAAGTCCCACGACGAGGACCAGCACGCCAGCCAGGAGGAGCGGGAGGGTGTAGTATTTCGCGACGTCTGCGACACCGTCGCCCGTCACGCGGTGGATCAGCCAGAAGTAGGGGTCCGTCAGGTAGGAGCAGACCAGGATTCCGCCGCAGAGGATGAGCAGGAGGGAGAGGGGCGGGATGGCGGCGACGGCTGCGCTCCCGGCCAGCACTGATGCGGCCACGATGGCCGTCACCACCCGGGACCCCAGGGCCGCCTGGAGGATCGCGGCGAGGGCAAAGGGGATCAGCACCACCGGGAGGATCCCGCTCGCGAGCAGGAACGCCTGGTCGGCGAAGGGGGTGGCGGCGATCACCGCCCCCAGCGCCCCGGCGCCGCAGAGGTCAAAGATGATGATCCCCGCGTTCCGGGTGCCCTTCGAGAGGCCGGGGAGCCTGGCGGCCGGCGGGACACAGAGAGCGGCAACGACGAGCGCGACGATCATGGCGCCATCCACGTCGGAGAGTACTCGCAGGCCCGGCACCGAGAGGCCGATCAGCACCAGCACGACGGGGGTGAGCACCGGTGCCCATGCCCGGAGGGACGAGACGGCGGGGACCGCGCCTTCACGGGGCGGCTCTTCCGGTTCCGGGTGCCACCGCAGGAGGAGGAGGGTAAGCCCGGCCAGGAGGAGGAGCGAAAGGGGCAGGGAGAGGAGCGTGAACTCCCAGGGGCTGGTCCCCGAAAAGAGGGGGGACTGGACGAGGGAGAGCACCACCGGCGAGGGATACACCAGTACGAACGAGAGGACCGATCCTGCGGCGAGGATGTAGAGCAGCCGTTTCCCTGCCACCCTTCCCCCCTCCTCCACCCGTGCCACCAGGGGAGAGAGGATCATGAAGGAGGTGATGCAGCACATCAGGGGGATGGCGAGGAGGTACCCGGCCAGCGCCGTTGCACCGGCGCGGGAGGGCATGAGCGCCTGGAGGTCAGCGAAGATCCGGTCCAGGTGCCGGGACTCCCGCAGCAGCGCGGCGAGGGAGGACCCTGCGAAGATGATGACGCCAAGCGTCGCAAAGACCTTCCCTGCGCCCGCAGTGGCTGTGGGGAGGATCCCGGCCGGGTCTGCACCGGCCAGGAGCCCGTACAGCACAGCCCCGCCGATGAGTGTGAGGAACGGCGGCAGCCGGTAGCGGACAGAAACGACTGTGATGGCCACCAGGGTCACGGCAAAGGCGAGGAGGGTATGCATCATGGGTGGTTTGGCAGCAGGAGGTGATAAACCGTCTCCGTACGTGCTCCCGTGTCAGCGCTTTGAGAGGGCTTCCCGTGCGCAGGCGATGTAGCCTTCATCCGTCTCAAACCCCAGGTAATGGACGCCCAGGGCACGGCAGGCAAGCGCGGTGGTGCCCACGCCCATGAAGGGGTCCAGCACCACGGTGGCGGGCGTGTAGCCGTGGAGCCGGATGCACATCTCCGGGAGACGTTCGGGGAAGGTGGTGGGGTGCGGCCGGGCGCTCCGGATCGTGCGGTACGGGATGAACCAGGTGTTGCCCCGGTCCCTGAGGTCCTGCGTGGCCGCCTGCCACCGGCCGATGTTGCTCTTGTCCTGGTACTTCACGCCGACAGCCAGCTTGTCCAGCGGCACCGTGCCGTGGTGGGTGAAGTGGAAGATGTACTCGTGGCAGCCGGAGAGGTAGCGGCGGCTGTTCACCGGCTGGTAGTGCCCTGCGGAGAGGTCGTCGGAGAGGATGTCGTAGCGGCCCGTATCAGCGCGGGGGATGGCAATGGACTTGACCCAGTGGATCACATTCTGCAGCACAAAATGCTCCCGGAAGCGCCGGGCCACGTCCAGCGGGATCCAGGGATCACCGGGGCTTCCCCCCACGTTCAGGAAGAAGGATCCCTCCTCCCGGAGCACCCGTTTCGCTTCCCGCGCCACCTCCCCCATCCAGTCCAGGTACTCCTGCCGGGGACGGTTGTCGTCGTAGGCTGCGTAGGGCTTGCCGATGTTGTAGGGGGGCGAGGTGACGATGATATCCAGGGATCCTTCGGGGAGGAGCTGCATGCCCTGGATGCAGTCCATGGGGTGGATGGCATCCAGTGCAGGGTTGCGCTCGTCCCAGGGGGGCATGTCAGGGGTGGGAGGCCGCGTGCCGGCACGTCGGGGCATGGAGTCACCGGGGAACTTGGCGGGTGCAGCCTGCACCCGTCATCACTGAAGGTGGATCATGACCGCATAAGAACTTCACCGTGCGGAGGCGGGTGCGGGTATCCGGGACCTTCGTACAGGGAAAACCTCGCTTCCCTCCATCCTCTCGCGGGGGTGGGACCGGGAGGGGGCTTCGGCCCCTCCCGTCATCATTCCCATCCACGGCCCGGGAGAGGAAGGGAACTCAGCCTCCGGATCCGGGAGCCTTATTGCCGCCACCGTGCACCTCTTCTGCATGATGATGAGAATCGGCGGACATGAGGTGCCAGCCGGAACCGATGCCTGGATCCCGGTGATCAACCCGGCCACGGGCGGGGAGCTGGACCGGGTGCCGGCCGGAGGGGCGGAGGAGGTGAAGGCCGCGGTGGAGGCGGCCGGGGCGGCACAGGGGGCATGGGCAGCCCGGACCGCCCGGGACAGGGGGAAGGTCCTGTTCCATGCCGCGGGGGAGGTGCGCAGGGTCCATGAGGACCTGGCCCGGCAGCTGACCGCCGAAGTGGGCAAGCCGCTCCGGGAGGCGGTGGATGAGATCCGGGGTTTCGCCAACGTGCTGGAGTACTACGCGTCGGTTGCCGGGGCACCCTCCGGCGAGGCGGTCCCGCTGGGACCGGCCGGCGATGCGCTCGTGGTGCGGGAACCCATCGGGATCTGCGGGGCGATCCTGCCCTGGAACATGCCGGCCATTATCATGGGATGGAAGGCCGGGGCTGCCCTCGTCACCGGGAACGCGCTCGTGGTGAAGCCGGCATCGTCCGCTCCGCTCACCTGCCTGCGCCTGGCCACCATCATGGAACAGAGCGGCCTGCCCCCCGGCGTGCTGAACCTGGTGACCGGGACCGGAGCGGCCGCGGGCACCGCCCTTGTGACCCATCCGGGGATCGGGAAGATCTCCTTCACCGGTGACATCGCCACGGGCTACCGGATCCGGGCAGCGGCAGCCCCGCACCTGAAGGAAGTGGTGCTGGAGCTGGGGGGATCCGATCCCATGATCGTCTGGAAGGACGCGCCGCTGGAGAAGGCGGTGGAGGGCGCCATCCGGGGCCGGTTCTACAACGCCGGCCAGATCTGCACTGCCGTGAAACGGCTCTATGTCCACGAGGCCATCGCGGACCGGTTCCTGGAGCGGCTGGAGGAGCGCGTGCATGCGATCCGGGTGGGGAACGGGATGGACCCGGCCACGACGATGGGACCCCTCCAGAACCGTTCCCAGCTCGAGCGGATTGCCTCCTTTGTGGACGGGGTGCGGGCTGAGCAGCAGGGGACTATCCGCTGCGGCGGGGAACGGCTGACCGGGGGGGATCTCGCGAAGGGATTTTTCTATGCGCCGACCCTTGTCACGGACGTGAACCCTGACGCGGACATCCTCTGTGAGGAGGTCTTTGGCCCGGTCCTCCCCGTGATGGCCGTCCCTGACCTGGACACGGCGATAGCCGAGGCGAACCGGACCCGCTATGGCCTGGGGGCCTCGGTCTGGACCTCGGACCTGCACGTGGTGAAGCAGGTGTTTGCGCGCGTGCGGGCCGGGATCGTCTGGGTGAACCGGCACATGACGGTGCCCCCCGAGGTCCCGTTCGGTGGTCTCCGGGAGAGTGGCCTCGGCAGGGAGAACGGGATCCAGGCCCTCTCCCGCTGGACCCGGAGCCGGACCCTGGTGATGGGCTGGTAGGCGGCGCCTGTAGCCCTGCCGGATTCCCGGAGCCCCGGTGGTATCCGGCCGGCGGGAGGGGGCGGAGCCCCCTCCCGGTCCCTCCCCCGTGAGGATGGCCTGATCCATCCTTTCACAGGACAGTGGCGATCTCAATTCTCGGAAGCCGATGATCCCCCCATCCTCACGCGGGGGGATGCCCACGCGGCGGGGGAACCGCGAGGTCCCCCCAGGAGCGTCCCGGCAGTATCATCGCTTTCATGGACCACGAACTGTGATAGTTTAATCCGACGAATGCCGGGCCAATGCGTTACTCGCCTTGTCGTGGAAATACTGCACGGTTGATCCCGGCTTCATCGGCCGCATACCCTTATGTTTGCCCGGGGATCATCTCACTCCATGGAATGGGAGACGGTGCGGGTCCTGGAGCGGGAGGTGCGCACCCCGGACGGCACGTTTACCCTCACCATGGACCGGGAGGACCTCTCCTTCCTGTACCCGGGCATGGTGCGATACACGCTGCAGGTCACCCATGGGGGAACACCCTGTGCTCTCTTCCGCACGAGCACATTCGAGTACTCC
>Ga0153915_10005591_pt1 | contig 11696 bp, 11 predicted proteins | sample Opewatmetagenome_2_FD_107003 | JGI IMG/M metagenome (GOLD analysis project Ga0153915, IMG submission 107003) | Freshwater wetland microbial communities from Ohio, USA - Open water 3 Core 3 Depth 3 metaG | ecosystem: Environmental > Aquatic > Freshwater > Wetlands | place: USA: Ohio, Lake Erie...
AGAAAGCTCACCTCCACTGCGCTGACGTTTTGTATGAGGAATATTACGCCTATACTGGCCAGAATAATAATCACTATTAATTTGAAATTCATTTTTTCACCCCCTCATAAGATAATTGAATAAACTTTTTTAATGCCTTCTGAGGAGTGGATCGTCATACTACTGATTTCGTTGGATATTAATTGTAACTATGCACGGCATCTCATGTATTGTCAATTGATTAATGGTAAAAAACGTATGAAGAATCTGGGCGGCTGTTACTTCTTTACCGATTATGATTATTCGCTGAACTGGCGCGTGAAGTCATCTTATAAATTGACCTTCAAACCCATGTCCATCAGGTATTGTTTTACCTGTTTAATACTGAGAATGCGATAGTGGAAGACCGAGGCCGCCAATAGAACTTCAGCTCCTCCTCTGACGACACCCTCATAGAAATGTTCCAGAGTTCCCGCCCCGCCCGAAGCAATTACGGGCAGGTCTACCGCCTCTGCAATGGCCCTGGTAAATTCCAGATCGTAGCCTGCTTGTGTGCCGTCTCCATCCATGCTCGTCGGCAGGATTACACCGGCGCCCAGTTTCTGGCACTCTTTTGCCCAGGCTATGGCGTCCCGGCCTACCGGTTTTGTGCCCCCGGACACAACCAGTTCAAACCCGGAAGGCATCTCTTTATTCCTTCTGGCATCGATGGCCACAGTTATTTTTTCGGGACCAAATATCCCTGCTGCACGACTCACCAAGTCCGGGTCTTTGACGGCGGCGCTGTTCATAGAGATTTTATCGGCGCCGGCTTCAAGGACCATTGCAATGTCTTCCAGAGAGGAAATGCCTCCGCCCACTGTGAGCGGGATGTCAATCACGGACGAGACATTTTTAACCCACATGAGTCTTGTCCTTCTGTTTTCCAGGGTTGCCGCGATATCGAGCATGGCCAGTTCGTCGGCGCCTTCCTTCTGATAGAAGGCGGCATTTTCAACCGGATCGCCTGCATCTTTCAAATCGACGAAATGTATTCCCTTCACTACGCGGCCATCCTTCATATCAAGGCACGGCATGATCTTCACTATATTCATAATGACTCCTTTCTTCACATTACTATTAAATCCCTGGTCGAGTCCCGCATGAAACAGACCATCTTTATTCTATTTGAGCAGGTATTAACACAACTTGATAGGTCGGTTAGAACATCCCGATCACGTCTGCGATGCTCTTTACCAACTGCCCGTGTCCTGTGTGGATATAAAGTCCAAATTGAGCAATGAGCGAATACGCGGCGGCAAACTGAGCGAGCGCGTAGGCCGCAATGGTAAACTGGCTGAGGCTGAAGACGCCGATACCAAACTGGGAAATGGTGAAAACACCGCATGCAAACTGCCCGATGGCAATGATTCCTTTTGCAACCACAGGCACTCGATTCGGGCGGTACTTAAACGAAATATGGACGAATGGTAATCCGAGGAAGGTAAGGTTTGATTTGTATTCAAATCCCCATCCATCCCATTTTTCTTTCGCGGGATATGGTGCACCACAATGGGGGCATACCATCGCTTGTTCTGAGATTTCATGTCTGCATTCGCGACAGAGTTTCATTTCAATGCTACACTTAATAGAATTTCTAAAATCTGGACTTGAAAACTATTAAAAAACAAACTATTTTTGTCAAGAATAAAAACGTTGAAATGGGAAAAGAGGCGTTTTTTTAAATTCAAATCTGTGAGGTAAAAAACATTATAGAATGAAAGCAATGGTGTTGAGAGGCATTTCCAGTTTCCGGGATAACAAGTCACCCTTGGAACTGGTTGATATGCCGCAGCCTGTCCCCGCTGAAGGTGAAATTCTGCTGAAGGTTTCCGCATGCGGAGTCTGTCATACGGAACTCGATGAGATTGAGGGGAGAACGCCACCGCCGGTATTCCCTATTGTCCCGGGCCATCAGGTAGTGGGCAGGGTAGCGGGTATGGGAAAAAAATCAACCAGGTTCAGCATGGGAGACCGTGTCGGCATCGGCTGGATATTTTCTGCCTGTGGTCTTTGCGATGCCTGTATCGAAGGGAATGAAAACCTGTGTGATCGGTTTGTGGCGACCGGCCGTGATGTCCACGGGGGGTATGCGCAGTTCATGACAGTGCCGGAGATTTTTGCCTATTGTATTCCTGAGATATTTTCCGATGCGGAGGCGGCTCCACTCCTGTGCGCGGGCGCCATCGGCTACCGGTCCCTGCGCTTGGCCAGGCTGAAGGACGGCCAGAGCATGGGGCTTACCGGTTTCGGGGCTTCAGCCCACCTCGTCCTCAAAATGGCGCGTCATAAGTATCCGCATTCCAGCATCTATGTCTTTGCCCGCAGCCAGAAGGAGCAGGAATTTGCCCGGGAGCTGGGAGCAGTCTGGGCGGGGAATACGGAAGACAAACCACCGGAACGACTCCATGCCATTATCGACACCACGCCAGCCTGGAAGCCCATCGTGGAGGCCTTGAAGAACCTGGTGTGCGGCGGGCGGCTGGTAATCAATGCCATCCGGAAGGAGGAGGTTGACAAAGACTATCTTTTGAAGCTACATTATCCGACACATCTCTGGCTGGAAAAGGAGATCAAAAGCGTGGCCAACGTGGCGCGAAGGGATATCATCGAATTTATGGAGCTGGCGGCGACAATTCCCATCAGGCCAGAGGTGCAGGAGTTTTCCCTGGAAGAGGCCAATAAAGCCCTTGTCGAACTCAAAGAGGCAAAGATCCGCGGGGCGAAGGTGCTGAGAATGGAGTAGGGAAGCAATCGTATGAAAGATTTTCGGGAAGTCAAGGCGGGGACGAAGCGGTTTAAGAAAGATTACGTTGCCATTATGCTCTGGTTTGTGGGGAGGGCCATTCAGGCGGCGGCAGCGATGGACGAAGCGGTCAGAAAGGAATTTGAAGAATTGCCGGACCGCTTTACCTTTTCTCTGAGTGTCATGCCGGACGGTCCGCACATGATCGTGGGGAAGTCTAAACGAGGAATTGTGTACTATCTCGGGTGGGACCCCGAAGGCAAAGACATTACCCTGACAATGAAAATCAAGAATATTGAAGCGGCGATGCTCCTGTTTACCTTTCAGGAGAGCATCGCTGTCGCCGTGGCAAGGGACCGTTTAATTGTTGATGGCGAAGTGCCGTACGCATGCGCGGTTGTGCGCATCCTCGATATTGTTGAGGTTTACCTCCTTCCGAAGATTATAGCGAGGCTCGCGGTGAAGAGGTATCCGGTCGAGCATCCGGGCAGAAAATTTTCCCGCCGGGTGTTGATCTATCTCCGTGCTTTACTGGGTTTTTAGGAGTGGCGTATGTTTCTACCGGAGCGTTATGAATTTTACTGCCCCGTGAAAATCAATTCCGGCAACCGTGCTCTCGATCACCTCCCCTTCGAGCTTGATACCCTGAATGCGAAAAAACCCTTTGTCATTACCGGCAAGAATAGTGTTGAAAGAGGGCTGGTCGATATCATCATAGATGCCTTCAAGGATTCGGGGCTTACCATTGGTATTTTCGACGGCACGCCTTCTTCGCCCGATTTGAAACTGATCAGGGAACTGTTCCACACCTATCGTGACAGAGGTTACGATGCCATCATTGCCCTGGGCGGCGGCCCGGTGACGGATACGGCGAAGGTGCTGAACATTGCCGTATCCGGGGAGCCGGAAGACCTGGAGCAATGTGCCGGAGATGGTCTGATCAAGAAGCCTCTGAAACCCTTCTTCTTTATACCAACCTTATCGGGCTCAGGCTATGAAACGTCCCGCTATGCCTTTTTCGAAGGCAGGGCGTATGCCTCCCGTTTTTTGATGCCCGACATTGCGGTTATCGATCCCCGTATGACCGTTGCAGAAGATGCGAAAACGACTGCCGTGATTTCCCTGGCTGCTCTGACACATGCGGCAGAGGCATATGTGTCCACGGGAAGGAGTCCGCTTACCGACAGCTACGCGTATCCGGCCATACAGTTTGTCATGGAAAATCTGCTGAATGTGATCAAAAATCCCCAGGATAAAAAAGGCGGCCTGGCGTTGGCCAACGCGCACTGCCTTGCCGGATGCGCCTTCTCAAATATCGAAGCGGGCATTGCGCATAAGCTGGGAAAGGTAATCGGCGATGCCGGTCATATTCCCCATGGTATATGCATGGGAATACTTCTCCCCCATGTTCTGGAAACACAGCTTTCTGAGGATAATTATCATATATCCGATCTGCTGCTTCCGCTCGCAGGATTCGATAAGTACGCAGAGACCGGCGCAGATCTGAGAGGTGAAAGAGCGATCGGCATCCTGTACAATTTTCAGAGAGACCTTTTTGCGGCCGGCGGCGGCGCCATAGCCCGGACATTGAGAGATGCAGAAGTGCCGAAAGAAATATTGCAGGATCTGGCGAAAAAGGCTTTCGGCTATGGTTCAGGATGCGTTGACATGGAAGGTTACCTGAAGATTCTGGAACAGGCCTGGGAAGGGAGATAATGGACTTACCCGGATACTACGAATTCTGCTGTCGCGTGAAAATCATTGCCGGCCATGATGCCCTGGAGAAGATTCCGGACGCACTGGCAAATCTGCGTGCCGGAAGGCCGATGATCGTGACAGATAAGGGAGTTTCCGGCGCCGGATTGATTAACATCGTGGCCGACGCGATTAAAGGCGGTATAACGATAGGGGCGATTGCCGACGATGTGCCGCCTGATTCAGACTTGCGGGTTGTGAACCGTCTTGCCCGGGTTTACCGGGAAAAGGGCTGCGATTCCCTCATTGCCGTCGGCGGCGGGTCCGTCATAGACACAGCCAAAGGGATTAATATTGTCGTTTCCGAACAGGCGGATGATCTGATGAAATTCAGCGGCGGCCATGTTCTTAAGCGGGCATTAAAGCCGCTTATCGCCATTCCGACAACGGCAGGAACGGGTTCCGAAGTAACCCTGGCGGCCGTTATTAAAGATCATGAGAAGCATCTGAAGATGCTCTTCGTCAGCTATTTTCTCTTGCCGGATGTTTCTATTGTAGATTCTCGCATGACACTGACACTCCCGCCTGCCATTACAGCGGCGACAGGCATGGATGCCCTGTCACACGCCGTGGAAGCATACACCGGTCTTGAGAAAAACCCCTTAAGCGACGCTCATGCTCTCGCGGCCATCAATCTGATCGGCGAGAACCTGGTCGAGGCCACAAAAAATCCGCAAGACAAAGAAGGGCGCCTCGCCATGGCCAGTGCTGCTACACTAGCCGGCATTGCCTTTTCCAACTCCATGGTGGGCATGGTCCACACCCTGGGGCATTCGATAGGCTCTGTCTGCGGCGTTCCCCATGGGGTGGGCATGGCGATTCTTCTCCCCTACGGGCTGGAATACAACACGCACAAAATCAGCCGCGTCCTGGCAGAGCTGTTGTTGCCTTTGGCAGGAGCGGAAGTGTATGCCCGAACCCCAAAAGATCAGAGAGCGGAAAATGTTATCGCCCTCATCCGCCGGATGAACCAGGAACTCCATGAGGTAACCGGAGGCAGGCATCCCCGCTACTTTAAGGAAGTGGTAGACAGGGACGGAGTGCAGATGGTTCCCAAAGAAAAACTGCCGGATGTTGCGAAAACAGCCCTCAGCGACGGAACAGTATTTTACAATCCCGAAGACCTGGACTATGACGATTTTCTCATGGTTCTGGAAGCGGCCTGGGAGGGGAAACCACTCGATAAGAAAAGAATCAAAAAAGGATAAAGGGGTGTATTCATGATGAAGGAGCGAAAAACTCAAAAGGATACCCGGGGGAAAAAACCGAAACCATCCATGGCGCAGTCCGAAACGGAACAGGCCACAAAGCGTACTTTGAAATCGCTGGAACTCATGAGAAATGAGACACTTAAGGGTGGAGGCGTTGAACTGATTGAGGATCAGCACCGAAGAGGGAAGCTCACCGCGCGGGAGCGCATAGAACTGCTCCTGGATGAGGGTTCCTTTGAGGAATTTGATCTCCTGAAAACGGGCCGGGGAGGCGCTTTCGGCAGGGAGCAGACGTACCCTGGAGATGGTGTCGTGACGGGGCATGGCACGATCGACGGCCGGGAAGTGTTCATGTTCAGCCAGGATTTTACCGTCCGCGGAGGATCACTGGGGGAAGCGCATTCCCAGAAAATCAGCAAGGTGATGGATCACGCCGTGCGGGTGGGGGCTCCCATCATTGGGCTCAACGATTCCGGCGGCGCGCGGATTCAGGAAGGGGTGGATGCCCTGGCTTCCTACGGGGATATTTTTAAGAGAAACGCGCTCGCAAGCGGAATTATTCCGCAGATATCCTGCATCATGGGGCCCTGTGCGGGCGGCGCCGTATACAGCCCGGCTCTTACCGATTTCATCTTCATGGTCGAGGATACGTCCTATATGTATGTAACAGGGCCAAACGTGGTGGAAACGGTTACCCATATGGCTATTTCGCATGAAGATCTCGGCGGCGCGAAGGTTCATGGAGAAAAGAGCGGACTTGCTCATTTTGTGCTGCCCAACGACATCCTATGCCTGCGGGAAGTGAGGCGGCTGATCAACTATCTCCCTTCCAACAATAAACAGAGAGCGCCGATTCTGGACCTCAGCGATCCGGCTGGACGGACGGACGCGGCCCTGGATTATCTTGTACCCGAAAATCCCAACCAGAGTTACGATATGAAGGTGTGCATCAACAGTATCCTTGACGGAGCAGAGTTTTTAGAGGTTCAAGCGTATTATGCGCGCAACATCATTGTGGGATTCGGCCGTATGGGAGGCCAGACAATCGGGCTGGTGGCGAATCAGCCTTCCGTCCTGGCGGGAGTGCTGGATAACAACGCATCAAACAAAGCGGCGCGCTTCGTCCGGTTCTGCGATGTCTTTAACATTCCCTTGATATGCCTTGTGGATGTGCCGGGTTTTATGCCGGGGCCCGAACAGGAGCAGGGAGGTATCATTCGCCACGGAGCCAAGTTGTTGTATGCCTTTATCGAAGCCACCGTACCGCGTATCACCGTCATCGTCCGCAAAGCATATGGAGGAGCCTACATCGTCATGAACTCCAAACAGATTGGCTGTGACATCAATTACGCCTGGCCCACCGCGGAGATTGCCGTGATGGGACCGAAAGGCGCTGCGGAGGTGATTTTCCGTAAAGAGATTCAATCTTCACCCGATCCGGCGGCGGCCCTTACCGCGCGAACGGAAGAATACCGGGAAACATACGTTAACCCCTTCCTGTCCGCAAAGAGGGGATACATCGATGATGTCATTTTCCCGAGAGACACACGATATCGGATAATCAGGAGTCTCCAGTTTCTTGAAGGAAAAAGGAGAGAAAGACCGGAACGGCTGCATGGAAATATTCCTCTTTAAGGAGGCGCGATGTTTAAGAAAATTCTCATAGCGAATCGCGGCGAAATAGCGGTACGCATTGCCAGAACCTGCAAAAGGATGAACATCAAAACAGTGGCGGTGTATTCACAGGTGGGGTCCCGTTCTCTCCATGTTAGAGAAGCCGATGAATCGGCCTTCCTGGGAGGTTCCCGGCCGGAGGAATCGTATCTGGCAAAGGAAAAAATTATTGATGCCGCCCTTTCCCACGGCTGTCAGGCGATCCATCCCGGATACGGTTTTCTGTCGGAGAATGCGGAATTTGTTGATATGGTCACCCAGGCAGGACTTGTGTTTATCGGCCCTCCGGCGGACGTTATCAGGACGCTGGGTGATAAAATGACAGCCAAGACGTTTGCCGAAAAGCTGGGCATACCCATAAAGTCCGGACCCAAGGAATGCATCACCACGTTTGCCGAAGCGCAGAAGATTGCACAGCAGATAGGGTTTCCTTTGATGCTGAGGCCGGCGCGCGCCGGAGGGGGGAGAGGCATACGGGTAGTGGAAAGCAAAGCGGATTTGCGCCCCGCCGTGGAGTCCTGTCAGAACGAGGCACGAAAGGCATTTGGCAGCGATGACTTTTTTATGGAGCGCTTCATTAAGAGGATCCGTCATATCGAGATACAGGTCCTTGCCGATAATTACGGTAATGTCGTTCATCTGGGGGAGAGAGAGTGTTCCATCCAGCGACGGTATCAGAAAATCATTGAGGAGACCCCGTCGACGGCTGTTGATGATGCCTTGCGCGAGCGCATGGGAGCAATGGCATGTAATCTTGCCAGGGAAGCGGGCTACAGGAACGCGGGCACCGTGGAATTTATCCTGGACGAATCGGATGGAAGCGTCTTTTTCCTCGAAATGAATACACGCCTCCAGGTAGAACACCCCGTGACCGAGATGGTAAGCCGTCTGGATCTTGTGGAACTCCAGCTCCGCATTGCTGCGGGAGAAAAACTCTCCATCTGGCAGGACGATATCTTCAGAAGCGGATGGGCCATCGAAGCGCGGATCTGCGCGGAGGACCCTGCCCGGAATTTCCTGCCGGTTACCGGCATGATAACACGTTACGCGACAGCCCGCATAAAGAATGTCCGGATTGACAGCAGCATAGAGGCCGGAAGTTTTGTCAGCACTCATTATGATTCACTGCTGGCCAAGGTAATCGGATGGGGTGAAACAAGAAAGGAGGCGATTGAATCCCTCACCCAGGCGCTGAACGCGTATCATATCGAGGGATTAATCACCAATGTTGACTTTGTGAATGCCGTGCTCAATCATCCTTCATTTATCGCGGGCGACCTCTCGACGGATTTTATCGATGAGCACTTTGAGCATGGGCAGATGAGGCAGCGCCCTCCGGAAGAGTGGCTGCAATACATGGCGATCGCCGTAACCCTCGTCTACCACAATCGGCAATCGCTGGTCCATGAATCCCTCAAGCCGATGATGGCAAAAGTGGGCGCTCTCCACCAGTCAAAAGACCAGATCACTTACATGGTGAAGGGAGAGGAAGATTTTTTTGAATTGCGTCTTCTCATGAATCCGGCGCCTCGCAGCTGGACTGTCATGGTAAATGGGTGCAAATACCAGATATCCACTCCCGAATTCGAGTTTTACCGGCGCAGGCTTAAACTCAGAATAGACGGGAAAACCCAGTTTTTTCACATGAAGTACAAGGAAAATAAAATCTGGGTGGCCTTCCGCGGCGTCACCCGTGTATACGGCATCTACAGTCCCCTGGAATGGAAACTTTTACATCATATGCCGAAGCCTAAAATGTTGCCACCTGAGGACGTCGTCCACTGCCCCATGCCGGGAATGGTTGTCGCCATCCAAGTCAAAGTGGGAGAGCGCATCTATCGAGGCCAGGATCTTGTGAGCATAGAGTCCATGAAGATGGAGACCTTTGTCGCCTCTCCCAGTGACGGGCGGATAGAAAAGATCCATGTTGAACCCGGCCAGGCTGTCGATTCGGGAGACATCCTTATCAAGCTGAAGATTGACTATATGCCCTCAGAGGAGGAGTTGGATATTTTCTATGGATAGGAAGGAAGTCTTCAAACTCAACAACGGCCCCGGCTGTTAACGCATATACACCATCCCTGCACTATTTTTCGGATTGTACCGATTGACTTTTTCCTCCAGATCATTTAGAGAAGACTTCAAAAAAACAGGAGTATCCCATGGGTTTCTTAAAAGGTTCCATGACCTTTTCACAGTATCGGGTAGAGGGCGAGCTTTCTTCGGATTTCAGTACGCTTTTCGATGAGCAGCTCAAAAAATACTCTTTTTCCGATTTTATCGGCGCGGCGTCAGAAAAGGCCATCGGCTGGACCGATATAGGAGATCCGCTCGATACCGGCTTTGCCTTCGCAAAATACAATTTCGGAAACTATCTGATATTCTCGCTGCGCATCGACAGGAAGATCATTCCCCCCTCGCTGCTCAGGGTAAAGTGCCTTCAGGCGGAGAAGAATTTTGTCGCGAAACGGGACATCAAAAAGATTTATAAGGCACAGCGGGAAGAGATAAAAGAAGCGGTGCGCAGCGATCTTTTGAAAAAGGTCCTGCCGACTCCCTCCTTTTTTGAGATATGCTGGCACCCCCAGGAGAAGCGAATTCTTTTTTCCAGTCTTTCCGATAAGATGATTGATGATTTTCACAGTTTCTTTAAGGAGTCATTCAGTTTCTCCCTCCATCCTTTCTTACCCTGGGACCCGCAGTATCTAAGCCATGAAATTGAGACACATTTTGCTTCACTGGAAGACTTGCCATGGGGCAGGGAATTTCTCACGTGGCTCTGGTTTAAAAGCGAAGAGAGAGACGGGATGATTACGATCGCACCAGAGGAAGATGTGGAGGTGCGCTTTGTGAGGAGAATCGTTCTTACCTCCGGAGACGGTGATTATTCTGAACAGGTGGTCTGCCAGGGGATGCACGCCGACTTGAAAGAGGGTAAAGAGGCGTTGAGGCAAGGCAAAAAGATTAAGGAAGCGCGCATTCAATTGTGCCGTGATATGGACAGTTGGGAATTCACATTTAAGGCTGACCGGTTTCAGTTTCAGGCATTGAAGTTGCCTGCAGCGATGGGAACGGAAGATGACGAAAAAGACGATGAGGGAAAAACGCTGGAGCGGATATATCTTTTGGAGCGAGCCGTCAACACAATGGAACGGCTCTTTGAGATTTTCATGCAGATTCATCTTTCACGGAAATGGGAGACGGAAGAAATGACGCGCATGACCGAATGGCTGCAACAATGACAACAACTCCATTGTATGAGGCACAACACGTGTCGCACACGAAACTTGGCTTGACAGTACTCCAATCCTGTATCTGTCCTCCGTTATGGCAGTAATAAAAAACCCCCGGGATAAACTCCGGGGGTTTTCTTTCCTTTCAGAGCTCAGGATGATGTTGAGTCTCCTTAGTATCTGCGGCCGCCTCCGCTGTTTCCGCCTCTATAGCCTCCGCCTCGACCATAATCTCGTCTCTGGCCTCCCTGATCTTTTTTTGGTCTGGCCTCGTTGACGATGATCGTATTGCCGTCAAGCTTTCCCCCATTGAACATTTCGATGGCTTGACGGGCGCCTTCTTCTGTTTCCATCTCCACGAATCCAAAGCCTTTGGATTGTTTTGTATAATTATCCTTGATAATGGTCACCGCGGCGACTATCCCCGCAGTGGTAAAATTGTCCCTTATGACTTCTTCGGTAGCATTTGCCGTGAGATTCCCTACATATAAATTTTTGTTCATTTTGTTCTCCTTTTTTCTGAATAGTTAATTGTTGTATACACCCCGCATTGACGATCACCGGTACGCAGGGTTACTGGTAAAACGAAAAAAGGCACTCCCGGTATAGTATGTCTGAGTGCCTCTTTTTCTTAAGAGTCTTACGCAGCCTTCACGTTATTCGCCGATGGGCCTTTCGGACCCTTTTCGACGTCGAAACTTACACGCTGGCCTTCATACAAGGTCTTGAAACCGTTGTCTTGAATGGCGCTGAAATGAACAAAAACATCTTCACCTTCATCGCATTCGATGAATCCGAAGCCTTTTTTTTCATTAAACCACTTCACTTTACCTTCTGACATAGCGGACACCCTCCTTTCTTATTTTTTTCTAAGTCGGATTACCACTATGATAAAATAAAAAAACCACCAAGACTCTAAAGAGTATGGCGGTTCACCTTACGCTCCACAATGTCTATACCCAACTTACACTTTTGTCAAAACCCTCCCATAAGGAGGGGACAAGTGATGTGCCTTCTATTATGGACTATTGTAAAAGTCAAGTCTTTTTATTGAACTCC
>Ga0153915_10005592_pt1 | contig 11696 bp, 12 predicted proteins | sample Opewatmetagenome_2_FD_107003 | JGI IMG/M metagenome (GOLD analysis project Ga0153915, IMG submission 107003) | Freshwater wetland microbial communities from Ohio, USA - Open water 3 Core 3 Depth 3 metaG | ecosystem: Environmental > Aquatic > Freshwater > Wetlands | place: USA: Ohio, Lake Erie...
CTCTGGATGATGTCCTGGGTCTCCTGGAGGTATCCCTCCGTGGTCTGGATGAAGGAGATCCCGTTCTCCTCGTTCTTGCTCGCCTGCTGCAAGCCGCGGATCTGGGACCTCATCTTCTCGGACACGGCGAGGCCGGAGGCGTCGTCGCCGGCCTTGTTGATCCGCATTCCGGAAGACAACTTCTCCATGTTCCTGTCAACGTTCTGCCCGTTGACCTTGAGCTGCCTCTCCGAGAACAAGGCGCTCATGTTGTGATTGATGATCATGTGGTTTCCTCCCTGAAACGCACCGTCTCCGGGCTTCCCTGCCCGAAAAATCCTTTCGGGGGCCCTACGGACCCCCTTGCGCCCCTGCCGCCGATTCCTCTCAAGCGGCCTGGGAAGGGGCCGATAAGAAGAATAGCGGAAGAAGGGGCAATACCCCGGGGTGGGTGAATCGGATCACCCGCACTCCTTTTATCGACGGGGGGGGATTTAAAAATTAGCGCGCGGGAAGATTTTTTTTACGTTATTTTTTCTCGAGGTACCGTTTCGCCACGGCATCCTCGGGATCGAGATCCAGAACGGTGCGGAAGAATCCCCTGGATTCCTCTTCCCGACCCCTGCGCAGGGCCACGATGCCGAGGTTCGAGATGATCTTGGTGTTTTCAGGCTCCAGGCCCAGTGCCGCGGTGAGGCGGATATGGGCGGCATCCAGGTCTCCCAGCTCCATGAGGCAGATCGCCAGTTCATTGAGGGTGTCGGCGTGCTTCGGATTGAGCTCCGCGGCCTTGAGGAACGCGTCGCGGCCCTCGCTCCAATGGGACAGGCGTCTGTGGCCCCAGCCGAGGAGGAACCATGCGTTCCAGACCCTGGGATTGCTGGACAGGAACTCCGTGATCTTGCCGATCCCCTGTTCCTCACGGCCCATGCGGATGGCGTCGTAGGCTTCGCTGAAGAGGCGGTCCACCAGATGCTGGGAATCGATCTCGGAAATGATGCGCCGGACCTCCCGAACCTGCTTGGGGTCGCCGCCCAGCTTCACGAAGGAATCGAAATGGTCCCGTGCCTTCTCGAAGGACCTCTGGTGCAGGAAGAAGTAGCCTGCGTTATAGTGGAGCGTCGGTTCCTCGGGCTCGATCAGCAGAGCCTTTTTATAGGCGTCGAAGGCCTTGTCGGTGTAAGCCTCCGCCTCCTCCTTGTGGTCCATGGACTCCGCGTGGCGCGCCCGTTGGTCGTAGACGAGGGCGAGGTTCATGACCGTCTGGGCGCATTCCGGGAACAGCCCATGCAGAGACAGGAACACCTCCTGGGCAATGTCGAAGCTGCCGTTGCGGGCCTGCAGGATGCCCGCGTACGTGAACTCCTTCTTGATGTCCGGCTTCACCGCCAGCACGAATCGACGGTAGTAGGCGGCGTCCTCATGGTCGGGTTCATGGCCCAGCACGGTGAGCATGCCGGCCACGATGGCCTCCCAGCTCAGGTCCGCGGTGTCGATCTCCTCGGCTTTCCGTCCGGCCGGAAGCTCCACGGGAAGAAGGACGGACGGATCCAGCGCAAAATCGCCGATGGTCCGTTGTTGGGCTTTCGCTATGGAAACGAAGACGATACGGGACAGGGGAGTGGTCTCTTCCATGGTTCAACCGCCGCTCGGACCGGGCTTGCGCTGGGTACCGAGAAACTCGTGGATCAGCACCTTGTAGTTGATGGGGACCTGGTCCCCGAACTGGATTCCCAGGGCCACGATGTCCTTGCGGCCCTCCACGTCCTCGACGCGAAGGATCTCCCCGGGTATCTGGATCTCTTCCGGTGGATCTCCGTAGGAGAGCTTCAGCACGACCTTCTTCTTTTCCAGGAACTTGGCGATCCCGGAAACGAGCACCTTGGAGCCGCTGAACGACAGGTCCCGCAGAAGGCACTTGCGGGGGACCCCCTCCACGAGGAGGAACGATTCCTTGCCGGCGAGGCCCATTTTCTTCAGGGCTTCCGGGGTCAGGATGATGCGCTCCTCGCGCCGTTTCTGCGCCGCCGAGTTCACCTCGAGCAGGTTACCCAGGATCTCGATCAGGTCGTCGGGCGGGCGTTGGGTGTATTCCAGCGTCATGAGGAGCACGTTCGGCTTCGAGGGGTCGAATGGGGCGCTTCCCATGAGGCGCGCCAGGACGAAAAAGGAAACGGGATCCGCTTTTTCCGCCATGCGGAAGCAGAAACGGATGTTCACGTGGTTGTTGTTCGTGCGGACGGCTTCCAGGAAGGACGTCTTCACCCCCGTGACCACCTTGGCGGTGCTCATGGAGCAGGAGAACAGGATGCACGGATGCTGGAAGTCGGCCACCTTGAGGAACACCTGGTTGGTGACCAGACCCGTCGCATCGACCACCTGCCGGTTGAACGTGATCTCGTTCCGCGTATATGTGGTGTAGTATCTGGTGATTTGCTGGCTTGTGATGATGGACATAGGATTGGGTTCCACCTAATATAGTGCGTGGGCGATCCCCTGTCAACGAAAGAGGCCGCCCGAAAAGGAGCATACCGCACATGCATTCAGTCTATGGCGTGGAAAATCCCCTGATGGATTTCATTGCCCATGTCGGGTATCCTTTCGTGGAGAGCACCGGCAAGAACCCCGGATCCATGAATCTGGTGGACAAGGGCGAGGTGGAAGCCCTCCTGGGCAGGATCGGCGAGTTCCGCAACATACCCGGGGGAAGCGCGGCCAACACGATCCGCGGGATCGCCTGGCTGGGCGGAAAGGCCCTTCTGCCGCCCGTATTCAACGGCGCCGTGGGACGGGATGCGGTGGGGGATCGATATGCGAAGATCATGGAACGTTCCGGCGTCCATGCCGTGCTGCCCCAAAAAAACGCCATGACCGGCGTTTCCCTGATCCTGGTGACGCCGGACGGGGAGCGGACCATGCTCACCCACCTTGGGGCGTGCCGCGAGTTCGGCCCGGCGGATCTTGACCCGGAAAGGCTGGCCTCTTCGCGGTTCCTGCACCTGACGGGCTACTTGTGGGACACCGAAGGACAGAAGGCCGCGGCCCGTGAAGCCGTGGAGATCGTCCGGAAGTCGGGACGGAAGATCCAGGTTTCCCTGGATATCGCCGATCCGTTCGTCGCGCGCCGTTCCGGGAAAGACCTGCTGGACTGGGTCCCGGGCAGGGTGGACCTGCTTTTCGGCAACAGGGAGGAGTTATCCCAACTCACGGGGGAGAGCGGTGATGCGGAGATCATGAAAAGGGCCCGGGAGCTTGCTCCCATGGTCGTCATGAAGACTGGGGCTGAGGGATGTCAGGCATGCAGGGGGATGGAGACGGTGCATGTCGGCACCAGGTCCCTGACGCCCAAGGACACCACGGGTGCCGGAGACGCCTTTGCCGCCGGTTTCCTCCATGCGATACTCCTCGGTAAAAGCCTGGAGGAGTGTTCGCGAAGGGCGAACGCCCTGGCCTCGGCGATCTGTTGCGTGGAAGGCTGCGATTATGCGGCCCTGGACCGGGGGCCTTTCCGGGAGTAGGGGAAAACCGCGTGCCATGGCGTCGTTCCGGGTCCGAGCCATGGCACGGCATATCGGGGAAGACGCCGTGGGGGCCGTCAGGTATCGCCGTCGTCCCTGAGGGTTTCGTCCAGGGCGGTGATGAGCCGGTCGGTTATCTTTTCGACCTCTGCCGATTCATCCGTTTTTTTGTTCTCTTTTTCCTTGAAGTACTCTGCCGTTATGTTGAGACCGGCCAGGAGCGCGATTTTCAGGGGATCCGCGAAGGTGTAATGCTCCTGAATCTCGCTGATCTTCTCCGTCAGGTGACGCGAAACACGCTGGAGAAGCTCCTCGTCGTCGCCGGACTGGATGCTGAAGGACGTACCGAGTGCTTCGATCCGCAGTTGGCGTTTGGCACCCATGCGCCGCTCTAGAAGATGTCGAGCTCCCCTTTCTTGGGTCTAGGGGGCTCGTCGTGGGCCACGGCCTGGGCCGCGTGTTCATTGACCGGATCCGCGCCGGAGGCGGCGGTTTCCACGGTAGCTGAGGACACCGTAGAAACCGCGCCTGAGGCCGCGGCGGATACCGCGCCTGAGGCCGCGGCGGATACCGCGCCTGAGGCCGCGGTGGAAACCGCGTCTGAGGCGTCCGCCTGCGCGGGGGCGGGGGAGATGCCGTCTTCCAACTCGTCCAGCGTTCCAAGGGCACGGACCACGATCTCTTCGATCTCCTTCTGGTCCGTCTTGAAGCCTTCGATCATGGCTTCAAGTTCCTTCATGCGCTTGTTGGCCGAATCGATTCCCCCCCGCAGCGTATGGATTTCGTCCCGAAGCTTCTGGTTTTCACTCCGCAGTTTTTTGATGCGTTCGAGAGCTTTCGTGATCCGATTTTCAAGCAGCCGGATCTGCTCGAGACTGATCATCCGGCGACCGCTCCGGCGGGCATCGATTTCTTCACGCGTTCCACGATCGCCTTGAAGGCTGCGGGATCCTCGATGGCCATGTTGGAAAGGGCCTTGCGATTGATGGTGATCCCTTCATGCAGCAGGCCGTGCGTGAACTGGGAATAGCTCAGGCCTTCCTGACGGACGGCCGCGTTGATGCGGGCGATCCACAGCGAGCGGAAGTCCCTCTTGCGGCGCTTCCTGTCCCTGTAGGCGCTGACCTGCGCCTTCATGGTGGCTTCTTTGGCCGTCTTGAACAGACGGCTTCTTCCGCCCCAATATCCTTTGGCCTCGCGGAGTATCCTGTGTCGGCGTTCCCTCCGCCGGGTTCCGTTTTTCGATCTTGGCATGGTACGATCTCTCCTTGATCCTGAATGCTGATGTCCGCAGGCGGCGGATTGCTATCAGCCTTTCATGGCGTAGGGCATGAGCTGCTTGACCCTCTTGGTTTCCACGGGGCTCAAGGTGGCGCCGAGGCGAAGCCTTCTCCTCTGCTTGGCACCCTTCTTGGTCAGGATATGCCGCAGCCCCTGCTTCTTGTAGGTGACCTTGCCGCTGCCGGTGATGTGATACCTCTTGGCAGCAGCCCGTTTCGTCTTCATCTTCCCAGTCTTCGCCATCAATTCCCCCTAGACTCCCGGTTTTCGCGTCTTGGCTTTCGGATTTAGGAGCAGCGACATGGTCTTGCCTTCCATTTGAGCCGGTTTCTCCAAGAGGAAGCAGTCGCCGAGCATTTCCAGAATCTTGTCCAGGACCACCTTGCCGAGTTCCGTGTGGGCCAGTTCCCGTCCTCGGAACCTCACCGTGACTTTCACCTTGTTCCCCTCTTCGAGGAAGTCACGGACATGGTTGGTCTTGAACTCCAGATCGTGGCTGTCGATCTTGGGCTGCATACGGATCTCTTTGATCTGTACCTGCTTCTGGTGCTTGCGGGCTTCCCTGACCTTCTTTTCCAGGTCGAACTTGTATTTCCCGTAATCAAGAAGCTTGCAGACCGGGGGCATCGCTTGAGGCGCGATCTCCACGAGATCCAACCCCACTTCGCGGGCCATACGGATCGCTTCCATCGTGGGAACGATTCCCTTCTGGTTGCCCTCCCCGTCGATCAGCCTTACTTCACGAACCCGGATGAGTTCGTTGATCCTGAGATCCTTTTCCGCCAATACGCCTCCTCCACACCGCCGCGCCGCGGCAATGTATCCAACGCGTTATGCATACCAAAGCCGCACGCACGTATAGAAAACCGGCTTAGGGCTATGGCGCGTTTGGACAATACCACCGAAAATAGAAAGAGTCAATCATTCCGCCGCGGGCGGAATGCCCATCCCCGAAAGGATTTCGTTCCACTTTTCCTGCAGGTACCGCTTGAACTCGTATTCTTCATGGTAATCCGTGGCGATATCCTCCACCGCGCGGGAAATGTCTGTGAACACGTCCTTCAACTTGCCCAGGAGGCCCTCGTTTTCCCGCGGTGCCTGGCCAAGGTCGAAGGAGGGGACGAACATGCTCTCGCGAAGCCGCGCCAGCTCGTCCTCTTTCGCCACATTGACGGGCCCCGTTGCGGGACCGATTTCCGTCAGCTTGTCCAAGTCGATCAGGATCTCCTGGGGCGAATAGGCGGTGATGGCTTCCTTGATCCCCTTCACATTGAGCTTGCCGAGCTCGGTGCAGCGCACGTAGTCCCGGACCTCCTCGAAGGTCGCCTCCGTAAGGAGGATGTCCCCCGGGGAAGCCGCGGTTTCCATCCGGGAGGCCACGTTCACCACTTCCCCGAAAATGTCGCCGTCCTTGCGGATGACCGGGCCGGTGTTCATTCCGACGCGCACCTGGAACCGTTCCTCCTCCACGCGCAGGGCGCCGTATTCACGCACTTTCTCCTGGATGCTCAAGGCGGCGATCACTCCGTGCAGGGGGTGCTTGAAGACCGCGAGGATCGCATCCCCCATCTTCTTGATCACGGTCCCGCGGTTGGCCACCACGATGGGGATCATGGTGTCCTCGAACGCCTTGATGAGACGCACGAGAGCCGTCATGTCGATCCTGGAGGACTTTTCCGTGTAGCCGGCGATGTCGACGAAGAGCACCGTAAGGACCTGCGTGTTCTCACGGCGGAATTTAAACTCGAGCTTGGCCTTGCTGAAAAGGCTTTCCGGTGGACTGCCGGGTTCCGGTTTGGGCGCCACGGGAAGGACCGTCGATACGGACGCGCCCGGACGGATCTTCAAGGCGTCGATCAGCGATTGGCGGATCTCTTCCGCCTGTTCCCCCTGGCAGAACTCGGGCAGGATCCGCCGCAGTTCCGCCTGCACGCCTCCCTCTTCGACCTGGAGCATGGAAATCAGGAGGGCAATGGTCTCCCGGGAGGGCTTCTTCTCGATGCTCCGCAGCACTTCGATGAGGGTGGGCGCATCTCCCGCCCGGATATGGTCCCCGAGAATCTGCATTGCGTAGTCGTCCTGCAGTGCGAACAGGCAGACGAGGGCATTGGTCCGCACGGGGACATCCGGACTTTCCAGCATGATGTAGAGGCGATTGGTCAGGATATCCCGCGGAACCTCCTCGCCCCGGGTGGAAAGCTTCTGGAGGACCCTCACGGCCAGCCTTTGCGTCGTGTGCTCATCCTTTCCGGAGAGATCCAGAAGATGATGGGCGACGGAGGAGTCGCCGTAGCGGATCAGGAGTTCCGCGACCCGTTCCCGCAGGGCCGGATCCGTTTCCTTCACCTCGAGTGCCTTCAGGAATGCCGGAAGGGCCTTCTTCATGCCCGAGAGGTCCATGGCGGCGAGCGTATCGACCACCAGGAAACGGGAACCCGGGTTCAGATCGGGGAGCAGCAGCAGGTGCAGCATCGGCGCGATCATGATCCTTGCGGGCATGAAACGTGCGCCGCGGATGTAGCCATTGAGGGTCCGAACGTTCTTGTTCGGCTCTTTGAAGTAGTCCTTCGACTGCTCGATGATGGAGCGGGTGAGAAGCTGGCAGAGGCTGACGATGGCCGTTTCTTCCAGGAAATGGATCTTCTCCTCCCTGGCGAAATCGAGGATCTCCTGGATTTTCTTGCCGGATGTCTTGATCTCCAGGGTGCCCGCCACGCGGAGAAGCCTGTTGAGCCGCCGCATGAACACGGGCCGGTTCATGTCGATCTTGCTCAGGGTATTGGAGACCGTGAGGCGGTCCAGGCGGGTGGTGGAGGCGAACAAGGGGATGCAGGCCTCGAAACGGTTCTTCTCCTCCTTTGTTCCTCGGACCTCCATGACGGCGCGGATCTGCGTGATGGGGGGGGGCTCGGAAGGCGCCTCCGCGTCACGGAAATACGCCTGACATTCGGCCACGAGGGCGGGGCTGCCGTGCTTTTCCAGCAGGTGAGCGAGCACGGTGGCCAGCAGCAGCTCCTTGTTGCCGATCCCCTGGAAGGACAGGAATGTCTTTCTCACCTTGCTGAAGACAGTGTCCATGTGGGTCGTGGCGAGGACGGAAAACTCGCTCAGCAGGTGCGGCGAATTGGTCCTCACCTCCGCGATGATCTTCCTCAGGAAGTCCCCCACCATGGCTTCCGTCTCCCCGTTCACGTAAGGCACGATGAGCAGGAGGCGGAACAACCGTGTCGGATAGCGCAGCCGGCCCTGGAACCGGTTCAGGGAACGCAGGAAGGCCGGCAGGATCTGCCGGGGAGCCTTCTGGAAAGCCTCGATGATGATGCTTTGCTGCGGATTCTTCGCCTTCAGGGCATAGAGGCAGAGGGACATGCCCATCGCCGTGGGGGAAAGGTTCTCCCGGCCCAGATCCACCCATTCCTGGTTGCCGGATTGCAGCATCTTCTCGAAGGCCGCTTCCTGCACCGATGCGGGCGCTTTGGGCAGGGCTTCCTGCAGCAGGGGGAACTTCTCGCTCTCCACCAGGCCTTCCACGGAAATCCTTTGCAATTCGTCGGGCATGAGGGGATCCGTGAAAACCGCCTGGTTGAGCTCCTGGACCTGGGCGTTGTTGGGCGCGATCGTGTTCACGGCGCGCAGGATCTCCGCCCGCGCGGATTGCTCGTTGAAATGATGGAAGTACTTGATGAGGGCCGGGGCGGAGGAGGGGGCGCGCACGGCGGTGAGGGCCCGGATCGCCGCGATCCGCTGAGGCTCCTGACCCCGCTCGATCATCTGGTACAGGTGCGGGATGGCCGTCTCGTTGCCCAGGGAGCCCGATGCCGCGATGGCCGCCACGCTGATGTCCATCTGCTCGGCGTAGATCTCCTTGACGAGCAGGGTGAAGATCTCCTCGTCATAAAAACTTTTCAACACTCCGAGGCAGGTGATCTTGCCCTCTTTGCCCAAAGTCGTCGCCACGTTTTTTCCTGCTTCCGTTTTCATGTGGGATCGCACCCGTTTCCCTCCTGATATTCTAGTGCCGGGGCAAGCACGGTGTCAAGAACGCGGCATCATCGCGGCGACGTAGGACTCGGGAACCGTGGTGCCGGAGTGTTTACTCCTGAACCGGGCCATGATAGATTGACAATCAATGAGCGAAGCGCTACGGCCTTTTTCGACTTTCCGTGAGGTCCTGGACTTCGCGATCCAGAGGGAACGCGAAGCGCGCTCGATCTACCTCGAGTATGCGAAGGCCACCTCGTATCAGGGCATGCGGTCCCTCCTGGTCTCCATGGCGGAACAGGAGCGGGAGCATGAGGCAAAACTCGCCGAACTGGCCTCCCGCGGCGGGGAACCGGGATTCTCCGGCCGCAAGGCCGAGGACCTCAACCTGGACGCCTACATGGCGACGGTGAGCTTTTCCCCCGCGATGAACTACCAGGATTTCCTTCTTCTCGTGATCCAGAAGGAGAATGCCTCCCTGCGCCTGTACGAACAGCTCGCCGAGGGGGCGTCGGAAACGGACGTGCGGGAGTTGTTTGCGGGCCTCGCGGAGGAGGAGAAACGGCACAAGGCCTGGGCCCAGGACCGTTACGACCTGGAAATCCTGAAGCAGAACTGAGCTGCCCCCATGCGAAGAGTCCCCGTCCTCCTGGCCGCCGCCTTCCTGTTTTCCTGCGCCACGAACACCCCGAACAGGGACCTGGCGGTGGAATACTACAATCTCGGCAATGCCTATTTCGAGGTTTCCCAGATGGAGAAGGCCATCGCCGCCTATCGCGCCGCCCTTCGTTACGACCCGGGCAGCGTGAAGGCTTCCTACAACCTTGCGCTGGCGCTCGTGAAGGCGGGCCGCGCGGAGGAGGCCGTGACCATCCTGTCGGAAATCCTTGCCGGCGACCCTGGAAACGTGGAGATCCTGGAAGCCCTCGCCTGGACGAAAAGCACGACGGGAGCCGACGAGGAGGCCATCGGGATTTATGAGAGGATTCTCGCCGTCTCCGCGGAGAACGGGAACGCGTTGTACAATCTCGGCGTACTCCAATGGAAAACGGGAAAGAAGGAGGAGGCGGCGGAACGGTTCCGGACCCTGCTCCGCTACAGCCCGGATGACCTTCCGGGGATGTTCAACCTCGGAGAGCTGCTTCTTTCCCTGGACCGTGCGGAGGAGGCGGCCGACTATCTGGCCCGCTACAGCCAGAAGAAACCGGAAGACGCCGCGGCGACGCTGCTCCTGGCCCTCTGCCAGGAGCGGCTATCCAATTACGCCAGGGCCCTGGAGCTCTACGAGCTCATCATCGGGGCGGACGGCAAGAACGCGAAGGCGTTCTTCGGAAAGGCCAGGCTCCTGCTCACCGAGATCGAGGATCCTGACAAGGGGCTTTCCTCCCTCCAACAGGCGCTGGACCTGGGATTCGCCGACGTCGAGGCCATCAAAGCCCTGATCGACTCACCCCTCCTCCTGGAAAGGGACGCCGTGGAGAAGTTGCTTGCGGCGAAATCCCTGATGCCGAAGAAGACCATGGGAGAGGAGGCGACGGAGGGTGGGGCGGGAGGCAATGAATCGAAAGAAGGCGGAACGGCCGCGGAAGGTGCGGCCGATTCGGCCTCGGGGCGCTGAACCCCGTTATTTGCGCAGGCCCTGAAGCGCCCCGCGGATCAGTTTCTGGGTCTGTTCCGGCGTCGTCACGGAATCCACGTCGTGCAGCAGTTTCTTGTCCCTATAATAGCGGATCAGGGGTTCCGTCTGCTTCCTGTAGACATCCAGCCTGTTCTTGATGGATTCGATCTGGTCGTCGGGCCTCGTGTACAGGGGCCCCGAGCATTTGTCGCACACGCCTTCCTTCTTGGGGGGCATGTTCTGGACGTGGTAGATGGCGCCGCATGTCTTGCAGATCCGGCGGCCTGAAAGCCGCTGGATGACCACGTCGTCCGGCGTGAGGAAGTTGATCACCGCGTCGATCTTCTGGAATCCCGCCAGGGCTTCCGCCTGGGGGATGGTGCGGGGGAAGCCGTCGAGGATGTAGCCTTTTTTCACGTCGTCCTGCGCCAAACGCTCCTGAACCAGACTCACCGTCAGTTCATCCGGGACCAGATCCCCACGGCCGACGATCTCCTTCACCTTCTTGCCGAGCGGCGTCTCCTTCTTGATCGCTTCCCGGAAGATGTCTCCCGTGGAGATCTGCGGGATGCCCTGTTCCTTGCTCACCAGGCCGGCAAGTGTGCCTTTACCCGCTCCCGGCGGGCCCAAAAAAATCAGCTTCATCCGTCCTTCTCCTTGTCTTTCGTGCATTTCATTCCTCGAAGAGGAATCGGACCGGTTCCGGGCCATAGGTCCTCTGGAGTACATAGCGCGTGGCGCATTCGTGGGAGCAGTGTTCCCCGTCGAAACCCTCTTGGGAGAGGTAGAATCTGCCGCAGTTCGTGCATGCCGAGTAGGCATGCGCGCATTCCGTGGAACACCAGGCGCCGCGGTGCAGGTCCCCTACCGGCACGTAGCGCCCGCAGGTCCTGCATGGTTGGTATGTCGTCATAGGACCCCTTGGAAACCGCCCGCGCGGTCCGGACCGCCTGCGGGACCTGATAAATCTTAGTGTGGGCTCCCTTCGAAGTCAAGGCGACGGGCGGCGGTGCAGCCTCTCCCGGCTCCACTCCCGTGGAGAAGCGAAAAAAGTTTCAAAAAGTTTTCCGTCCCGTGTTGACAATTTTTTGGAAAGAGTGTAAACATCATCGCCGCTTGCGAAAAGCGGACACGATCTTTGTCATGGAACAGGGAAGGGTGAGAGAGAGCGGGTCAGACACTGACTGAGTGTCCGCAAGGGCATGAAGGCAGTGGATATGGTCAATCGCGTTCTCCGCAAGGAGAGCGTACTATATCATGGAGAGTTTGATCCTGGCTCAGAACGAACGCTGGCGGCGCGTTTTAAGCATGCAAGTCGA
>Ga0153915_10005593_pt1 | contig 11696 bp, 6 predicted proteins | sample Opewatmetagenome_2_FD_107003 | JGI IMG/M metagenome (GOLD analysis project Ga0153915, IMG submission 107003) | Freshwater wetland microbial communities from Ohio, USA - Open water 3 Core 3 Depth 3 metaG | ecosystem: Environmental > Aquatic > Freshwater > Wetlands | place: USA: Ohio, Lake Erie...
CCCAACGACGGCAAGACGGGCGCCATCGACCTGGTCATGGACCCGACGAACCCCGACATCCTGTACGTTTCGTTCTGGCAGCGGCTCCGCCAGCCTTGGCGCTTCGATTCGGGCGGGCCGAACGGCGGCATCTTCAAGACGACTGACGGCGGCGCCACCTGGACCAAGCTCACCCAGGGGCTGCCTGCGGGCGACACCGGCCGGATCGGTCTGGCCATCTCCCGGTCGAACCCGAAAGTCCTCATGGCCATCGTCGAGGCGACCTTCCAGCCGACGGCCCAGATCACCGAGAAAGAGGTCCGGAAACCCAACCCGGATTACGCCGACATGACCAAGCTCGGCACCGGCATTTATCGCTCTGAGGACGGCGGGGCAACCTGGCAGTTCATGAACCGGATGAACAACCGGCCGTTTTACTACAGCCACATCTACCTCAATCCCTTCGAGGACAAGTGGGTTTATTTTCTGACGTCGAACCTGAACTTCTCGAACGACGGGGGCAAGACCTGGACCCAAATCGGAGGGCTCCATCCCGATTTCCATGCCATGTGGCTCGACCCGACGAACAAGAATCGTTTCTATGTCGGCCAGGACGGCGGGGCATCCATCACCTACGACAACGGCAAGACCTGGGTCTTTTATGACAACCTCTGTCTCGCCCAGTTCTACGCCGTAAGCGCCGACATGCGCGACCCTTATTTTGTTTACGGCGGACTCCAGGACAATGGCACCTGGGGCGGCCCCTCGATGAGCCGCGAAGGCATGATCCTGACCGACTTCTGGTTCAACATCGGCGGCGGCGACGGATTCCACACCCAGAACGACCCGACCGACTGGCGGACCGCATACTGCGAGAGCCAGGGCGGCTCGGTCATGCGGGTCAACGTCGAGACCCGGGAGACGAAGAGCATCAGGCCGACGCAGATGACCGTCGTCAATTACAAAGATTATTACCCCGATAAGCCGGCCGAGAAGCCAACGGCAAAGCCCGGGGCAAAGCCAGCGGCAAAGCCCACGGCCAAGCCGCCGGCTCCCGGCGCGAAACCAGCGGCCAAGACTGAGCCGGTGCCGTCGCCGGAACAGGCGATGATGGCCATGGCCGGGCGGCAGGCCGGGCCTTTCCGCTTCAACTGGAGCACGCCGATCTTCATGTCCCCGCATAATGCGCGGACGATCTATTTCGGCGGCAATCACCTCTTCCGGTCCATGGACCGCGGCGACAAGTGGATGATCATCAGTCCCGACCTGACGACGAACGACAAGACCAAGTACGCGCCCGATAGCGCCGACGTCGCGGCGATTGTAAAAGCCAAACACTTGCCTGATAAGCCCTCCGGCGGCATCACCCGGGACGTGACCGGCGCCGAGAACTACTGCACGATCATCACCATCTCCGAGTCGCCGCTCGTCCCCGGCCTCATCTGGGTCGGCACGGACGACGGCAACGTCCAGCTCACCAGGAACGGCGGGACCACCTGGACCAATGTCCGGGCCGCGATCCCGCTCGTCCCGAAGGGGATTTGGGTCAGCCGGGTCGACGCCTCGCATTTCGATGCCGGCACATGCTACGTAACCTTCGACGGGCACCGCAGCGACGATTTTCACACCTACGTGTTCAAGACAACCGACTACGGCAAGACCTGGACGGACATCAAGTCGAACCTTCCCGAGGGCCAGCCCGTCTACGTCATCCGGGAAGACCTGAAGAACAAGGACCTTCTCTTCCTCGGGACCGAGTACGGGGTCTTTTTCAGCCGTGACGGCGGCAAGGCTTGGTCCAGCCTGAGCCTCAACCTGCCGACAGTCCCTGTCCACGACCTCCTCATCCACCCCCGCGACAACGACCTCATCGCGGCGACCCACGGACGCGGCATCTGGATCATGGACGATATCACGGCCCTCCGCGGCGCGACCGACAGCATCCTCGGCCAGGACGTCGTCCTCTTCGACGTCAGCAAGCCGGGTACTCGCTGGCTCCAGATCGGTCGCGGCGGCTACAGCCGGGGCGATCTGTTCTTCAAGGGAGAGAACCCGCCGGTTGGCGCCCTGCTCCACATCTACCTCAAGGCCAAACCCGAAAAACCGGGCACTCTCGAGATTTCTGACGCCACCGGGGCCCTCAAGACGACGTACATCCTGGACGCCGCGGATTCCGGCATCAACCGGATCGCCTGGGACCTCAGGTTCGACCCGCCCTCGCAGACCGTCCAGGGGATGGTTTCGAACCTCAAGAAGCAGATCGAGGCTGCCCTGCTGCGGACCGACCTTACCGCCGAGCAGAAGACGGCCCTGCAGAACGCCCAATCCACGCTCGCGCAGTACGGAACGAATTTCCGGAAATTCACGGAGGTCCAGCGCAGCATCATGTCCATCATCCGCAGCGGCATGGGCGGCTTCCCGGGAGGGGGGATGGGCTTCGGCGGACGGGGCCAGGGCGGGCAGCTGGCCGAGCCGGGTGTTTACCTTATCAAGCTGACCGTCGGCGGAAAGACGTACTCCGGCAAGGTTTCAGTGCGCCTCGACCCAATCCAGGCGGCTGCGGGGAACTAATTTTTCGCGTGGACCGGGGATTCGCGGAGGAGGGCTGCGAGGACGAGGGCCACGACCGTCAGCCCGGCCTGGCCGAGGAGCGGCACGGTCATGGATTTGGTCGCCGGGGACTTGAGCGCGTCCATGCCCATGATAAAGGCGATCCCCGAAACCTGTCCCATGACGATGAGCAGGCTGTTTGAGGTCCCTTCCGGCGCGGGGTGAGTGATCTCGGCGCCGTATTGAAAGCCGATAGGCCCGGCGCTCAGCAGGAAGAATCCGAACGCGAAACCCGAAACGAGGAGGAGCCCGTAGCTCTCGACGAACGTGATCCCCATGAGGCCGGGGAGGAGCCCGGCGAGCGCCAGGATAATGAATGGCTTTCTGCGCCGCAGCTTGTCTGAGACGAGCGGGATGATGACAGCCCCGACGATCCCTCCGACGAGCATCAGGCCGCCGAGCATCCCGGCTTGGGAAATGGAGAAGCCGCGCGGCCGGATGATGTCCTCGACCCAGGTCGAGACGGAGTTGAACAGGCCCAGGCCCACGAAAAACATGAACAGGAGAAAAATGAAATCGCGCTGGCGAAGCATGGACTTGAGACCGTCGAGCATCAGGACGCGCTCGTCGCGTCCGGCGGGAGTGGGCGGGTGCTCGCGGGCCACGACGAGGAAGACGACCGCCGCGACCGCCGTGGCGATGCCGTAGATGAGGAGCATGCGAGAAAGGCCGATCCTAAGGACGAGGAAGGGACCCAGGAGCATGGCCGCCAGGGGGCCCAGGTAGAGGGCCAGCGTGCCCAGCCCGGAGGCCGTCGCCCGTTCCTCGGCCGGGAACCAGCGGGCCGCGACCTTGGTGATGGACCCGATGACGAACGGCTGGCCGACGGCGATGGCGACCGTCGAGAGGAAGACGACCGTGAAATTCGAAGCGAAAATCCCTCGGGTTAGGGCGAAGAGGGCGCTCAGGACGGCGCCGAGGCCGACGGCCGCCTTGAAACCCCAGGTGTCGATCGCCCAGGCCGACGGCAGGACCATCAGGATGTAGACAGCCATGAAGCTCATGGACAGGAGGCCGATCATCAAGTCCGATTTCCCGTAGAACTGGGCGGCGGCGCTGGTGATCGGGGCGAAGGTGATCCAGAGCACCTGAGTCATCAGGGCGATCAGCATGAAGACGAGCAAAACGAGCCAGCGATAGCCGTAAACCTTTGGCTTTTCTTGGTCCATCGTTAGGCCTCCTTCAATAAGCTGGGGACGTCTATTCCCCCGGCCCCCAAATTGGCTTCAATATACTCCTCCTTGTTCGCGGATTCCAGCCATTCCGTTGGGGGGGGAGGCGGAGCGGATTCCCCGTCCAAACAAAGGGGGCGGGGGGCCTTGGGGGCCCCCCGTCCCGGGGGGTATAGGGGGATGGATGAATGGCTTATTTGTCAGCCATTGTATAGGCCGCAGCGTAAGTCAGTCTCGAGATCTTCTCGATCAGGTCGCCGCTCACCTTCTCAACACTGTCGCTCGTCTGATGGTAATCCTCGGTCATCGCGGCGATTGCGAACAGCCAGGGGACATTGACCGCGGCGAACGAGGAATGGTCGCTGCCGCCGCCTCCCCGTTCCTGACCGGACGACTCGCGAAGGAAGACGTCGAGCCCGACGTACTGGTCGACGGCCCGGATGACGTCGGCAAAACCTCCCTTGGCCGTGAAGGAGATAGGCAGGAAGTTGGCCGGCTTGACCTTTTTCATGAGGTCCTGGCCGCCCGGGAAGTTGAACATCCGGGCCGCCGAGGCCATCGTTTGTTGCGTGTAGGGCCGGCTGATCATATCGAGATTGAGGTAAGCTACGGTTTTTTCGATCGGGAAGGCCGGGCTCATCGTGTAATATCGCGAGCCGAGAAGGCCCTGCTCCTCTCCCGCCCAGAGGCAGAAGACGACCGTCCGCTTGGGTTTCTGGGGATTCATGGCGAAGGCGCGGGCGGCGTTCATGACACCGACCGACCCGGACCCGTCGTCGTCGGCCCCGTTGAAGATGTAATCCTCGAACCGGCCGAGGTGGTCCAGGTGGCCGCCGATGACGATGACCTCGTCCTTGAGCTTCGGATCGGAGCCCTCGATGAAGCCCACGACATTGGTCCCCCGGATGAGCTGGGACTTGAACGTCGTCGAGATCGTCAGGGTCGCACCGGGGATCGGCGTCGAAGCCGGCTTAAAAGTGGTTTCGATCTTTTTCTGCAGGTCATCGAGCTTCATCCCGGTGGGCTCGAGGAGGGCGTCGGCCATGGCCCGGGTGATGGTGATGACGGACGAGCGCTCGAAGGGCATCGTGGCCGCGATCCCCGGGATGATGAGCCGGCGCCTGGGCCGGTTGATGATCGGCCGGTCGTCGTTGATGTGCTTGGGGGCGAGCTGGGCCTTGAAGAAATCGGAGTCCTTGCCGCTCGCCGAGACCTGGAGGATGGCGGCGGGGCCGAGCTTGGCGATCTCCTGGATTTTGTTGAACCGTTGGGGGCCGCCCATCATCATGGGAGGGCCGGCGGGCGCCTGGGGAAAATACTTATCCTTGAGGTCCTTCGTTTTCTGGAAGGGGGAGTTGGGGTTGTCGCGTCCGGGGGCATCGGAGATGATGAGGACGATCTTGCCCTTGACGTCGAGCGTCTTGAACTCCTCGAAGGCGATAGACTTCTCCATGATGCCGTAACCGGCGAAGACGACAGGCGCGGTCAGGGTTTCGCCCGTCGACGACATGCTCGAGTAATCAAGGCCGGACTGGAACGGGCGTGTCTTGACGGTGTCACCTGTGCGGATCTGGAGCGTCATCTGGCTCGAGGCTTCGGTGATCTCCTTGAGGGCGAAGTCTTGAAGATAGGTCCTCTCCTGGGGAGCGGCGGGCTGGGCTGGCGGCCCCCCCATACCTCTCCGTCCGCCGAACCCGCGGCTGGGGAGGTCGCCGGCTGGCTTGACCCTCCAGAGGGCAAAAAGGGAAGCCGCGTAGTCGGCGGCGAGCTGGTAGCCCCTTGTCCCGGTCTCGCGTCCTTCCATCAGGTCGGACGAGATGTAAGTTAGCAGGGTGATCGAGTCCTTGGCGGTGATGGACTCGAAACCGGCCTTCATGACGTCGGGGACGGGCTGGGTTTTCTCGACAAGAACGAGGTTCTTGGCGAGGTCTTCGGGCTTGGGCTGGGGCTGCTGCGGGACCTGGGCGGTTACGGAGAAGGCCAGGAGCGCGAACAGGAGAACAGCCAGGGCGGGCTTTTTCATGCGAAATTCCTCCTCATAAAACGATTGTTTATTAGACGATAGAGTTCGGAATTTCTTCCCGGAATTCCGGGACATGAACCAACGGGGGCCGTCCCTCTTTGACGGCGGCAACCTTTTACCCGGGTCCCGGCGTATGATAAAATCAAGAACCCTGTCCCAGCCTGGAGCGGGGAAAGAGAGGTATGATGATGACCAAGAAACGGGTCACGATCCTGGCAATCCTGGCCGCGCTGGCGGCCTTCGGTTTCGCCTGGCCGGTGGCGTCCCAGACTCAACAAAAGGTGCCTCCACCCGAAGCGATCTGGCAGGCCGAGCGCCAGAACGTGCCCGTGGGGGACTTCCTGGCGAAGGGGCTGATCCTGGATATCGGCGGCGGCGGCGAGGGCGTCATCGGCCAGCTCAAAGGAGATCAGGTCATCGCCATCGATCTCATCAAGCGCGAGCTCCAAGATGCACCGGTCGGTCCACTCCTCAAAATTGTTATGGACGCCAGGGATCTGAAGTTCCTGGACAACACGTTTCCGACCGCTACGGTCTTTTTCACGTTCATGTATATCTCGAGCATGGACCACGAGCAGGTTTTCCGGGAGCTCCACAGGGTCCTTACGCCGGGCGGAAAGCTCCTTATCTGGGACGTGATTTTTCCGAGGATCGAGGACAGCAGGAAGAAATATGCTTTTTTCCCGTTCACGTTCACGCTGCCTGACCGCAAGATCAACACGGGTTACGGCGTCCTTCTGCCTCCGGGAGAGCAAGGTCTGCCGCATTTCGAGGAGCTGGCGAAAAAAACGGGTTTCGCCGTCGTCTCCAAAAAGACGGCTCAGGAATGGTTCTTCCTGGAATTGTCCAAGCCGGAGCCAGCAAAGTAGAACTCCCTCACCGTTTTGCGGCGGCCCTGAGGTCGCCCTTATCCCCCGGCCCCCCGGGAACCAGTCTTCACGGTTCCCCCCGTCGGAAATGCCGCCGGGTCCCCCCTCCACAACGGGGTCTTTCAGGTGACCTCAGCGCCGCCCAGCCCACAGCCGGTCAACGCGAGCCGACTTTCTTTTAAGCCGGGGATGTTGTATAAAAAAGCTTTGGTCACGAACCCGAGGAGGTCAGCCATGCCGTCACGCCGCCGATCCCGGATCCTTTTTTTATTCATCCTAGCGGTCTTCTTTCTAACGCCCTGGTTCGTTTTTGCCCAGGCCGCAAAGCCGCTGGCCGTGCTGCCGCCCGGGCTCGACGCCGAAGCCGCCCGAATCATGAAGGCCTTCGAGGTGCCCGGAGTCAGCCTGGCCATTGTCAAGGATGGAAACGTCGTCGTGGCGAAAGGCTACGGCGTCCGGAAGATCGGCGAGCCGACGGCCATCGATCCTCAAACCCTCTTCGGCATCGCCTCGAACACGAAGGTCTTCACCGCGACGGCGCTCGGGCTGCTCGTCGAAGAGGGCAAAATCGCCTGGGACGCGCCCGTCATCAATTACCTGCCCTGGTTCGCGATGTACGACCCTTACGTCACGCGTGAACTGACCGTCCGCGACCTCCTCGTCCACCGCAGCGGCCTGGGGCTCGGCGCGGGCGACCTCCTCTTCTGGCCGCCTTCGACTTACACCCGGAAGGAGATTGCGCGGCGCCTGCGTTACATCAAGCCGGCGACCTCGTTCCGGAGCGCCTATGCCTACGACAACCTGCTTTATTCCGTGGCCGGAGAAGTGATCGAGGCCGTGAGCGGCAAGGTCTGGGAGGATTTCGTCACCGAGCGGATCCTGGCCAAAGTGGGCATGAAGTGGACCAACGTCCGCCATTCCGCAGCGGCCGAAGGCGGCAACGTCGCGGCCACGCACGCCAAGGTCAACGGCGTCGTCAGGGCCGTCAAGCCCTCGACGAATGACAATACTAACCCGGCCGGGGGCATCAACTCCTGCGCCGAGGACATGGCGAAGTGGATGCTCGTCCTCCTCGGCAACGGCCGTCTGGCCGACGGGTCACGGCTTTTCTCGGAGAGAACGGCTCGTGAGCTCACGACACTCGTGACGCCCATTCCCAACCCGGTGCCGGCGCCGGAGCTCGCGGTCCTCAAAGCCAACTTCAACGGCTACGCCCTCGGCCTCCGGGTCAAGGATTATCGTGGCCTCAAGGTTGTCACCCATACCGGGGGGCTGGCGGGCTACGTGTCCCAGGTCTGGCTCGTCCCCGAGCGCAACCTGGGCATCACCGTCCTCACCAATCAGGAGGCGGATGAGGCCTTTGCCGCGCTGACGATGTTTATCGCCGACTACTACCTCCTGGCGCCGAAAACCGACTGGCTGGATGCCTATCTCAAGGTTAGGGCCAGGGCCGACGCCCGGACGGCTGAGATCCTGAAGAAGGCGGCAGCGGCACGCGACGCGAACTCAAAGTCCTCCCTTGCCCTCGAGAAGTATGCCGGGCTGTACAGGGACGCCTGGTACGGGGATATCGAAATCGCCCTCGAAAACGAGAAGCTCGTCATGCGTTTCACCAAGTCGCCGGCGCTCGTCGGGGACCTCGAACACTGGCAATACGACACCTTCCTCGTGCGCTGGCGGGAGCGCGAGCTCCGGGCGGACGCCTACGTGACTTTCGCCCTCAATCCGGACGGCGCGATCGAGGAGGCGAAGATGAAGCCGGCATCGCCCGACGTCGATTTCAGCTACGATTTCCAGGACCTCCTGCTCAAGCCCGTAAAGAAATAAGACGGGGTCAAATCTACGCAATGCCAGTTTTTTAAGAAGGGATGAGGACTCCTTTCTTTTGTGACCATTAGTCTTGAGCGGTCGTTCCCAGGAACTCGTGAATCCGGGGGAAGACCTAACACCGACGGTTGACCTTCTTGTGTATTTTGGTGTAATAGGCGTCAAAAGGGATCATGTTCGGCAGAATAGGAAGCCTCTACCGCCAGGCTTACAGCGGATTGCCGCGCCGGGCCTGGATCCTTTTCACCGTCAACCTCGTCAACTCCTCGGGCTCGATGGTCATTTTCTTCCTGACGCTCTACCTGACACGGAAGTTCGGCTTCACGCCGGCCAGGGCGGGGCAGGCGCTGAGCCTCTACGGCGTCGGCTCCCTCGCCGGCGCCTACGGCGGCGGCTGGCTGGCCGACAAGGTTGGCTCGATCACCGTCCAGAAGACGAGCCTCGCTGTCGCCGGCGGCTTCCTCATCGCCCTCGGCCAGGTCCGCCAGCCCTGGACGATTTTCCCAATGCTCTTTTTATTCGCCGCGGCCGCGGGCACCCTCTACCCGGCCAACGCGACCTCGATGGCACGCATTTGTCCGCCCGATCTTCAGGTCAAGGGCTTCGCCCTCAACCGGCTGGCCAATAACCTGGGGGCGACCATCGGGCCGGCCGTCGGAGGCATTCTGGCCCTTCGCGATTATCGGCTTCTTTTCTGGGCAGACGGGCTGACGTCGCTCGCCGCCGCCGCCGTCTTTGCCATGATGTGGAAGGGGACGGGCAGGGAGCCGCGAACGGCGGAAGGCAAAGATCTCGCCGTCAGGAAGGCGACAGACGGGGTTGAGGCCGGCGCGGCCCCGGCCAGTTCGGCCACAGCGGATATGGGTCCGGCGGTCGCGGGCGGGCGGGCGGGCCGCACTCCCTGGCGTGACGGCCCCTTCCTTCTCCTCATGCTCCTTTTCATCGTCTGGTGCTCCGTCTTCATCCAGGTCCTGACTACTTTCCCCCTGTACATGCGTGATGTCTACGGCCTGGCAGAAAACCGGATCGGACAGCTCCTGGCCGTGAACACCGTCATGATCGTCGTTCTGGAGATGATCTTGATGGAAAAGATCAGGAAATACCCGCTGACCCGGATGATCAACCTCTCCTTCGTCCTGTTGGGCGCGGGGCTCGGGCTCATGCCCCTGGGCCGGGGATTCGCGTTCGCGGCGTTCACCGTGGCCGTATGGACTTTCGGGGAAATGCTGAGCATGCCGCTCGTCGCGGCCCTGATTGCAGGCCGGGCAGGGGATGCGTCACGCGGGCGCTACATGGGCGTTTTCAGCTTCGTTTTCTCGCTGGGCTTCATTGTCGCCCCGCCGGCCGGGACTGCCGTTTACGGACGTTTCGGCGGGACCGCACTCTGGCTCGGTTGCGCCGCGGCCGGGTTCCTGCTGGCGGGGGCGTTCTCCCTGCTCCGCCCGTCGCTCGATAGGCAAAGAGCTTAAGACGAGTTAGGATCGGGTTAAATTTTCATTCTGCTGCTTTTCCCGCGTCCCGGCTCTGATGCAATAGAGGAAAATGGGGACGGTCCTGTTCTTTTCAGCCGGCATGCCGGCGTCCCCGCATAAGTGAAGAGAAAAAACAGGACCGTCCCCGTTTTCTGCATGTTCCCCGCCCTCGCTGGGGCCAGGAAAACTGGCATTGCGTAGATTTGACCCCTTCTTGCCCCCTTTTTGCCGGTTGACAACGTCAATTCCTGCCGGTTATAGTGCTCGCAAAGCAGGGTCAATTCCGATGAAGAGGGGTCTCATGAAAAACGTCCTGAATGTTTTGACTTTCAGCGCTACTCTGGTCTTTGCCTCTATGCTCACGTCCGCTCAAACGGCGCCCCAGCCCCAGGGCGTCCAGCCGTCGGCCCAGCCGCTCGTCTTCCACAGCCAGATCGTCATGGACCCGCAGGGACTCGGCCTGGAGGTCTTTCGGCTCCTCGTTCCAAAGGACTGGGTCTTCAATGGAGGCATCACCTGGAATTTCGCCAAGAACCCGCCCGAGCCCTTCACGGTCTACACCGTCACGAGCCCGGACGCGGCTTCGGCCATCCAGCAATTTCCCCACTTGAACATGTACTGGTCCCAGGACCAGCAGTCCCAATATTCCTTCGCCCAAATGGGCAGTACGATCATGCAGCCTCTTGGCGCGATCGATTTTCTCCAACGCGTTTTCATTGTCCAGGCCCGGCAGGGAGTGAACGATTTGAAAGTCATCGAATCGCAGCCTCTTCCGGGAGTGGCCCAGCAGGCCCTGGCCATTCAGAACCTGACGCTCAACCTTTTCGGCCAGATCTCACCGTTCACGTTTCCTTACGAAACGCGGGCCGATGCCGGGCGGGTCAAGGTCGAATATTCACAGGGCGGGCGCCGGATGGTCGAAGATTTCACGGCCACGATCACCTATTTCATCACCAACACGCCGACGTTGTCCGGGATGTACGCACAGAGCGTCAGCTGGTCGCCCGTCGTCTGCAGCTTCCGGGCCCCGGCCGAGGAAATGCCAGGCAAGATCCGCCTTTTCCAGATCTCCCTCTATTCCCGCTTCAATAACCCGGTCTGGAGCGTCAGCTACACCCGGCTCTGCGCCATCGTCACGCGCGAGAAGCTCCGCCAGCAGCAGGCGATCTTCGCCCGCTACCAGCAGATTCACAAAACTCTCGAGGAGACCAACGACATTATCTGGCAGACCTACCAAAACCGGAGCGCGGCCCAGGACAGGATGTTCGACAGTTACAGCCAAGCCTTCCGGGGCGTGGACACGTACGTCGACCCCGTCAACAACTGGAACGTCGAGCTCCCGACGGGTTACGAAAACGCTTGGACGAACGGGACGGATTATGTGTTCAGTGACAGCGCGAACTTCAATCCGAATGTGATCTCGACCGGCAACTGGCAGCAGATGACCCGCAAGCGCTGATGATCACATGTTCCAGCGGTAGGAGACCTTGAGGAGGAAGATGTTGTCGCCGGGCGCAGAGAAGAGGTCGCCAAGGTCCCGCCACAGCCGCAAGTTTCCCGGGTTGGCGTAGTCGGCCCGGTTCTGCGTCCAGACAAAATAGATGAGGGATCCGGGCATGTATTCCCAACGGAAGACGACCGTGCCACGCATGGACTTGTAGTTGAAGTCGGGATTGCCGAACGTGAACGCCGCCGCCGGCCCCGCCGCGCCGTCAGGGTCGACCGTGTACGCGCCGTCCGCATA
>Ga0153915_10005594_pt1 | contig 11693 bp, 8 predicted proteins | sample Opewatmetagenome_2_FD_107003 | JGI IMG/M metagenome (GOLD analysis project Ga0153915, IMG submission 107003) | Freshwater wetland microbial communities from Ohio, USA - Open water 3 Core 3 Depth 3 metaG | ecosystem: Environmental > Aquatic > Freshwater > Wetlands | place: USA: Ohio, Lake Erie...
ATATACGTACCAGGAGCGGATATATCTGGCTTTATGCGCCCACTGGCGTCTACAATAACCGGGCCGCGGCTGCTGGAGGGATAAATCACATCATAGCTCGTGGTATTACCTACCGTGAATGAAGCATCGTACATGCCAGCCGCGTATTGGATCGAGCTGCAAGCAGGCCCTTGATTTCCAGCCGAATGTACGGTCAGGATACCCGCAGCACGCACATTGTTTACTGCGGTAAGAAGAACATTCGGGTCCGTACAACCCTCTGCAGGGGGACAATACCAGGAATTGTTGATTACATCTGGGGATTTGGATGGGTCAGCGTTCATATTATTCAAGTCGGTCGGGGCGATAAACCATTGGTAACATTCGATGTAGGTTTCTGGGGTGCCCACGCCCTCTTCCATGTTGCGACAGCCGATCCAACGCGCTCCAGGTGCCATCCCAATCTGATTCCCAGCCCCATCGTCACCGACCATGATTCCCATCGTATGCGTGCCATGACCGCGGTCGTCACAGGGTTCTTTCAGGTCAAAGCCGCAGAGGATATTTCCTCCTCCAGAGATATCCGAGTGTACAGCATCGTGCCAGTTATAGTTGTGATTCGCCGCGCTCCCGTCCCAACCGCGGTACTGGTTGATGAGGGCAAGGTGGGTCCAATCGTAGCCTGTATCCGCTCCACCAATCACCACACCTTGCCCGGTAAAACCGGCTGCCCAAACATCATCGGCGTTGACCAGGTGAATATTCCACTCCAGACCCAGAGTGGGTGCAAAAGAGCCAGTTTCCACAAGCTTTTCGGGTTCGTCGAGCTGCACTTCAGGATTGGCATAAATATGCGCTACATTTGGCAGTTCGGCAATGACCTGCACATCGGATAGGTTTCCAGAAGCCCAGATCATGTTAGCTACCCAATAGGGGCGGTACTCCATGCCCAAGGCTTGCAGTTTTTCAAGAACAGGCTTTTGGGTAGTAGCAGCTAAGGCGCTTAGAGTTTCAAAAACGTACCTGCTTTTTTCTAACTTGGTGGGCAGTGAAGCTGCCCGGCTGAGATCAGCTTGATCTGATAAGAAAATGAGGAATTCTGTTTTACCTGCTTGGGCATTTTCGAGTACCCATTCATCGACGCGATTCTGCCATGCTTTAGCCTGAAACGAAGAGGAAGAGGGGATAAATCCGGCGCATAATCCCAGGATTAACCAAATCAGGAGACGGGTAGTCTTAAGCATCATTATAATTTTACAAGGGAACGGATCTCAGGCCAAATCCAAGGGAGGGCAACTACACCTCCAGCAGCCAGAGCCCCCAATGCTCTGAAAAGGGCAGGAAGCGGCAACCAGGTCAGGAGGATCAATGCCAGAAGACCGCCCGCGGCACAAGCAACCAGCGCACGCATCAAGGTATTCTTGACTTGGAGAACATGTGGAAAACGGATGTTCAGTAAAAGAAGCAAAAATATGGCTTGCCCGGTGAAGGTGAGAGAATCCGCCAGAGCAATGCCAGACGCTCCAAGCAATCTGGAGAGCACCCAGGCGATAAAGGGGAAAGACACTGCCTGAAAAAAGGCTGCTTTCAGAGGCGTGCGAGCATCTTGTTGGGCATAGAATGAGCGTACTGCGACTTCCAGCCAGGTGTGCCCGGCAAGCCCAAGCAAAAAGGCTCGTGTTGCCCAAACCAGCATTTCTGTCTCGGCAGGCTGAAACTGAAAAACCACTTGCACGAGCGGACGGATCGCTACTGCCAGGAGCACAGCTATAGGTAGGGTTAAAGCCAGCATAACTCGCAATGCCCGGTTGATCGTATCCTGAAAGCGCTGTATCTCTCCGTTTGTCAGATATTCTGATAATGAAGGTAACAACGCGATGGCAATTGCAGTACCGATCAGAGTTTCAGGCACCTGTTGAATGAACCAGCCATTGTTGAGGGCTGAAATTGCTCCCTCCTGGAAGAAGGAAGCGAAGCGGTCACGCGCCAAGAAATAGATCTGCAGGCAAAACATGGTCAGGAAACGCGGTCCCATCAAACGTAACACCTGCCGTACACCGGGGTCGCGCAGGTCAATGGCGGGAGTCCAATGAAATTGATGGCGAATCAATCCGGGAATTTGGACGCCCAGGTGCAAGATGGCACCCAAGATCACCCCGTATGCCAATCCATAGATACCGAAGCGAGGTGCCAAAACCAGGATACCGATGATCTGCCCGGTATTGTATAGCCCAGGAGCCATGGCGGGCAGCAGGAAGTGTTGGTTGGCCTGCAAACCTGCCATCACCAGCCCACTGATCGAGAAGATCAAGATCGCCAACAAATCCAGACGCATCAACCGGGCAGCCATTTGCCATTTCACCGGGTCGTTGAAACCGGGCGCAATCACATACTGGATCAACGGATCAGCCAGGAGAATGATGACCAAAGCAATGGCTGCCGTAACGATAAAAGCCAGGTTGATGATCTGAGAAAAGAGCTGCCAGGCAGCGGAACGACCCTGGCGCTGGAGATGCTCTGTCAGCACAGGAATAAGGGCGATGCCGAGCGCCCCTCCTGAGATCAATGCTGACAATAGATCGGGGATGTTATTGGAGACGAAGAATACGTCCCGATCCGATGTGATGAAAATGCGGTTGAACAAAACGACTCGCAACAAGCCGAGGATCTTATCCAGCCCAAAGAAAAGAGCGATGATCAACGATGAGCGAGCAATACGCGACATATTGGATAAAGTATACCAGAGGAACGTTTTGTGATAAAATTTTTGGGCCTGGAGTGATGGCCGAGCGGTCTAAGGCGGTTGTCTTGAAAACAACTGTGGGGCAACCCACCGGGGGTTCGAATCCCTCTCACTCCGCCTCTGGATCACGAATCCTTTTTACATATCCCCTTCTAAAGGAGCATATTATGGCAGCTTTGAAACTGGGAATCGTTGGTGCTGGTTTTGTAGCTAACTTCCATGCGCGGGCGCTCAACCAGGTACGCAATATGGAAGTGGCTGGAGTAACGGCACTGAAGGGTGCAGAAGCGCTTTCAGCTTCAGTCAAGAAGCGTGGTTTGGGTGAGGGAGTGGTCTATGCGAGTGTGGGAGAGATGGCAAAACACGTGGAGGCGATCGCAGTGTATGCGCCTAATTTCGCACGACTTGAGATCGTCGAGCAGGTTGTTGAAGCCGTCAGAAAAGGCGCAACCTTGAAGGGCATCATCTGCGAAAAACCCCTCGGTCGAAATGTCAAAGAAGCGCGCAGGCTGGTAGACCTGGCAAAGGAAGCCGGGTTGAAAACGGCTTATTTCGAAAACCAGATTTTTATGAAGCCCATTCAGTCGCAGCTTGCACAGCTCGCGCCTCAGCAGAAAACAATGGGTCCGCTGGCATTGACGCGCTCTGCTGAAGAACATGGTGGTCCACACGAGGCCTGGTTCTGGGATCCTACCCAACAGGGCGGAGGCGTGCTTTGCGATATGGGGTGTCACAGTATTGCTGTGGGCTGGTATGCGCTTACACCATCTGGTAAGCCGCTGACCTTCTTGCAGCCGGTATCCGTATCTGCAGATGTGGCGCTGCTCAAGTGGGGATTACCTCAATGGAGAGACAAACTGCTGAAAGAGCGTGGCGTCGATTACGCAAAGACTCCAGCCGAAGATTTCGCCACTGGCATGATCACCTATCGCAACCCTGAGACAGGTCAGATTGTCAAGGCGCAGTTCACGGACTCGTGGATGTTTGAGAAGCAGGGTCTACGACTGTCCATGGATGGCATGGGCCCAGGCTATGCCTTTGAGGTGAACACCCTGGCATCCTCGCTTCAAATCTTTATTGGCGACGTTGCTGCGGAGGCGACCGCCAATGCCGAGATGGCACTTGAGAAATCTACCGCCTCGCGCGGCTTACTGGCAGTCCAGCACAACGAGGCCGACCTGTACGGATACACCGATGAGAATGAAGAGGCTGCCAGCGCTTTTATGGCAGGTCGGGATGGTTACCTGCCATGGAGCTATGGCCTGGAAATCACCAAACTGGTGATGGCTGCCTACATGTCGGCAGAGAGGAAGAAGGTGATCGATCTGACCGACCCTGGGGTTCAAAAAGAGCTTGAAACTTATATCCCGCTAATTCAACAAGGCAGAGGTGGGGAGCAGTTGTACCGATAAAGCGAAACGAGATGGGGATCACGCAAAAGGATGAGATTGCCACATTCGCGAATGTGGCAATCTCAATTGCTTTACAGTGCTCGCAAGTGCAGATCAAAGATGTACCTTGAGGAAACTTTTATGCCACTAAATTGGATGGATGTCACAAACCTTTCTTTCAACACGCTGCTCCTGCTCGAGAGGGTGCAGCTCAGCTGGTTCTCGGGTTGGCTGCCAGAACCGGAATTGGCGATTGCGCTTCAGGCTAACCCTGTGGTGGAGTGGTTCATGCGGCATAAGTGCCCAGAAGTGAACGCATGGCTGGATAAGGTAATGCTTTTAGCACCTTCAGAACCCGTACAGGCAGGTCAGGTTCGCGCGGCTGAAATTAAAGTGCTCGACACGATCCAGGACCTGATTGTGTACGCGGTTGACCCCCCCATCTATGATGCACAGCCCTTTAACCAATGGGATTCAGCCGAATTGACTGCGCTGGTAGATTTTACCGGAAAGACTGTCATTGATGTAGGCGCCGGAACTGGGCGGTTGACGCTGTTAGCCGCAGAAAAGGCTGCGACGGTGTTTGCTGTTGAACCGGTGGCGAACCTGCGGAGATATCTCAAGGAGAGAGCCAAGGGGAGAGGGTACCCGAATGTCTATCCTGTGGATGGAATCATCACGAATATTCCCTTCCCTAATGGATTTGCGGATGTGACCATGAGCGGACACGTATTTGGTGATGATATGGAGGAGGAATACCGGGAGTTGATGCGGGTCACTAAGCCGGGAGGTATGATCATATTGATGGGCGGTGGCGGACTGGAGGGGCGTGAATTCCTGCAATCCAAAGGCTTCCAGGCAGCACGTTATATGGAACCAGGAGTGGAAATCATAGAAAAATATTGGCTGGTGTGCTAAGAAATTCATGGAAAAGGAAATTCGTCTTCGAGTTTGTGTGGCGGTGGTTTCAGACAGAAAAATTCTTCTGGTGCCACACTACAATACGGATGCGGGACCTATTCAATGGGTGATCCCTGGGGGGAGGGTTGAATTTGGGGAGACTCTGGAGGACGCTGCGGTCAGGGAATTTCAGGAAGAAACTGGGCTGGGTGTCAGGATCACCGGCTTAGTAGACGTGAGTCAGGTAATTTTATGGGAGAGTGTCTGGCACAGTGTGACGATAACGTTTGCAGGAGAAATTAAGGGCGGTGAATTAGCGCCGGAAACAAGTCACCGGTATGGGGAGAAAATGCCAAGATGGCTATCGGAAGAGGAAGTGCGCAGCATCGAGGTTCATCCAAGAAAAACGGTCGATAAGGTGTTTGCCAAGACGAAAGAAGTGATATAAACAACCGCCTCCAGAAGCTGGAGGCGGAAGCTCGATTAATTTACGCCTGATTTACATGATGGCGTCTTTATACTTGAAGAAATAATCCACCACCTGTGGATCGAAGTGATGACCGGTTTCGTTACGAATATAATCATCCGCATCTTCTTCCGACCAGGCTGTGCGATACGGTCGGTCTGATGTTAAAGCATCCCACACATCTGCGACCGCGAAGATGCGCGCTGAAAGAGGAATCTGCTCGCCTTTAAGCCCATTCGGATAACCAGTTCCGTCCCATTTTTCGTGATGGTAATAAGGGATTTGTAAGGCTGGTCCCAGGTATGAGATAGGCGAAAGCCATTGGTAGGCATAGACTGGATGTTGTTTCATGATTTGCCATTCGTCCAGATCTAAGGGTCCGGGTTTGAGCAGGATCGAATCAGGAATGCCCATTTTGCCGATATCATGCAGAAGAGCCCCTCGTCGGATGTGGGGTAGATTCTCGTTATCCAGACCCATGCGCTCTGCCAACTCCAGCGTCATCCAGATGACACGTTGGGCATGTCCCTCGGTTTCCCGATCTCTCAACTCCAGGGCTTTAACCCATCCTTCCAAAGTGGCATCATAGGATTTGGCTAGCTCAGTATTGGAATGCTGCACCTCATTAAACAAAGTGGCATTGTCCAGAGCAATGGCAGCCTGACCGGCTACAGCCTCTAGAAATTCCAGCCAATCTACAGTGGCTTGCAACAGCGAGCGGTGGAAGATTTCCAGCACTCCTTTGATCTGCCCTTTGGCGATCAAAGGAACTCCAAAATAAGAAACAAAGCCTTCATTTGCCAGGAAGGGCGATTGATTAAATTGTCCCAAAGATTGGTTGAGATCAGGGATATGCACTACCTGGCGGGTAATGGCAGCCTGTCCAGCAAAACTTTCGCCCAGCCGCAAATTGGTATGTTTAAGAGCGTTCGTCGTGAAGCCGCGTTCTGCGGCAAACCCAAGCGCATTTGTGTAGGGATTAAACAATAAAATATCTGCAGCATCCACATTTAATTGGGTGGTGATCTGCTCTAGCAAGATATTAAGCGTCAGATTCAGATCAAAGCTGGCAGTGATCGCCATGTCGATTTTTCGCAAAGCTTGCATGCGGCTGGTCTGAAGCTGAAGCTGACGCTCTAGTCGGATCTGTTCTGTGACATCGGCAATGAAACCTTCCAAGACAAAGTATTGCTTTATTGCGTCGACTGTGCCGCGTCCCAGGGTGCGGACCCACTTTTCCTTTCCCTGCCGCGTTTTGATGCGATACACGATCTCATAGGAAGTGCTATGCTGCAGGGAGGATTGGATTTCAACCCAAATCCGTTGGCGATCATCCGGATGGATCAGGCTCCCATAAGAAACAACTTTGTTGCGGATCAGATCTGGGGAGGAAAACCCCGTCAGGTCAAGGCAGCCACTGCTGACAAATTCCATAGTCCAGTCTGGATCGTCTCGGCATCGATAGACCATACCTGGAAGATTGTTCAACAGGGTAAGCAGGATATTCGTGCTGCTCGGAGAGCCAACCATGGCAGGAAAAGGTTTGGCAATATTCGTGTCTGTAAACATACCTTATCGAATAAACGCTGGACCGAGAACAGCCTCCCTGGTCATTTCGATTGGGATGGCTTTGTAGTGGCTTTGGGTCTGGAAATCCACCAATTGAGAAGCAAAATCGGTCAGGTTCACAGCCTGGGTTGAAAGCACCCAGGTGCGCTCTTCAGGGGAGAGGTGGAAAGTTTCTGACTGGTAACCAGAGCGTATGGCGGCATCGGGGTCTTTTAGCAATTTGTCTCGAAACCGTGGGCTGACAACGGCGGCGCACAATAAACGGCTGAGTTCATTCGTTTCATGTGATGAGTTCAGGTGTTTCATTTTTTTGTCCTCCAACTAGATAAGATTATGAATTTGATTTGGAAAATATTTGAAATATCAGACTACCTGCGAAGATAAATAACGAACAAGTTCTACCGGGTTACAGAAGCCGGAGGGGATCGATCCAGGCTTTTTGACCGATGGATGCTGCCCATTCCCCAGCAAAACCAGAAGGCGCCTGCAGAGATAAGCAAATCTCCGGCGCTGAAAGCCGTTTTTGGAGTGATGGGTAGAACAAACCTGTCGGATAACCATTCCAGCCTGATATCTTTCGGTCTGAGGACGATATCCTTGCCTGTGTCCAGGCGGTCTCCAATTTTCCAGGAAGAGGGAGGTGAATCGGGATAAATCTGGGATGCTGTTTGAGGAGTGATTGGCATCCAACCGCCGTTGGGGAGAATAACAGCGAGGTTGAAGAGCAACCCTAACCCCAGCATCCAGAACCCTGGTTGCCTGCGGTTCACCCAGGTAAAAAAGAGGAATACCACCTGGGATACTGCCAGGGCTATCGAGGCCCATTTATCAGGGATGGATTTGCGCGTGAGGGGAAAGTAGAAAGTGAAAAATTGCGGTAAAAAAACGAGAATAACCAGCCAGGTCAGGCGCAGATCCGGAACCTGCAAAGGGCGTTTTCCAGCCCAGGCACGCAGCAGGCCAGCCAGGAGACCGGCCAGGACTGCGTAGAGCAGGATCAAGGGTTATCTGCCGATTTCGCCACCGATTGCGGGAGCGCCGGCGCCAATTACAAACAGAGCCAGGCTCAAAATAATCAGGACCAACCGGACATGTTGCTGGTCGAGTTTGGAAACGGTTAGAGCGATGCGATTGAGTTGACTTTTCATGAATAATGCCTCCTAAATAATGAATAACTTCCTTTATTATTCATATGTCAGGCTCTTAAACTGCCTCTTAAAGATTAAAACAAGATGAGAGTTTTTTGACCTCAACCTTATTTAACCGTTACAATATTCTTGCCTGTTATTGCCTGAGCAAGTCAAGAGCTGCTAGCCCGATGTAGATCGCCCACTTTGCGGGTGGAGCAGAACGAAGATGATGAGGCGATAAAAAGCCTCTTGTTACTCACAAGGTATGCCCGTGGACGATGGTTACAGCGCGGACGATGGTTACAGCGCGGGCAATGAGTACATCGATTGTAATGGCGGATCAAACAAAAGGATCTGCGATTGTTTTTACCGCAAATCCTTTTTTAATGAATCCCCCTTTATTCCTAGTGGGTCAGAAGACGGAAAAGGGCTCGAGTTTGTTCGGAAGGTCCCACACCAATCTCCCCTAAGGCCTTGGAACAGGCTTCGTACTGAAGGATGATGGAAGCACGGTTGCCAAGAGCAGCGTAAGCGCGCATTGCCAGGCGGTGAGCTTCCTCAGAGCATGCGTCCTCTGCCAGGGCTTTCTCGGCAGCGAGGATGGCTGCTTTGGTTTTGCCCGTTTCTAGCTGGAGCTGTGCCAGGTCGATGGCAGACTGAATATATAATCTCTGTAACCTCTGGCGTTCGGGCATCAGCCAGGCTCCACTGCCTTCGGGCAGGTAAGGTCCCCCATATATATCCAGAGCAGATTGGAGATACTCCACTTTTGTCAAAGGAATGACGGCTGCCTCTGCCCGGTTGATATTTTCTTCAAAGGCTTTGACATCATAAAGATAATCCAGGGATTGATTGAATGTGTAACGATTTCTATCGAATAAAATAGTCTCAGACCCAACGGTGTAACGAATACGGTATAAAACATTCTTGAATTGGATGCGTAGCTGGTCTGGGAAGCTGCCAGGCCACAAAACTTCCCCAATTTCTTCACGAGTAGCGCCTTCGGGGCGAGCCAGCAGATAGAAAAACATTTCGCGGGCAGCTTTTTGGTTTGTCCATTCCGGCACAGTTATGGGTTTTCCATCCAGCTCGACTTTCATTTTCCCAAGGGTATAGATCGTCAATTTCGGAGGTGCAAACAGCACAGATAAAGCATGTGGGCGAATATTCCGGCGAATAGCAGGAAGCTTTTTTTCAAAATAGTCGATCTGGCTTAACAATGCTGCTGTTTGTTCCCCCAGTTTGGCATCCTTGGAGAATTCCTGGAGGAAGGCCTTTGCTTCTCTACCGCTGGATACCAGGATGTGCTGGCTATCCAAAGAGGATACACGTAGAAAAGCGTCCTGCAAATTGTTCTGAGCTAATAGCCGGTCTGGGAGCTGGTAATAGGCGCCAGCTAAAAGCAGGCAGGCACGGGCAGCCTCGATATTTTGGCCTCCGGAGGAGAAAAGCCGGACAGCTTCTTTAAGATGGTCGATTGCATCAGGAATGGTTGCTTCAGCGAGGCAGGTTAAACCTGCCTCCAAATGCCACTGGCTCATTTCAAAATCGGAACGATCTTCACAAGCCATCGTCAGGCAAGTTTGAAGAAGCTCATTGGAGCGTTTAAGTTCTCCCAGGCGTCGCGCCTGAGATGCCTCGACCAGGTTAGCGTAAAACAATAGGTAGTGATCGTTGATCTTACGGGCAATTACTTGGGTCTGATTATAGGCATCTCGAGCAGCAGTCTCCTCGTTCAATTCGACGTATAGATCACCGATGCTGCAGAGAATATAGGCTTCGACCCTGGGTAAACCGGATTGCCGGGCATAAGTGAGCGCTTCCTCAAACAAACGGTTGGATTGGATGTATTCACCGGTCAGGTGGTTTAGGACCCCCAGGTTATTTAATACGTAAGGCAGACGGGATGTATTCCTGGCGGAGCGCCAGTAGTTGAGAGCTTTTTCGTAATATTCCATCGCCTGGCGATAACTTCCAGTTGACATCAGGCACATGCCCAACTCCATGTGTACGAGGGCGATACTCTGTCCGTCTTCTAAAGATTGATATTCCTTCAGAGCATGATGCCAGCAAGGGATGGCTTCTTCTAACTGTCCCAAGTGGTAGAGGCACATTCCCATGGCTCGATTGGCTTCGGCAAGAATGGAGCGCAGGGCAGGATTGTCATTGACCAAGCGGATTGCTTCCTGGCTATCACTCAGGGAAGCCTGGTATTTCCCAAGCAGGCGGTAGGCAGTAGCCCGATGGGAAAGCACACTGGCCAAGTTCTGCTGGTCGCCTGAGGAGCGGAATGAGGCCTCAGCCCGGTCAAGAAAAGGGAGGCTCTGATCCACTTGACCATAATTTACTAAAGCGGATCCTCTGAGTGCTAACAGCGCGGGAAGCGAATCGACCAGCGCTTCCGGAAGCGCTTCAATCCAGGAGAGCAGCGTCCTCAGGCGCATGCCTGAAATCAGATCTGACCCTGCGTCTTCAATTACGGCTGCGGCAGATTGAGTATCCCCTAATTTTTGGTAAACCGCAAAGGCTTTTTCCCAATTTCTTTGCAGCCTGTAACCAGCTGCGATAGAAAGCTGTAGCCCTTCGATTTGCTGGGGATATTCCCGCTCAAAGGTCGCCTGAAGGAAGTCACGGAACAAATTATGGTAACGGATCCAATTTCCGTCTTCATCGACCGGTAAAATGAATAAATTATTGCGCAAAGCATCTCGGATCAAGGTTGCCCAATCCTCAGTATCGCCAAACACGGCTCTGCACAAAGTTGCATCAAACTCCTCCAGAAAGGAGGTTTTCAGTAAGAATTCACGCAAGGCAAGGGATTGTTGATTCAACACCTGTTGCGCCAGGTAATCATACAAGCCGACATCAGAGACCCGCGCCGCCTGGAGCTGGGCTGCCATCCCTTTCCAGGTAGATTGAGCCGTCAGCAGCAACCCCGTGATCCAACCTTCTGTCTCCTGGACAAGCTGAGCAGCCACCTGAGAAGACATGGAAACCCTATAATTCTGGAAAACCAGGGATTGGATCTCGGGCACCTGGAAGGCCAGATCTTCATACCCGATGCCTCCAACCTGGGCGCGTGCCACGAAGAGAGGCATATCTGGGAGAGATAGCAGAACGCGAGAAGCCAGCACGAGATGACAATTTTCAGCAACTTCCTGGATAAAACGGTCCATGAAAGCCTGGATTTCTTTTTGCCCGTCTACCAGATGGTAATCATCCAAGACGAGCAGAAAGTGCTCCCGGATATGTTCATAGGCGTCATTGACAACCGCCGATACTAGCAGGTCAATATTCTGAGAAGGCTGGTTTATGGTATCGACAGCCGCCATGGATTCATGGCCGAATTCAGGGAAGCGCAGGCTAATTGCAGAGATAAAATGCACCAGGAACCGCTGGATGTCTTGATCCAGACTGTCAATAGAATACCAGCAGACTGGGAGCTCGATCTGATGGGCAAAGTCAAGCAAGAGAGCAGTTTTTCCATATCCAGCAGGGGCAACCACAAGGATCAA
>Ga0153915_10005595_pt1 | contig 11693 bp, 13 predicted proteins | sample Opewatmetagenome_2_FD_107003 | JGI IMG/M metagenome (GOLD analysis project Ga0153915, IMG submission 107003) | Freshwater wetland microbial communities from Ohio, USA - Open water 3 Core 3 Depth 3 metaG | ecosystem: Environmental > Aquatic > Freshwater > Wetlands | place: USA: Ohio, Lake Erie...
AGAATCCAGTAGGCCATTCTGGCTGGTAACGCTGGTGCGGACGCTATATGCCCTCTGCATGAGATTCGCCCGACCGCTCACCAGTATCACCGGCCCCTGTGTACGACAGGGATGGCCCTGGCGCCGGCGGCCCTTTCTTAGTGGAACATCTCGCTGTCCTTGAAGAACAGCTTTATCTCGTTGGCTGCAGTCTCGGGCGAGTCCGAGCCATGGACTGAGTTCTGCTGAATATCCAGGCCGAAATCCCGTCTGATCGTCCCCGGCTCGGCCTTGGCCGGGTTTGTCGCACCCATAGTCTTGCGCGCCACCTCCACCGCCCCCGTCCCCTCAAAGACGGCGGCGATTATCGGTGCCGACGTCATATATTTGAGTAGATCTGGAAAGAAAGGTTTGTCCACGTGCGCGGCGTAGTGCCGTCTCCCCAGGTTCTCGTCCATGTGCAGCATTTTCAAGCCAACCAACTTGAGCCCGCTTTTCTGCAGCCGGTCAATGATAGCGCCGCCCAACTGACGGCTCATCGCATCCGGCTTCACCAAAATCAGGGTCCTCTCCATATTTGCAGCTCCTTCAACTGTTCACCTCAAACGAGGCGCATTCCGTGACGGACCACCCGTCCAATCCATCTTCCAGGATATTCGGCGTTCGCGTCCGGCAGCAGCTAGGCCGATTGCCCCCAATTGCGTCCCGATTCTTGCTCGAGGGGTTTATCCGTATTCGTCTTCACGACAAAGTGTGTCCCCGTAGCCACGGCCACGAGCGTCCCGTCTTTGAGGGTCACGCTCGCGCTCGTCTCCACTAGCTTTCTTGTCTTGCGCTTGACTGACGAGCTGATAACGAGTGGTTCTCCAACCATGGCCGGACGCTTCAGACTAATCTGCATTCTGGCAGTAACGCAGAGTCCGTGTGCGAATAGGGCCGCGTAGCTCATGCCCTCATCCAGCAGACAGGCAAGGATGCCCCCATGTACCAGACCAGGCCAGCCCTGATAGTTCTTCTCCGGCGTGAAATCAGCACGCGCCATCTGTCCATCCCATTTGAAGGCAAGTTTCAGGCCGAAAGGATTGTCGCTGCCGCAGCCAAAGCAGCCCTGATAGTCGGGACTTCTCTCCAATGACAAGTCAGTCCAGTTCTTCACAAATCCCCCTTAAGCCTTGCTGCTTAGGATCACGCGTTCTTTGGTGAGGAGACGGCTGAGGGCCAGATTGACCGCCGCCATCGCTGCCAAAACAGCCACATATATCAGGCTGAAATCCCAGTGAGCAGCGAGTTGGGTCACAGTCATGAGGTAGAACCCGAAAAAGACCGCCACGAAGGCGAAGTTGGCCACCCGCGGGTTCGACACTATTAGCTGCAAGACAGAGACAGCCGCGACGACCTCGAAAGCCAGAAGCGGGACCAACACCAGCCCCGTAATGAGTGAAAGCGCGTCAGGAAGGACGAACGATCCCGTCCTGGGAACAATCACCCCGACGTTGAGCACAATGACGGCTACTATCAGGACCAGGACGGTGGCAGCAACGCTCGGTACTGCGACCGCTAGGGTCTTTCCCATCCAGACTTGACGAAGGCTAGCGGGCGTAGCCAGGAGAGACTCCAAGGTCCTTTTGGCCTTTTCGAGGACGATAGCATAGGCGGACAAGTAGGTGCAAAAGAGCATCGTGAGCGTAAGAGGCAGAGTGCTGACCGTCGCCCGAAGAAAAGCCCTGCTCGTCGACTCGAGTGCAGCGTCACTGGCTCCCTGGCCGGCGCGCCCAAACGCGGTCCTGAGGCCCTCCAGAGTAGGAAAAGAGATCAGGAATAGAAATGCTATGTAGATATAGGTCGACCTATTTCGAAATGCTTCTTTGATATCCTTCGCGGCGACGGCAAGTATGATCTTCAACGCCCTTCGGCCTCCTTGAGAATCGTGGTATAGATCTCCTCAAGAGTAGCCTCTTTCCGCCTGACCTGTTCTATCTTCACTCCCCGGCCAACGAGCATACTGACAATACCGGGCACATCCATTCGCTCCTTATTGAGACCGATCACAACGGTGTTTGCACGCCGCTCGGCCGAGATCACGCTGGGTTGTTCAAGAAGCTCCGTCAAGACTGAATCCGTGACTGGGACCGTGGTCTCCACGGCGACCTCCCCTCCCCCCATGCTTCGCTGCAGTTCGTCCAGTTTCCCGTAAAGCCTTATCACGCCCCGGTCGATAAGGGCAATTCGGTTGCACACGCGCTGGACCTCATCCAGGTTATGAGAGCTCAGTAGAATGGTCTTGCCCTGTTCATGGGCCATATCGAGAATGATTTCGCGCAGCTCGATCTGCCCCGAAGGGTCGACTCCTGCCGTCGGCTCGTCGAGTACAAGAGCATCGGGATTATGAAGCATAGCGCGTGCTAGTGCCAGTCTCTGCTTCATACCTTTGGAGTAGGCACTGACCCTGTCATGCGCCCGGTCTTTCAGCCGCACAAGCGACAGGATCTCGTCGATCCTCTGGGTTGGCTGAGACACGCCGTAGATTGAGGCATAGTACGCCAGGTTGTCGCTTGCGGTGGCGTTCTCGTAGAGCCCATCGGATTCCAGGACAAAGCCAAGCCGTTTCCTGTTGGCATCTACAGATACGTCCTGGCCGAGGACTGAAACAACGCCCGAGTCAGGTCGAAGTAGACCGAGAAGGACACGGATAGAAGTAGTCTTGCCGGCCCCGTTGGGGCCCAGGTAGCCGAAGATGTCACCGTGTGCGACGTCAAAGCTGACGTCCCTGAGCACCGGGCGTGTCCCCAGTTTCTTGTTAACGTGCGACAGACTCAAGGCGGGTTGTGCCAATTGGACTCCGATCTAGCGACGCTTCGGCTCGGTAATCGCCGGAGCTCTCAGGTATAAAGGCTGGAGAGTGGCAGGATCATCGTAGTCCCGCGCTTTCAGACGCATGTAGCCCAGCTCCATCAGATAACCGGCCCGTCGAAATCCCGCCGCGGGAGAGACGAATAACGCCTTGTCTCCGAGTATTTCCTTAATTCGCGGCGCGATTGCCGGCACATGCTCCCCACAGAAGATTGTCGGGGCAGCAATCGCTGAGCAGAGCCCTTCAACTGTCGTCACCTGCTCTGGCAGGACTTGCTTCCACTCGCCACCCGACCTCTGATAGACTGCCGCCGCTACCTCGCCACGCCCAGCATTGAACACGGCACAGACGCTAAGCCCGCGGTCGGCCTGAGCGTAAGCCTCCGCCTCCAGGGTACTGACGCCAACCACAGGAATATCCAGGCTGAAGGAGAGTCCCTTGACTGCGCTCAATCCTACTCTCAGACCGTTGTAGCTGCCGGGGCCTCGGGCAACCACCAAGCCGGTCGCCGACTTGATGTCCATCATCTGCTGCTGCAAAAGAAAGGACAATGCTGGCAAGAATTGAACGGTATGGTTCTGCCCACACCGCCAGTTCATCTCGGCGAATACACGGCCTTCTTCAGCTAGTGCGATGCCTGCAAAGTTGGTGGAGGTATCAACGGCGATCTGCATTCTCTGCGCTAATTCCCCGCTCGCTCATTTTCCAGTTGCTTGACGATCTGCTCGTACCTATTCCCTTTCGGTTTCAACCTCAGCCGTCTCTCCGTATCTGACACGTACTCGATCTCGACCAGCATGGTCTCCGGCGGCATGAGCCCCATCGCCTTCTCAGCCCACTCAACGACGGACACGCCTTCGCCGTAGAAGTAGTCATCGAGACCGAGGTCTTGAGTCTCCTCCAACCTATCGAGCCTGTATAGATCGACGTGGTACAGCCGCAAGCGCCCCCGCATTTCCCGCATGATGACGAAGGTAGGGCTCAAAGCAGTCTCTTGGACCCCCAGTCCCCGGGCAATGCCTTGCGTCAGACACGTTTTACCTGATCCTAGATCTCCAGTCATGAGAAAGACGTCACCCGCATTTGCCAGTTCGCCCAATCGTCTACCGAGCTCTCGTGTCTCTTCCGGGCTGGCGGTGACAAGCTCAAGCTCCATGCTTCTCTCCGGCGAAGTGGTCCCATCCACTCCTGGAGAGGCGGAACTCTTTCCCATGGCCGTCGAGTAATATCACCCTGGCCTCAGGATCGGCCACCATCTCGCCAATCACGGTGATCTCACAATCCAGAGAATCCCTCACGGTCTCGACGGTCCGTGCCGGACATGTGAACAGCAGCTCGTAGTCCTCGCCGCCGGACAAAGCCCATTCCACCGCCCGTCTCGCAAAGTTCTGGCGCAGGCCGTCAGCTAGAGGCACACTATCTACAGAGATGCGCGCACCCAGTCGGCTGGCATCGCAAACGTGACCGAGGTCGGAAACCAGGCCATCGCTGAGGTCGATGGCTGTCCGCACACCATTCTCTGCCAAAACAAGCCCTTCTCTCACGCGGGGGACAGGGCGAGCGAAAGCCCTTTCCAGAGCGGTGCCGTTCTCTACCTTCAAGCCTTCCATTGCCATGCGTAGGCCAGCCGCCGCCCCACCAAGACGGCCGGTGACGGCGACACAGTCACCCGCCTTTGCTCCGGACCTTCTTAGTAACGCTCCTGACGGCCCTTCCTCTCCCAGCACAGCCACGTTGACGGTGACGATGGGGGAGCGGGTGATGTTTCCGCCGGCGATAGCGACTCCCTGGGCACCTGCAAGTTCAAGCATGCCGCGATAGAAGGACACCATGTCACCGACCTGGGTGTCTTCAGGAAGGGCCAGCGAAACGAGAGCATACCGTGGCACGCCACCCATGGCGGCAATGTCACTCACGTTTACAGCCAGCGATTTCCACCCAAGGTCTTCCCATGAAATGGTATCGAGCTTGAAATGTACGTTCTGGACAAGTGCATCGATCGTTCCGAGCTGAGTTTCCGACTGGCATCTCCAGGCCGCGGCGTCATCGCCGATCCCGATAGTCAGATTGCTCCAGGCTTCGCCTTTGCTGGGGTCTCTCTTCACCAAGTCGGCCAGGACGTCAATCAGCCCAAATTCGCCGAGTTCCGAAACCTTCACGAGGGGAAATTATAGCACGAAGAGAAGCAACGCACGAAGCTAGAACTGTCGGTTATGGCTTTGCCCAAGGTGAACGGACGACCCCCCGGTCGACCATCCGACTTGGCAAGAAAGAGCGGCTCTACCTGTGCAGGTTCTGTCGTGACAGCCTGAGCTGAGTAAGGCCGATACGGACCGGCGCAACCGCGGACCGGAGGTCATTATGCGAGGGTGTTAACACGGTGCTGGCTTCCGCTGGTTCTCCTAGCCTTCTCTCTTTGCCATTGATCAGCCGCGAGATATTGTCCCTATGCATAAAAATGACGGCGACCGAACCCACGAATGCGTAAAGAAGCGCTTCCCAGGGAAAACCGCTGAATATAGTTAACGGGACAAGGATAATATAAGTAGCTGCGGCGCCCACTATGGAGGCTAACGACACAAAGCGGGTCGCGCTGGCTCCCAGAAGGAACACCTGGCCGCTCAAGAAAGCGACGGGCGGGCACAACACAAACATGCCGCCGTAAAAAGTGGCGACGCCCCGACCGCCTTTGAACCTGAGGAAAACTGGCCAAATGTGACCGGCTATCGCGGCCAAAGCCGCCAGGGCCGTGACACTTCTCAGCATATACCAGACGAGCGTGCCGATGTCTGCCTTGTATGAACCGCGCAGAAGCAGCCAGGCTGCCACCACGGCGAGAGCTCCCTTGGACATGTCCAGAATAAACACCATCGCCGCGGCCTTCTTGCCGGCCACTCGGAGAACATTCGTGGTGCCCATTTTGCCGCTGCCATAACTCCTGACGTCAACTCTTGCAAAGCGGCGCCCCACGATTACTCCCCAAGGAATGGAACCGATAAGATAGCCGATGATAATCGCGGCTATGAACTTCACTAAGATCGCAACTGTCACGATGAACCTCCGGCCTTAAACACCAGACGAATTGGCGTTCCAGCGAACCCAAAAGCTTCCCTCAGTTTGTTTTCCAGGAAGCGGCGGTAGGAAAAATGAACACGAGCGTCATTCACAAAAATGATGAAGGTTGGAGGGTTTACCTCAGCCTGGGTTGCATACTTCACCTTGATTGCTTTCCCTTTGATCTGTGGAGGTGGATGGACTGCTAGGGCTTCCTGAATGACGCTGTTGACTGTCGCCGTGGGGAGTCGCTTGTTTCTTTCTTCGAAAATGTCGATTGCCTTGGGGATTAATCTGCCGACGCCGTCTCCCAACTTGGCGGAAACGAGGAGTACTGGAGCGTAGGGAACGAACTGGAACTCGTCGTGCATGGCCCGATCCCATGCCCGCCTATTCTGCTCCTGGACAAGGTCCCACTTATTGACAACCAACACAATGCCTTTGAGCGCTTGCTGAACGTAACCGGCTATATGCTTGTCTTGCCCTGTGAAGGCCTCTGTCGCGTCCAGGACCACCAGAGCTACGTCTGCCCGATCGATAGCTCTCAAGGAACGGACCACGCTATGCCGCTCGACATCCGTGTCAAGACGGCCCCGCCGCCTAATCCCCGCAGTATCAATAAGTAGCACATTCCTTCCGTGAAAGTCAATAGGCGTGTCGATGGCGTCCCTGGTTGTGCCAGGAGTCTCATTGACTATGACTCTTTCAGTGCCAAGAAGTGCGTTTAGAAGCATCGACTTGCCGACATTTGGCCGACCGACGATTGCGATTTTGACCGTTCCGCTGCCGGCCGGCTCCGGCTCTACCTCAGGAAGTAAAGAGGCGAGCCGGTCAAGTAGTTCCGCCGTGGACCGTCCGTGGTGCGCCGATACCGGCATGGGATCGCCCAGTCCGAGTTGGTAGAACTCGGAGGCGTGCGTTTCGAGTGTGAGGTTGTCGGCCTTGTTCGCCACCAGCACGATCGGCTTGCCCGCCTGGCGGAGCATATTGGCAACGTCGTGATCGAAGGCGGTCAGGCCCTGCTGAACGTCAGTAAGGAAGACTATGACACTGGCTTCATCGATTGCCAACTTGACCTGAGACTGCACGGCCTTGGCTACATCGGTTTCCGGTTCAGGCTCAAGCCCCCCGGTGTCAACCAGGAGGAAGTCCTTGCCCTGCCATGACACGTCGACAACGACCCTGTCACGGGTGGTGCCGGGCAGGTCTTCCGTTATGGCTATCTGCCTACCCGCCAACCTGTTCAACAGGGTCGACTTCCCGACATTCTGACGCCCGACAATGGCAACAACAGGTTTGCTCATCTGTAACGACTGTTCTCCCGACTAGTGGTCGAAATCATCCCTTGATGAGGCGATTATGCCGGTAGACACCAGCCCAAGGATCGCCGGAATGGCACACAAGGAACCAGCGAGCGCGAACCCCCAACTCTTTTTGCGGTCAAGAATTCGAATCCCAGCTATCAAGGCAACGAGACCAGGAGCCATCAAGGCGATCAGCCACGCGTCCTGAGACCGCCCTGCGTTTATCACGTTCATGCATCCACCCAGGCCGACCAATTCCATCGCCACGCCGGCGACGACATCAAGTATTCCGGCGGTCGTCAGCTTTCGACTTCTCTTCATTCGCTCAGCCGGTGCCCAAGTCGAGCCTTCCAGTCAGATCGGCGTGCCGGGGATGCCACGAAAAGACTAACGGAACTTAAGAAGAGGTCTGGTCAGGCCGCCCAGCATCTGCACCAACAGGGCCCTTACTACGTGCATCCTATTTTCAGCCTGATCAAAGACCACGGACTGTAGGCTATCCATGACGTCATCCGATACCTCTTCGCCCCGGTGCGCCGGCAGGTCGTGCATGAAGATCGCGTCTTCCTTCGCTTTGGATAGGAGTTCTCCGTTCACCTGAAAGCCTGAGAATGCCTGGCGTCGTTTCTCTGACTCCGTCTCTTGTCCCATGCTCGTCCAAACGTCCGTGTAGACCACGTCCGCGCGGTCCACCGCTTCGGCCGGATCGCGGGCACAAAAGACAACCCCGCCTTTCTCCGCAGCAAGTTTCTTAGCTGTCTTCACTGTGTCATCGTCCAGAGCGTAGCCTTCGGGAGAAGCGATACGGAAGTTCATTCCCATCAGTGTGGCGCCGAGAATGAGACTGCGGGCGACGTTGTTGCCATCGCCGATGAATGCCAGCGTGAGGCCGTCCAGGTCTCCCTTCCTCTCATAGATGGTAAGCAAGTCAGCCAAGGCCTGGCACGGATGCTCAAAGTCGGACAAGGCATTGATGACCGGAGCTCGAGAATAGTCGCCCAGGGTACGGACGGTCTCATGCGAGAAAGTACGAGCGGCGACGCAATCAACGTATCTGCTGAGAACGCGGGCTACGTCGGGTACGGACTCCCGCTGGCCGAGTCCGACTTCCTGCGGCGAAAGGTATATGCATTCTCCGCCCACTTGCCGCATGGCCACTTCGAAGCTCATCCTTGTACGCAGGGAAGGCTTCTCAAAAAGGAGGGCCAAGACTTTTCCTTCGAGAGCAGAACACCAGCCTTGGGACTTGCCATCGATGGCGTCTTCAAGCAGCGAATCGATATCGTCACGTGCCAGGTCCGATATCGACAGTAAGTCCTTGCCCTTCACCTTTTCCTCCTTGGGGCGAAAGCTGCTGGAGGCAGCAATCCGAAGCAAAAATGAGAAGTCTATCCTACCACACGCCAGTGGCAAGGGCAAGACAACCTGGCAAAGAACGCTTCCGACCGTCGCCGTCGGCGCGAAGAGTGGGCCGCCCTTACCGGAAGGATGGCCCACTCTTCATAGACAGCACCTGTTGTGCCTCAGATCAGCCAGAGGCTCTGATTGGCCTTATCGCCTCCTGGGACCCTCGTTGACTTCCACGCGGACCGGGACGGCACCGGGCAATGACTGGGGTGAGTGCACAGGTTCGAAAACCACGCTCTCTCTTCTCCCGGTTTCTTGTTCGCCGAGTCCAAACACTACCGTTGAAGAGATCGCAGGGAAGCTACTTGATGGGGTTAGCCTGAAGGTAGCCTTGGACAACGTCCACAGGGATGGCGAGGCCGATGCCCTCGATATCCTGCCCTCTCGGCACTATGCCTGCCGTTGTGATGCCGATAAGTCGGCCGGTAGTCCTCGCGACCAGGGCGCCGCCGCTGTTGCCGGGATTGATCTGCACATCGCTCTGCACGAATCGCTGGCCGTTCAGCGTGCGTATCGCCGACACGATACCCTGTGTGAAGGAAGCCGGACCGGGAAGATCCGCGCCCAAGGGGAATCCCGCTGCCACCGCGATGCCACCGACGACGACGTCGGAGGGGGCCCCGAGCTCCACGGTCGGCAGGTTGCCCGGAGCATTCGTGAGCCTCAGGACCGCAAGGTCAAGATCGGAGTCGCTGCTCACCACCGTCGCGCCGAATTGTTGATTGTTGCCAAGTGTCACAGAGATGGATGTTGCAGAATCGATGACGTGCTGATTCGTGATAAGATATCCATCACCCCTTATCACAACACCCGACCCGGATGCCTGAAAACCCGACCCGACGACCTCAATTCTCACGACCACAGGCTGGATGGCCGAAACGAGGTCAACCATCGTCAAGGAAGTCCCGCTCTGGGACCCCGAGGGTTGCAGCCTGGAAACTTCTGATTTCAAGGCTGCAACTTGCGCCTGAGCATCGATTATTTCGCCGTTGAGTCTTGCGTACGAAAGCGCTGCAATGAGGACGGCCACGACAGACATGATTGTGGTCGCTATTGTCCAGTTCTTCATCTCTCTCTCCTCGGCCACCGTGCTCGCGCCTGGCCGGACAAGATGTGCCAACTCGAGCATGCGCCAGCAAGCCGCTAGAAGAATAGTATAGCCATTGGCACGAGTTGCTTGCCTTCGCTCAATTCGAAGGATATAATGAATCCCATCTTTTCGAGGAGCGGTCAATATGCCATCGTACGCGTTTTTCCAGAAGAAGATGATGCCCCTTTCCGAGGCCAAACTGGGAGTGATGACCAATTTCATGCATTACGGCACGGGCGTCTTCGAAGGTATCCGGGGCAACTGGAACGGAGAAAAAAGCGAGATGTTCATCTTCTGCTTGAAGGAACACTACGAAAGGCTCCGCAAGGGCTGCCAGGTACTGAATATTAGACTGCCCTACTCCGTGGACGACATGTGCCGGATAACCGTAGACGTGGTGGAGAAATGCGGGTTCGAAGAGGACGTTTACATCCGGCCACTTGCCTACAAAAGCTCGGAAGCTCTTGGGGTGAGGCTGCACGACCTTGACGGAGACTTCCTGGTGTTTGCCTTCCCATGGGGCCGCTACCTGGACACCGACAAAGCCCGATGCTGCGTATCTTCTTGGAGGTTCCCGGGAGAAGTGCCGCGGGCCAAACTGACGGGACTTTACGTGACCAACGCGATGGCAAAGACCGAGGCTGTTGAACGAGGATTCGACGAGGCGATCATGCTGAACCCGGACGGTTACGTCGCTGAGGGCAGCGGAGAGAACATATTCTTGGTCACGGACGGCCAGTTGGTGACTCCCGCTAGCTACGACGGCATTCTCATGGGGATCACCCGCAACGTCGTTATGAAGCTGGCGGAAGCCGAGCTTGGGATCAGGACCGTGGAACGACATATCGCCAGAGTTGAACTGTATAACGCCAGTGAGTGCTTCATGACAGGCACCGCTGCTCACATCACACCCATCGCCGAAATCGATAATCGCAAAGTAGGTGACGGAGAGATCGGGCCAATCACCAAGAAACTCCAGAAGGTCTATGGCGAGGTGATTCGGGGCAACGATCCGAAATACGCTGCCTTGTGCACGCCGGTGTACAAGCGCGCCGCAGTGGCCCAAAAGCATAGATGATAGTCAACGACACACTGACTGGCCTGATAGCCGTCGCCCTCGCCTACTTGATCGGGAGCTTCCCCTCCGCATATATTGTCACGCGCCTGGTCAAGGGCAAGGACATCCGCGACCTTGGCACGGGCCACACCGGGCGCGGTAACGTCGGGGCACGCAACGTCTTCGTTAATGTCGGCAAAGTTCCAGGCGCTATTGTGGCCATCCTGGACATCCTCAAGGGCGCCGGGGCCGTGCTCCTGGCCGAGTGGTTGCTGCGGTGGCCGCGCCCCTCGGATTTGACGCTCCGGACATCCCTTGTTTTTGCGCTCGCCGCCGGCCTGGCCGCCATAGTCGGTCACATCTGGCCGGTCTATATCAGATTCAAGGGCGGAGCAGGCCTGGCAACAGCCATCGGCGTTATGGCGATTGTTCTGACAAGGGAACTTGCCTTCGCTTTGGCTATCACGGTCGTGTTGCTCTATGTGACCAGGAACGTCATCCTTTCTGCCAACTTGAGCATGCTGACCATTCCGGTTTGGGCCGCCTTTGACAGATATGGGTGGTGGATGATCGTCTACCCAATCGTTGCCGCCGTTGTGATGTTCTGGCACTTCCTTCCTAACGTAGTCGCCGAGGTCAAGAAAGCAGGCTCCTTCGACAGACTGGTCGGCGGCCTCATTCGTAGAGGACCGCGAGGTAGGTAGAGGTTCTCCTCCACGGCGCCCTGCCCGGAATTCTCCCCGTTGAACACATCCGTCGCGGCCCCAAAACAGATTCTTGGCCCGCGCCGAAGGCTGATTTGGAGCACTGACCATTACAGAAATCATCTGTGGGCACGACGACAAGAAGACAGTCGGGGGAAGACCGGATAAGTGACAGCCGCCCCGTCTGCCCGGGCGGATATGGCGATGGTTGGGACGAGCGGCCCTCGGATTCTGGCCGATCGAGCTG
>Ga0153915_10005597_pt1 | contig 11691 bp, 10 predicted proteins | sample Opewatmetagenome_2_FD_107003 | JGI IMG/M metagenome (GOLD analysis project Ga0153915, IMG submission 107003) | Freshwater wetland microbial communities from Ohio, USA - Open water 3 Core 3 Depth 3 metaG | ecosystem: Environmental > Aquatic > Freshwater > Wetlands | place: USA: Ohio, Lake Erie...
GCGGCTGGGGGCCGAGATGCTCGACGCGATGGCTGCCGTCCGGCGGAATGCCGGGCAGATCCGGCTCCCGCTTCTGATCGTCCAGGGGGCCGCAGACCGGCTGGTCGACCCGGCCGGTGCGAAACGGCTCCATGAGGCGGCGACTTCGACCGACAAGCGGCTCATCGTCTATGAAGGCCTCTACCACGAGGTTTTCAACGAACCGGAACACGACCGGGTCTTGGCCGACGTCGAGGCGTGGTTGGAGGCACATTTGGACCGCCGGGGCTGACGCCCCCCTCTTTTCCGCGGATCGTGAAAACAGTGCCCGGGGCGGCGAGCGGAGCGCTCGCTTTCCCGGGCCTTTTCGCTCCGGGTCTCCCCTTTGGCCCGGTTCACCCGTCCGCTCCGCAGGGTCCTTTTTTTTCTTCATGACGGATGAATTTTCCCGCGGTTTGGTGTAGGGTGCGCGCACGACAGGTCTCAAGTGACGGCAGCGGGAGGGAGGGATATGGCGAAGGGCGGCGACAGCGTGAATTTTGTCTCGAGGATGACGGTGAGGGCCCATCGGAAGGTGATTCCCGCCGTGACGGCTTTTGTCCGGGAGATGGTCCATCAGGAGGGTCTGACTCCGGACGAGGCGCGACAGTTGGAGGTCGTGGCGGAGGAGGCGTGCCTCAACGTGATCGAACACGCCTTCGAGGGGAATGCGGAAGCCACCTTCGATGTCGCCATCGAACGGCGACCCGGCATGGTCGTTCTGGCGGTGGAAGACCAGGGCCTTCCCGTGGACTGGACCAGGATCGGCACGGGCGACGCGGCTGGTTTCGGCATGATGATCATGAAGGGCTTCACCGACGAGGTACGGTTCGTCAATCTCGGTAAGGGCGGCAAGAGACTGGAATTCATCAAGAATATCTCCTACGGGGGCGGAGGGGAAGCGGCGCGGCCGCAAGACCCTCAGGAGGAGCCTTTTCCCCAGGACCTGCCGATCGAGGTCCGGCTCATGCGCCCGGACGAGGGGATTGCCCTGGCCCGGTGCTTCTACCGCGTCTACGGCTACAGCTATGGGGAGTTTCTCTATTACCCGGAAAAGGTACGCGAGCTTCTGGAGAGCGGATTGCAGACCTCCCTGGCGGCGGTGACCCCGGCCGGCGAGATCGTGGCTCACCAGGGCCTCGTTCTGGATGGCCCGGAGTCGCGCATCGCGGAGATGGGGCAGGGGGTGGTCGATCCCCGCACCCGGGGCCGGGGGCTCTTCGAGAAGATCAAAGTCAGCAGCATCGCCATAGCCCGGCAAAAGGGGCTCTTGGGCCTGTACACCGAGACGGTCACGATCCATCCCTACTCGCAGAAGGCGAATTTCGCCGTCGGCGCCAAGGAGTTGGGGTTTTTGTTCGGGTATGGGCCCCAGATGATGTCCTTCAAGAAACTCGCCGAGAAGCAGGACCAGCGCCAGACGACCATCATGCTGTACCACCGGACCAACGAAGAGCCCCTGCGGACGGTCTATCCGCCTGTCCAGCACGAGACCATGATCCGCCGCATCTACGAAAACGGGTCGTTCCATAGGAAACTGGAGCGTGCATCCGGTGAAGGCACGCAGGGGCCGGGCCCGACGGCCCTCGTCAACGTGAGGACCCTGCCCGAGTACGGCTTTGCCTATCTGCGCGTCATCCGGTACGGCGAGGACCTTCCCGACCTGGTTCGCGCCCGCCTCAGGGAGCTCTGTCTGAGCCGCTACGACTGCATCTACCTCGACCTTCCCCTCTCGGATCCGGCCATCTCGGATTATTGCGCCGCCCTGGAGGTGCTGGGGTTTTTTTTCTCCGGCGTCATTCCCGAGATGTTCGACGGCGACTCCCTGCGGTTGCAGTACCTCAACAACGTCAGCATCGATCCCGCAAGGGTCGTCGTGGTCACGGATTTCGGGAAGGAATTGTTCGATTACGTCCAGGGTTGCAGCGGTTAGCCGTCCCGGGATGCCGGGGGTTGACGGGCGGCGAGCCGCCCGCCAACCTTTTGAATTTTCCTATTTGACCGTATAGCCCCGTCCATCGAGACAGGCGCCCATCGCCCGCTGATAGTCGGCGCGTTTTTCGCCGCGCTGGAGATCGGAGGCGCCCCCGGCCGGCTGTGTCGGATCGAATCCGGTCTGGCTGACGGCCCAGCGGTGACACTCGTAGCGGTCCGTCGCCTGTTGCTGTTCGCCCTGGCCCAGGCGGGGGTAGATGAACATCTGCTCCGCCGGAGGCGGTGCCGGGCTGACCTCCTCCTTGGGCGGCGCCACGACGATGTAGCCACTGCCATGGTGGGCGTAATAGACCTCGTTGGCATAGTAGTAGGGTACCCCGCCGACCCAGATCGTCGTGTAATAGGGGGGCAGAAACGGAATGACCAGGCCGATCGGCGGCGCCACGACGACGAATCTCGGTCCGTACGGACGGTACCAGACGCCCGCGGAGAAGTAGAAGCGGTTTCCGCCGTAAACCACCACGCGGTGGTCATGCGGCAGGCGTCCGAGGTAGACGCCGTGGGCCGGGTAGGAGCGCCCGTGATCGTAGCGCGAATCGCGGAATTCGCGATGACCCGTATCGCGGTGGCCGGGATCGCGCTGGGCATGGGCCGGCTGCGCAAATCCGAGCAGCAGGGACCCCGACATCAGGGTCAGCATGAGCCCGTAGGCAAGGTATCGACTCGGGTTGTGAACGTAGGTCATGGTGTTTTCTCCTTAAAATCTGTCACAGGTTTCAGCGGATTTCGGGTTTGATCCTCCCTCACCGCACACTGTAGCCCCGGCCTTCGAGGCAGGCGGACATCGCCCGTCTGAAGCCGAGCGACTGCTCCGCGAGTCGGGCGTCGCGGGCCCTGTCCTGTGCGTTATAGGCCTCCTGCTGGCGCTGGGCTGCCTCCACCCTGGAAGAGTCGGAGGCAGCCCCGGCGATGGCCCCCCCGGTCGCGCCGATGATGGCACCCTCAGCGGCATGCCTGTGTCCTCCGATGAGGGCGCCCAGGACGGCGCCTGCAATGGCCATGACGGCGGTGTCATGTCCCGGCGGGGGCATCGGCACGACCCGGACGCGCTGGTCCGTCGGGATCGCCGACTGGCCCGGGTCAAAGCCGGTCTGGCTGACCGCCCAGTTGTAGCATTCGTAATGGTCGCGGGACTGCTGTTCGGCTGCCTGTCCCTTCTGCGGGTAGAAATAGACCTGCGTCAGGGGCTTGGGTCTTGCGACGGCCGCGCTCGGCCCGGATGCCGGGATCGCCCGGTAGGATGCGGGTGCGCAGGCCGTCACGAGCAGAAGACCCAGAAGGGGCCATAACCGGATGCCCCGCTCCGCCCAGCGGGGATTTCCGGGTTTCCCTTTCGTCGTCATGAATCGTAATGACATCTTCCTCTTCTCCATTTCTTCCTCGCAGCCGGACCTCCGCGGCGGCCCAGACCACACCGCCCATTTTACCCCGGCGGTCCCCCCTCCTGTCAATGGCGCCGAAGCGATTGGGGCCGAGGAGCGGGATGGCGAGGCGACTTGCCGAAGCATATCGCAAGGGGCATGCCAGATTAATCCGTTCCAATCGTAAGCCACCTATTATACTTGTGTATTAGCGAATTGCGCGGGGTGTGAGGGGCCATTCCGGACCAAAAGGTGGGTAGAAACTATCCGTCGCCGGGGGCACATGGGAATAAAGTATCCACCGGCGGGTTCTAGGAGCGCCGCTTCTTCGCCCTGGCCGTCGGCGGCGCCGTCCGGGGGTCGTCCGGCCAGGCATGACGGGGGTAGCGGCCCATGAGTTCCTTCTTGACGTCGGGATAGCCGCGTTCCCAGAACCCGTCCAGGTCCCGGGTAATCTGAACCGGCCTGCCGGCGGGGCTCAGCAGGTGGAGGGTGAGCGGTTCTCCGCAGAGGCGGGGCGTTTGGCGGCAGCCGAAGAACTCCTGGAGGCGGGCGGCCAGGACGGGAGCCTCTGCGGCGGTGTAGTCGAGGTGCTTTTTCGTCCCCGACGGGAGTTCCCACGCCTCGGGGGCGAGCTCGTCGAGGATGCGCCGGTTTTCCCACCCCAGGTACCCTGCGAGGGCCTGGAGGAGGGATTCGGCCGTGAAGACCGCCCTGCGATCCCAGCGGCCGAACGGAAAGAGCCACTTCTCGATGTCGTCCCGAAGGGCGGCAGGGGAAAAATCGGGCCAGCGGTGCCGGTTGCCGGCCCGCTCCACGAAGCGGCAGCGGGCCACGAGTCGCCGGGCCGCGTCGTTCCACGGGAGGCTGTCGAGGCCCTCCCGGCCGATCCGTTCGCGGACCGCCTGTTTCAGCTCTTCTTCGCCGGGTGGTGAGCCTGTTGCTTCGGCAAGAATGAGTTTCCCGACACGAAGCTCCTCGCGGTACCGGGGAATCCACCCTTCCCAGGAAAACCTGAGATGCCTTTCGGGTTTTCCCGCGAGTCCCGCCTCGATCTCGGAGCGGCCAACGGGAGCGGCCAGGAAGATGCGGGCCTCCGTATCGCCCCCGTCGAGCTCCGCAACGGCCAGAAACGCCTCCTGGGCGAGCGGTCCACTCAACCTGGCGCCCCGGCCCGTCGCCAGGATCAGGCGCGAACTCTGGCCGACCTGGCCGCCCCCGACCCGCTGGGCCGCGCGGTCCGGATAGGCCAGAAGGAGGAGTTGCCCGGCGAGGGCCGGGTCGATTCCCTTGTCCGGGGAGGGGCGGCGGCCCGGGTCCGCGGCCCGCAGGATCCTTTCGGACTCTTGGCCAATCCGCCGTGCAATCTCCGGGTGCAGGCCGCTCCTTTCACCCTTCGCCCAGGCGGCCCAGGCCCAAAGCCGCTCGCGGAAATCGGGATCGTCGCCGCCCAGCGGGTCTCCCTCCTCCAGGATGGCGGCCGTGACGGCGGCCGTGGCGAGCCAGCCCCGCTCGCGGGCGTCAAGAACCATCCGGCCGAGACGCGGGTGGAGTCCCATCTGTGCGACCTGCCGGCCTGTGCCGGTGATCCGTCCGTGGCGGTCGATCAGTCCGAGCGCTCCGAGGAGGGTTGCTGCCTGCTGAAGGGCGCCTGCAGGAGGAGGGGTGATCCACACAAGATCGGTCGGGGAGACGGCCCCCCAGAGAGCCGCCTCCAGGGTGAGCGGAGCGAGGTCCGCCTCGAGGATCTCCGGCGCCGAAAACGGTCGACGCGGGACCGCGGATCGCCACCAACGCAGGCAGATCCCCGGCCCGAGGCGACCGGCGCGCCCCCGGCGCTGGATCGCCGAGGCCTCGCTGATTTCGACCGTCTCCCAATGGTCCATTCCGGTGCGGGCGTGGAAGCGCACGCGCCTCTCGAGGCCCAGGTCGGCAACCGCACGCACCCCCGGCAGGGTGAGGCTTGTCTCGGCGACGTTCGTGGCCAGGATGATCCTGCACGACGTTCCGGCCGGGGGGGCAAGGACGCGGCGCTGCTCAGCGGCGGGAAGCCGGCCGTGCAGAACCGCGATCCTGGTCTCCAGGTCGGGCCGGGTGCGGATCAGGGCCTCCTGGGTGAGGCGGATCTCCCGAAATCCGGGGAGGAAGACGAGAACGTCTCCGCCTTCTCCCGCGTCGAGGAGGGCCCTCGCCTCGGTCGCGAGCCTGGCCGCGCCGTTCCAGGGCGTCTCCTTGGCCAGGGGCGGACGGTCGAGGACCTGGACGGGCCAGGAGCGACCGGGGACCGAAAGGATGGTCAGATCGCCCAGCGCAGCCCTCAATTCGGCCGCGGGCGGGGTCGCGGACATGAAAAGAAGCCGCAGGTCCCGGCGGAACACCTCCCGGCACTCCAATGAGAACGCCAGGGCCATGTCCCCCTGCAGGCTGCGTTCGTGGAACTCGTCGAAGATGACCAAGCCGTATCCCGAAAGCGACGGGTCCTGCTGGATGATCCGCGTGAGGATCCCTTCGGTGACGACCTCCAGGCGTGTCCCCTTTCCGATCACGGTTTCCAGACGGGTCCTGAGGCCGACCGTCTGACCCAGGCGCTCTTGGCGCAGGGAGGCGATCCGTTCGGCTGCCGCCCGTGCGGCGATCCTCCGCGGCTGGAGGAGGAGGATCTTTCCTTCCGCGAAGGCGCCATGCGTCAGCAGATGCCAGGGAACGAGGGTCGTCTTGCCCGCTCCGGGCTCGGCGTGAAGAATCAGCAGCCCCCGGCGGGCCAGGGTATCCGCGACTTCGTCGAGGCGGGGATAGACCGGCAGGGTGGCGATCTCAGCGATGTCCATAGGATTCAAGGATCCGATCGGTTGGCCCGTTTTCCCCTGCGTAGCGACGGGTTCCGCGTCGCGGCCGGCTGCCGGCCGCGGCTGCAAACGGGCCTTCAGGCCATGAAGGCGTCGGACGGGTGGGGTTCATGGGGCTTGTCCTGATACTTTTTCAGGGTCGCGGAGACTTCCACGCAGATGTCATGGTAGCGCCGATCGCCGATGGCGTCGGTGAAGTTGCCGTAGTCGATCTCCCCCACGAGTTCCAAGAGCCTCTGTGCCACGACCGGCCTCGGGATGAGGGTGCGGTAGCGGTAGTCATCGGAAGGCGTTTCCGTGGTGTGGGCATTCGGAAAGATCGCTTCGATCTGGCCGGGATACCGGGACCTGATCAGGAGCATCTGCGGGGAATTTTCCGACGTGACGATGGAAAAGCAACCGTTTTTTGTAAAGACCCACATAACTGACCTCCCGTGTCTGATTTTAGGGTTCCATGATACCACGGATGGGATTCAAAGTCAGTCTTTTAGAGGTTGGGGTGGTGACTCCGTTTGGGCCTGAAGCCTGACTTCCGTTGCGCTCATGAATCTTTTTCGACCCTGCAGCGTCGAGCTCCGCTGCAACGACAAAACTCGCGCCTGGCGGCGCTCAAACAGTTGCCGTTGCGGCCGCTTCGCTTCGCCGGCAGGGGGCCCGAAAAACCTTCCCATAGCGCCCCCGAAGTCCGGCTTCAGGCCCAAACTGAGGCACTACTGAGGTTGGGGCGCACGGCGTGCGGATGCCGGCAAAGCGCCTCAGTACGCGTAAAGGATCGAACCGCCGAAGGAGAACCGCTCCGAGAACTGCCCCTCCATGTTCAGGCTGAATCCCATGGCCAGTGGGAGTTCGATCCCGGCAAATCCCCCCCAGGCCGTCTTGTTCTTCAGGGTCGTCTCTCCCGAGACCAGGGCGATGCCGGTCACGTTCGAGGACGGCACGGCCTTGAACTCCGCATAGTGGACATAGGGTCCGGCGTAGAGTTTCACATTCCGGAGGAGCGTGGCCTGAAAGCCCGCGCCGAAATTGACATCCCACAGCTTTCTCACCGCCAGATCGGCTGAAAAGGGGACACCGTTGCGGTTTCCGGAAACGTTGTCGCTGAAGTCACTGAAGTAATAGGTCCCCTGGATGAACACCCCCATGCCAAAGGTTTGGTTGAAGGGATGAAAACCCTTTGCCCCCGCGGTGCCGAAGAATTTCCAGTGCTCCTGAAAATCCCGCTTGGAGGTACTCGTTGCAGGGGTTGAGGAACTGAAGGCATCGGGAAGATTCAAATCGGACATCCCGACCCGGGCGGTGATTTCCCAGCTCTTGCCCGAACCGTATCCCAGCTCCGAATAGACCTGGTTCTGCCGCATGACCTGCTCCGAGCCGTCCTTGTATTGGTCTTCCTGCAACCAGTAGCCGATCCCGGTGTGCAACCCCCCGGCTTCCTTCGCGGAGGGTTGCGGAGGCCCGAAGGGCCCGCCCGCGTTCGCTCCCGACGGGGAAAGGAGGGCGACAAGAAGGACAAGCGCAATAGCCGTGAGACTCTTCATAGGGATTCTTCTTCCTTTGGTTCAATTTAGCGGAGCGGCTGGCTTTTCCCCTGGGGAGAGGCCGCCCTGGCGGTGGACCTTCTTCAAACGGTACTGGATATAGGCATCGCGGACCGCCACGTAAGGATCGATGGCGGCCTCTTTGAGGGACTCGTAGTCGCCGATTTTCAGGGAGGTGCTGTTCACCTTTTCATAGGCCCTGATACCCGCGACGGCGTACCAGGGGCTGAAGTAGGTGGAGGGGGTGAGGAACAGATCACCGACCATCCCGACCGTGTCGCGGGGGCTCGAAGGCCCCAGCAGGGGCCAGTTGATGAAGAAACCCTGCCCCAATCCGTAAGTGCCCAGGGTCTGTCCGAAGTCCTCGTCCTGCTTCGTGAGGTTGATCTCCTTGCTCGATGCCGGGTCCAGGAGCCCCCCGACGCCCCACAGGGTGTTGACCGTGAAGCGGCCAAGTTCCTCGGCCGCGCCGCTAAAATTGGCCTGGAGCAGGCAGTTGACGAAGCGGATCGGAAAGGCGGCATTCGTAAAGAAGTTGCTCACCGAGACACGCGCCGTTTCCGGAACCACCTTTCCATATCCCTGGGCGACCGGTTTGAGCACCCAGAAGTAAAGCCTGTCGTTGAACTGATACATGGCCCGGTTGAAGGGCTCCAGCGGATCGGCGATCTCACCGGTTGTCTCGCCGCCCGCCTTCCCGGGAATTTCGGTATTGCCGTAGTCGACCTCGGGCCCCTGGATATCCCCATAGAGATCGGTTTCCGTGGCGGAGGATTTGACCGGGGGCTCCGGCGGGATCTTCGCCGAATCGGGGACAGCCGTGACCTGCCGCGTCTGGGGAGGCGCCGCCGGCGCGGCGGGGGACACGGCGGTATCGGGACCGTGGGCACAGCCCGAAAGCAGGAAAAAGATGATGAGAGCGGGAAACGAGAGAGCTTTCATAACGCGGACCACCCTTGCCCCTTCATTAAGCCATCGCATTCAAAGATATGGATCCCGGCGGAGACTCAACGCCCCCTGGCACCCTGGATCCTATTGCCCCTTCACTTTCTTTCGCAGGATCTCGAGCAGCTGCTCGGGCGTATTCTTTGCCAGGATGTCGTTGAACTGCGTGCGGTAGTTCAGGACCAGGCTCACGTTTTCGATGACGACGTCATACACCTTCCAGGCGCCCTCTTTTAGAAGCACCCGGTAGGTGATCGGGATCTCCTTCGAGGCGGTCACGACCTTTGTCTGCACCTCGGCCTGGGTGGCCGATACCGGGACCTCCCGCTCGAAGACGATCTTCTCATCGGTATAGGCGAGGATTCTGTCGATATAGGCCTTTTCCAGGACCTGCCGGAACAGGACGACGAACTCCTTGCGCTGCTCGATGTTCAGGTTGTTCCAGTTCCTGGCGAGGGTGCGCTTGGAAAGTTCGACATCGTCGAACAGCTGATTGTAGATCAACCGGAGTTTTTCCTTCTTGATCTCCTTGGCCGAATCGGCCTTGAGTTTCGGATCGCGTAAGACCTCCAGCCCCTTGTTGACGCTCGCCAGAACCGCATCCGAGGCAGGACCGGCATAGGCCGGGAGGGAAAACAGCAGCAGGGTCATGATGCTCAATAGGACAATCCGTCTTTTCATGGTTCTACTTCTCCTGATTCGCTGATGCGGGTTGCTGTTTCTTCACGTCACCGAAGGCGTATTTGCTGACGAGATCGGCGATGTCCAGGGGCGGCTGCGTCTCGGTGATGGTTGCGCCCGGACCGAGGAGGGTGCCCGCCCCCCCGGGGTCGATGCTCAGATGCATGTCGCCGATCAGCCCTTCGGTCTTGATCGAGGCGATGGCGTCGTCGTAGATCTTGATGCCGTTGCGGATGCGGATCTCCACCACCGCTTTCTGGCTCTGCTGGTCCATGGAGAGCTTCTCCACGCGCCCCACCTCGATACCCGAGATATAGACAAGGCTGCCGGCCCTGAGGCCCGTAACCGTGGTGAATCGGGCGAAGAGGGGATAGGTATTGTCGCCGAACAGGGAGACATGACCGAGTTTCACCGTCATATACCCTATGCAGAGAAGCCCGAAAACGAGAAAAATGCCCACCGTGGTTTCCATCGTGTACTTCTTCATCCGTTACCCCCTCTCGTCGCACCGAAGCCGGGCAATTTCCTTTTGGTGAGATTTTGCCGTATCGATCACGGAATCGATGTCGTCAACCGGTTGAACCTGGGCGATTCCCCCCAGCACCTTGAATTCGAAACACTTTTCCGATCTTGCCTGCTTGCGGGCCCCGGTCCCGGTCCAGACGTCATTGATGCCCCGCTCCTGAAAATCCCGGACGAAATCATCGAGGATGCCCTCTGCTTCCGTCAGGTCCGAGTAGGGCAGAAGCGTGACGAATTCATCGGTTCGGCGGCGCGTGGTAAAACCGCCTATCGTACCGAAATGCTTATTGATATAGATTCCAAGGCCCCGGATGGCCACCTGGGCAGCGTTGTAACCGGCGCGCGCCCGAATGGCGTCGAGATCATCCAGGGAAAAGACCGCGATGCAATAGGTGGTCCCGTGTCCGGTCTGCTTCAACTGGGCCTGATGGATCACCTTGAACTGCCGTTTGGAATAAAGGCCCGTCAGCTCATTCTGAAGCCCCTCCAGGGAGCGGATGACCTCATTCTTGAACGGGTGGTCGAAATTTTCGAGCTCCTCCGGGGAGCCCTGGAAGACGATGGCGCGATGGTAGAGGGCGAGGATGCGGTTGGAGATAAAATAGACGTCCGGTATCTCATGGCTGACCAGGATTGCCGTAAAACCGAATTTGCGCTGATACTGGGCGATCATGCCCAGGATGGCATTCTTCCGGACCGGGTCCTGGCCGGTCGTGGGCTCATCGAACAGGACGATTTGCGGGTCCGTGACCAACGCCCTTGCCAGGGCAGCCCGCTTCTGCATGCCCCCGGAGAGTTCCGAGGGGTACTTGTGGGCGGCATCCTCGAGTTCCGTCTGTTCGATCCTGGCCGTGACCCTGCGCTCGATTTCGGCCTTGCCGAGACCTGTCGTTTCCCGGAGGGGAAGGGCGATATTCTCGTAGACGGTCATGGAGTCGAACAGGGCATTGTCCTGAAACATGTAGCTTATCTTGGCGAAATGCGCGGCGCTCTCGCTCATTTTCATCTCGCTCAGCGGCTTGCCCCTAAAAAGGATGGTCCCTTCATCCGGTTTGAGCAGCCCGATGATGTGCTTGAGCAGGACGCTCTTGCCCGAACCGCTCAGGCCGATGATGGTCGTGACCTGCCGCTCGTAGATCTTCAGGTTGACCCGTTCAAGGACGGTTCGGGTATCGAAACGTTTGGTCACATCCTTGAACTCGATTAAGGGGCTTTCCATGGGCGATCCTCAGATGAGCAGTGACGTGACGACATAGTCCGATACCAGGATGAGTATGCAGGAGAGCACAACGGCCGAGGTGGTGGAAAGCCCGACCGCCTTGGCGCCATGGCTGTCGGTGCGCATGTGCGTGAAATAACCCTGGTAGCAGCAGACCATGGAGACGATGACGGCAAAGACGATGGCCTTGATCAGACCGTCGGTGACATCCTTGGTGTCCATGCTGGTCTGAACGCGATAGATATAGGTGCTGGCATTGGCGCCCAGGAGTATGACACCGGAAACGTATCCGCCGATGATGCCGACGAGGTCGAACACGGCCGTGAGCAGGGGGAAACTGATCACCGCGGCGGTGATCCGCGGACTGATGAGGTACCTGAGCGGATCGATGCGCATGGTGTCCAGGGCATCAATCTGTTCGGAGATACGCTGAATACCGATCTCGGCCGCGATGGCCGAACCCGCCCTGGCGGCGATCATGATGGCCGTGAGAACCGGCCCCAGCTCCCGAACCAGGGTCAGGGCCACCAGGGTGCCCAGAGCCCCCTGTGCGCCGAATTTGACCA
>Ga0153915_10005598_pt1 | contig 11690 bp, 9 predicted proteins | sample Opewatmetagenome_2_FD_107003 | JGI IMG/M metagenome (GOLD analysis project Ga0153915, IMG submission 107003) | Freshwater wetland microbial communities from Ohio, USA - Open water 3 Core 3 Depth 3 metaG | ecosystem: Environmental > Aquatic > Freshwater > Wetlands | place: USA: Ohio, Lake Erie...
CCCCGGAATGACACTAGTTGAGTTCTGCCGAAGGCAACAACATGCTCACTACCGCCAATCCTTTCGATTCCATGACCATCCTCGACGGCATCCGCCGCTGGGTTGAAATCGAGACGCCGACCGAAGCGCCAGAACAGGTCAACCGGCTCGCGGACATGGTCGCGCACGGCTATCGCGACCTGCCTGCCACCATCGAGCGCCTCGCCGGACACTCCGGCTGCGGCGATCATCTGGTGGCGCGTTCGTCATGGGGCCAGGAGCAGCCCGGAATCCTCATCCTCAGCCATCTCGATACGGTTCACCCCATGGGCTTCATCGAGCGTCTGCCGTTCAAGATCGAGGGCGACAGCGCTTTCGGCCCCGGCATCTACGACATGAAGGGCGGCGCCTATCTCGCTTACCACGCCTTCCGGCAGCTCTGCGCGGATAGCGCGCGGTCGCCGCTCGGCGTGACCCAGCTCTACGTTTCGGACGAAGAGATCGGCAGCCCGACATCGCGCGCGCTGATCGAGGCCGAGGGACGCAAGGCAAAATATGTGCTGGTCACCGAGCCGGCCCGCGACGGCGGAAAAATCGTCACCGGACGCAAGGGCGTCGCGCGCTTCGAGATTTTTGTCAAAGGCGTTCCGGCGCATGCCGGCACGCGGCCCGAGGACGGCCGCAGCGCGATCCGCGAACTCGGCAACATCATCCAGACGCTGGAAGCCATGAACGATCTCAAGCGCGGCGTGACCGTCAATGTCGGCGTGGTCAGGGGCGGCACCAAGCCCAACGTCATAGCCGAGGAGGCCTATGCCGAGGTCGATATGCGCGTGCCCACCATCGCCGATGCCGACGAGCTCGTTCCCAAGATCCTCGATCTGAAATCGCGCAGCGAAGGCGTCAGCGTCAAGGTGGTCGGCGAATTGAACCGTCCGCCTTACGAGAAGGGCAATGCCGGCGCCGCTCTTTACGAACATGCCAAGACGCTGGCGGCGGAAATCGGTTTCGACCTCGTGGATACCGCAACCGGCGGCGGCTCCGACGGCAATTTCACCGCACCGCATACGGCGACCCTCGACGGTCTCGGCGTCGACGGCAAGGGCGCCCATACCCACTACGAGCAGATGTTCATCTCGTCGATCGAGCCGAGGGCGCGGCTGTTGCATCGGCTGTATCAGACGCTGCGATGAGCGTCGCGAGGACCGATTCCGCCGTGCGCGATGTATCGTCCGGTGATGACGTGCTCCAGCCGCACGGTTCGTTTTTCGGCCGCCGCAAGGGCCACAGGCTGCGCGCGCACCAGGCCGATCTGATCGAACATCTGCTGCCGCGCCTTGCGCTCGACATTGGCGGGCCAAGCCCGCCCGATCTTGCGGGCCTGTTCGACCCGCCGGCCGATGCGGTCAGGCTCGAAATCGGATTTGGCGGCGGCGAGCATCTGATCGCGGAAGCGCGCGCCTTTCCGGACACGGGCTTCATCGGCTGCGAGCCCTACGTCAACGGCATGGCGAAGATCCTGACGCAGATCGAAGCCCACAATATCGGCAACATCCGGCTGTTCGCCGGTGACGCCGCCGAGCTCCTGGCATGGGCGCCGCCGCGCTCGCTTAGGCGAATCGATCTGATCCATCCTGACCCGTGGCCGAAGCGGCGGCACTGGAAGCGGCGCTTCGTGCAGGACGCAACCGTCGCCGCCATGGCGCGCGTGCTGCAGCCGGGCGGCGAGTTTCGCTTCGTCTGCGATATCGACGATTACTGCGCCTGGACGTTGGCGCATCTTGCGCGCTCGCCCGATTTCGTCTGGACCGCCGAGCGCGCCTCCGACTGGCGACAGCCATGGGCCGGTTACACGATGACGCGCTACGGCGCCAAGGCCGAGCGCGAAGGCCGCAAGGCGGCGTACCTGCGATTTCGGAGGACCTCATCCTGAGGAGCACGCGTTAGCGTGCGTCTCGAAGGATGAGAGATCACGGGCCTCATGGTTCGAGACGGCGCAAGAGCGCCTCCTCGCCATGAGGGGATGGCGTCCGAACCGACTTGTGATGACGAACCGCCGCTATTGTTTCGCCGCTTCCCCCATCCGCGCTTTCTTGATGTCGGTGGCCTCCCACACCATGCGCTTGCCGCGCTCGCGGCCCAAGAGTTCGATCGGATCGCGGTTGTCGATGTGGCCAAACTGTCCCTTGTAGACGCTGTAGCCGCACAGCTCCTGCAGGCGGCGCGGAAACCGCTTGGCGGTTTCCCGGGGGATGCCGAGCTGGAGATTTTCCTGCTGCCGCATCCAGCCCCAGCAATAGGCGCAGGAAAATGCAAAACGCCTGCTCTCGCTGGTATTGGCGCCGCCGCCATGCCAGAGCGCGCTGTCGAACAGCATCACGCTGCCCGCCGGCATGGTCGCGGTGACGGCCTCGTAGTCCTTGCCATATTCCGGCGAGGAATCGTATTTGTGGCTGCCCGGCAGGATCCGCGTCGCGCCGTTGTCATCCCTGAAATCCGACAGCGCCCAGATCGCGTTGAGCGTGATCGGGATGTGCGGCCGCGGCAGCGGAATCAGTTGCGTGTCCTCATGGATCGGCTGCGCCTCCTGGCCCGGACCGAGCACCAGCGAGCAGAACGACGACAACAGGCACTCCTTGTCCAGCACGCGCTCGACGATCGGCAGCACGTTCCGGTGCAGCGGCACCTCCCAGAAAATATCGTCATAGGTCAGAAGATTGTTGATGCGGACGGTCTTGAAGCCTTCGAACGACGTCTTGGCACAGCCGAGGCCGTGCTCGCGCTCGGTGCGCTCCAGCGCCGCCTTCAATCCCTCGACCAGGCCGGGATCGGCGGCGCGCTCGATCACCGTATATCCGTCGTCGCGGATCTTGTCGGCATGCAAGTGAATATCGGCGTCCGTCAGCATTTCGATCTCCCTGATGGCGCTGTGCCCGCGCCTTTGGGATCAGCTTAACCGCCTCGCCTCGCCTTTGGGAAGTGATTGGTGCTTTCGTCGTTGCGACGAAGCAATCCGGGGCGCCGGGACATCACGCCGATTGTTTGGTCTGCCAGAAGTCCACCACCCGCTCCGCGGTCGAGGGCATCAGCCGGGCGAAATTCACCCGCGCGCTTTCGATATCGGCGGCAGACGGCACCCGGTTCGGGCCCAACCGCAGCAGGATCAGGGCGCGCACCGTCGCCCACTCAAGGCCGATCGTCTTGCCGACGATCAGGATCGGATCGTAGCGATCTCCCGCGATCAGGCGGTCGAGCGTTGCGATCTTCACCCCCGACATTGCGGAAAGCGCCGCCACTGCTTCCTCGTATCTGAGCGTCTTGGCAAAGCCGAGCAGCGCGGCCTCGTTCAGCTCGCCGGCACGATGCAGCGCGAGAATCGTGCGCTGCGCCGACGTGAAGTCGCGGCGGCTCTCGACGACCTCGATGACGCCGGAGATCTCGTTCATCGCCCAGCTGATCGCGGCCTGCCTGCCGGGTTTGACCACCTCGAGCAGGCGGCGGCGGATGATGTCGATCGACCCTTCCAGAAGATCCTTGAGCTGGGACTCCGAGAGATCGTCGCGCTGGCCGACCGTGAGCGTCAGCACGCCGTCCTGGCTGGCGCGCTCGATCAGCGCGTTATATCCAGTCGGCGAAAACAGCGCGCCCGCATTGCCGGCGGCGCGCCTGACCACCTCGCGGTCGCCGCGGTTCACGATGACGTCGGTGAGATCGGAAGAAAGCGTTGGCCGCTCCGACATCGCCAACAGATGGCCCTGGCCCTTGAGGCGCGCGATTTCGACCAGGGCGGCCTCGTCGATCACGGGAGACCGGCGCAGCAGCGGACCGGCGATCAGGATCTCATCCTCGCGCGCCAGTTGCCCGACCAGCGCGCGCGGCGCATTGCCGAGCACGGACAGGCGTTCGGCCAAGTCGGCGCGCGCGGCGGTTTCGGTGTGCGGGACGAGATCGATCAGAATTCCGTCGAACAGATCGACGTGATCAGGCCGGAAATTCGCGGCCCCCGTCAGGAACAGTTCGCTGATCCGGCGCGCGGCCTCGGCAAGGCGTTTCGGATCGCCTTGTCTGACGATCTCATCGAGGCCGGGGACCAGCGCGGTAGCAGGCGTCATAAACCGTACTCAAATCCGGCGCAGCGCCCGATTTTGAGGCAATCTAGGTCCGCTTGGTGAAGGAAGGGTTAGATTTGAAAGCGGCCGAAAAAGGCCGCAAAATCATGCTTTACGACCCCGCAGGCCTTGCCGGATGGCGGGAAAACCGCTATATCAGCTGCAACTTATGGTTCTCATACGATCGCGTATTGAGAGTGGGCCCCCCGGGACCCGCTCTTTTTTATTACCTGAACGAGCCCGGAACGTGTGACGCCATGCCCGGCTCGGGCACCCCGGCCGAACCGCGTTCACGGCCCGGCCCAACCCAACGCAAGCTAGACCGCCCAAAGGCAAATTTTGACACTGGATATGACCGATCCAACCGCTGGTTCCGTAGACACCGAACTGCTGGCCGAGCCGCGCCTCGTCGTCGAGCCGGGCGTTGCGGCACGGGTGTCGGCGATCGCGGGTCCGGTGCTGCAGGGAATGGGATACCGGCTGGTGCGGATCCGGATTTCCGGGGAAAGCGGCTGCACCGTCCAGATCATGGCGGAACGGCCCGACGGGTCGATGCAGATCGAGGATTGCGAGGCGATCTCAAAGGCCCTGTCGCCGGTGCTCGATGTCGCCGATCCGATCGACCGGGCCTACCGATTGGAGATATCCTCGCCCGGGATCGACCGGCCGCTGGTGCGCCGCTCCGATTTCGAGCGCTATGCCGGCCATCTCGTGAAGATCGAGATGGCGGTCGCGCATCAGGGCCGCAAGGGGTTCCGTGGTACGCTCGCCGGCGTCGAAGGCGATGCGGTGCGCCTACATCGCGATGACACACGCGCGGGCGAAGATGCCGATGTCATGCTGGTCATGGAAGATATCGCCGACGCCAGGCTGGTCCTGACCGACGAGCTGATCGCGGAATCGATGCGGCGCGGCAAGGCCGCCGAACGCGAGTTGCGCCAGAGTCTCGGGCTCGAGCCGCCCCCGCCGCCTTTTGCCAGGAAAAGCGATCCTTCGAAAAGCAACAAGCCGAAGCCGAAATTGAAGCCTAACAAGAAAGACGCCCCGAAGAACACCAAGGAACACCGCCTCGCCGCAGAACGACTGCTTCGAGGCGACATCGATCCCACGAGAGGAGACTGAGCCATGGCAGCTGTCAGCGCCAACAAACTCGAACTGCTGCAGATCGCGGACGCGGTCGCGCGCGAGAAATCGATCGACCGCGGCATCGTGATCGCGGCGATGGAGGACGCCATCGCCAAGGCGGCGCGCGCCCGCTACGGCAGCGAGACCGACGTTCACGCCGAAATCGACGCCAAGAAGGGCGAATTGCGGCTGTCGCGCCACATGCTGGTGGTCGACCAGGTCGAAAATTCCGCGAACCAGATTTCGCTGGCGGACGCTCGCCGCGCCAATCCCGGCGCCCAGATCGGCGACACCATCGCCGACACCCTGCCGCCGCTGGAATATGGCCGCATCGCCGCGCAATCCGCCAAGCAGGTGATCGTGCAGAAGGTGCGCGAGGCCGAGCGCGACCGGCAGTATCAGGAATTCAAGGACCGCATCGGCGATATCGTCAACGGCATCGTCAAGCGCGTCGAATATGGCAGCGTCATCGTCGATCTCGGCCGCGGCGAAGCCATTATCCGCCGCGACGAGATGCTGCCGCGCGAGGTATTCCGCAACGGCGACCGCGTCCGCGCCTATATTTTCGACGTGCGGCGCGAAACCCGCGGCCCGCAGATCTTCCTCTCCCGCACCCATCCGCAATTCATGGCGAAGCTGTTCGCGCAGGAAGTGCCGGAAATCTATGACGGTATCGTCGAGATCAAGGCGGTGGCCCGCGACCCCGGCTCGCGCGCGAAAATCGGGGTGATTTCCCGGGATTCGTCGGTCGATCCGGTCGGCGCCTGCGTCGGCATGCGCGGCTCGCGCGTGCAGGCCGTGGTCAACGAGCTGCAGGGCGAAAAGATCGACATCATTCCGTGGTCGCCCGACATCGCGACCTTCGTCGTCAACGCGCTGGCGCCCGCCGAGGTCGCCAAGGTCGTGATCGACGAGGACCGCGAGCGGATCGAGGTCGTGGTGCCCGACACCAACAACCAGTTGTCGCTGGCCATCGGCCGGCGCGGCCAGAACGTGCGTCTCGCCTCGCAGCTGACCGGCTGGGACATCGACATCCTGACCGAACAGGAGGAATCCGAGCGCCGCCAGGCCGATTTCGAGAATTCCACCCGCGTGTTCATGGAAGCGCTGAACGTCGACGAAGTGGTCGGCCAATTGCTGGCTTCGGAAGGCTTCACCTCGGTGGAGGAACTGGCGCTGGTCGACGTCAAGGAACTGGCCGGCATCGAAGGCTTCGACGAGGAAACCGCCAACGAGCTGCAGAGCCGGGCCCGCGAATATCTGGAACAGCTCGAAAGCGAGCTCGAAAACAAACGTAAGGAACTCGGTGTGGAAGACGCTCTGAAGACGGTGCCCGGCGTGACCTCGAAGATGCTGGTGAAATTCGGCGAGAACGACATCAAGACGGTCGAGGATCTGGCCGGCTGCGCCACCGACGATCTGGTCGGCTGGACCGAGCGCAAGGAAGGCGGCGAGCCGACCAAGCACCCCGGCATTCTCGACGCCAATGAAATCACGCGCGACGACGCCGAGAAACTGATCATGCAGGCGCGCGTCATCGCCGGCTGGATCACGGAAGCCGATCTCGCCAAGAAGACCGAGGAGGCCGAGACCTCCGAAGAACAACCGGTCTAAGGAGCCATGTCGCCCGCATGCTCGCTATCGCTGACCCCGATCTCGACAACGGACCGCGGACCGACAGGTCCGCGACGATGCGGATGTGCGCGGTCACGCGGCAGGTGCGGCCGATCGACGAGCTGATCCGGTTTGTGGTCGCGCCCTCCGGCGAGGTGATCCCGGATCTGAAACGCAAGCTTCCCGGCCGCGGCCTGTGGGTCTCGGCCTCGCGCCAGACGGTTGCGGAAGCCGTCCGGCGTCACCATTTTAGCAAGGGTTTCAAGCGCGAAGTGCGCGTGTCGCCGACGCTGGCAACCGATACCGAAACCTTGCTGGCGCGCAGCGCGATCGAGGCGCTCGCCATGGCAGCCAAGGCCGGCCAGGTGATCTCGGGCTTCGGCAAGGTCGAGGACGCCCTCCGGTCGCGGCAGGCCCGGGCTTCGGTCGAGGCCCTGATCCATGCCTCGGACGGCGCCGCCGACGGAATCCGGAAATTGGATGCCATCGTCCGGCAAAATGCTGGGATTAATGATGAATCGTTCCAATTTCCGGTCGTCACGGCGCTGACATCCGAACAATTGGATTTGGCACTAGGCCGGTCAAATGTGATACATGCTGCGCTGCTCGCGGGCCCGGCGAGCAAGACGTTCCTGTCGCGCAGCCATACCTTGGTCCGATACCGGATGGCGGACGCCGACAAGACTGCCGGTGATGCGGCCGAGAATTTGCCGATACAGACTGTGCGGACACGCACGACTTAAAGAGGATTAGGACTACTGAATGGTCGATAAAACGCCTGGCGACAGGAAATTGAGTGTCCCGAACAAGACCCTGACGCTAAAGCCGCGGGTCGAGACGGGCACCGTGAAGCAGAGCTTCAGCCACGGCCGTACCAAGCAGGTCGTGGTTGAAAAGCGCGGCAAGCGCCGCGTCGGCGGCGAAGCCCCCGCCACGGAGACGCATGCGCCGGAGCCGGCGGCAGCCGTCGCCAAGGCGGCGCCCGCAGCTCCCGCCGCCAAAGCGCCGCTCGCCCGCCCCGCAGCACCGTCGGCTCAGCCGCGCAGCGGTTCGGGCGTGGTCCTGCGCACCCTGACCGAGGATGAGCGCAGCGCCCGCGCGAGTGCGCTTGCCGACGCCAAAGCCCGCGAGCTGGAAGAACGGCGGCTGGCGGAAGAGGAAGCCAAGCGCCGCAACAGCAAGGAAGGCATCGAGCAGGCCGAGCGCGAAGCCGCCGAGGCCCGCCGCAAGGCCGAGGAAGAGCGCCATCGCCAGGACGAGGAAGCCAAGCGCAAGGCCGAAATCGAAGCCAAGAAACGTTTCGGCGAAGCCGAGGCCAGCAAGACCGCGGCCGCGGCCCGCGCCGCGCTGCCCGCCGCCCGCGCCCCCGGTATCGCCGCCGACATCTCCGATGAAGATGAAGGCCCCCGCCAGGTCCGTCGCGGCCCCGGCGGCGCCGCCCGCCCGGCGGCTGCCCCCAAGACGACCGCCAAGCCCGCGCCGCAGAAGCAGCGCGGACGCCTGACGCTAGTCACCGCGCTCAACGCCGACGACGTGCGCGAGCGCTCGATCGCCTCGTTCCGCCGCCGCACCCAGCGCCTGAAGGGCCATGCGTCGAACGAGCCGAAGGAAAAGCTGGTTCGCGAAGTCGTCATCCCTGAAGCCATCAATATCCAGGAACTCGCCAACCGCATGTCCGAGCGCGCGGTCGACGTCATCCGGCTGTTGATGAAGCAGGGCGCGATGCACAAGATCACCGACGTGATCGATGCCGATACCGCGCAGCTGATCGCCGAGGAAATGGGTCACACCGTCAAGCGCGTGGCCGCGGCCGACGTCGAGGAAGGCCTGTTCGACATCGTCGACGATTCCACCGACACCGAACCGCGCTCGCCCGTCGTGACCGTGATGGGCCATGTCGACCACGGCAAGACCTCGCTGCTCGACGCGCTTCGCCACGCCAATGTGGTTTCCGGTGAGGCCGGGGGCATCACCCAGCACATCGGCGCCTACCAGGTGACCTCGCCGGAAAGCGGCAAGAAGATCACCTTCATCGACACTCCGGGCCACGCCGCGTTCACCGCGATGCGCGCCCGCGGCGCCAAGGTGACCGACATCGTGGTCCTGGTGGTCGCGGCCGATGACGGCGTCATGCCGCAGACGGTGGAGGCGATCCATCACGCCAAGGCGGCGAAGGTTCCGATGATCGTCGCGATCAACAAGATGGACAAGCCCGACGCCAGGCCGGACCGCGTGCGCACCGAACTGCTGCAGCACGAGGTGCAGGTCGAATCGCTCGGCGGCGAGGTCGTCGACGTCGAGGTTTCCGCCAAGAACAAGACCAATCTGGACAAGCTCCTGGAGATGATCGCGCTGCAGGCCGAATTGCTCGACCTCAAGACCAATGCGTCGCGTCCTGCCGAGGGCACCGTGATCGAAGCCAAGCTCGATCGCGGCCGCGGCCCGGTGGCGACCGTGCTGGTCCAGCGCGGAACGCTGCGGGTCGGCGACATCGTGGTGGCCGGCGCCGAAATGGGCCGGGTCCGCGCGCTGATTTCCGATCAGGGCGATACCGTGGAGGAGGCCGGCCCGTCGGTGCCGGTCGAAGTACTCGGCTTCAACGGGCCGCCGGAAGCCGGCGACCGCCTCGCGGTCGTCGAGAACGAAGCCCGCGCCCGCCAGATCACGAGCTATCGCGCCCATCAGAAGCGCGAGAACGCCGCCGCCAGCATTTCCGGCATGCGCGGCTCGCTCGAGCAGATGATGTCGCAGCTCAAGACGTCGGGCCGCAAGGAATTCCCGCTGATCGTCAAGGCCGACGTGCAGGGCTCGCTGGAAGCGATCCTGGGCTCGCTCGAGAAGCTCGGCACCGAGGAGGTCGCCGCCCGCATCCTGCATGCCGGCGTCGGCGGTATCTCGGAATCCGATGTGACGCTGGCGGAAGGCTTCAACGCCGCCATCATCGGCTTTTCCGTCCGCGCCAACAAGGAGGCGGCGGCCGCCGCCAAACGCAACGGCATCGAGATCCGCTATTACAACATCATCTACGACCTCGTGGATGACGTGAAGAAGGCGATGAGCGGCCTGCTGGCGCCGACGCTGCGCGAGACCATGCTCGGCAACGCCCAGATCCTGGAAGTGTTCAACATTTCCAAGGTCGGCAAGGTCGCGGGCTGCCGCGTCACCGACGGCACCGTGGAACGCGGCGCCAACGTCCGCCTGATTCGCGACAACGTCGTCGTGCACGAAGGCAAGCTGTCGACGCTGAAGCGTTTCAAGGACGAAGTGAAGGAAGTGCAGTCCGGCCAGGAATGCGGCATGGCGTTCGAGAATTACGGCGACATGCGTGTCGGCGACATCATCGAGTGTTATCGCGTGGAGACGATCCAGCGCTCGCTGTGAGTCCAAATCTCACAAAGCGCCGATTCTTTCGTCATTGCCGGGCTTGACCGGCAATCCATCCGCCGAAGGCGGACTCTTGCAATGAAAAGATGGATGCCCGGGTCAAGCCCGGGCATGACAAGGTGATTTGAATGCCCCGCCATCACAAAAAAGACTCCGCCGCCGGCGGCTCGCAGCGTCAGCTGCGCGTCGGCGAAACCGTGCGTCACGCGATCGCGGACATTCTGTCGCACGGCAGCGTGCACGATCCGGAACTCGAGGGCCACATCATCACCGTGCCCGAAGTGCGGATGTCGCCGGACCTGAAGCTCGCGACCATTTATGTGATGCCGCTCGGCGGCCGCGATACCGGCGTCGTGATCGCGGCACTGGAGCGGAACAAGAAATTCCTGCGCGGCGAGATCGCGCACCGCGTTAACCTAAAATTTGCGCCTGATATTCGCTTCCGCGTCGACGAACGATTCGACGAAGCGGAACGAATAGAGAAATTACTGCGAACACCTGCGGTGCAAAGAGACCTCGCACCCGATTCGGACAAATCCTGATGATCGTGACCACCGCGCACAGCGCGTTCGAGCAGCCAAATGCCGATTCCCACGAGACTGAAAAAAATAATTTTATCGACGCGCGCCGGACCAACAACGACCCGCGCGATCAGGGTCAGCGCGGCGGCAAGCAGGTACGCCAGAACCAGCCCCGGCGCGACAAGCGCGACGTCCACGGCTGGGTAGTGCTCGACAAGCCGATCGGCATGACCTCGACGCAGGCGGTCGCGGTGGTGAAGCGGCTGTTCCAGGCCAAGCGCGCCGGCCATGCCGGAACGCTCGATCCGCTCGCCTCCGGCGGCCTGCCGATTGCGCTCGGCGAGGCCACCAAGACGGTTCCCTTCGTCATGGACGGCCGCAAGCGCTACCGCTTCACGGTCGCCTGGGGCGAGGAACGCGATACCGACGATACCGAGGGCCGGGTGGTCAAGACCAGCGAGATCAGGCCGTCGGCGGAGGCGATCCGGGAATTGCTGCCGCGCTTTACCGGCCTGATCGAGCAGATTCCGCCGCAATACTCCGCCATCAAGGTCCAGGGCGAACGGGCCTATGATCTGGCGCGCGACGGGGAGACCGTCGAACTGAAGCCCCGGCCGGTCGAAATTCACCAATTAATCCTTGTAGAACAACTAGATAGAAGCCATTCCGTGTTCGAGGCCGAGTGCGGCAAGGGAACCTATGTGCGGGCGCTGGCCCGCGATATCGGCCGGCTGCTCGGCTGCTACGGCCATATCTGCGCGCTGCGGCGGACCCTGGTCGGCCCGTTCGGCGAGAAGGACATGATTCCGCTGGAACAATTGGAGGCTTTGTGCGATAGAGCCGCGTCTGGCGAGGGCAGCCTCGCCGACGCGCTTTTGCCCGTTGAGACCGCGCTGGACGACATCCCGGCACTGGCCGTCACACGGGCTGATGCGGCAAGGCTCCATCGGGGCCAGGC
>Ga0153915_10005599_pt1 | contig 11690 bp, 7 predicted proteins | sample Opewatmetagenome_2_FD_107003 | JGI IMG/M metagenome (GOLD analysis project Ga0153915, IMG submission 107003) | Freshwater wetland microbial communities from Ohio, USA - Open water 3 Core 3 Depth 3 metaG | ecosystem: Environmental > Aquatic > Freshwater > Wetlands | place: USA: Ohio, Lake Erie...
CAGCGTTCGCACGAGCGCGTTCGACGCGTCGTAGACCTGGACCGTCACGTCCGCGTCCTTCGACAGCGTGTAGCGGATGTTCAGTGTGTCGTACTGGTTGTCGCCGTTGGGGCTGAACGAGTCCGGATCGTCACTGACCGCCGTGATCGTGACGTCCGGCACCGGCGCGCATGAATCGCGCGTAGCCAACAATGGCAAATACGACACGACGCCGAGTCCGGCGTCGTCGGCATTGTCAAGGATTGCTGCGTCGACTACCGCCGTATCGGTGGTCGACCAGTAATTGTTGGACGCGTCCACGGCGACGGCGCTGCCATTGGCGAATTGGTAACCTGCATTCCCGTACAAGGCATTCTGACCGAAGGCACCCGTGCCCGAGGTGACTATGCCGTTTGACACGCCCGTGGGCCCGTCATTGTTGACGATCGAATTGCAGGCGACGGGCGACGACGCCGGGCTCCGGTACTCAAGGCCGCCCGCTCGCGTGATGGCCGAATTGCCGGATATCAGGTTGCCTGTGATCGTCGTCTGCGCGTCGGTGATCAACCCTCCACCGATGTCTGCGGCATTGCCGCCAACCGCGTTGCCTGTAAAGCTGACCGTCGGGTTCGACGCACCACCGATCGAGGCGCCTCCTCCGGAGCCGGATGCCACGGAGTTGTCGGCAATCACGTTGTCGCTGATATCCCCGTCGACCGAGTCCAAGAGCACCCCGCCCCCGCCGTGCCCATCGGTGGTGTTGTTGCTGATGTGGTTGTTGGTCACGTGCGCGAAAATCGGCCCGTTAGCGCACGAATCGGCGACCACGTAGACTCCGCCACCTCCATTCGATGCGTGGTTCCGCTCGACGGTGTTCGAGTCGATGGTCACGCTGCTGCAGGCCGCGGACACCCCGCCGCCGGAATCGGCAACATTGTCGGTAATCGTGTTGTGTGAGACGGTGGAGCTGCTGTTGGTCAGGTGGACGCCAGATCCAGCGTTGTCGTGGATGGTCGTGTGCTCGATCAGCGGAGACGCGGAATCGATGGTGACTCCGCTACCGAACTCGACCGTCGCGTATCGGAGCACCGAACCGCCGGACCCGGCGAGAAAGCGAAGGCCTGTCCAGTCACCGGCGGCCGGGGTCCCTGCATCGGAGGTGAAGATGACGGGATTTCCCGCGGTGCCTTGCGCGGATAGGCTCGCAGAGATATCGAGGCGAGTTCCCGCAGAAAATCTCACCACAACGCCCGGATCCAACACGAGCGTCCCCGATGAAAACGCAGCGTTGCAGGTGATGAGGTACGGCGAACCGGCAACCGTCCAGTGGTCATCGGCGATCGTCCCGCAGACGGTGGTCTGCGCCGCATTGGCCGGGGTCAGTGCGCGGACACCAACGCCGATGACTGCAGCTACCGCGAGGAGGGCCACGATTGGAAGCGCAGCCCGTCCGACGGCTGCGTTGTCGCGTCGTTGATCTGGTGTGCCCGCTGGATGTTGGCGCCGACGGTGAAACCTCACTTGGCACCTCATGTTTGACACGATCGCCCGTGCGAGACCTGCGGGGAAAGGGGCGGCATTGAATTTCAGGTGGCGAGCGACGACAGCAGCCAGACGGCAACAAATCGACGGCGCGTCATGGTGCTCCCCCTCTCGGTGCCGCGGGGCAGATGGCTACAGGACGCTCCGGACGGGCTGGCTAGCACGCGCGGAGATACTGTTGGCGGGGGCTTGCGGACGGGATTATCTAACGGATGCGCGCGTTCGGTCAAGAGCAGCAAGGATACATCTTGTACCGTTTCTCCAATCGATTGGTCACGCGGCAAATACCGCAAGCAACGCACGCATCAGCGCGCTCAGAGTAGCGTCGGCCTGGCTACAATCGGCGGCCTCACGGGCCCGGCAGCGTCATCGGCGCGGCTCTCCGGCGCTGCGGCCATCAAGTCGTCGAGCACTGACCGCGCCCTGCTCCCGGATCCTGGCATGACGGCGATCGATCCCACGGCGACGTCCGGCTGTCGTGTATATTCGCCCGCGTACGACGCGCGTCTTCGCCCATCTGTCGTGCAGTGCCTGATGATGCGGATCGGAGATGACCTGCGCGAAGCCAAAGCCGAACGTGGCGATCGAGCACATCAGCCCGAGCCAGCGCTTGCGTGCCGCAGCGAGATCGATGGTCTCGCCCGTCTCGGCATCTACGACGCGAAGCCCCACCACGCGCTTGCCTGGCGTTGCTCCGCCCCACTTCGTCCAGAACCAGGTGAAGTAGGCGGCGTTCATGATGAATGGAATGACGAACGTCGGCCCTGCGGTACCCCAGGCAGCCGTCAGCAGCCATTGCCCGACCCGTAACGGTCCCAGAATGGCCAGATCGATGCAACCAGCGATGAACCTGGGCCAGAGTCCAACGGCGCTGGTGTACGTGCCGACGCGTGCCATGCGTTGCCCTCGGGCCTCTGCTGAGATTGTTGGCAGCGCAGACGAGCGTCTATATGCAGGAGCGCCAGCCCAGATCACGGGAGGCGAGCCTAGCTCATCCGCACTGAACGGCATTTCCCTATCAGCACGGCGTCGCCCTCTTAGAGGCTGTCCGCGGCCTCGCAACAGCACGCCGAACAAAAGCATTCGTGGGATTGCGCGAGTGGGCCTTGAAACGTAGATTGATGCGGCCCAACGCAACCGCGCATGAGCCAAGGTTGCGAAAGGCGGCGGTGAGTCGCCATGTGCGCACCTACTGGACCCTCCCATCGCTTCCGCCTAGCCGTCCTCGCCGCTTGCATTGGCTTCACGGTCGCATGCGGAAGCACTTCTTCTGGGTCGGTCACGCCTACCGCAACGGTCACTGGTACTTCGACGGATGCGCCGAGAGCCATCGAGCGTGCAAGGTTGCCCGTCAAGCTGCACATTCCGGGTGCGCCGGACAACGGCGCGACGCCGGTCGATGCATCCGAGTATGACTTCGGTGACTACCTTCACATTGTGGACCTGACCGACGGGACTTCGGAACTCGTCGGGAGCATTCCTATCGCGCCGCGGGCCGGCGGCTACGAGCTTCCCGTGCTGTCGCCGGATCACGCGCGAATCGCCTATCAGTCAGGGAGAGCCGTGGTGGTGTTCGAGGTTGCGAGCGGGCGCGCACAGACGTTCTCGCTTCCGGCTGCGCCATCGACTCCGACACCATGCCATCGCGTCCGCAGTGCGCTTTCGTGGGCGCCTGACTCGGCACGCCTCGCGGTCAACACCGAGACCGCTTTGACCATCCTCGATACCGGCTCAGGTGCGTTGCGAGAACTCGATCAGAACACCGGCACGCCGGGCAGCTGCGGCGTCGCTTGGTCCCCCGATGGAGCGTGGATCGCGTTCGCAAGTGGGTGGCTCCTCAGCCTGATCCGGCCGGACGGTTCCGATATTGTCGTCGAGCACCCTCAAGGGCAATACGCGGCGTCGTACTATGGAGGACCGAGTGAATTCGTTTGGGCGCCGGACTCAACTCGCTTCTTCTTCACCGGCTTGACGGCCATTTCTGGCAAAGGAATTGGATCGATGTCCTTCGTCTCGGGATTGGATTTGGCTGCAAGTGGGATCCCGATCGGCGACACGATAGCCTGGCAGACGGCGCCGATGATGCACGACGTGCACGAGTTGCCGTTCGTCCAAGCGCTCTCGGCGTCGGGAACGAGAGCGGCGTACCGTCGTAGCGACCACGATGAGAACTGGAACTCGACCGATTACGTTGAAACGAGAAACATCGACGGAACAGACAATCAAACGTTGGTTACCTTCAAGAGCGGTGGACGAAGCGTTCGGGATGCGCTGTTCTGGTCACCCGACGATTCACTGATCGCATATCCCGACGTACCGGCTGGCACGTCGATCTACGACGGCAGTGTGCGCATCGTGAACTCGACAGGTGGCGAGGACCTGGCAGCGGCGCTTGGACCTGACTCGTTCGCCCTCGCGAATGGGCGTCGGGTGGTTTGCAGCGTAGACGTCGTCGGCTGGATGTCCCTAACGAGGCTGCTTACCTGGACGTCGTGCGAAGGCAGCATCTGAGAGCTGACTCGACACTCTAACTGGACACTCTGCGTTCGGTGACGTCGGTAGCGAATTGACGAGCGACGCAGCGCTGGTGGCTGAGTGGTCTTCGCGCACACGCCAGCACGCCTCGGTCAGCCCGACAGTACGGGGCGCGGCTCAGGACGACGGTGCGGACTCGCGCGCCGGACGGCCGTCGACGGCAAAGCGCACAGCTGAGATCTGGCTCGCCGGTGCCAACGGCAGCAACCCGAGACGTGTCGCCACGGGCGATCATCGCTGTATGGGGCAGCTCCCCGTGTCGACGTCGCGGTTGGCTTGTCGCGACTGGCGCACGTCCTCCCGAATGCTGCGTGAGCTTAACAGCGGACCGCCTACGGGAGGCGCAGCGCGGGCGAAAGCGATTCGTAGACCCGTTCGTACTCCGCGGCAAGCGCGGCATGCCCCAGTGCACTGGCATCGAGGCCGTTTCGGTCGATCCAGTCACAATGGCCGCGAAACAGCGTCCGCGCATCGACGAGGTGCGCGCCGTACCGGCCTGCCACTTCCGCGATGACCGCGTTCCACCGATCCACCGACGGCCCACTGTAGGGATCGTGACGGCACTCGTACGAGTCGTAATACAGGAGCACCAGCAGCGGCGTATGCTCATCCTTCGCTGCAACGATCCGTGAATAGATGATGTCGAGCTGCTCGCGGAGGTGCCCGAGCCCCGCGAGGAACAGATCCATACACGGGGGCGATGCGCACGCGCGGTCGATGTTGACAAGGTTGTTGCCGCCGATGCTCATCGTGATCGCTGCCAGAGGCACGCCATCGTCTCGGTACCGCCGAATGAGTTTGATCGCGAACTCTAGCTGTGGCTCGGGACTTCCGTCCGAGATGAAGGTGTCCGTGGTCAGGTAGGCCGAGCTTGTCGTTTGCCAGATCGTCGGACGGCCCAGGCGTTGCTCCAGGTAGGCGCGGAAGATGGCCGCCGAAGACGCCTCGAGCGGCCCGCAACACCCCCACTGAATCCCATCACCGATCGAGAGGTATGCGACAGATGACGCGTCGGCGCGCGCCGTGGCCGTGATGGCGACCGATGTGCTCTCAGGTGTGAGGAGTGCCCCCGGTGTGGCCGTGGACGTCGGCGTAAGCTGAGGCGGGCTCGGCGCGGTCGGAACGGGCGTCGTGGTGGCGGTGGCATGGACAGCTCTTGGCGGGGACGTCGTTTCTGCCGTCGCCGTTGCCTCCCGTGTGGGGCAGCTGGTCGGAGAAACGTCCACAACAGCGCTCGTTGCAGACGCGGGCGTCTCGGCGGGCATCGGTGTCTCTTGAGCGGGCTGCGGCGTGCCCCTGTCTTCCGTAACGGCGGCCGAAAGAGCTGCGGACTCCGTAATGGTCGCGACTGCGGTCGCCTGGCAGGGGTCGGTCGCGAAGAGGGCTGCGCCCGCCGACACTGTCCGTTGAGCGGACGTTGCGTAAGGGCCGCACTCGGCGACAAACAGGAGCAGCGGGAACGAGGCAATGAACAGCCGCTTCATCCTCGTATCATATGCCCTCCAAGCGGCTGTTTGGACGACCTCCGCCGCCAGATGCGCCGGGAATCCCAGAAGGACTCCTGACAGCAACGGTGACAGCAACCCGGGCGGACGAGCGCGTACGAGAGCGGACAGATGTGCAATGTGCATGTCACGATACCCGCGTGCATGGACGCCAGCGGACGACAATGGACGCATAGGAGCGACCTTCGGAACCGAGGGTCGGGGGTTCGAATCCCTCCGGGCGTGCCAGATTCAACACAGATTCAAAGGACGGGCCTCGCGGCTCGCCTTCTTGGCGCCCCAAACGATCATTCGCCAGCTTGTTCAGCCGCGAGCGTGCGGGGGCGGCTAGGATCTACCGGGGGCCCCAATTTTTCCGCGCCCTGGATCGCCGGATGGGTTGCGCGATCCGCTCACACGATACCCGAGACCCGCAGCCGGAAAGAAGGCAGAGGGGGCGCCGATCCCGGAACGGACGCCACCGCGTCAGGGATCTCGTCAACTGGCAGTAAAGGGGCGCCATCATCGATCCGATACTTCCTCATAAGGCAGGAGGTTACGGAGCCATGCCCGACTTCGACGTTGCGGAGAACTGGTTGATACTCGTGGCAATAGCCGAGGGCAATCGCTTTCAGGCACTTGTGAAGGTCTACCCTCGACTCACGCGAGAGGAGTACGGGAGCTACGCGGAGTTCGTTCGAAACTGCCAGGGCCAACGCCGGAAGGCATGGAGGCGCTGGACGCCAGGGGACAAGGACACGCTTCGCAGGCTCTTCAAAGAGCACGTGCCTGTGCCGCAGATCGCCGTCCTTGGCCGATCATCGAACGCGTTGAGGCACAGGCTGCGCCTGATGGGGCTTCTCAGTGGACAGCAGAATAGCCGAATGCAGCGGAGCCCATCGTAGTACGCGGCCCGCTGAGAGGTTGTGCGGATGGACGCGCTCAATTGGCTAGTGGACGTACTGACCCTTTCGCGCTTGTCGATCGTCCTGGCCGTCGTTGCGGTCTACGTGACTTGGAGGATCGGCCTCATAGCAGACCGATCGCTAAGGAACGCTACGACGATCGGCCAATCAGGCGTTAGCCAGATTCTTCGCTACCTGGAGCGCAGAGATCACGGAACACCGGAGCAGGCGATGGACTATGGCGCGGACGTGTGGACGTGCGAGGCGTCGCCTGCGTTCGTCGCTCAGCAGGGATCCGTCACCCTGAGACTGCAAGTGTTCGCCGGATCTTCTGAGTACCACTCCGCCGACGAATCCGGCCTAGTTAGATGTACGGTGACGACGCCATCTGGCGTCCGAGTGTTTGCTAACACGAAGCCCTCAAAGGACAAGGATTATGAATGCTTTTGGGAGATCGCCTTCCCTGCCAACTTCCACGACAACCAGAAGGAGCCGTTAGGCGACACAAACACGGCGGGTGTTTACCTGGCAGAGTGGGATGGACTTCCGGGCGACCAAACGAGGACAACTACTTTCGCCGTGATGCCTCCGTCTCTCGGATGGATACAATCGCTTCGCGATCTCTTGTTGTCCTCGTAGCTCGCAGACAATCAGCGATACAATCACTCACTCCGCCCGGTCGCGCCGCAGGCTACCTAGATCGACGAACCGCCAGATTCAAAATTCCCGATCGCGCCTGACATAACGCGGTCGAACCCGGCGGATCGCGTCCGTCGGAACCGAGGGTCGCCGGTTCGAATCCCTCCGGGCGTGCCACCCAATGCGAATGGGATTCGCGCAGTCGCCAGAACGTGCCGTCCGGCCCGGGCATCGGCGACAATCGTCGCGCGACAGCCGGTGCCCGCGGGCGTACGATCGAGCTACTCCGAAGCGGCAGGGCCTCGGCGTGAAGGCGTGTGCCCAGGACGTGCCGCCACTCGACCAGCGGAGGTGCACGATATGGGTTGCAGAGACGACCTGGAGGCATATCTTCGCGAGCACGGCGTGCCGTTCAGCATCCACCACCACCCTGTGGCGTACACAGCCCAGGAGACCGCCGCCGCCGAACACATCGCCGGGAAGACGCTCGCAAAGGTGGTGATGGCCTTCGCCGACGACAAGCTGGTGATGCTGGCGCTGCCGGCGCTCTACCGGGTGGACCTCGAGAAGACCGCCACGGCGCTGGGGGCGAAGGAGGTGCGCCTGGCGCACGAGCGGGAGTTCTCGCTCCGCATGCCCGGCTGCGAGGTCGGGGCGATGCCGCCGTTCGGCAATCTCTACGGGATCCCGGTCCACGTCGACAGGTCGCTCGAGGAGAACGAGACGATCGTCTGCCAGGCCGGGACGCACACCGACACCGTCTCGCTGAAGTACAGTGACTTCAAGCGCCTGGCCGAACCGGGCGTGATCGACTGCGCTCATCGCCCGGCGTAAAGGGGGCGCGTGCCACGCGCACCGCATGCGGGGTGCGGCCATGCGAAACGCCGAGATCGCGTCCGTCCTCAACGAGCTTGCCGACCTCATGGAGCTGCACGGCGAGGACCGCTACCGCATCGCCCGCTACCGCAACGCCGCGGCGTCGGTCGAACACTACACGGAGCCCGTGGAGGACCTCGCCCGCGAAGGGCGGCTGCAGGAGATCCGCGGCGTCGGCGAGAGCATCGGCGGCAAGATCGCGCAGTACCTGGAGACCGGCCGCATCTCGGCGCTCGATGCGCTCCGGCGCAAGATCTCGCCGGCGGCGGTGACGTTGATGAATCTGCCGGGCATCGGTCCGAAGCGCGCGCTCCTCTTCACCGAACGGCTGAACGTCAAGACGATCGCCGACCTCGAGCGTGCCATCGAGTCCGGCGAGGTGGCGGCGCTGCCGCGGGTCGGCGAGAAGACGGCCGCGCACATCCTCGAAGAGATCCGCCGGCTGCGCGGCCGCTCGGCGCGCCTGCCGCGGGGGGTCGCGCGCTCGGTCGCCGAGGAGGTCGTGCGAGAGCTGAAGCGCTGCAAGGCCGTCCGGCAGTGCACGCCGGCCGGCAGCCTGCGGAGGATGAAGGAGAGCGTCGGCGACATCGACATCCTCGTGTCGTCCGCCGAACCCGGCGCGGTGATGGACGCGTTCGTGCGGCTTCCTTCCATCCGCGAAGTGCTGGCGGCGGGCGAGACGCGGGCGTCGGTCGTCACGCATGCGGACGTGCAGGTTGACCTGCGCGTGGTCTCGCCGGCGTCGTACGGCGCCGCGCTGCAGTACTTCACCGGCTCCAAAGCGCACAACGTCAAGCTGCGGACGATCGCCAGCGGCATGGGCTACAAGCTGAACGAGTACGGCGTCTGGGAGGGCGACCGCAGGATCGCGGGACGCACGGAGGAAGGCGTGTACCGGGCGCTGGGGCTCACCTGGCAGCCGCCGGAGGTCCGCGAGGACACCGGCGAGGTGGAGCTGGCGATCAAGGGCAGGACGCCGAGCATCGTCGCGCTCGACGATATCCACGGAGACCTGCACGCGCACACGCGTCTCAGCGACGGCGCGGACACGGTCGAGGAGATGGTCCACGCGGCGACGCGGGCGGGCTACGCCTACCTGGCGATCACGGACCATAGCCAGGCGCTCGGCGTGGCGCGCGGCCTGACGGAAGATGAGCTGCGTGCCGAACATGCGCTGATCCGCAGGCTGAACGAGACCGCGAAGGGCGTGCGCGTCCTCTGCGGCGTCGAAGTGGACATCCGCGTCAACAGGAAGCTCGACTGCAGCGACGCTTTCCTCAGCGAGTGCGACGTCGTGGTGGCGTCGATCCATTCGGCATTCCAGCGAGGGCGAGCGGAGCAGACGGCGCGGCTCGTCGCGGCGATCGAGCATCCGGGGGTGGATATCATCGGGCACCCGACGGGGAGGATGCTCGGCAAGCGGCTGGGGTACGAGATCGACCTCGGCGCGGTGCTGGACGCCGCCGCCCGGACCGGCACAGCGCTCGAGGTGAGCGCGCAGCCGGAGCGGCTCGACCTGAACGACGATGCGATCCGCGCGGCCGTCGCGCGCGGCGTCATGCTCGCGATCAACACGGACGCGCACCACCGCGACCAGCTCGCCCTGATGCGGTTCGGTGTGGCGACGGCGCGGCGCGGCTGGGCGCCTCGTCAACTTGTGCTCAACACGAAATCTCGCGACCAGATCGTCCGCTGGCTACGTGAGCGTCGAGCTCGCGCGCGGGTTTCCGTGGCATGAGCGGGTAGATGATGGAGCGGTATCGCCATGGAGCGTGACCCGACGGACGTCCGCCCGGAAGCACCCGGCGCCGAGTCGTTGCCGGCGTCGATGCTCGTCTACGACGGGTTTGCCCCGCACGTGGAACGCGGCGTGGAGGCCGCGTTCTCGGTTTCAAACGGGCTGTTCGGCGTGCGCGCCTCGCTCGAGGAGGGGAATCCGGCATCCCATCCGATGGTCATCGTGGCCGGCGTGTACGTCCCGACGGTGCTCGCCGCGGCGCAGACGCTCCTCGCCACCGACGATCCCGCGTCGGTCGTCATCGCGATCGACGGAGAACGCATTCAGCTCGCTGGAGCAGAGACGCTTGCACACCGTCGCACGCTCGACGTGCGGCACGGAGAGGTCGCGCGGTCGTGGCTGTTCCGAGACCGGGAAAACAGGCAGTGGCGGCTGGAATCGCTGCGCGCGGCGTCCGCCGCCGACGAGCGATGCTACCTGCACCGGCTGCTGCTGGCGCCGGAAGGCGACGCCGCCGGCACCGTATCGCTCAGGTTCGCGGCGCCGCCGGTGCTGGAGCACGCCGAAGACCGCGCGGCGAGCCGCACCGTCCTGGTGACGAGCGCCGACGTCCCACCGCTGGGGACGATCCGCACGTCGCGCCGGCCGGCGGGGGACTGGAGGCTGGAAGGAGACACGGTGACGGCCCCGGTGACGCGAGCAGCGCCTCTCCACATTGAGTCAGTGAGCCACGTCGGCGGAGGGCCCGGCGTCGGCGTCGTGGAGGCGACGTTCGATCAGATGCTGGCGAGCCACCGCCGGGTCCGCAGCCAGCGCTGGGACGACGCGGACATCATCATCGAAGGCGACGACGAGCTGCAGCGGGCGATCCGCTTCGCCCTCCACCACCTGCTCTCGGCGGCTCCCCCTCATGACGGCTATACGTCCATCGGCGCGCGCGACCTTTCGGGGGAGGCGTATCACGGTCACATCTTCTGGGACACCGAGATCTTCATGCTGCCCGCGCTGATCTTCAGCCATCCGGAGGCCGCGCGATCGTGCCTGCTCTACCGGTACCGGACGCTCGACGCGGCGCGGGCACGCGCGCATTCCCTCGGCTTCGCCGGCGCGTTGTACGCGTGGGAGTCCACCGATACGGGCGAGGACCGCACGCCATCGAGCGTGATCCTCCCTGACGGCTCGGCGCAGCGCATCTTCACCGGCGAGCAGGAGCACCACATCTCCTCCGCCGTGCCGTACGCCGTCGTGCAGTACTGGCGCGCCACGGGGGACGACCGCTTCATGCTGGAGTACGGCGCCGAAATGGTGTTCGAGTGCGCGCGCTTCTGGAACAGCCGCGTGACGGTGACCGACGATCAGTACTCCATCGGGAAGGTCATCGGGCCGGACGAGTTCCACGTCGGCGTCGATGACGACGCCTACACCAACGCGATGGCAGCCTGGACGCTGCGCACGGCCTCCGAACTGGCAGGGCGGCTGAGCACGATCGATGAATCGTCGGCACTGGCGCTCCGCCAGCGTCTTCGCATTGAGCCCGCTGAGCCGGCGGAGTGGGCCGCGACGGCGTCGCGTATCTCCAGATCGTCGTTCTTCGAACCGCGTGTCGTCGAGCAGTTCGACGGCTTCTTCGGGCTGCGTTCGGTGGACGTCTCCGCGTACCGGAAAGGCGGTGTCCCGCTGGATATCGCGCTTGGCTTTGCCGCGGTACAGGGCGTGCGCGCCATCAAGCAGGCGGACGTGTTGATGACCGCCGCGCTCTTGCCGGACGTCTGGCGCGAGGATGCGCTCCGCGCGAACTTCGCGTTCTACGAGCCGCTGACCGCTCACTCGAGCTCGCTCAGCCCACCTGTCCACGCGCTGCTCTCCGCCTGGCTCCGCGACGCCGAGCGTTGCCGCTCGTACCTGGACGAGACGGCGCGCATCGACCTGGGCGACTTTCGCGGCGCCGCCGGAGGCGTGCATCTCGCCGCGCAGGGCGGGCTGTGGCAGGCC
>Ga0153915_10005600_pt1 | contig 11689 bp, 12 predicted proteins | sample Opewatmetagenome_2_FD_107003 | JGI IMG/M metagenome (GOLD analysis project Ga0153915, IMG submission 107003) | Freshwater wetland microbial communities from Ohio, USA - Open water 3 Core 3 Depth 3 metaG | ecosystem: Environmental > Aquatic > Freshwater > Wetlands | place: USA: Ohio, Lake Erie...
TCTACAATTAGTTCCATATCTGTGGTGTTGCCCTTGATATGGACCTTATCGCCTTTTTTCAATACGCCGCTTAGCTCTATACCGGCTACCACAGGCTTAGCAAAAAAGTCCGTTACCTTACCTATCTCTACATCCGGCATTTCCAGACACCTCCCTTCTTAGACATAATGTACACCCTTCGGGATCAAAAATCAACACACGAGGGTGATAGTGTCACGTTCGGTTGAGAGTGGCCTGCCAAGCAGAAGGGCCAATTGACACTGAGAATAAGAAATATTAAACTAACGACTCAAAGAGCCGGACAAGCACAAAATAAAGTGAATCTACGAATCGAAGATGGAGAGAAGGACAACTGGATAATCGTTTCACAATTCTGCTTGCTTGAAAGCGTCTGGGTTAATTTGAACCAAAAATATTTAGATTAGAAAGGAGGTGATTTCATGCCACAGTCGATAGAGTATCATAAGGTTATGACGGAGATAGTGTACATTAATCTGCCCGGTCCAAGTCAGCCCACCGACGGAATGACGGGGGGTGAGCTACTGCACGGTTTCCTAGCAGACTTGTACACGGAGTCAAACGTAGACACTAAGAACTTTGTCATGGGTTTGTGCAACAAGTGGAATGTGCGCTACGTGCAAGCAGGAGTCACGGCTTCTCGCGACGTTAGTAAGAAGAAATAACAGACTGTCAATCCGAACAACCGCTAAAGCACGGGATGCTATGAATTTGAGGAAAGAAATCAAGCTTATGTGAGCGAAGAATATTGAGAAGGGAGGTGCTTTTATGCCGCAGTCAATAGAGTATCAAAAGGTCATGACAGAGATAGTGTACATTAATCTGCCTGGCCCAAGCCAGCCCACCGACGGCATGACAGGCGGTGAGCTACTGCATGGTTTTCTAGCGGACTTGTATACGGAGTCGAACGCAGAGACGAAGAGTTTTGTAATGGCTTTGTGCAACAAGTGGAATGTGCGTTATCGCTAGCCGAAAAGCATAACTCGTTAGGTAAACACACAAGAATAATTGGTCGCAGGTGAAGTCTGGCTCAGGACGAGCGTACTGCACAAGGATTGCTGCTCTCCATTCTGAGGCTTCCCCCATAATCTCTGCTTGCGAGCCCGTCGAAATCCTACGTTTTTGCTACCTTCTCCTCACCTGACCAGCTGCTCTCATTGACCATACTGAGAAAGAAATTGCCAATAGTTCATAGGTTAATGTTACTCATATGGTTGGCCACCGCAGTGCCTTGACAACTTAATGTTGCTAAGCTTATGATAGTGACTCAAATAAGTCCGACTGGAGGTAGTGTACGTGACTGAGAGAAAAGAGGCAGGAAAAGAACGGCAACCATATACTACAGAGGAGATCCTTTCTTTCGATCGCATCAAGAGGGCCATGACGAGCAGGGTACTGGATAGGATAGAGGAATTATGGCAGGGAAATCAGCCCATAAACGTTGAGCAGGTCAACGAAGTGATATCGAGTGAATGGCAGAGAGTAAAGGATGCGGTAAGATCATCGCCGGCAGCACGGGAAGCTTTCCGTAAGTACTTGGAGCACACTGTCACTGATCAGATAGATAAGTTGATGAAGGAAGATAAGAGTGAGCTAGAATCACTCGGAGTCGTAGAGAAGAGTCTATAAATTGGTTCCACAAGATAAAGCTAAACTAGGCGAGCACCTCAACCGAGACCGGGATATAGGGCAGTTGATCAATCGCCTAGATATGTTAGATGAGAGGCTGGATAACATAGATTCTATAGTAACATCGCTTATAGAAAGGGTGATGGGAAGGCCTCTCGTTATAGAGGTAACCTGTCCTAGTTGTGGTCAAACTGTGCAGATCAATGTCACCGGTGGTGTAAGGCTGCGAGGTAGAGAACAACCATAGCGAGCATCATATTTTCGTCCATGTTCAGTTTCTAAACCACCCAATGATCGGTAATCTTCTGTCTGTGCCATATTCAAGGGGTTGTCCTGCTTAGCTATGTTTGTTACAATCATCGGGGGGGGGCGGTTAGCTCAGAGGTTAGAGCGCTGCGTTGACATCGCAGAGGTCACTGGTTCAAGTCCAGTACCGCCCATTTTTTGATGAGATCGTGGTTAACTTTAGGTTGACACGGAAAGTGCAAGATGAAATCCCAAAAGAAGGGTGAACAGGTCGAGTTGATGCGTCACTCCGCATCTCATATCATGGCTGAGGCGGTACGGTATCTCTTCCCCGAGGCTAAATTTGGCATCGGGCCGACCATCGAGAGTGGCTTCTATTATGATTTTGACCTGCCGCGCCCGCTAACGCCGGAAGATTTGCCTGTGATCGAGACCAAGATGAGGGAGATTATCAGTGAGAATGTACCTTTTGTTGCAGAGGAAATGAGTAAGGATAAGGCGCGCAAGCTCTTCGCTACGCAACCCTATAAACTGGAGCTCATTGACGAAATCACTGACAGTCATGTGACTATCTATAAACAGGGTTCTTTCACCGATCTGTGTCGCGGCCCTCATCTGGCCTCTACTGGCGGGGTAAAAGCGTTCAAACTCACTCATATAGCCGGAGCATACTGGCATGGCGATGAGAAGCGGCCCATGCTGCAAAGAATTTACGGCGTGGCTTTCGAGAGCCAGGAGGAACTTGACGACTATCTGGCGCTGCAGGCTGAAGCTGCTAAACGCGACCACAGGAAGCTGGGCAAGGAACTTGACCTCTTTAGTATCCATGATGAAATTGGTCCCGGCTTGATTTGCTGGCACCCTAAAGGCGCTTTGATTCGGCGAATCATCGAAGACTTCTGGAAGGCAGAGCACGCTAAGCGAGGCTATGACATTGTCTATACTCCCCATATTGCCAAGTTGGATTTGTGGAAAACTAGCGGGCATTGGGAATTCTATCGGGACTATCTGTTCTCGCCAATGGAGATTGAAGGGCAGCAGTATTTGTTAAAGCCCATGAATTGCCTGGCCCATATTTTGATCTATAAAAGCCAGTTGCGCAGTTATCGCAACTTGCCTTTGAGATACGCTGAACTGGGCACAGTATACAGGTATGAGCGCGGCGGCGTGTTATATGGGCTTGCCAGGGTCAGGGGGTTCACTCAAGATGACGCTCACATTTTTTGCCGGCCTGATCAGGTTGAGGAGGAAGTAAGGGAAGTTGTGAAGTTGGCGCAATTCATGATGTCTAGCTTCGGCTTTGCTGAATACGAGGTGTTGTTATCAACGCGTCCTGAGAAATATGCGGGCACAGTTTCAATGTGGGAAGAAGCCACAGCATCCTTGAAACACGTTCTGGAGAAACTCCACCTGCATTACGAGGTGGATCCTGGCGAGGGGGTTTTCTACGGGCCAAAAATCGATATTAAGCTGAAGGACGCATTGGGGCATGTCTGGCAAGGTCCTACCATCCAGGTCGACTTCAATTTGCCACAACGCTTTAATGTCTGTTATATTGGTGGAGATGGGTCGGAGCATAGTGTCGTAATGATACATCGTACGGTTCTGGGCAGTATGGAACGTTTCTTGGCCTGCCTGACAGAGCATTACGGTGGCGCTTTTCCGGTGTGGTTATCACCAGTCCAGGCAATAATAATCCCTATAGCGGATCGCCATGCTGATTATGCACGTGGGGTGGAACGCGATCTTAAAGATGATGGTATCCGAGCTCGAGTTGACGATCGTTCTGAGAGAATGAATTCGAAAATAAGAGAAGCCCAGCTGGATAAAGTCCCTTACATGCTTGTAGTTGGCGATAAAGAGATGGCGTCGTCGAGTGTGTCACTTCGCCTAAGGAATGGGGAGGACCTAGGCTTAAAAACTGTAGTACAGTCCAAGAGTATGATAAGGACAGCTATAGAGGCCAAGTCCTGAATACTGTTCCAGGGGGTGGAAAGAGCATAGTCAAGGAATTATTGATTAATAGGAGGATCAGGGCCAGAGAAGTTCGCCTGATAGGGGAAGGTGGGGAACAGCTGGGTGTGGTGCCTCTACAGAAAGCGCTGCAAATTGCTTACGAGCGTGGCCTCGATTTGGTGCAGGTGGCGTCAACGACGACCCCACCGGTATGTCGGCTTCTTGACTACGGAAAATATAAATATGAGCAAACTAAGAAAGAGCGCAAGGCGAAGCGAGGCCAAAGAGTTGGCTTACTTAAAGAAGTTCGTCTGAGGCCCAAGATAGAGGAGCATGATTTACAGGCGAAGATTAAGACCACGAAGAAATTATTAGAGGAAGGCAATAAAGTACGATTAGTGCTGAGATTCAGAGGACGCGAGATTATCTATCCTGAACTGGGTTGGAAGGTACTGCGTAAAGTAACCGAAGCTTCCCAGGGAACGGCGGTAGTAAGCAACTCTATCAACGAGGGGAATAGCATAGCCTTGGTATTATCGCCGGTTGCCCAGAAGAAACCTAAGGAGACAAGAGCAGATGCCAAAACTTAAGACCCACAAAGGGGCAAAAAGCCGCTTTCATATTACCGGTAGCGGCAAGCTAATGCGCAGCAAATGTGGCAAGAGCCATTTGAGGCGAAAAAAGGCTCCCAGGACTAAGCGCCTCTATGCCCAAATGACCATGGCCTCGCCGGCTGATAGGAAAAGAGTAATGAGGCTCTTACCCTACAAATAGCATAAAGAGGGACATCGGATATGGCTAATTTGGTTCTGTTTATTGGCATTGCTTTGCTAATAATCTATTCTATTGCCAGAGAGATAAAGGCAACACCGAAGGACTAAAGGAGGAAGAACTTGCCACGAGCCAGGAGCGGAAAGACCACACATAGCCGACACAAAAAGGTGCTTGAGCTGACTAAAGGGCATCGAGCTGCCAGGCACAAGCTTTATATCATAGCTAATCAGTCCATGCTTCATGCTTTGGATTATTCCTATCGCCATCGTCGGGAACGGAAAGGCGACTTCAGAAGGCTGTGGATCGCCCGCATTAATGCTGCAGCACGGGCTAAAGGCCTTACTTATAGTCAGTTTATGGTCGGATTGAAGAAATCAAATGTAGAGATCGACCGCAAGATGTTAGCCGAGATGGCGATCAGAGATCCTGAAGCCTTTGCTGCCTTGGTAGCTTCAGTAGCTGACGCTAGCACGCCTAGCTCTTAGTGACGTTATACCTGGAGATTCCAGGATTGTTGGACAAGGATAAATTGCGTGGCAGTCAATGCTGAAACAACTCAAAGACCTTCACGCACAAGCTCTCGAGGAGCTAGGTAAAACTGATAGTCCTCGTGAGTTGGAGTTGTGGCGGGTTCGCCACCTGGGCAAAAAAAGCAACTTAACTCAAATCCTACGTTCGTTGGCCACCTTGCCTCTTGAAGAACGGCGCGAGGTTGGTGCAAGGGCTAACGAAATCAAGAGAGCTTTAGAGTCAAGCCTGGGAGAGAAGGAGAAATTGCTCCAGGAAGCTCTTTTGACCTCTTCTGGGGAATCTCAGAGACTAGACGTTACTTTGCCCGGCCGGCCTCTGCCGATAGGTCGCCTTCATCCCACCACTCAAATACTCAAGGAAATCTGCGAAGTTTTTGGAAACATGGGCTTTCAGGTGATCGAAGGCCCTGACGTGGAGTGGGATTACTATAACTTTGAGGCCTTGAATATTCCCCAACACCATCCGGCGCGAGATATGTTTGCTACTTTGTGGGTAGATGCAGGTATGGGGGGAAGAGCTAGACTTTTGCGCACGCATACTTCTCCAATGCAGATCAGGTTAATGGAGAAGGAGCGTCCGCCGGTAAGAGCCATAGTGCCGGGGCGAGTCTACCGATATGAAGCGACTGACGCAACTCACGAATCCATGTTCTATCAGGTTGAGGGCTTGGCTGTGGACAAGGGCATCACCCTGGCCGATTTGAAAGGCACGTTGTTCGACTTCTGTCGCTGTATTTTCGGTGAGGAAAGGAAAGTCCGCTTCCGCTGCGATTATTTTCCTTTTGTGGAACCTGGAGTGGAGGTGGCCATTGGTTGCTCAGTCTGCAATGGGGCCGGCTGCCGATTGTGCAGCTACAGTGGCTGGATCGAAATACTGGGAGCGGGTATGGTGCATCCCGATGTCCTGGCACGCGTCGATATCGACCCCGACATTCATAGCGGTTTTGCCTTTGGGTTGGGAGTGGAACGTATACCTATGCTTCGCTATGGTATTGACGACATCCGTCTCTTCTACGGCAACGATCTGCGGTTTTTGAGGCAGTTTTGAATTCTGAGGTGAGGGCATGAAAGTATCTCTGAAATGGCTGGGGGATTATGTTGACATAAAGCTCACTATTGGAGAGCTAGCTGAAAAACTGGCCATGGCTGGCCTGGAGGTCAAGGGGACACAGACTATAGGTGGCACCTGGGATAATGTGGTAGTAGGGGAAGTGGTAGCATTGAATCCTCATCCCAATGCTGACCGCCTTAAGTTAGCCACAGTTGACCTCGGCACCGAAAAAGTCACCACGGTCTGTGGTGCCCCCAATGTCAGCCCGGGCCAGAGGGTTACTTTTGCCCGTCTAGGGGCCAGGCTTGTAGATCCACACACTGGAGAAACTGTAGAGCTGAAGCCGGCCAAAATTCGCGGCGTTGTTTCTGAGGGCATGGTCTGCTCAGAGAAGGAGCTGGGGATTTCCGAGAGTCACGAGGGTATTATGGTGTTGCCACCTGAGGCACCCATAGGTGTACCGCTCGGCGCCTATCTAGGCGACGTGATTCTGGACTTAGACGTAACGCCAAACCGCCCGGATTGCTTATCTGTAATTGGCATTGCCCGAGAAATTGCTGCCCTAACCGGTGCACCGCTTCGCTTACCGGAGATTCATTATGAAGAGACAGAACAGTCAATAGATTCCTTTGTCTCGGTGGAAATAGCCGACTTAGGCCTGTGTCCCAGATACTGTGCCAGCCTGGTTACTGGAATTAAGATCGCTAGCTCCCCAAGCTGGCTTCAGCAACGCCTGAATAATTGCGGCATGCGTCCCATCAACAACGTGGTTGACGTTACTAATTATGTGATGCTGGAGTATGGTCAACCCCTTCACGCCTTCGATTATCATAAACTCAAGGGCCGACAAGTCATCGTTCGCAGGGCTGGAAACGGTGAAACCATAACTACGCTCGATGGCTCAGAGCGAGCCCTTAGCCCTGATATGTTGGTTATCGCCGATAAGGAAAGAGCCGTGGCCGTTGCCGGAATCATGGGTGGTCTGGATTCCGAGGTTACGGACAAAACTGACAGTATTCTTCTGGAGTCAGCAAATTTCAATCAGGCTGCCATTCGCCGGGGCTGTGGCCATCTTCAATTCCAAAGCGAGGCCTCGATGCGCTTTGACAAAGGGCTCAATACCGAACTTCCCTTGGTGCCGTTGAAGCGCGCCACTCGACTGCTACTGGAGCTAGCCGGCGGCCGAGCAGCCAAGAGCATGATTGACGTTTACCCCGGGAAACCGGAGCCGAAAGTCATATCACTCACTGCGCGGGAAGTGAAGCGCCTTTCAGGCTTGAGAGTCAATGTTGGAGAAATTCGTAGAGTGTTGGGAGCCTTGGGCTTTGAATGCCGGGAGGATGATTCAGGCCCGCAGATTTGGGTGTCTGCGCCCTATTGGCGCAGCGACATTAAATGCCCGGCTGACCTCGTGGAAGAGGCAGTCCGCATCATAGGTTATGAGAAAATCCCGATGACCAGGCTTGGCTCTCCTTTGCCGCAACAAAAATCAAGGCTGTCACTGGAAGCTCTGCTGAGCGACCTCAAGGACAATCTGCGGGATATCCTGACGGGTTTGGGCTTTCAGGAGATATTGACCTATTCTTTAGTCAGCGTGGAAAAGCTGCAGAAGCTATCCCCAAAGCTGGAACTGAAGATTCCGCCGTTAAGTGTAGCCAACCCTATGACGAAAGAGCAAGAATGCCTGCGTACCAGCTTGCGGGCAGGTCTGTTGGCGACGTTGGCACATAACCAAAAATTCGAGCAGGCTGGCATAAGGCTTTTTGAAATTGGCAAGGTATTTTTGCCGCGAGGCAAGGATTTGCCTGAAGAAAAAGAGATGATTTGCGCTCTGCTCAGCGGCACAAGGACGGAACTGTCCTGGCAGGCTGACAAAGAGCTACTGGATTTCCTTGACGCCAAGGGGGCAGTTGAGAACGTCCTACACCATCTGGGGCTGAAGGCAAGTTTTGAGAATTCCGATGATGAAGCCCTGTTCCCGGGAAGAGGGGCCAATGTAATCTGTGAAGGTGACAGGATAGGCGTCGTTGGTGAGCTACATCCTAAGGTGACACAAGCCTTTGAGCTTTCTAACACTATTGTCCTTATGGAAATTGACCTGGAGAAGCTGTTGGCCAGGATCGCAGGCATAAAGGAATACCGGCCCATTCCGCGGTTTCCCAGCGTAACCAGAGATATCGCCCTAGTAGTGGATGAACAGGTAAGCTATGGAACAGCGGAAGAAATAATCCAAGGCTTTCCGCTGGTGACAAAGGTGACTCTCTTTGATCTTTACCGAGGCGAACAAATACCTCAGGGCAAGAAATCTTTTGCCATAAGGATTGTCTACCAATCGCCCAGTCATACCTTGACCGACGAGGAAGTTGACCGGACTCAGGAACAAATGCTTGCTAGGCTGCATCAAGAACTGGGCGCTACTCTGAGAAGTTGAGCCAGGGAAGAGTTAAGTCGGTCGAGGCTTGGCTCTTACGGCCTCGTCCAGAAGCTTCTTTACCTTTGTTGCCGAATCATCCAAAGGCAAAAGCTGAGCTTTCTCTTCCGCGCGCCATTTGGCTTCTATGCTCTGGCTCTGTAAAGTACGTGGAGACAGGGTCAATCGTAGCGGTATTCCCAGAAGGTCGGCATCATTGAATTTAATGCCGGGAGAGTCGTCCCGGTCATCGAAGAGCACCTCTATGCCCCTCTCCTCAAATTCTCGATAAACCTTATCTGCCGTGGTAGCGACTGTAGATTTGTCCAGCGATAGAGGGCAAAGGTAGACTTGATAAGGGGCTACAGAGAGCGGCCAGATGATGCCTTTGTCATCGTGACTCTGTTCCACTATGGCTGCCAGCAATCGCCCTAATCCGATGCCGTAACATCCCATGACAATGTGGCGGGACTTGCCCGCATCATCCAAGAATGATGCTCCAAATTTCTCACTGATGAACGTGCCCAGCTTAAACACATGCCCCACTTCAATACCTCGAGCGGAGGACAATCTATTTCGACATTTGGAGCAGCTATCGCCGGACCGGGCTAAGGCAATGTCGGCTATGAGGTCAACTTGAAAATCCCTGGGGTAATTGGCGTTCCTGAGATGATACCCCGGCTTGTTAGCGCCAACAACGAAGTTGTAGCCGGAGGTTATGGAGTCATCGGCAACGACTTTGATTCCCTTCACGCCTATGGGCGAGGCAAATCCAGCTACCAGGCCGATCTCATTCACCTCTCTTTCCGTAGCCAGACGAAGCTCGGAGCACTTCAAAGTATTTCTTAGCTTCGTTTCATTGACTTCCAGGTCACCCCGGATGACAACGAAGACAAATTCTCCGTCGGCAGAGTAAAACACCGACTTAAGAGTTTGACTTGTCGGCACGCCAACGAAATGAGCTACTTCTTCTATGGTTTCTGTGTCCGGCGTAGCCACTGCTTCTAAGGAGAGGAGATTCTTCCCTTTGCCCGGGACGGCGTTTTCGCTGGTTTTGGCACATTGAGCCTTCTCGGCATTGGCAGCGTATCCACAACTGGAACAATGAATAACCTGGTCTTCACCGTCTTCGGTGAGAACCATGAACTCGTGGGAGTCCTTACCCCCTATGGCGCCACTGTCGGCCTCCACCATCAGTGCCGGCAAGCCGAGCCGAACATAGATGTTCTTGTAGGCCCGGCACATTGTTTGGTAGCTTTCGTCCAGGCCAGCCTCGTCGGCATCAAAGCTGTAGAGGTCTTTCATGATGAACTCACGGACTCTTAGCAAGCCACCTCGGGGGCGGGGCTCGTCACGAAGCTTGGTCTGTATTTGATAAAGAAGCAAGGGAAGCTCCCGGTAGCTTTGGATGTAGCGATGGACGAGTTCGGTAATAACTTCTTCGTGGGTGGGTCCCAGAGCCAGTGCGTGCTCTTTGCGGTCGGTCAAGGTGAATAGAGACTTGCCAAAAGAACCGTGGCGACCTGATTGCTGCCACAATTCAAAAGGCTGCAATATGGGCAGCATCAGTTCTTGCCCGCCAGCTTTATCCATTTCCTCTCTGATTATGTTTTCTATCTTCCTCAGTGCCCGCCACCCTAAAGGCAAATAGGAATAGATTCCGGCAGCCTCTTGAGCAATCATGCCAGCTCGGACCAATAGTTGGTGGCTTATGTTCTCGGCTTCAGCGGGTGCCTGCCGCAATGTCTTGCCAAAAAGCTTAGAAAAGCGCATTCCGACTTGAAACCCCCTAGTCTTAGACAATTAATCGAAGCTGAACGGCGGATACTTATCGGTTAGAAGAATAGAATAACCGTTTACCCTTGCATTCCAACGAAAATAACCCGAGACGAAATTGAAAGCCCACTTGGGGTATCTGCCAATGAACAGGATTGCCCACCACGCAATAAAGATCACGACTGCCGCTGCTATGCCGATAAAGTATAGGACAATGTAGTGGGGAATAGCCATGAAGATTCGAAAGAAGGTGGTCAACCGCGAAAGCTTCTCCGGCCGCTCCACTTCAATCCTTATGGGATATGGTGTGATGGCTACCCTGGCGCCACAATTGGGGCAGATTTCTGGCGCTCCAGTCAATTCTTTACCACAATTCCTACAAAACATTTCGCCCTCCTTTCCTCAGAATTTCTCTATTTCTGCCATTAGGGCTTCCAATAGATTATCTTCGTTTGCCGTACCTACTACTTTTCCCTTCCTAAATATAGCACCTTTGCCCTTACCGCAGGCAATGCCGACATCGGCGTCTCTGGCTTCGCCGGGGCCATTGACCACACAGCCCATGACTGCCACTTTAATAGGTTCGCTGATTTCGTCCAGTCGTCTGCTCACTGCCTCAGCCAGGGCAATGATATCAACTTCTGCCCGCCCACAGGAAGGGCAGCTTACTAAAGTCGGACCTCGCTGACGGAGTCCCAAGCTTTTCAGAATCTCGTAGGCCACAAATACTTCCTCACGGGGATGAGCAGTGAGAGAAACGCGTACGGTATCGCCGATCCCCTGATGGAGAAGTATGCCGATGCCTACGGCGCTTCGTACGGCTCCTGTCCGGGGAAGCCCAGCCTCAGTGACGCCCAGATGTAGAGGATAGGGCATTTTATCGGCAATCATTTGATAGGCTTGGATGGTAGTAGGGACATCAAAGGCTTTAAGGGAGACCTTGATTAGATCGAACCCAAGACTCTCCATAAGCCTTATCTGCTCTAACGCCATTTTGACCATGCGCCGAGCTAGGGGAGCCTTGGGCTGAAAATTGGCCGGTAGACTGCCAGCGTTAACCCCAATACGGATAGGCACCCTTCTTTCTCTGGCAGCAGCTACTACCTTGGCAATCTGTTCTTTGTCTCCCATGTTGCCGGGATTGAGGCGGAGCCCATTAACACCTGCCTTCAGCGCCGCCAGGGCTAAGCGGTAGTCAAAATGTATATCAGCGATGATAGGTAATGAAACGCTCCTTTTTATCGTTGGCAGGCTTCCAGCCGCTTCCTTGTCAGGGACTGCCACCCGCACAATTTCACA
>Ga0153915_10005601_pt1 | contig 11689 bp, 9 predicted proteins | sample Opewatmetagenome_2_FD_107003 | JGI IMG/M metagenome (GOLD analysis project Ga0153915, IMG submission 107003) | Freshwater wetland microbial communities from Ohio, USA - Open water 3 Core 3 Depth 3 metaG | ecosystem: Environmental > Aquatic > Freshwater > Wetlands | place: USA: Ohio, Lake Erie...
ACGGACGCCAGCGAGACCAACTGGCAGATCAAGCAGTCGCTCATCGGCATGGGCGCGGGGCGAGCGTTCGGCGTGGGGTTCGGACAGGGGCTGCAGAAGCTCGGGTACCTGCCGCTCGCGTTCTCGGATTTCATCTTCAGCACGATCGGGGAGGAGTGGGGGTTCGTCGGCGTGACCGTGATCGTCGTGCTGTTCGCGCTCTATGTCTGGATGGGGCTGCGCATCGCGCGACGGGCGCCCGACCGGTTCGGGATGCTGCTCGCCTCGGGGGTCACCGCGATGATCGGCGTGACGGCGTTCCTGCACATGGCCGTGACCGTGGCGCTGGTCCCCACCACGGGCCTGCCGCTGCCGTTCGTGTCCTACGGCCGGTCGGCGCTGCTGGTCTCGCTCTTCGCCACCGGCGTGGTGGTCAACATCGGGCGGCAGGCGGCGCGACGGCGATGATCCGAGTGCTGCTCGCCGGAGGGGGGACGGGCGGTCACCTGATGCCGGCGCTGGCGCTGGCCGACGCGCTGCGGGCGGCCCGGGTGGATCTCGAACCCGTGCTCGTGGGCGCTTTGCGCGGCGTGGAGGCGACGGTGCTGCCGCGCCGTGCCTACCGCTACCACCTGCTGCCGGCCGAGCCGATCTACCGCCGCGCATGGTGGCGCAACCTCCGCTGGCCGCTGCTGTGGCCGGGCCTCTGGCGGGCGACGCGCGCCGTGCTCGCCGAGGAGCGGCCACGGCTGGTCGTGGGCACCGGAGGCTATGCCGCAGGCCTGGTTCTGCTCGCCGCGCATCGCGCCGGTATCCCGATTGCCGTGCAGGAGCAGAATGCCTACCCCGGTGTCACGTCGCGCCGGGCCGCGCGGTGGGCCGCCCAAGTTCACCTCGGCTTCCCCGAAGCGGCCCGCCGGATTCGCCCGGGTCGCGGGACGACGGTCTTCAGCCTGGGGAACCCGATCGTTCCCCCGCCGGCGGAGCGGTCGCGGGCGGAGGCGCGCCGCGCGCTGGGGCTCGATCCCGGCCGGCCGGTCGTGCTCGTGACGGGCGGGAGCCAGGGGGCGCGCGCCGTCAACCGCGCCGTGGCGGAGGTGCTCGCCGCGGGAGGATTCGGTGACGTCGCGCTGTTGTGGAGCACGGGCATGGCGACTCACGCGGACTATGCCGCGCTGGACCGACCTCCCGCGGTCCAGGTGCGACCGTTCTGGGATCCGATCGCGACGGCGTACGCCGCGGCCGACCTCGTGGTGGCCCGCGCGGGAGCGATGAGCGTGGCGGAGCTCGCGGCCTGGGGCCTTCCCAGCATCCTCGTCCCGCTTCCCACGGCGGCGGCGGACCACCAGAGTGCGAACGCCGCTGCGATAGCGGCGGCGGGGGCCGCCATTCACCTGCCCGAGCGCGCGTTGAACGGCGCGCGCCTCGCGCAGGAAGTGCGCGGGCTGCTCACGGACCCGGCGCGGCTGAGGGTGATGGCGGAGGCCGCCTGTCAACGCGGGCAGCCGAACGCTGCCCACGCGATCGCGGGGTGTTTGCTCGACCTCCTGTAACCTCTCGTTAGGCTTTCGTAACTGTCGATTTGGTCTTATATTAGCTGCCCAACCAATGCGTCTTTTCGCCCCGGACGATCCCCGCCCCATCCATTTCCTTGGGATAGCCGGCGCGGGGATGAGTGCCTTGGCACTCATGGCCAGGCGGCGGGGCGTGGCGGTCACCGGATGCGACAGCGATCCGGCTGCGGCGGCAGACGTAGCGCGTGCCGGCGCCGAGGTGCATCGGGGACACGATCCGAGCCACGTGGTGGGGGCTCGCGCGGTCGTCTACACGGTGGCCGTGCCGGCGGATCATCCGGAACTCGAGGGCGCGCGCGCAGCCGGGATTCCGGTGATTCGGCGGGCTGCGGCGCTGCGTGAAGCCGTTTCCACCGGTACCGTCGTGGGGGTTGCAGGGACTCATGGCAAGACGACCACGACGGTGATGGTAACCGAGGCGCTCGCGGCGGCGGGCCTGAATCCCACCGGACTCGCGGGCGGGCGGGTGGCGGCGTGGGGCGGCAACGCGCGGCTCGGTGGCGAGCGGCTCTTCGTCGTCGAGGCCGACGAGTACGACCGCTCGTTTCTCGAGCTGTGGCCCACCGTGGCGGTCGTGAACAACGTCGAAGCGGATCACCTGGAATGCTACGGTTCGGTCGAGCAACTCGAGGCGGCGTTCACCGAGTATGCGGGGCGCGCGGAGCGGGTGCTCGTCGGAGTCGATGATGCGGGTGCCGCGCGCGTCGGGCAGGCGGCGGGGCCGCCGACGTGGCGCGTCGGGCTGCTGGAGGGCGCCGACCTCAGGATCGCCGACGTCGCGCAGGACCGGCAGGGGAGTCGGGCACGACTGGCGCTGCCGGATGGCGAGCGGGTGACGCTGCGGCTGCGCGTCCCGGGGCTCCACAATGTGCGCAACGCGGCGATGGCGGTCGGCGTGGCGCGCGCGCTGAGTGCCGATCTCCCCCGCGTGCTGGAGTCGCTGGCGGAGTTCGTCGGGGTCGGGCGACGGTTCGAATCGGTGGGAGAGGCGCGGGGCGTGATCGTCGTGGACGACTACGCGCATCACCCGACCGAGGTGGCCGCCACGCTCGCGGCGGCGCGGCAGCGGTTTCCGGATGCGCGCCTGCTCGCCGTGTTTCAGCCGCATCTGTTCTCGCGGACGGCCACCCACGGGGAGGCGCTGGGCGTGGCACTGTCGCTCGCCGACGTGGTCGTCGTCACGGACGTGTACGCGGCCCGCGAACGTCCCATGCCGGGAGTCTCCGGCAAGCTGGTGCACGACGCGGCCCGCCGGGCGGGCGCCGAGACGATCTGGGTGCCCGAGCGCGACGCCCTGGCGGACCGTGTGGCGGCGCTGGTGCGGACCGGCGATGTAGTGCTCACGCTGGGCGCCGGCGACATCACCACTGTGGGCCCGCAGCTGCTCAGCCGGTTGCGCGGGGAATCCGCGTGAAGCCGCGCGGGCGTCGCGCGCTCGGCGTGCTGGCCGGGGTGCTGGCCGTGGTCGCCGCGCCGCTGCTGCTGCGCGGCGTGCCGTTCTTCCGGGTGCGCCGGGTCGAGGTGGTGGGCGTGCGCTATCTGGCGCCGGAACGGGTCGTCGCGGCGCTGCGACTGGCCCCGGATCAGAATCTGTTCGATCCGACGGGCGGTCCGGAGGAGCGTGTGGCGGCGTTGCCGGGGGTGGTGCGCGCGACGCTGTCGCGCCGGCTCCCCGCCACCCTGCGCGTGAGCGTCGTGGAGGAGCTGCCCATGGCGCTGGTGTCGGGCAAGGACGGGATGATCCCGCTCGACTGCGATGGCGTGGCGCTCCCGTATGACCCGTCCCGGTCGGGGCTGGCGCTGCCGATCGTCGCGCGGGCCGACACCGTGCTGGTGCGGGCGTTGTGCGTGGTGCGCGCGGGTGACTCCACGTTGTATGATGCGGTGGACGCGGTGCGTCCGGGGGGCGGCGGGTCGGTGATTCTGGATCTCGGGCCGCAGCGGGTGCGCTTGCGCGGTGCTCCCACGACCGATGAGGTGCGGGCGGTGGCGATGGTGATGCGGCAACTCGAAGCGACCGGGCGGACGGCGGATGAGGTGGACGCGCGGTTCAACGGACGGATCTACGCGCGGCGGGGGCGGTCGTGAAACGGGAGCGGTTGGTCGCCGGGCTCGATCTCGGCACCACGAAGACCTGCGCGGTGATCGCGGAGGCGACAGGAAGCACACGCGCGCCGGGGGTCAAGGTGCTGGGGGTCGGCATCGCGAGGACCAGCGGGATTCGCCGCGGCATGGTCCGCGATATCGAAGAGACGATGCGCGGGGTCGGGCAGGCGGTGCGGGACGCGGAGCGGATGGCCGGGGTCGAGGTGCCGGCCTTGTGCTGCGGCGTGGCCGGCGAGCACGTGGCGACCCGGACGGAAGCCGGGCTGGCGTCGGTGAGCGGAGACGAGATCGGCCGGGCCGACGTGGAGCGCGTCGACGACGTAGCGAAGGCGGTGAGCCTCGGCCCCGATCGCGAGCTGCTGCACTTCATCCCCCAGGAATACCGGGTCGACGGCCAGGGCGGCATCAGCGATCCGGTCGGCATGACGGGGCTGCGGCTCGAGGTCGACATGTACCTGGTGTCGATCCAGAGCACGGCCGTGCAGAACCTGCGCCGGGCCGTCGAGCGGGCGGGCTACAAGCTCGCCGGCCTGGTGCTCGAGCCGCTCGCCTCCGCGGGCGCGGTGCTGACCGAGGAAGAGCGGGAGCTGGGGTGCGTCCTGGTCGAGCTGGGCGGCGCCTCGACGAACCTCGCGGTCTTCAAGGACGGCAAGATCCGGCACTACGCGTCGCTCCCGTTTGCGGGAGCGCACGTGACCAGCGACATTGTGCAGGGTCTCGGGGTGACGCAGGTGGACGCGGAGCGCCTCAAGGAGCGGTTCGGCGTGGCGTACACGCCGCTGGTCGACCCCGCAGAGACGATCGAGCTTCCGGGAACGCCTGGTCAGGGGCCGCGCCGCACGAAGCGCGAGCTGCTCGCGCACATCATCCATCAGCGGACCGACGAGATCCTCGGGCTGGTCCAGCGGGATCTCGAGGCGGTGGGCTACGCGGGCCGGCTGCCCGCCGGAGCCGTCCTGACGGGTGGCGGTGCGCACCTCGCCGGCATCATCGAGCTGACGCGTGAGGTGCTGGCGATGCCCGTGCGGCTCGGGGTTCCCGACCGCGCGGTGAGCGGTCTGGTGGACAGCGTCGCGGCGCCGCGCTACGCCGTCGCGGTGGGGCTCGCGCTCTGGGCCGCCCGCCAGCGGCTAGCCGGCGTCACCGACGGCGCGATTCCGGTTGAGCGGTTTCTGGGTCCCGTCAAGCGTTGGCTGCAGGACTTCTTCTGAGCACAGAGAGGGGTCTGGAGCAACCTATGGTCTTCGAGCTCGAGGAAACGACGTCGCAGCGCGCCCGCATGAAGGTGGTCGGGGTCGGCGGAGGCGGCGGGAATGCCGTCAACCGCATGATCGACGAGCGGCTCTCGGGCGTCGAGTTCATCTCGGTCAACACGGACGCCCAGGCCCTGCTGCACAACAAGGCGGACCTGAAGGTCCAGATCGGCAAGCGGCTCACCCGCGGGCTGGGCGCTGGGGCGCGGCCGGAGATCGGCCGGCAGGCGATCGAGGAGAACCGCGACGAGGTGCTGCGCGTGCTCGACGGCGCCGATCTCGTGTTCGTGACGTGCGGGATGGGTGGTGGGACCGGCACCGGCGCGGCGCCGATCATCGCCCAGCTGGCGCGCGACGTCGGGGCGCTCACGGTGGGCATCATCACGCGGCCGTTCCTGTTCGAGGGGCGGAAGCGGATGCGCCAGGCCGAGATCGGTTTCTCCGAAATGCGCAAGCACGTCGACACGATGATCGTGGTGCCGAACGAGCGGCTGCTGGCCGTAGTGGGCAAGAACGTGCCGTTCCAGGAGGCGCTCAAGAAGGCCGACGAGGTGCTGCTGCACGCCACGCAGGGAATCTCGACGCTGGTCAGCGTGACCGGGTTGGTGAACGTCGACTTCGCCGATGTCCGGACCGTGATGCAGAACGGCGGCTCGGCGCTCATGGGCACCGGGATCGGGCGCGGCGAGGACCGCGCGCTCGAAGCCGCGCAGCAGGCGATCTCGAGCCCGCTGCTCGACGACGTGTCGATCGCCGGCTCCACCGGGGTGCTGGTGAACATCACGGGCGGGGAAGACCTCACGCTGGGCGAGGTCAATCAGATCAGCGAGATCGTGCACGACGCGGCGGGCGACGAGGCGGAGATCATCTTCGGCGCGGTGCACGACCCGGCGATGGCGGGCGAGGTGCGCGTCACGGTGATCGCCACCGGGTTCGACAAGCAGGCGGCCCAACAGGAAGGCCAGCTCGGTCGCGGGATTCCGAACGTGCTGCCGTTCCCGCAGCGGACGCCGGCCCGCCCCGCCGCGCGGCCTTCAGCGCCGCGCCCCGTCGCGCCGGCGCCGGGGGCGCCCGAGGTTCCCGACGTGACGGAAATGGAGATCCCGACCTTCATCCGGCGGCAGATGGACTGATGGCACGGGGCGCGCGACGGATCGCCACCGCCGGGGTGGTGCTCACCGGCGCCTTGCTTCTCGCGGGCCGAGTCTGGAACGCGGAGCGCTTGCCGGTTGCGCCCCCGCTCCTCGTCACCCGCGCGTTCATCGAGCGCGCGGACACCGTCCGTCCCAATGAGACCGTCTCGGATCTGTTGGCGCGCCAGCAGATCGTGGGGACCGACCTGCTGGCGCTGCTCGACGCGCTGTCGGACTTGAACCCCCGGCGCGTCCAGCCGCGCACCGTGTTCGAGTTCCGGACGGCGGTCGGGGCGGCGGTCCCGGAGTGGGTGCGGGTCCGGGCCAACGACACGACACTCCTGCGGGCCCACCGCCGCCCGGACGGTGCGTGGGCGGCTACCCGCGACCGGATCGACTGGACGGTCGACGTCGAGCGCATCGACGGCACCATCAAGTCGTCGCTCTACGAGACCATTGATGCCTTGATTCCGGATTCGGTGCTTCCATCGTTGGGACGCGGTCAGCTCGTGGATGACTTGGCCGACGCCGTCTTCGCTTGGCAGATCGATTTCACCCGTGACATCCGGCCCGGCGGCCGGTTCACCGTGGTGTACGAACGGCTCAACTCGTCGCTCGGCGAGTTGCGCTATGGCCGCGTGCTGGCTGCGGTCGTCGAGGCGAGCGGCGTCGCGAACACGGCGTACGTGCTGTCCGACCGCGAGGGACGCAACGCCTACTACGACGCCGCGGGACGCTCGCTGCGGCGCGCGTTCAAGATGTACCCGGTGCAGTTCCGCCGGATCTCGTCCAACTTCAGCCGCAGCCGCCTCCACCCGGTGCTGGGGGTCAACCGCCCGCACCTCGGGACCGATTTCGCCGCCGACGTGGGTACGCCGATCGAAGCGACCGGCGACGGCACGGTGCTCCGCGCGGGCCGGTGGGGTGGGTTGGGCATCATGGTCGGCATCCGCCACGCGAAGGACATCGAGACGCGGTACGGCCATATGAGCCGGATCGCCGCGGGGATCCGGCCCGGCGTGCGAGTCCACCAAGGTCAGCTGATCGGCTACGTCGGGATGACGGGGCTCGCCAACGGCCCCCACGTGCATTACGAGTTTCTCAAGAACGGGCGCCAGCTCAATCCGCGGCGCGTGGATCTGGGCGACGGCGAGCCCGTACCCGCGGCGGCGCGCGCCACCTTCGACTCGGTGCGAACCGCCTATGATCAGCTGCTCGGGCGTCCGTCCCGCGTCGCGAAGGTGAACTGATCGTTTCCGCACGCCTTCGGGTACCACAATCCGTGCTGCTGTACCCCGCCCTCGACATCCGGCTCGGACGCCTGGCGCGCGCCGTCCCGCCTGCCGACCCCCTCATGGTTGCCCGGGCGTGGGGAAGCGCGGGCGCCCGCTGGCTCCACGTCGTGGACCTGGATCGTGTGGCGGGGGTGGGGCGCAACGACGCGCTCGTGCGGTCGCTCGCGGCGCTGCCCGATGTCGCCGTCCAGCTGGGCGGGGGACTCGTCGACCCCGGGGACGTGACGGAGGCGCTGGAGTGGGGTGTGCGGCGAGTCGTGCTCGCGGCTGCGGCGGTCGCCGGCCTCGACGACCTCGCGCGGCGCGTCGGTCCTCAGCGGCTCGCCATCGCGCTCGACCCGCGGGGTGACGTCGCGGTCGCGGAAACGCTCGCCCGCGCCGTCGCGGCGGGCGTGCGATGTGTCGTCTGCCGCGCGCGCGACCGGGACGGGACCCTGGCGGGTGCGGATCTCGCGCCGGCCGCCGCGCTGATCGGCCGCCAGGTCAGCGTGATTCTGGCCGGTGGAATCGCGTTCCTGGATGAGCTCCGCACGGCGCGGCGCGCAGGAATCGCCGGGGTGATCGTGGGACGGGCGCTGCACGAGGGGCGGTTCAGTATCGAGGAGGCGCTCGCGTGCTGTGGCTGATCGTGGCGCTCGGGATCATGGCGGCGGGTGCCGTCTACGTGTACGTCTGGCGGGAACGCCTCGGGGCACACGGTCTCGCCCTCGCCGCGCTGCGCACGCTGGCGCTGGCGAGCCTGGTCGCACTGCTCGCCAACGTGACGCGCGAGGTCACGGCCGGGCGCGGCCCCACCACGGTGCTGCTCGATGCATCGCTCAGCCTGCAGGCCGCCGGCGGACGCTGGCGCGCGGCGCTGGACACGGCACGGACACTCGCCGCCGGCGACGGCACGGTGCTGCGCTTCGGGGACGGCGTCGCGCCGCTCGATACGGCGCCGCCCACGGCGGGGCGGTCGCTGGCGGGGCCCGCCCTGCGGATCGCGGCTGCACGGGGTGGCCCCGTCGTCCTCGTCACTGACGGGGAGCTGGGCGATTTCGCGACCCTGCCCGCCGAGCTGGCGCGCGTGGCGGATGTCGTGCTGCTGCCCCGCGACACGCTGCCGGACGCGGCGCTCACGGATGTCGGCGTTCCGCGCGCCGCGACCGCGGACGATTCCGTGACGATCACGGTGACCGTGAGCACCTGGGGCGCGCTGGGAGATTCCATGGGCGCGCTCGACGTGAGCACGGGCACGCGCCACCTGGCCCGACGCAGCGTGGTCCTGCCACCGGCTCCCGGGACGGCCCGACGCAGCGTCACACTCGCGCCGGGCACGCTCGCCGCCGGGACCCACGTGCTCGACATCCGCCTGAGCGCCGCCGGCGACCGCGAGCCGCGGGACGACCTGCGCCAGCGGATCATCACCGTCACGGCGCTGCCGACGGTCGTGCTGCTGGCGAGCCCGCCCGACTGGGAAAGCCGCTTCCTGGCGCGCGAGCTCCCGCGCGTGGTGCGGAGTCCCGTGCGGGGGTACGCGGAGATCACGCCCGGTCGCTGGATCGATGTGACGACCGCGGAGCTGGTAAGCGCGGCGCGTGTGCGCCAGACGGCGCGCCAGGCCGCCCTGGTCGTCACGTGCGGGCGGCCGGGGTTCACCAGCGGGGCGCCGGTGGCATGGCGCTGGCCTGGCGACGCGACGGAGGGGGGTGGAGCCGTGGGGGAGTGGTACGTCACCGGGCCGGGAGCGACTCCGCTGGCGAGCCGGTTGGCTGCGGTGGAATGGGACTCCCTGCCGCCACTGGTGGCGGTGAGCCCGACGACGGGAAGTGACCAGACCTGGGTCGTGCTCGGCGCGCGACGGGGGCGGCGTGGTCCGGCGCGGCCGGTCGTGATCGCGCGCGATTCGGCGCAGTCGCGCACGCTCGTGACGGCGGGCGAGGGCATGTGGCGCTGGGCGCTGCGCGGCGGGGCGGCGCTCGAGGCGTACCGCGCGCTGCTCGCCGCCGGCACCGACTGGCTCCTGGGATCGGCGGCGGTGCGGGGCCGCGGCCGGCTCATGGCCGGCGAGGTGGTCGCGCGCGGGCTCCCCGTGGTCTTCCAGTGGCTGGGCGACTCGGCGCCGCCGACCGTGGACCTGGACGTGACCGGGCCCGACTCCACCCGGCGCATCACGCTCGCGCTCGACGCGCACGGCGCGGCGGAGACGCACCTCAAGCCGGGGGTCTACCAGTGGCGCGCCGTGAGCCCGGCCGGCGCCACCGGCCTGGTGGTCGTCGAGTCATATTCCGACGAGCTTCACCCCGGGCCGGTGGCGGCGTTCGCGCCGGGCCTGGTGCCTGTGCGCCGGGCCGCCGTGGGGGTGCGGGCGTCGTGGTGGGTGTTCGCGCTGGCGATCGGCGCGCTGGTGATCGAGTGGGGGTGGCGCATGCGTCGCGGGTTGCCCTGAGTGGCCGGCCTCTGGAACAAGATCAAGACGCTCGCGCTGGCGGACGTCGCGGTTCTGGTCAAGGGGCTGGATCGCGACGCCCTCGAGCGCGTCGAGCGCGTGCTGCTCGAAGCGGACTTCGGGCCGGCCTCGTACAAGCTGGTCGAGGCGCTGGAAGACAGGATGCGGCGCGGCGAGCTCAAGACCGAGGCGGCCGTGCGCGCGTGGCTCGTCACGGCGATCGCGGAGCAGGTCGCCGACGCCGGCAATGCCGGCCGCCTCGACCTGGGGCCGGGTGACGGGCCGGCGGTGTTCCTGATGCTCGGCGTGAATGGGGTGGGCAAGACCACCCAGACGGCCAAGCTGGCGCGACTGCTGCAACGCGCCGGAAAATCCGTCATGCTGGCGGCGGCCGATACGTACCGCGCGGGTGCGGCCGAACAGCTGGAGATCTGGGCCGGCCGCCTCAATGTCCCGTGCGTCACGGGCGTGCAGAAAGGCGATCCCGCCGCGGTCGCGTTCGACGCGATCGAGGCGGCGGCGTCACGCGGCATCGACGTGGTCCTGGTGGATACGGCGGGCCGATTGCACACCCAGGGCAACCTGATGGACGAGCTCCGGAAGATCGTCCGCGTCGTGAGTCGGCGGCGCCCCGGAGCGCCGCACGAGAGCCTGCTGGTCCTCGACGGCACGGTGGGCCAGAATGCCGTCCAGCAGGGCAGGGCGTTCACCGACGCCGTGCCCGTCACGGGCCTGGTGATCACGAAGCTGGATGGCACGGCGAAGGGCGGCGCGGCGGCGGCGATCCGGCGGGAGCTCGGTGTCCCGATCCGGTTCGTGGGTGTGGGTGAGGGTCTCGACGACCTCGAGCCGTTCGACGCCGTGCGCTACGCCGAGCGGCTCATCGCCGACTGATGACCCTCCGGCCCGATACCTCGGTCCAGTTCCTCAAGGGCGTCGGGCCACACCGTGCCGAGGCGTTCGCGCGGCTCGGCGTGCACACCGTCGAGGATCTGCTCTACCACACGCCGCACCGCTATCTCGACGCCAGCACCGTGACCCCGATCGCCGAGGCGACGGTGGGGAAGGAGGTTACGGTCGTCGGCCGCGTCGTCTCGAAGGGCGTGCTCCCCACGCGCAAGCGACTGCGGATCTTCCGCGTGATCCTGCGTGACGACTCCGGCGTCGTCGAGTGCGCCTGGCCCGGCCAGGCGTTCCTCGATCGGTCGATCGAGCCGGGGCAGCTGCTGCTTGTGACCGGGGCCGTGAAGTTCTACCACGGACGGCAGATCGTGCCGCGGGAGACCATCATCCTGGCGGAGGTGGACGAAGGGGGAGAGGGGGCAGAAGCGGCAGAGGGGCAGGGAGTGATACTGCCGATCTATCCCGCGACGGAAGGTCTCAGCCACCGCGTCATTCGGCGCATCGTGGCGGACAGCCTCGATGCCATGCTCGACGCGGTCGACGACGTGCTGCCGGCGGCACTGCGGCAGGCGGCGGGGGTCGTGGCGCTGCGAGAGGCGTTCGATGCGCTGCACCGCCCGCGCCCGATCCCCACCCCCGCCTCATCGTCTGCCGCTCCTGCCGCCCCTGAGCGGGGGGTGTGGGAGGTGGGGCGAAGACGCCTCGCCTTCGACGAGCTGTTCGATCTCCAGCTCGTGGTGGCCCGCGCCCGCTATCTCGCGACGCACGCGACCCGCGGGACGGTGCTTGAGAACAGGCGCCTGCTCACGACGGCGCTCAAGCAGGCGCTGCCGTTCGAGCTCACCGCGGGCCAGAAGCAGGTGGTGCGCGAGATCATCGGCGACATGACCTCGCCCAAGCGGATGCACCGGCTGCTGATGGGCGACGTGGGATCGGGCAAGACCGTGGTGGCGCTGTTCGCGATGCTGCTGGCGGTCGAGAACGACCGCCAGGCGGCCCTGATGGCGCCGACGGAGCT
>Ga0153915_10005602_pt1 | contig 11688 bp, 9 predicted proteins | sample Opewatmetagenome_2_FD_107003 | JGI IMG/M metagenome (GOLD analysis project Ga0153915, IMG submission 107003) | Freshwater wetland microbial communities from Ohio, USA - Open water 3 Core 3 Depth 3 metaG | ecosystem: Environmental > Aquatic > Freshwater > Wetlands | place: USA: Ohio, Lake Erie...
CAGAAAAAATTGCCGGAACGGAATAGGCGAATTTTTCTGGGACGGTCATCGTTTCGGCATAGCCGCCGTTGACGTGGTAGCCCGTAAACCGTCCGTTTTCGCATAAATTCTCCTGCCCACGCCGGCAGAAAGCGCATGTGCCGCAGGCATAATGCAGCCATGCCGCGCCGATTCGCTCACCTTTCTGAAAGCGCCGTGCCCCCTGCCCCAAGCTCTCAACAACTCCCACAACCTGATGCCCTGGAATGACCGGCAGCTTGACCTCAGGAAGTTCTCCCTCAACCGTATGAAGATCTGTGTGGCATACCCCGCAGGCTTTGACACTCATAAGAATGTCCCCAGGTCCGGGTTGAGGCATAGGGATTTCGGCGGGCTCCAAAGGATTTTTTTCCACTGGACCGAATTGCCTTAAGATCATCGCTTTCATGGTTTCATTCTCTCATGAAATAGCGACGCTCGCACCACTCAACCGCAAGGACTCAAAGATGATCGCTTTCGACGATCGGATTGTCGCTTTGTTTTCATGGCCGGGCCTTTTTGGCCTTCGCCTGCAGCCTGCGAATCTTATCGTTGAGCCTCTCCAGCCTGTGCTCAAAATCCTTCTTCAGGTTTAACGAAACATTCATGGATAAGGTCAAGCCCTCTTCGGTCACCCGCTTGGCCTCTTCCAATTTCCCGGCCCTGTGCTCGAAATACATGGCCAGCTCTCGATAACAGAATATCTGGTCCTCCTGCGAGAGGTCCTGCCAGAGCGAGATGGCCTTCTCCCAGTCCTCGTTTTTCTTGAAATGATAGGATAGCTTGCGTTTGACGTGAAGCGCCAGCTCTTGGGGTAAATCGCCTTCCAGGGCGCGCTGGAATAACTCCATGGATTTTTCGACATGGCCGGCGCTCTCGAAGACCTTGCCCACGCCGATCATATCCATGGCATCGAACTCCTCCTCGGCCAGCGGCTCCCTGCCTTCCAAGAAGAGCTTGGACGCGGCGATAACCAGGCCCAGGAGCGAAAGGATATCCTCCTGGTTGTGGTAGAGGACGGGTTCCATCAGGGAAAAATTCCCAGTCCGAATGAAATCAAAATATCTGTAGGGGATTTCCGCGGAAGGAATGTCCTCGGCGCGCTCCGCCTCGACAATCTGCTGGGCCAGGTGGGAAAGACGGCAGCTTTCATGCTTGTGTTTCCAGAGGCTCCGCGCGGAGAAGAGTAAATCCAGATGAGGCAGGTCGGACAGCGGGAACGGCTGCCGGTACAAAATAAACCTCGTTTCGAGCAGCGGCATGTCAAAAGCCTTCCCGTTATACGTCACAACGGATTGAAAATTCATTCCTGAAAAAAAGCGGCCGAGTTCCTTGATCATCCGCTCTTCCTCGGCCAACTCGCCCAGGAAATACTGGGTGACATGGAATCGGTCGTCCCGGTAATAACCCATGCCGACGAGGAACGGCACCGTGCCCGTGCCCCCGGACAAGCCTGTTGTTTCGAGGTCCACAAATAGCGCCGTCGATAAATCGAGGGCTTCCCAAGCACTGTCCCGGCCGAGATAACAGAGGACGTCACCCTTAATCTTCAGGCCATCGGCCAGGGTGCTTTTTCCATATCGCGTCTGGAGAGGATAGGGATTCTCGTAGAACAGCAGGGGCTCACGCGGGACCGGTTCGGAGGTCGGTCTGCCCGGTTTCTTCTCTTTTTTGGCCCCGGTCAGGTCGATGAGCTTTTGGAGCTTTTCTTTAACCGATAATTCTTCCGCCCGATCAATCTTCTCCCAAGCGTGCTCTACCGAGCCGGGGCGGGCCCTCGAAACGCGCGCCCGCAGCTCACGCTCTTTTTTCAGGCGCTTGAGCTTGTCGTCGATATTTGTGCCCAAGGGCTGTCTATGCCCCCATAAATTGAAGCAGGACCGTCCGCGTCCTCGCCCTGTTGTCAAAATCAACGAAGACAATCTGCTGCCATGTGCCCAGGCTGAGCTTTCCGTCCGAGAATGGAACGTTCATGGAGGGCCCGATGAGGGCGGCCCGGACGTGGGAAAACCCGTTGCCGTCACCCCACCGCTTATCATGGTTGTAAGGGATGTTGCTCGGAGCGATCTTTTCCATCAACCGGGAAAAATCCTCGACCAGACCCGGCTCGTATTCGATGGTCGTCACACCACCCGTCGAGCCGGGGACAAAGATATTGACGATACCGTCTTTGAGCCGATTAGCCATGAGCCGTTTCGCTACTAAGCTCGTCAAGTCTTTCACGTCATTGAAGCCCTCGGTGGCGAAGCTCACGGAATCGCTGATGATTTTCATGGATAAACTCCTCATCGAGGCATAATCATACAAAAAATGGACGCCGAGGGAAAGAGGATATTGTTGAGGTTTGACCCCGAATCGTGATATTAAAAGAGACGGAATGAGAGGCCGGAATTTTCTTGCCTTTGACTTGGGCGCGGAAAGCGGCCGGGCAGTCCTGGGCAGGCTGGAAAACGAAACCATCAGCATCCGGGAGCTCCATCGTTTTCCGAACGGACCGCTCTCGCTCTTCGGACACCTCCACTGGAATATTTTTAACCTCTTCGAAGACATCAAAAAAGGTATGAAAGTCTGCGTCTCGGAGACCGGCGCGGAGCTCGAAAGCCTAGCCGTGGACACATGGGGAGTCGACTTCGGCTTGCTGGCCGGTGATGGGAGCATCCTCGGTCTGCCCTATGCCTACCGCGACCCAAGAAACACCCAGGCCATGAAAAAATTCCTTGACATATTCCCCAAAGAAAGAATCTACGAGCTCACGGGCATCCAGTTCATGCCGTTCAACTCGTTGTTCCAACTCTATGCTCTCGTCCTCGACGATTCCCCTTTTCTCAAGGCCGCGACCGACCTGCTTTTCATGCCCGACCTTTTCACATATCTCCTGACGGGCGTGAAGACGACCGAAACGACCATCGCGTCGACCTCCCAGCTTTATAATCCCCGTCTTCGAAGCTGGAATAAAGAGCTTTTTACGGCCCTCGGCATCTCCGGGTCGATCATGCAAAGCCCGCTCCGTCCCGGCACGGTCATCGGACCGATCCTGGCCCCCGTTTCCGAAGAGACGGGCCTCGCGGCCGTGCCCGCCGTCGCGACGGCCGGCCACGATACGGGTTCAGCTGTCGCGGCCGTCCCAGCTCGAAGCAAGGATTGGGCCTATATCAGCTCCGGGACCTGGTCCCTGATGGGGATTGAATCGCCGCAGCCGCTCATCACGCCCCAGACGCTCCGCCTGAATTTTACCAACGAAGGCGGATTCGAGGGCACGACGCGTTTTTTGAAAAACGTCACAGGCCTCTGGCTTATCCAGCAGTGCCGAAAAAAATGGAGCTCCAAACGCCCGTTGAGTTATGACGAGATGAGGGTTATGGCGGCATCGGCGCCGCCGTTCAAAGCCATGATCGACCCGGACGCGCCGGATTTCCTCAATCCACCGGACATGCCCGCGGCCATTCAAAATTTCTGCCGGAGGACGGGCCAGGAGGTTCCGGCGGCTGCGGGAGAGATCCTCCGCTGCGCCATAGAAAGTCTGGCCTTGAAATACCGGGTGGTTCTTGAACAATTGAAGCAGGTCTCCCCTCACCCGATCGAGAAAATCCACATCATCGGCGGTGGAAGCCAGCACGTCACGCTCTGCCAATTCACGGCCGACGCGACCTCGCTGCCGGTCGTCGCCGGCCCGGTGGAGGCGACGGCCATCGGCAACATCATGGGCCAGGCCCTGGCCCTCGGATATGTCCGGTCTATGGATGAGATCCGGGCGATCATCGCCAATTCGGCGGAACTTCAGACATACGAGCCGCAGCAGACAACCGCTTGGCAGGCGGCCTATGACCGTTTTAAAGAAATCGTTGAACAATAGCAGACGGAGGACGGCATGAATCCCAACAAGGTCGAAAAAACGTACCGGCTGGCCCAGGAGCTCTATGCGGATTTGGGCGTGGACACGGAACAGGCTTTAAGCCGGTTGAAAAAAATCGCTATTTCGCTTCACTGCTGGCAAGGGGATGATGTCGGCGGGTTTGAAAAACCGGATGCCGCCCTGACCGGGGCCGGACTTCAAGTGACCGGGAACTATCCAGGAAAAGCGCGGACCTTAGAAGAGCTGCGCCTGGACCTCCATCAGGCATTTGCCTTGATCCCCGGACGGCACCGGCTGAACCTCCATGCCATCTACGGCGAGTTCGGCGGCAAGCCGGCGGACCGGGACGAAATCGGCACCGAGCATTTCAAAGGCTGGGTCGACTGGGCCAAACAAGAAGAGCTGAAGCTGGATTTCAACGCGACTTGTTTCTCCCACCCCAAAGCGGCCTCCGGCTTTACCCTCAGCAGTCCGGAAAAAACCGTCCGTAAATTCTGGATCGAACATGTGAAACGCTGCCGCGAGATCAGCGCTTTCATGGGCCGCGAACTCAAGAGCCCCTGCCTGCACAACCTTTGGATCCCCGACGGGTCCAAAGAGGCTCCCACAGACCGCTGGAGATACCGCCGGCTGCTCAAGGAATCCCTGGACGAGGTCTACGAGGACGAATTCAGCCCCCGCCAGATGAAGGATTCGCTGGAAAGCAAGCTTTTCGGCATCGGCTCCGAATCCTTCGTCACCGGCTCTCACGAGTTTTACCTGGCTTACGCGCTCAGCAAAAAGAAAATGGTCTGCCTCGACCTCGGGCATTTCCATCCGACAGAAACCGTTGCCGATAAGATTTCGGCCATTCTCCTGTTTTCACCGGGGATCGCTTTTCATCTCAGCCGCGGCATCCGCTGGGACAGCGACCATGTCGTCATCCTCAATGACGAGATCCAGGCCTTGGCTGAAGAAATCGTCCGCTGCCGGGCTCTGGACAAAGTCCGGATCGCCCTGGATTACTTCGACGCCAGCCTGAACCGGGTCGGCGCCTGGGTGACAGGGGCGCGCGCGGCGCTAAAATCGTTCCTCATCGCCCTGCTGCAGCCGGAGGAACGGCTCATGGCCGCCGAACAAGCCGAGAATAACTTTGAACGCCTCGCCCTCCGGGAGGAAGCCAAGGCTCTGCCCTACGGCGCGGTCTGGGATTATCACTGCCTTCAAACGAACGTTCCCCAGGGAGCCGACTGGATCGCCGCAATTCACAAATACGAGAAAGAAGTCCTGGACAAAAGATGAAACCGAAGAAGTCGTCCACCCTGCTTTTCGCGATCCTGGCCGCGGCTTTTCTCCTCCGGATTTTCCATTGGCTGGCCCTCAGGAATGAGCCTTTCTTCGCCCAGTTGGCCATGGACAGCCAGGAATACGACCGCTGGGCCCGGGAAATCGCGGCCGGGAATTGGGCGGGCCAGGGAGTTTTTTTCCAGGCGCCTCTCTATCCCTACGTCCTGGCCGTCCTCTACAAGATTTTCGGCCATGTCCTGGACATCGTCTATCTTTTTCAAATCGCCGTTTCTATCGCCGGCATTTATGCTCTCTATCGGGCAGGAAAATCCCTGGCCGACGAAAAAACGGGCTTGTGGGCCGCCGCGCTGGCGGCATTGTACGGCGGATTTTTCTTCTACGATGTCCAGATCCAGAAGGAATCGCTTGCCGTCGCCATCGCCTGCTTCCTGCTGTGGATTCTTGCCGAAGCGCATCGCCGTCAAAAATACCGGCTGTGGCTCCTGGCCGGCGTCCTCTGCGGATTTCTCGGCCTGCTCAGGGAAAACTCTCTGCTCGTGGCGCCTTTCCTGCTCATCCTGGCTGTTCGCCCAAAGTCCCGAGCCGGCGTTTTTTTCAAAAGCGCCGGCGCTTTTATCCTCGGCATCTTCCTTGTCTTGGCGCCCGTGGCCCTGAGGAATGGGATCATCGGCGGGAGCTTCCTTCCGACCACGTTCCAAGGCGGTGTCAACTTTTACATCGGCAACAACGCCCGCGCTTCGGGAACATATCAATCCATCGTCGCGGGAAAAGAAATTCCCTATTACGAGCGCACGGAGCCGGTGCGGTTGGCCGAACAAGAAACCGGCCGGAAGCTCACGCCGGCTCAGGTCTCGCGCTTCTGGCTCAAAAAATCGCTGTCCTGGATCCGCCAGAAGCCTTGGGACTACGTGAAGCTCCAGTTCAAGAAACTGATCATGTTCTGGAGCTGGTACGAATGGCCGGACACGGTGGACTATTATTATGTCCGGCAAACATCCTGGGTCTTAAGATATTTGCCGGTCGGATTCGGCAGCCTGAGCCTGCTGGCAGCCCTCGGCCTTGTCCTTCTCGGAAAACGGCTTCGAGGTTTCTTGCCTGCTCTCGTTTTTCTGGGGGCATGGCTGGTCTCTACGGTCGCCTTCTTCCTTTTTTCCCGCTACAGGCTTCCCGCGGTCCCCTGCCTGCTCCTTTTTGCTGGGCAGCCTTTTCTCCGTTTTTTTGACGCTCTCAAACAGCGAAAAAAAATCGGTGCCGCTCTTCTCGCTGCCGGAATCGTGGTTTCTCTCGTCGCGCCCATGGCCGCTTCTTTCAAGCCCCGGCTGGACCTGGTCCACTATAACTTGGCCGTCATCTATGATCAGAAGGGAGACAGGGAGCGAGCGGCCGACCATTACCGCGAAGCCCTAAAGGCTAATCCGAAGGACTATCTTTCCTGTCTCAACCTGGGCATCATCGAAGCCGATCAAGGCCGCTCGGAGGAAGCTCTCCGATGGTATGAAAAGGCGGCCGCCCTTGAACCCAGGCTTGAAGGCGCACAGGTCAACATGGCCAATATCTATATCACACTCGGAAATATCCCCGAGGCAGAAGCGGCCTTGGAACGGGCGCTGGCCATCAACCCAAAAAGCGTCGAAGCCCTCCACAGCAAATCCATTTTGGCCGCCAAAACGGGCGACCTGATCAAAGCGTTGTCGTTCAACCGGAGAGTCCTGGAATTGGCTCCGGGTTGGGAACCTGCCCTGCGGACCAAAGCCCGCCTGGAAGAGCTGCTGAAAAAATGAGTAAAGCTTCCAAGTCTGTGACAGGATTTGATTTTTCTTGACTTTTGTTTTATTTTAAAAAGGGAATAATCTATCGGGGATATCCGGCATGCTAGCCAAAGACAGCCAGAGCCAAAAGCCCAAAGCGGACGGGGCTTCCGGCGGCCGGCCGGACAAAGCTGCGGTCGAAAGCGCTAAGGAATTATTCAAGGTCCTGGCTAATACCGTATCCTCCCTGAAGCTTTTCCCGGCCCATCATTCCAACGTTCAAAAATTCGTGGATGATCTCCTGGCCAAGCTCAAATCCTATTTTGAAACCCACCAGGAGCTTGAGGCCGTCGTCGGCGAAAACGCCTTCTACTGGGAAGGGGAAAAAATCTATCAAGAAGAAAACCTCATCAAGAGCCTGCCCTATCTTTTCTTCAAGGATGGCATGCAGAGGTTTGCCATCCTCAGGGACATCGATAAGACCGAGCTCAGGGGTTTTCTCGAGGTCATCAAAAAAGATTCGCTCCTTCCCCCGGATGAAAGCGACATCGTCCTTTCCATCTGGGAAAAAGATTTCTCCAACATTCGAATCGTGGCGCCGGATGACTACCTGTTATCGAAAATCGCCATCTTCGATAAAAAGTTCGGGATGTCCGCCGATAAAAAAGAGCTTTGCCGCGGCCGTATCGAACTCGTCTCCGACGACAAGCAGGAGGTCGTGACGAAGCGGGTCGGCCTCGGGTTGATCGAAGACGAAGAAAAGAAGGACTATGCCGAGTTGGTCATGACGCTCGAGGATAAGGATATCCACAGCATCGAAGCCATGGTCGAGTCGGCCCGGGAGGTTTCCGCCGAAAAAGAGTTCCTGGACATGATTTTCGAGCTTCTTTACATGGAAGACCAAATCGAAAAGTTCGTCCCCATCCTCGGGTTCCTGGATCGCCACCACCAGGAACTCCTCCAGGAAGGCAAATTTACACACGCCGGCCAGTTTCTGAGGCAAATCCAGGAACTGAAGAACATCTTTGCTTCTCAGAATCCCGTCAAGGCGGCCGAGCTCGAAAAATTCCTGAGTTCCATCAGGGAGGGACGCACGGTCGTCCTTGTCCGGGAAGCCGTTGAGCGCGGCGACATCGATTCCATTCTCGCCTTTTTTGATTATCTCAGGCTCCTCGGCCCGAAGTCCATCCCCTTGGCGGCCGAGCTGCTGGAGAGCACCGAAAATCCGGAATTCCAGAACATGGCCATTGATTTTCTGACGGACGTGGGCCGGGAGAATATCGAGCTTCTGGCCAACCAGCTCCAGGATGCGAAGCCCCTCCTTTCCAAGGGCATTATCTCGGTCCTCAGCAAAACGAAAGACAGGAAAGTTCTGCCCTACTTTGCCCCGCTCCAAACCTATCAAAATAAAGACATCAAGCTCGAAGCCATCGAAGGCCTCAGCCGTTTCGGCGACAGGATGGCCAACAAAATTATTCTCGGTTTCCTCAACGATCAAGAGGAGGACATCCGCGTCGCGGCCGCCACGAAACTCCAATGGCTGGGCGATAAAAGCACCTTGGGCCATGTTGTCCGGCTGGCGACGAACAAAAAATTTTACAAAAAAAGCTTCGACGAACAGGCCGCCGTCTTCAATTCTTTAGCGAAGACAAAGACGACGGAAGCTTTGGACACCCTTCGCCGAGCCCTCAAGAAATCCGGGTTTTTCAGCAAGGCTAAATATGAAGAAACCCAACTGCGTGCCGTGCAGGCTCTAGAAAGCATGATTATGCCGGAAGCCCTGGAGGTGCTCAACAAGGGCAAGAACAGTTCGAACGCAAGGATCGCTGACGCCTGCCGGAAAGCCTTGGCAAATATCATGCAGGGGAAACTCCAATAAAATGGAAAAGTCGACGGCCGGAGAGATGACGGACGGAAAAAAAGAGCTGACCCAGAAGGAAGCTGCCGACATCCTGACCCGCCTGCAGGTCGTCCTGAAAATCTCAAGGGTTTATGATTCAAACAACCAGATCCTTTTAAAACAACTGGAGCAATTTATAGCCGTTCTCAACGACGCCCTTGGACGGGAAGGCGAAATCGTCCTGAGGCTTAGGCAGAACTCTCTCTACCTGAAAGGCCTGAGGGTCAAGTTCGATTATTCCAACTACCACGTCTATAAATATCTCCAAAACGAGCTCACCTCAAAAGAGTTGGCGGCCATCGAATTTTGTCCCGGGCTGACGCAAGAAGAAATCCAACGGTTCGTCGCGATTTTTAACAGGAAAGATCTCGAAGCCAAGACCGCTTACGATAAGATTGTCAATGCCCTGGATGTCGAGCATGTCGACCATATCTCCATCGAAAAAGGCGACCCGGGGGAATCCACGCAGAGCCGGGAAAAAAACGCCGTCCGCTTGTATTTCTCGGGGATCTATCTTCTCAAGGATGTCTTCGAAAGACAAAAAACGACCGGCACGTTCAACCTCAACCTTGCCAAACGATGGATGCAGTCGATCTTCAACCATCTCGTCGAAGACGAATCCTTTATCTACGGCCTGACCAATATCAAAAATTTCGACGATTACACGTTGAATCATTCCATCAACGTCTGCATCCTGGCCATCGCCCTGGGCCGGCGGTTGGGCTTGACCCGGGAGGAGCTGTCCGAGCTGGGCGTAAGCTCTTTCCTCCATGACTTGGGAAAATTGGACATCCCCAGGGAGATCCTGGACAAACCCGCCAAGCTCGACCCCGCCGAGCGAGCCATCATAGAAAACCATGTCCATATCGGGGCCGAAAAATTGATCCAGCTCAAGAGCACGCGGCGCATCCCGATCCGAGCCATCCAGGTGGCCTTGGAACACCATCTCAAGGCAGACCTGTCGGGGTATCCCCGGTACTTCAAAAAGAGGTCGACGAACCTCTTCAGCAAGATCGTCAAGATCGTCGATTACTTTGACGCCCTTACGACAAAGCGCGTCTATCGATCCAACATTTTCACCCGTGACGACGCGCTGAGCCTGATGAAGGAAAAAAGTGGAGAAGAGTTCGACCCGCTCATTCTCAAGGTCTTCGTCAGCATGATCGGGGCCTATCCAATCGGATCTCTCGTCGCCTTGGACACGGGAGAGCTGGGTATCGTTTTTGAGGCGAATCCTCATCCGGCCTTCTACCACAGACCCAAAGTCAAGATTATCGCCGATGGCGAGGGAAACAAGGTCGACGGAGAGCTCGTCGACCTGACCGAGATCGCTCCCGAGAGCAAAAAGTTCAGACGATCCATCGTCAGATCCCTGGAAGCGGACAAATACGGCGTCCATCCGGCGGATTATTTCTTAACCAAGGCTGAGTAAGCTTCCCAGGAGAGCGTCCCATGCCCATCCCCCCTCCCCTGCGCCTCAGGTGTGAATATCTTCAAGATCCGATCGGAATCGACATCGCCCGGCCGCGCTTCTCCTGGATTCTCCGCCATCCCGAGCGCGGGCAGAAGCCCTCGGCCCATCAGATCATCGTCTCGTCGACGGCGCGATTGGCGGCCAGCGGAGTCGGCGATTTTTGGGACAGCGGGCGGATAAAAACGGACAGGCATGCTCATATCGAATATGACGGAAAAAGGCTCGAAAGCCGGAAACGCTATTATTGGCGAGTCCGCTGGTGGGACAAAAACGGCCGTCGCAGCGTTTTTAGCAAAGCCTCCTTGTTTGAAATGGGGCTGCTGGACAAGTCGGATTGGCAAGCCCGTTGGATCAGCCTGAAAAAACCCGTCCAATTCCGGACCAGGGGGACGGTTCTGCAGGGGAAATTCCGGGGTGATTATGTCCAGACTTGGGCTATCTATTTGAGAAAGGAATTCCGGTCAGGTCGGGGGCTTAAAAGGGCCCGGGTTTATGTTTGCGGGCTTGGATTCTATGAAATGTCCCTCAATGGACAGAAAGTCGGCGACCTAGTCCTTGATCCGGCCCAGACCGATTACGCCAAGACGGCTCTCTATTCGACGTACGACATCACGAATCTGCTTAAGCCCAAGAACGAGATTCTCATCAGCCTCGGAAACGGCCGCCATATCGCTAATTTCGGCTACGGCGGGCCGAGGCTGATCGCCCAGATCGAAATGGAATTCGAAAGCGGCAGGCGGCAGGGAATCGCTACCGACGAATCCTGGGAATCCGGATACGGCCCGCTCAGGGAAAACGGTCTCTATTTCGGCGAACGCTTCGACGGGCGGCTCCAGACCAAGTTGGGCAAGGGACGGACGGTCGACGCAAAAGGCCCGCCGCTTCGTTCCCAAATGCTGCCCCCGATCAAGGTCGTCCGAAGGTTAAAGCCGAAAAAAACCTGGCTCTTGGGAGCGGAGCGTCTCGTCATCGATTTCGGGCAGAACTTTTCAGGCTGGGTTGGGATATCAGTTCGAGGCGGGCCGGGGACAATAATGACCCTCAGACACGCCGAGCTCATCCATGAGGACGGAACGCTGAACACCTCGCCCAATCAGAACGCAGAGGCCACGGATATCTACATTCTCGAAGGAAAAAGCGCCGAACGGTACGAGCCCCGTTTCACCCAGCATGGCTTTCGATACGCGGAAGTGAGCGGCCATCCCAAACTGCCCAAGATTCTCGATGTCGAGGGCTGTTTCGTTCATTCGGATGTCCAACCCGGAGGGGATTTTTGCTGTTCCCATCCTCTGATCAACCGCATCCACCGGAATATCCGCTGGGGCCAGCTTTCGAATTTGATGAGCATCCCGACAGATTGCCCCCAGCGGGATGAAAGGCACGGCTGGCTGGGCGACGCCCATCTCTC
>Ga0153915_10005603_pt1 | contig 11687 bp, 9 predicted proteins | sample Opewatmetagenome_2_FD_107003 | JGI IMG/M metagenome (GOLD analysis project Ga0153915, IMG submission 107003) | Freshwater wetland microbial communities from Ohio, USA - Open water 3 Core 3 Depth 3 metaG | ecosystem: Environmental > Aquatic > Freshwater > Wetlands | place: USA: Ohio, Lake Erie...
GCTCGTACGCCCTCGTAGGGCTCGACTTCGCATGCAAGATCATCAAGGGGGCCAACGCGGTCTACCAGTTCCTCAAGGTGCCCTCAGCGGTGACCTCGATGAGCGCCTCGGCCCTCACATCTGTCAGCAAGGCCGCCTCGCAGGCCGCGAGCGCGAAGATAGGCTTCATCGCGAAGATTTCCAGGCTGCAGACCTGCCTCGACATCGTCGCGTGGATGGTCACGGGCGTCATCGCATTCTACGCGTTCCTGGCAATATGGGCTGAACTTGGCGGGGAGTACGGAGCATACGTCGGCGGAGTCTACGCGCTCATCATCGTCGCATATGCCGCGATACTATTCATCTTGGCACTCACCGGCCCAGTCGGGGTCGCGATAGGGATCATCGTCTCCATCGACGCCCTGATAAGCGAGATCTTCGACATCAAGCTCCCGTTCACGCTGTTGTTCGACTTCTGGGTCGCCGTCATCTTCGCGGTGCTCACGGACACCAAGATCTGCTCCGAGGTATCGATGCAGACCAAGGAGACCGAGCTGGACATCTTCGACAAGGACGACAACGGCCTCGACGTCGGCGACCGGATCGCATATCGCGGGAGGATATTCGGCAACGTGACGCTGACCGCGGACGGGACGACGCAGGACCTGACGGACAGTTACATCAGGCCGAACTACAAGATACAGGCGCCCAACGGGACCAACTCGTTGACCGGCAGCTACAGGAACGAGGCCATCGTCTACACGGACGGCCAAAGCTACAAGGACACGGACTACGAGACCGGCGTCTGGATAGAGCCGGGGGCGCCGACGATCAACTTCGAGGCGGTCATCTGGCTCTCGACCGAATACAAGGTCTGCTACCTGAACGGCTACTGGTTCTTCGGCTGGGAGTGGGAGAGGGACTCGAGCTCGGGGACCTCGGACAGCGAGAAGACCTCGATCTTCTTCGACGTCATGCCAGGGGATCTAGACTCATTCCTCAGCTGGAAGGCCCTCTCCACCATGGACCACGACGGAGATGGCATCTGGGACGACTACGAGCTCAGCGCGTATTGGCCGACAGACCCCTACAGATGGGACACGGACGGCGACGGGCTGAGCGACGAGATCGAGCCCGAGTACAGGACCGACCCGACGAACGCGGACAGCGACGGTGACATGCTCTCCGACGGCAGGGAGCTCAGGATGCACACGAACGCAACGCTCTGGGATTCGGACGGAGACGGCCTGTCGGACTACACCGAGATCAGCGGCTGGGTCGTCCAGATTGACTTCTTCGGGTCCTCGTTCGCGTGGAAGGTCACGTCCGACCCGCTCTTCTGGGACACGGACGACGACGGACTCGACGACAAGACGGAGTACTGGGTCCGCCTAAACCCGCGGTCGAATGACACCGACGGGAACGGCCGGCCCGACGAAGGTCACGCGGTCATAGTGCCCTCGCTCGACTACATCGACGAGTGGGGCACGTTCGGGACCGGGGACGGCCAGTTCAACTACTGTTACGGGCTAGCCGTCGACAGCAGCGGGTTCATCTATGCGGCGGACGCGCTGAACCACCGGATCCAGAAGTTCGACTCCGAGGGCAACTTCATGCTCAAATGGGGCTCCCAGGGCACAGGCGCTGGGCAGTTCTCCTATCCCGCCGGGATCGCGGTCGGCGGCGGTTACGTCTACGTTGTGGAGATGGGGAACCACCGCGTCCAGAAGTTCACCACCTCGGGAGCGTATGTCGGCCAGTGGGGCGGATGGAGCGGGGACGCGCAGATCCCCGGACCTGTGGGCACGTTCTACAGTCCCTACGGAATCGCAGTTGACGGGAACTCGTACGTCTACGTATCCGACACCGTGAACCAGCGGGTCCAGAAGTTCAACTCCGGCGGGGGATTCGTCAGGGCCTGGTACATGAACGACTACGTCACCGCCGTTGCAGTCGACACCAACGGATACGTGTACGCAGCGTCCAAGGGCATGATCACGAAGTTCGATGGCAACGGGAATCCGGTCCTCACGTTCGGGCAGTCGCTCGGGGTCTCGATGATCGTGGGAATCTCGATTGACACCAGCGGGAACGTGCTCGCGACCGGGAGCGGGAACAACGTCCTGCTCTGGCGGGCCGACGGTCAGTTCGTGACCCACTGGAACAACCCCGGCACCGGCGAGGGCGCATACAGCCCCATGTGGGGTATCGTGTGCCACCAGAACGGCCGCGTCTATGCTGGCGACAAGGCGAGGATCCAGTACTTCGAGCTTCACGAGGCCGGCAAGCCTCCAGCGCCGCCCAAGGAGATACCGGACTACGACATGGATACGCTCCTCAACGAAAACGAGACCACAGGCTGGAGCGTCCTGCTCACCAACTCGTCCGGCACTTTCAACATCACCGTCACGAGCGACCCAATGAACCCGGACACGGACGGTGACGGCCTGAACGACTCCGAGGAACTCGGCTGGTCGGCCGACCCGACTTCTCCCGACACCGATGACGACGGAGTCTCCGACCCGGACGAGATCGAGCGCGGCACCGACATCGCATCATGGGACACTGACGAAGATCAGCTCGGGGACGGCTTCGAACTCGGCTTCGGCAGCGACCCTCTCAAGAACGACACGGACGAGGACGGGCTGACGGATTATGATGAGCATCTGGCCGGGACGAACCCGAACAACCCCGACACCGACGGCGACGGCCTGAACGATGCGGATGAGATCAATCTGGGGACGGATCCCAAGGACCCGGATTCCGATGACGACATGATGTTCGACGGGCAGGAGGACGCCCAGGGGACCAACCCGAACGACCCGGACTCCGATAGCGACGGTGTCAGCGACGGATATGAGGACGTCTACCAGACGGACCCGATGAACAACGACACCGATGGGGACCTCCTCGCCGACGGGGAGGAGATCCTGCACGACACGGACCCGCTGGCGAACGACACCGACGGGGACGGGCTATCCGACTCCGCGGAGATGGACATGGGCAGTGACCCGCTCCACGAGGACTCTGACGGGGACGGAATCATCGACTCCTTCGACAACGCCACAAAGGTCCCGATGCCCGACGACGTCGTCGTGTGCGTCGATCTCGACTCCGAGGTGCACGAGTGGGTCGGGAAGCTGGGCGGACTCATCAACATCACCGTCGTATCGCCTGGCGAACTATTGGCAAACTACTCGCACTCACGCTACATAGTCATCGTCGGCGACGAAAGGGACGAACCCGGAACTGCGGGGAGCATGATCCGGGATCTCCTGGACGAGGAGCTCCAGGGACCCTCCGACATCGTCTCCGCTTCTGACAACAGGACGGTCGTCAGATACGGCCTCTTCACTCCGCTACAGACCGTCGTTGTCCTCAGGGACCCGATCGAAACCGACCTCTACTCCGTGGTCACAGCGTTCAAGGACGCCAATGTCACCGTACTGCAAGGGCACGTGTTCTCCGAGCGCTCTTCGCTCACCACTCTGATGCGGCTCGACGGCGCGGACATAGTAGGCGCCACGGACGCGTCCGTGATGATCGCGTTCGGCAAGCCTTCGCTCCCGACAGCGGCACTCAACACATACGACAATTCGACGACCCCGCACCAGTTGACGAAGTCGAGCGGGCTCGCCAGATACGAACTGGCCGTTGGACGATACCTGGAGATCAGCGTCTCGGACGCACTGGCCGCGACCGGCGAGGCCGAGGTCCAGAGCGCACTGATACGCATGTTCTACACCGAGGATGAGCTAGACCGGACTGGGGACGGGGACGCAGACGACTTGGACGACATCGACGAGTCCAGGCTCGTGCTCTACGTGTTCAACGAATCGGCCGACAAGTGGGAGAGGCTTGGCGATTCGCTCCCATGGGTGGTCGACGCGGGAGTCAACACGACCGACCTGCAGCTCCACGGCAATGACTACTCCGGGTACGTCTGGGCACTCGTCAAACACACCTCGCTGTTCGCGCTCGCGGGCATGACCCACAACAGGGCGCCTGACGTGTCTGAGGCATATCCTAGCATCAGGTACCTCTGGTCCCCCAATCACAAGTTCGTGGCGATCTGGATAATGGGCGTCACGGACCCCGATGGTGACGATGTCACGATAACCATCACCGGGATCACGAGCGACGAGCCTACCCAGTCATCCGATGGCAAGCGCACGGGCCCCTTCGCCCCCGATGCGTACTGGACCGACGAGGGGGTCGCGTGCCTGAGAGCGGAGAGGCTCGACACGGGCAACGGAAGGGCGTACGAGATAACGTTCGTCGCCAGCGACGGCCGCGGAGGGGAGACTGTCGGGACCGTGATGGTCTACGTGCCACACGACCTCGGGAAGCGGGGGCCGCTCTGCGTCGATGACGGACAATGGTACGACGCGACGACGATCAACTGACGGCCGCGCAATGAGTCCCTACGGATCCCCTAGAGGATGTGGTCTCCTCTCCGAGACTTGAAATCCGGTCGTTCTGGATAGACGAAGTAGACGGTCCGCCCAGAGCATCTGATGAACGCCCGTCGCCTCCAGCCAGGCGGAGCGACCATGCCTGCGAACATGTCCCCGGGCGACCTGCACGAGATAAGGTACCCATGCCAAATCTGCCACCAGGTGAGCAATGCTTCGCCTCCTAGCTGACCGACATCGGATTGTTGACATCGCCACAAGTCGTTTCCTTGATACTGTATCAATGCTGGTGAGACCGTCGAGCCACAAGTCACTCAAGACCGGATAGATCAACCGCGGGGCGACATTCCTTCACGGAGCGGGCCGCTCCTCAGCCAACAGATACCCGCCGAAGCCGAGAGCCCAGAACATTGGGGGATAGAATATCAGCCTCTCCATCCCGCCAATCCCGAGACCGAGGTCGGTGTCCGTTCCCATCAGGGGGAGCGCCACGAGGCCTATCAGGCCGAGGATGACGAAGAGCCATGACAATGGAGGCCGGACCATCTTGCTGGATACGATCACAGCGAGGTTCCCGAAAAGGAAGGCCGTGACGGCAAACGCCGCGTGCACTTCGGAGAAGGCGTTCATATCGAAGATCGCGACGCCTATGGCTCCGATCCCGGAGAGCGCAAGGAAAAGCCATACCAGCGGCTTCTTGGATCTCTGTCGCAGTAGATACGCGGTCAGCAGGGCAATCGCGCCAAACAGGAGGAGCGCGGCCATGAAGACCGCTTTCACGTCCGTCGGACCGACGCCCAACTTGCTGATGTAGTCCTTGGACACGCTGTATCCAGGATACATGAATTCCGCCAGATGGACGAGGAACAAGATCTCCAGTCCCCCGAGGAAAAGCCACAGACCAGGAGACCGCAGGTTGAGCATGAAGTGAATACCTCGCTCGTACATAATGGTGATTCCATCGAGGAAGGAGAACCGTAGCGATTGGGCTTCTGGCTCAATCAGGAGGTGGCGGAGGGACCTCGTCTGGGTATCCTGTCTGGGCAGCCTGGGCTTGAGGCGCAGGGGCAGCGTACCCTGAGGATGGGGGGCCTTGGGTCTGTCCATACGCAGGAATCGGAGGCAGCCCGACCGGCACGGCCATCGATTCCAGGTTCGGAGGGCATATGATCCGCGCCCCGTTCTTGAGACCGATGTTGTTGATCGCGATCGCCGCCTTCAACCGGGGCACGCACAGAACACTAGTCGGCGCGCCTTCCACCAGCAGGCCTTCAAGGCCTCTCGTCGGCATTACTGATATTGGGCCCACGGTCCAGCCCTGGCCCTTGCGCATCGCGCCGGCTCTGTAGGCCGGTCCGATGACCTCGACCGCGGTGCCTTCCATCATGGCCTGTGCGGTTCTCTTGCGGACGGCTATCGTGTTCGCGGACATTCCGATCGCCACGAGGCCGAACACGACCATGAAGACCATGAGGACGATCGAGAGCGAGTCGTACGTCACCGGGTCAAACATCATCACTGGCAGCACGAAGGTGCTGAACACGAACAATATGAGGCAGAAGAGCGAGAGCCCCCTCAACCCGTTCTGAAGGCCCTTGTAGAACCTTCCCGGGAGCTGCATCTCCTCAGCAGTCATCTGTCGCCTGATGACCTGGCTCACCTGTTGCACCTGCGGATACGGCTGTGGATACGCCATCATCGGTCCAGACCCCCTGGGGGAGCCCTGTTGCAGAACGGGCAGGACCACCCGCCCGCAGTCACCATCAGCGTCGAACCGCAGCTGGGACAGCTGCGCTTGGCGAGCACATCGGTGGAATGGACGTCCGTCGGGCGTACATCAGTCGTCCGGCCCATCTGGACGTTCGGGAACTGGATTGGATCGAACTGCATGCGCATCCTGGGAACCTCGGGCAAGGGTCGCGTGACGCCGCCTGGCTGCTGGTTCGCCATGGAGCTGATCTTGTGATTCAGCACCAGAGATTGGGATGGTGCATACGGTGTGCCCAATTGCGAGTTAGATGGGGGCATGATAGACCCGCCCATGAACCGTGGAGGTGGGAGAAGCGAGGTCGCGAATCCGACGAGGAACCCGCCAACTGCCGCAGCGCCTGCGGCCGCGCCGATGCCGGGGACCCCGACCGAGCTGGAGCCGCCACCGCTCTTGGTGAGGTCCATGGTCCAGCTGTTGATCGTGCCTCCGATGTCCTCATAGGAACCGCTCCCGGTCATTCTGTTGCCAGAAACGGTCACAGCGAGGTCGTACTCGCCGCCGTAGGGATCTTTGATCGTGAGCGTGACGGAAGGGCCGAAGACGACATAGTCGACATCCACGGTCTGGGTCATGCCGAGTTTGCCCTCAACTCCCCAGCCCTGTTGGTTCACCACGACATTAGTGCACTTGAGCCAGAGCGACCCGCCACTGTATTGGTCCAGCGTGAGCTTCGCATCGAACGTGAAATCACCGGGCCAAGTGCTGTCGAAGTAACCCTGCCCGGCTATCGTGGACGTCCATGTGCCGGCCACGGCCTCGGCCTTCGACATGCCGCTCACGGCAAGAACGAACGATAGCGCGATCAAAACGGTTCCGGAAACCATGAGTCCAAGACATCTTGCTCTTGACATAACAGCCCTCCAACTAGGCCTCTCTTGAATAACTGAGGGTGTCTATGCGAATCTCACGGTATTTAGCCGATAACATCCGCCTATCACAAGTGATAACATCTTCTGGCGGCATCAGATACGAAAATGGATGAAAAGGGTTTCCGATGAGCAGCTGACAGTTCTCACAGCTTCAGTATGTTCTTCGCCTTCTCCTCATCGCTCACAGCGAGGGCCACTTGGACGTGCTTTCCTTCCCTGCCGAGCATGTAGGCAGCGTCTATGTTTATGCCCTCGTCCGCCAGCGCCCGCGTGATCCGCGCGAGCTCGCCGGGCTTGTCCTCAAGCTTCGCCACGAGCACGTTCCTCTCGGAGAACTCAAGGCTCTCCCGCCTCAGGGCCTCTCGGCTCTTCTCGGGGTGGTCAGTGACCAACCGGACGACCCCCTCCCTCGGCTCTGTCGAGACGGTTCGTATGTTGACTCCGTCCTTCTGCAGAGCCTCCGTGAGCCGAGCGAGCTCCCCGGGCCTGTTGGGAAGCTTGACGCTGAACTCAGTCTCCATCTTCCATTCCTCCTAGACCAGACCAAGAACTCAGGCATCTCTGTCGCAAAAGGTGGCAGAAGCGAATCCGTCTTGTTCCAGTGCATCCCTTAATCTGCGCCGTCATCGTATTTCAAGGTGCCCACGGCTTGGCCCCTCCGACGTCCAAATGTGGCCCATGCTATTCGGTTTCTGACCTGCGAGAGCCTTTCTCGAGCGTCTCCTTCATCGGGCCCCAGTAATACTCTTTCCACCCGGTGTCGAACCTGTCCCCGCAGCCGACGGGCACTTCAGTCTGGGTGAAGTAGAGCCCTGTGCCACCCTTCCCCCTGATCGGCGTCAGCTTGAACGTCACCGTGGAGTAGTGGTCCTCCGGCCAGCAGTCCTCTTGCGGTCTCCACTTCTGGACTATCTTCTTGTCGGGAACCAGTTCCACATTCTCCCCTGTGATGTACCCGTCAGAGATGCTGATCTTCCCGCCGACCTTCCTGCTGATCGCGCACTTCCCGCCCGCGAATTGGCTGTGCTTCTTCGAGTCCATGAGGAGCTCGTACAACTCATGCGGGGTCGCCCTGAAGAACGCCTTCTGCCGGATCGTCCTGGTCTCCATGTAAGTGCCAACTCCTGTCCTATCGTCAAGGCATCCTGCGATCAAGTACATCTAGTTTCAAACGTTCAGCGCGACGTCGATCCGCTCGAATCCAGGATGCTTCATATCACCAGATGTCCATACAGGGCGGCGGAAGCCTTCGAACAAGGGGGAGAATGAGATGTTCAAGCGAACGGTTCAGGCCGCCCTATTCGTCATTGCGGTCGCAAGCATGCTTGTGCCATACTCGTGCCAGAACGTTGTTGCCGCGGGAGAAGAGGAGACCTACAATCTCTATTTCGGGGACCTGCATACGCACACTTCGTACTCCGATGGAGTGCTCACGCCTTGGGACGCATTCGAGGCCGCGAAGGCGGCCGGCGCGGATTTCATGGCTACGACGGACCATGTCCACTATCCGTACGGCAAGATCAGCCTCACGCAGAAGCTGTGGGAGGACACTCTCGATGCGGCCGAGTTCTACACCTCTGAGGATTTCGTAGCGATGGCAGGCTACGAGCTGTGGTTGCCATGGATCGGAGAGGTCAACGTATACGATACGACGACCGTGTACCGCGACGAGGGAAATCCTGGTGGACATGGCTTCAACAACGGCCTGCACGAGGCTTTCCATGAGGTTCTGCCGTCGCTCTATGACTGGCTGGCGGAGACGGGGGCCATCGGACAATGGAACCATCCGACCTACTGGTACGGCCCCTACGACAGGGGCTTCAACGAATCGCCGATGTCGAACTTCTTCGACTTCGCCTACTACTCGGAGTACCGCGACCAGGGGATGTCGGTCCTCGAGAACCTGGAGAATCCGGACTACGAGTTGAGCTACATCATGGCCCTGGACGCAGGCTGGCACATCATGCCCGCAGCCAACTCGGACACGCACTCGGCGAACTGGATCTCCGGCTCAGAGCTCAGGACAGTGCTCCTTGCCCCGAGCCTGACACCAGAGAATCTGTATGATGCCATGAGGGCGAGCAGGGGCTATGCTACGCAGGACGAAAACTTGCGGATCACCTACACGCTCAACGGGGAGGTCATGGGATCTGTTCTGTCGTCGCCGGAGTCGTCATATGCTGCCGACGTCCACATCGAAGACCCGGACGGGACTGCGAGCGACGAGATCACACTGGTCGAGATCATCTCAGATGGCGGCCAGGTGGTCGCGAGCGTCCCCACGGGCGGGACCTCGGTCGACCTCACGCTGACCCTGTCGTCCGAGAGCGCGCACTACTTCTATGTGAGGGTAACGACCGCGTCGAACCTTTCCGGTGAAGTGGGCGTTACCGCGTGGACAGCCCCGGTATGGACAGGGAACTGAGCGGCGAACGACAAACTTCTTTCCCTTTTCGTTTCTTCCATTTCCCCGAAGTGCCGCCACGAGCATTCAGTGTATCTCGGAGTACCTGAAGCAGTTGACGACATGGTCGTTGACCATCCCGACCGCCTGCATGAACGCGTAGCAGATGGTCGGTCCTACGAACCTAAAACCCCTCTTCAGCAGGTCAGCGCTCATCCTCTTCGCCTCGGGAGTGATCGCAGGTATCTGCGACAGGCTCCTCCATTTGTTACGGATCGGCTTTCCTGAGACGAAGGACCAGACGTAAGAGTCGAAGCTGCCAAACTCCTTCTGGACGGCGAGCAGGGCTCTGGCGTTGGCTATCGCGGACTCGATCTTGAGGCGGTTGCGCACGATTCCCGGATCCGCTAGGAGCCTCTCCACCCTCTTCTGGCCGAACGATGCAACTTTCTTCGGATCGAAACCGGCGAAGGCCTTCCTGTAACCCTCCCGCTTCACCAGGATAGTCTTCCAGCTAAGTCCGGCCTGAGCCCCTTCGAGCACAAGGAACTCGAACAGCCTCCGGTCGTCGTGGACAGGCACTCCCCACTCCTTGTCGTGGTACTCAACGTAGAACGGGTCGTCAGGGTTCACCCAGCCACATCTCTGCTTCGTCTTCATGATGGGTGACATCGCCCGTCGGCAAGAAAACAGTTGCCACCGCAGACAGCTAGGAGAGCGACGCACTCCGAATGCGAGCCAGGAGCCAGGGATCGTGTCGCACTGCTTTAGCCGACCAGTTTCCTGGCTTCCTCCGCCGGGATCGCGACCATCGTCTCCCCGCTCATGCTCTCAGACCGCTCCAAGGCCATCTTCAACGCGGTCTTCTCGTCTGGCGCGTCGAAGATTGCGACCGCGTCATACCGTCCGAGCGTCCAGTAGATCTCGTGGATCTTGACGCCCAAATCCTTGTCCTTCTCGATCAGCTCCAGGTTCCTGCTCACGATCTCCTTCGTAGGCTGCTTCCTGAACTTCATCAGGCCGATGTATCTCGGCATCCTAAACCACTCCTCGGGGTCAGGAGCGGTGCACATACATATTACGGGTGCACTGAATTCGGCACTGGCTCAGCTGGCCTGAGGCGCTGGTGCAAACAACTTTGGTGGATGAAGTCAATGGGGGACGCGCACAGCGGGAACATCCAGTGTCTGCATTGCGTGGCCTGGAACCGCATCGGGGCTGAATCATGCCGCTTCTTCAGCGCGAAAAGGCCAGGTATCTGTCTGGTCAGGAGAAACCGGGTGGTGGCGAGCATGTCGACTACAAGACCATCCCGAGCAAGATGAAGATGGAGTACTTGCACGGGATCGGCGATCTGAGCCAGAGGCGCCTTGACGGGCTCCAGACCCTCCTCGCCCATCTCAGGAAGCCGAAGATGAACATCGACGAGCTACTCCAGGAGGCCGCCAACATGATCTCGAAGCAGTTCGCCATAGACAACGTCTCGATCGGCCTTAGGGATCATAAGGACGGACTGTACAGGTACAGGGCGATGGTGGGCTTCAGGGAAGATGCCATCGAGGCGCACAAGAAGATCGCCTACAGGAAGGAGCAGTTTTACGCCGACAGCCAGTTCGTTGGGAACGACATCAGCAAGCTCTCCAGACTCTACCTGGCGGAGGACAACTTGATCACGGGCGATGAAGAGAAAGCCTTCAACCGCCCAGCGCTCCTTTCGATGAAGCGGAGGACGGCATCAGAGAGTCTTGAGGGGGACTACATAGACACGAAGATTCACGGGTTCTACGACGAGCTGCTCGGATGGATCGAGATCTCGGGCACGAGGACGATGCAGCTTCCTGACTCCACGACCATCAGATGGATCGAGACGGTCGCGTCGATCATCGGCGCTGCGCTGATTCTGCAAAAGGCCAGAGAGGGCTGACGAAGAGCTGCTCGTCCGCCAAGACAGACCCGACTACCTGATGCCCGCCCTTCTTCCCCGGCGGAGAACCTTCCAGGAACTGGTCGTCAGGAAACTCTCGCTCATATTATCGACAATCCCCTGGAACTTGGGGAACGGGATCGCGAAAGAGAGCGAGTTCTCGCCGATGCATGGCCTGGCGGAGATGTCAAACATTCCGAGGACGCACCTCGGACGGGGCGCTCGCATCTCGACGTATGGATGGTACACTATGGAGGAGCACCCGGATCCGAAAGGACAAATCACCGCGTTCGGTTCCGCCTCGTCGAAGTTCGCCAATGTGAAC
>Ga0153915_10005604_pt1 | contig 11687 bp, 7 predicted proteins | sample Opewatmetagenome_2_FD_107003 | JGI IMG/M metagenome (GOLD analysis project Ga0153915, IMG submission 107003) | Freshwater wetland microbial communities from Ohio, USA - Open water 3 Core 3 Depth 3 metaG | ecosystem: Environmental > Aquatic > Freshwater > Wetlands | place: USA: Ohio, Lake Erie...
GCCGTGCAGGGGATCGTCATCAACATGCGTGACGGCACCGAGCGCAAGAACGCTGAGTTTGCGCTGGCGGAAGCGCGCAAGCACCTCGATCTGGCGGTCGCCTGCGCGGAGCTTGCGCTCTGGGATTGCGACGTTGCGAGTCGGACGCTCCGTTGGAACGACGAGTGGTACCGCATTCTCGGCGTCGACCCGCTCGTTGGGCGGCGCTCGGTCGAGCGCATGGAAGACGGCGTGCATCCGGACGATGTGGCCGGCTATATGCAGAGCCTGGAGCAGTGCTGGCGCGGTCCGGAGGATCACTGGGAGCGGGAGGTGCGCGTGCGCACCGTTAGCGGTGAGTGGAAATGGATCTTCGACCGCGGCCGCGTCGTCGAGCGTGACGCATCGGGGCGCGCGCTGCGCATGGCAGGCGTGTCGATCGACATCGATGCACACCGGCGGGCAGAGCTCGCGCTCAAGGAATCCGAATCGCGCCTCGACAATACACTGTGGGGCTCGCAGGTCGGATTCTGGGAAATGCACACGGCGAGCGACGAAATCCAGTGGTGGAACGACTGGTGCGAGGGCGTCGACATCGATCCGTGCGAGGGACCCAGTCACAGCCCGCGCTGGGACCGGCTTACCCATCCGGATGATCTGCCGGCGCAGGATGAGAGCTACCGCGCGCTCGTCGACGGCAGCGCAGAAATGTACGAGGCGGAATACCGGATCCGCACGCGCGCGGGCGGCTGGCGCTGGCTGCTGAGCCGCGCACGCGCCGTGGAACGCGATGCGAACGGCCGCGCGACGCGGATCGTCGGCGTTGCAATCGACATCGACGCACGCAAGCGCGCCGAGCATGCATTGCATGACGCCGAGCAGCGGCTCGAGCTCGCCGTGCAGGGTGCGCAGCTTCCCGTGTGGGACTGGGACATGAAGCACGATCGCGTGCGCTCGAACCACCATTGGTACCGGGCGCTCGGCATCGACATCAGTCCGGCGGAGGCCGAGCGACGGGAGGAACCCTGGCTGGAAGGAGTGCACCCGGACGACGTGCCGCGCATGCAGGCCGCCGTCGCCGAGCACCTGTCCGGGGAAAAGGACTATTACGAAGCGGAATATCGCTACAGGACGTCGGACGGGAGCTGGAAGTGGCTACTCGATCGCGGCAAGGTCGTCGACTGGGACGAGAGCGGCGCGCCGCGGCGTCTGAGCGGCATCGCGATCGACATCGACGGGCGCAAGCGCATGGAGACGGCGCTGCGCGAAAGCAAGACGCAGCTCGCGACAGCAGTCTGGGGCGCGGACCTCGGCCTATGGGACTGGAACTGCGAGACCGACACCATCCAGTGGCTGAGCGACTGGTGCGCGAAATTCGGGTTCGACGCCTGTGACGGTGGACGGCATCTCGAGCGCTGGCTCAAGCTCATCCACCCGGACGACCTGCCGGCCGCCATGATCGACTTCGACGGTCGTATCGAGGGCGTCAAGGAATCCTACGAGACCGAGTACAGGCTGCGCACGCATTCGGGCGACTGGCGTTGGGTGCACGAACGCGGACAGGTGCTGGCGCGCGACGCAAACGGGCGCGCCACGCGTGTCGTCGGCGTGTGCTTCGACATCGACGAGCGCCGCCGGGCCGAGCAGGCGCTGCGCGAGACGCAGGCACGGCTGGAGCTCACCGTCTGGGGCTCGCAAGTCGGCTTCTGGGACTGGAACCTCGAAACCGAGGACACGCGCTGGATCAACGACTGGTGCCGCACGCTCGACCTCGACCCCTGCGACGGTCCGAATCATGTCGAGCGCTGGGATGAGCGCATTCACCCGGACGATCGCGACGAGGCGCAGCGCCGCTTCACGGCGAATCTGAGCGGCGGGAGCGACTTTTACGAAAGCGAATATCGCGTGCTCACGCTCTCCGGTCGCTGGCACTGGATTCACGAGCGTGGCCGTGTCGTGACGCGCGCTCCCGACGGGCGGGCCTTGCGCATGGCCGGCATCTGCATGGACATCGACGCGCGCAAGCGCACCGAAATCAGCCTGCGAGAGACGGAGGCACGCCTTGGCACGGCGCTTTGGAGCGCAGGCATCGCCTACTGGGACAGGGATCTCACGCACGATTCCAGCAAGGTCAGCGATCACTGGTTCGCGATGACCGGTTACTCGCGCAGCACCTGGGAGCAGGAAGAGGATCCGTGGCGGAGCCGCGTTCACCCGGATGATCTGCCGCGCGTTGATGCGGCCGTGCGCGCCCACCTGAGTGGCGAGGCGATCATCTACGAGGCTGAATACCGGCTGCGGATTGCGGCGGGCGACTGGAAATGGCTGCTCGATCGGGGGCGCATCATCGAACGCGATGCGCAGGGAATTCCAACGAAGATGTCAGGTACGTCGATCGACATCGACGCCCGCAAACGCACCGAGCGCGAGCTCGAGCTCAGCGAGTACCGCTATCGCACGGTTGCGGCCCTGTCGCCCGGATTCGTCCAGGAGCTTGTGCCGACACCGGACGGCCGCTTTCGGCTTCGCTGGGTAAGCGAGGGCTTCGAGCAGATCTTCGGTGCGAAGCTCGCGGATTTTGCCTCGATGGACGACGTCCTCACGCGCCATCACCCGGACGATCGGGTAGGGCTGCGCGAGTTCGCGCGCAGCCTGATGGAAGGCCGGCGCATGGAGGCGGAGGTCCGCGTGTTCGACGGTCGCGGCGACATGCGCTGGCTGCATATCGTCAATCAGCCGTTCACCGATGGGCGGACCGGTCAGGTGACGAACGTCATCGGCGTGTGCCATGACATCACCGACCGCAAGCTCGCCGAACAGGCGCTGCGAGAAAGCGAGTATCGCTACCGCACCGTGGCGCAGATCACGCCCGGATTCGTGCAGGAGTTTCGCATCAATGCCGACGGGGAGGACGTGCTCACCTGGGTGAGCGACGGCTTTCGCGAGACCTTTGGCTGTACGCTCGAGGAAATGCTCGCAATGGGCGGCCCGCAGGCGTTCTACCATCCCGACGATTTCGGGCGATCTCGCGCACGCATGGCGGAGCTGGCCGCAGGACGCCCGACACAGGCGGAGGTGCGCATGATCAATACTCGCGGGGAGATCCGCTGGCTGCACGTCGTCAACCAGCCGATCGCTCATCCGGCCGGCGGCGGGAGGAACGACGCGCGCTACGTCATCGGCGTCTGCCACGACATCACCGCGCGCAAGAACGCAGAGCTTGCACTGCAAAAATCGGAGTCGATATTGCGTTCGGTCACGGACAACGTTCCGGACTGGCTGCTGCTCGTCAACCTCGATCTCAAGTGCCGTTTTGCGAACCGCGAGTTCCTCGGAGCGGCGCCATCGGCTCTTGTCGGGCAGAGCGTGCTCGAGCTCGTACCGCGCGCGGAGCGCGAGCGGCTGGCGAACGTGCTCGAGTACGCGATTCGCTCCTCGAACTCGATCAGCACCGAGGTGACGATTCCGGTCGAGGGCGAGAAGCGCTACTTCGAGATGCGCGCGGCGCCGGTGATCGAGCAGAGCGCGGTGGCGGGTCTTACGGTCGCGGTGACCGAGATCACTCAACGCAAGCTCGCGGAGTCGACCCTCAGAACCCAGGCTACGATCCTCGAAACCATGCGCGAGGGCGTCGCCGTGATCACGCGTGATGGCGTGGTGCAGCTCACGAATCCGGCCTTCGACCGCATGTTCGGCTATGCGCCCGGCGAGGTCGTAGGCCTGTCCGTTGCGGAGCTGTTCTCCGACGTCGACTTTCCGGTCCGCAATCTCAACCGCGTCGACTTTCTCGAGCGTCACCGGCGCCATCCTCTCAAGCATGACTTTGTCCTCAAGCGCAAGGACGGCACCGAGTTCACGGGCGAGGCCGTGATGACCAGTCTCGAGCTCGGCGCCGAGCGGGTCTGGCTCGGCGTCGTTCAGGACATCACGGAGCGCAAGGAGCTCGAGCACGAGATCATCGAGATCGCCAACCGGGAGCAGCAGCGCATCGGCAGCGATCTGCACGACGGCCTCGGTCAGGAGCTCACCGGTGTTGCGCTCATGTTGCGGAGCCTCTCGGTGAAGATCAGGAAGAGCGAGCCGGCTTTCACGCCCGACGTCGACGAGATCGTGGTGCTCGTCAATCACACGATCGAATCGACTCGCGCACTGGCGCGCGGCCTGTCGCCGGTGAGCCTCGACCGGGGCGGACTCGTGCACGCGCTCAGGGGCCTTGCCTCGCGCGCGAGAGAGATGTACGGCGTCGACGTGCGCCTGCGCATCCGCATCTGGCCGCAGCTCACGCTCGACGAGCCGACCGCGAATCACCTCTACCGCATCGCTCAGGAAGCGGTAACAAATGCCGTGCGTCACGGCCGCGCGAGCACGATCAGCGTGCAGCTCGTGGTCGAGGAGCGCAACGTGCGATTGACGATTTCCGACAACGGCGTGGGTCTGCCGCCCGAAGCGTCCGACGAACCGCAACACGGAACGTCGGGAATGGGACTCAAGATCATGGCCTATCGCGCACGCATGATCGGCGGTGAAGTGACCGTCGAGCGTTTGAAGGAGGGCGGCACCCGAGTGCGTTGCCGCTGCCGGCAACCGGCGTCGAACGGTCCGGCAGCCGAGATCGCGGATGTCCGTCGTCATTGAGAGCAGGTAGCATCCGCAATCCGTCATGAGTGACGTGAGTGGCGTAGAGAAAGCGACTCAACCCCACCAGACCGGGATGACAAAGCACAAGAAAGTCAAGCGCGTGCTGCTCGTCGACGATCATCCGATCGTGCGGCAGGGGCTTAGGCGCCTGATCGAGCAGGAGGACGACCTCTGGGTGTGCGGCGAGGCAGAGACCGCGCGGGACGCGCGTGCGGCGATCAAGGAACTCAACCCCGACGTCGTCATCGTCGACATCTCGCTCAAGCAGGGCGACGGCATCGAGCTCGTTCGCGACACGCGCGCGCATTACCCGGCGCTGCCGCTGCTGGTGCTGTCGATGCACGATGAGGCGATCTACGCGGAGCGCCTGCTGTCAGCGGGCGCCAACGGCTACATCATGAAGCAGGCCGCGTCGGATCAGTTTCTCGTCGCGTTGCGGCGCGTGCTCGATCGCGGCATCTACGTGAGCGAGGCCGTGGGCAACAGCATGATCCGCAAGTTCGCCGCGGGCGGCTCCTACACCTCGACCAATCCGATCGACCGGTTGAGCAACCGGGAGCTGCAGATCCTGCACATGATCGGCAAGGGCCTCTCGACCCGCGAGTCGGCGGATGCGCTGAATCTCAGCGTCAAAACGATCGAATCGCATCGCCAGCGAATCAAGCGCAAGTTGAACCTGAATACGGGCGCCCAGCTCGTGCAGTACGCCGTCAACTGGTTCTTGAACCGCGATGCTCCGCCACGGGGCGAAGCAGCCGCGATGAAGGGCGAGGGCGAGGGCGGCTAGCCCGGGGCCACGGCCGCCCAACCGCCTCATTTTCCACATCTTCAAACCCTTTCCCGCCTGCCTCTCTCTAAGCTTCCCGAAAGGAGCGTGAATGTGCTGGCGATTGGCGCGCTGCTACGATCGGCGCCTGTGACCGAACCGTCCCAAGCCGTGAGCGATTCGCCGCCGGAGGTTGTCGACCTCGGCGAGCGGCGGCTCATCGAACGGGCGCGCCGGGGCGATGAGAGCGCTTTCGAGGCGATCTACCGCGCCCACGTCGGCCGGGTCTATGGCCTGTGCCTGCGCATGCTGCAGGACCCGGCGGCGGCCGAGGACTGCGCGCAGGAGGCTTTCATCAGTGCCTGGCGAAGCCTGCCGAGCTTTGAGGGCCGCAGCAGCCTTTCGACCTGGTTGCATCGGATCGCCGTCAACGCAGTACTCGGCAGGACGCGACGCAAGGAGCCCGTGATTCACGCGGCGGAGCCGGAAGAGATGGCGAGTGCCGAGGTTCCGGTGCTGGCGGACGCGATGGACGTGCTCGATCTCGAGCAGCTCATCGCAACGCTCCCGTCGGGCGCGCGGCACGTGCTGGTGTTGCAGGGCGTGTACGGATACACGCATGAGGAGACGGCGGAATTTCTTGGCATCGCGGTCGGGACCTGCAAGGCGCAGCTGCATCGGGCGCGCCGGTTGCTCAGTGAACGCATGGCGAGCTGAGCGGGGAGAGTGAAGTGACCCAATCGACGCAAGACGACGACGCGCTTGGACGAATGTTGAAGCGTCTGCCGACGCAAATCGAGCCGCCACGGGATCTGTGGCCCGGCATTGCGGCCGCGATTTCCGCTCCTCGGCAACCGAAGCGCTTTATGGTGTGGACGATGCGCATTGCGGCCGGACTGGCCTGCGTCGCTCTTGGCGTCGGGCTCGGCTATCGATTCCTGCCGAAGGCCGGCACGACGCCGGGACCGCAGACATCGCAGGAAGCGGTCGATACCTGGCTCGTAAAGCCCGTGATGCTCGATGCGGGTTATCAGAAGGCGCGCACTGCGCTCGCTGGTGAATTCTTCCGGCGGATCGCGGAGCTCCCACCGAACGACCGGGCCCGAGTTCAGAAGGGGCTCAAGCAGATCGAGGACGGCCTGCGGCAGCTCAACGACGCGCTCAAGGCGCAACCCGACAGCGTGCTGCTGCAGCAGCTTGCGCTCGGCGCGTATCAGCAGGAGCTCGAATACATGCAGAACGTAGCAAGCCTGACCCAGACAGTCTCGGAGTCGACACGGACATGATGAAACATACTTTCACACTCGTTCTGCTGCTTGCGGCGTCGCAGGTGTTCGCCGGCCAGTCGATCGATCAGCGCCAGCCCGCTTCCGCACGCGGCACCGTGGAGGTCGCGAATGTGGCGGGTACCGTCAACGTGCGCGGCACGACGAAGGACGAGGTGCACGTCGCCGGCGAGCTTGCCAGCAATGCGCGACTCGAATTTTCGGTCGACGGTGCGCGCACGACCATCAAGGTCGTGCTGCCCAAGGGCACGATGCACCACGGGTCGTCGGATCTCGACATCGAGATTCCCGCGGGCAGCGATCTCACCGTTTCGACGGTGAGTGCCGATGCCGGCGTGCAGCAGGTTCGCGGCGTGCTCGACCTGCAGACCGTGAGCGGCAACATCGAGACCGAAGCATTCGACAAGGATGCGAACCTGCGCACGGTCAGCGGCGACGTCACCGTGCGGGGCAATCGCGGGAGCGCCGTGCTCACGGTCGTCTCCGTGAGCGGCAATGTCGATGTCAAGAATACCGGCGGCGACGCGAATGCGTCGAGCGTGAGCGGCGACCTCAACCTGCGCCTGACGACCGTGGGCCGCAGCCGCCTGCGCACGACTTCCGGCGACATCACCATGTACGGCGAGCTCACCAAGGACGCGCACGTCGATTCCGAGACGGTGAGCGGTGACATCAGCTTCTATCTTGGCGGCTCGCGGGACGCAGACTACGACCTCGCGACGGCGACCGGCGATATCTCGAACTGCTTCGGACCGGAGGTTGTCAGCCGCAAGTACGGACCGGGCCAGGACCTCAGGTTCCGCCAGGGCTCGACCGATGCCAGCCTGCGCGCGCGCGCCCTGAGCGGGGACATCACGCTCTGCAAGAATTGAGACCTCGACCGCCGCTCCACCGGTTAGGTCGCTTTCCGAAGGCTGACAAGGGTTTGCACCCGCAGACCTTGGTAGAATCGAACCACCCTGCGGTTTTTCGGAACCTACCCAATCATGCCTTGGATCAAGCGTCTGCTCATCATTGCCGTGAGCCTCGTGGCCCTCGGCGCCGTGGTCCTCGTGGCGGTCGTTCTGCTGGTCGATCCCAATGACTACAAGGGCAAGATCTCCCAGATAGCGAAGGAGGAGACCGGGCGTGAACTGAAGCTCGAGGGTGATCTCAAGCTTGCGGTCTTCCCCTCGGTCGCCATCGAGGTCCGCAAGGCCTCGCTCGGGAATCCCCCGGGGTTCGGCGCCGAGCCGTTCGTCGCGATCGGCGAAGCGCGACTCGTCATGCGACTCTGGCCGCTCCTCAGGAAGCACTTCGAAGTGAAGCGCGTGGAGCTGAGCGGCCTCAGGATCCACCTCATCACGGACAAGTCGGGCAAGGGCAACTGGGAGAACATGGGTGGCGAGGAGCAGCCGAAAGCGACCGCCGAGACCCAATCTTCGAGCGCGACCGCAACGATCTCGAGCATCGAGATCAGCGATTCGCAGGTCGTCATGGAGGACAGGCGCGACGGCAGCACGCGCCGCCTCGAGGATCTCAACGTGAAAACCGGCCAGATCGGATCGGGCAAGCCTGTGCCCGTCAAGCTGGGTTTCAATCTCGACTCGGGAGAGGGCAGCAAGACGACCCGGATCGCATTCGACTCGCCGGGGGTCGGCGTCGATTTCGATGAGGAAACACTCGACGTGCCGGAATTCACGCTCGGCTTCGGCGAGCTCGACTTGAGCGGGTCGGTCCGCGGCAAGAAGATCGTGAGCGCGCGCGAGCTCGCGGGCGCGCTCAAGCTCAAGGAAACCTCGCTTCGCGGAACGCTCGAGAGCCTCACGGGCACGCCGCTCAAGACCCGCGATCCGAAAGCCTTCACGCGCGTCGGCTTCGAGTCGAAGTTCGCGCTCGATGCGAAGAAATTCGAGCTCACCAGCTTCAAGGGGCGACTAGATGACACAGTCCTAGGCGGTTCGGTCGCGATGGGCCTTGGCGAAGAGAGCGCGATCGTGTTCGACCTGCGGGCGGATCAGCTCAACATCGACCGCTATCGCGGCCCTGAGGAGAAGCTGGCGCCAGGGCAGAAAGCGCCGCCCGTCGAGCTGCCGCTCGAAACGCTGAAAAAGCTCAATGCGCGCGGCCAGCTCAAGATCGGCCGTGCCGAGTTCAGCGGCATGACGCTCGATGACGTGACACTGAATCTCACGGCCGCGGACGGCAACGTGCGTTTGGGGCCGACGCAGGCGAAGCTCTACGGTGGCTCCTATCGCGGCACCGTCAGCATCGACGCGCGCGGCCGCGAGGCAAAAGTCACGCTCGAGCAGCACCTGCAGAACATCGACTTCGCCAAGCTCTTCGCCGCGGCATACGACAGCAAGCGATTCTCGGGCCGGGGCGTCGCGAATCTCGCGGTCACCGGGCATGGCCGCACGAGCGCCGACATCAAGCGCACGCTCGACGGCACGATGGACTTCGACGTCAAGGACGGCGCGCTCGAAGGGCGCGACCTGTGGTTCGAATTGCGCCGCGCGCGGGCGCTGATCAAGCGCGAGGCAGCGCCTGAGGGCGGCGATACAGGCCGGACGAAATTCGACGTGCTGCAGGGCACGGGCAAGTTCGCGGACGGGACGCTCACCACTGATGACCTCGCCATGCAGACGCAATTTCTGAAGGTGAACGGCAAGGGCACGGTCGCTTTGCCGACGAGTGCCGTGGACCTGCACATCAGCACGAAGATCTATCAGGTTCCGCCCTCCGGCGCCGGTTCCGAGATGTCCGATCTCAAGACGGCCGCCGACATCCCGGTGCGCGTCACGGGAACGGTCACGGACTACAAGATCCGGCCCGACCTGGAAGCGGCCGTCAAAGGGGAGGTGAAGGAGAAGCTCAAAGAGAAGGCGCGGGAGAAGCTCCGCGAGCTCCTCGGCGGATAGGCATGAGACGAGCCGCTTGGAGCCACATCGCAGCGCTTGCAATCACGGGATGGCTGGCCGCGCCTGCGCACGCAATCGATATCGAGACGATCGACGTGCGCTACGAGAACGGCCTCTACAGGGTGCGTTTCATCGCGGAGCTCGAGGCGCAGCCCGCGTCGGTCGCGAAGGTCCTGAAGGACTACGATCGCTACCCGTCGCTCGATGCACGCATCGAGGCGAGCCATCTCATCGCGTCACCGCCTGGCACGCCGCCGCGCCTCTACACGAAACTCAAGGGTTGCCTCAGCCGCATCTTCTGCCGCTCGATGGTGCGCATCGAGACGCTTGGCGAGAGCCCGGGCGAGTTGACCGCCACCGCGATTCCGACTCTCTCGGACGTGCATTCGAGCATCACCCGCACCGAGTGGCGGGCAAGCCCGAAGGGCACGCGGATCTCCTACTCGCTCGCGCTCGATCCGAAATTCTGGGTGCCGGCCTTGTTCGCGCGCCGGGCCATGATCGACACCATGCGCTCGGGAACCGTGACGATGTTCACGAGCGTCGAGCGCGTCGCGCGCAACCTGCCGGCGGCTGAGGGAAATGGGAAGGACTAAAGCGAGCGCCGCCTCTACTCCCTCTCCCACGCTAGTGGGAGAGGGCCGGGGTGAGGGCGCCCTGGCAGCGAATCTTCTCTCCTGGTCCTCCCGCCACGGCCGCAAACATCTGCCCTGGCAACTCGACCCGACGCCCTACCGCGTCTGGGTCTCCGAGATCATGCTGCAGCAGACGCAGGTCTCGACCGTCATACCGTATTTCGAGCGCTTCATGCAGCGCTTTCCCGATCTCGGTGCACTCGCCGACGCAGCCATCGACGAGGTCTTGCATCTCTGGTCGGGCCTTGGCTACTACGCGCGCGCCCGCAACCTGTACCGCGCGGCGCAGACGATTCGCGACCAGCACAGCGGCGAGTTTCCCGCGGACATCGAAGCGGTGACGTCACTGCCCGGCATCGGCCGCTCCACGGCGGGGGCAATCCTGTCACTCGCGCTCGGCCAGCGGCACGCGATTCTCGACGGCAACGTGAAGCGCGTGTTGAGCCGCTACTATCTCATCGAGGGACGCCCGAGCGATAAGCGCGTCGAGAACGAACTGTGGCGATTGGCGGAATCGGCGACGCCGCCGGAACGCTCCGCGGAGTACACGCAGGCGATCATGGATCTCGGCGCCACCGTCTGCGTGCGCAGCCGGCCGCTCTGCGTCGCGTGCCCTTTGCAGTCCGAATGCGCCGCGCATCGCACCGGCCGCCAGCACGAGATTCCGCGTCCGAGGGCAAGGCCGTCGCGCAAGTTGCGCAGTGTCTGGGTGGTGCTCGCATGCAGCGAAGACGGCCACATCCTGCTCGAGCATCGTCCGCCGAGCGGTATCTGGGGCGGGCTCTGGGGATTGCCGGAGTTCCCGACGCGCGCGGTGGCACGACACTGGTGCGAGGAACGCTTTCAGAATCCGAACACGCAGGCGTGGCCCGCGATCCGTCACAGCTTCACGCACTTCGATCTCGACTTGAATCCGCTCATCGTGAAAGTGCGCGAACGCGATCGCGCGGTGCGCGACGACGGCGAAATGCTCTGGTATCACCCCACGCATCCGGCGAAGGTCGGCTTGCCCGCGCCGATCAAGGACATTATCGCCGCTTGCGTGGGCAGGAATTAGAGGTGCCAGGCACGTGCTTTCGTGCTTATTCCGCGAGCTTCAGGGGGTGGCGACGCATGAGCCCTCGCACGGACGCCTCATGTCGCTGCAGACGTCTTGCCACCTCACATATCGAAGCGACGCCCTCCCGTGTCGCGCGGTGGGCGATCCAGGCCCGCGCCACGGCCAGTTGTCGTCCGCGGTTCGGGGACGTGACGTCGTGCGGCGATACACCGAAGTGTTCCGATGCGTCGGCGATCAATTCATCGATCGTGAGTGACGAACATTCGGCGGCCGTGACCGGCCGGACCTTTGCCACGAAGCGACTATCTCCGAGCACGCGGGTGTCGTCGGGATGGGGACTCGGCAGGTCGTCGTCCACGGGATTGTGCATGAATTGGCGATACGCTTGAACGGCACGAGCGCTGTCCTGAGCCAGGATCGAAA
>Ga0153915_10005605_pt1 | contig 11685 bp, 8 predicted proteins | sample Opewatmetagenome_2_FD_107003 | JGI IMG/M metagenome (GOLD analysis project Ga0153915, IMG submission 107003) | Freshwater wetland microbial communities from Ohio, USA - Open water 3 Core 3 Depth 3 metaG | ecosystem: Environmental > Aquatic > Freshwater > Wetlands | place: USA: Ohio, Lake Erie...
ACGCTTATACGTTCCTGAATTCTCCATCGACGACGTTGTCATCGCTCGGACCTTTGTCGGGGCCTGAATCAGGTCCAGAACCAGGCTGTGGACCTTCTCCGGTCGGACCAGCCACGGGTCCTTGCTGTTGGTAAGCCGCCGCGCCGATCTGCTGGACTACCTGGAAAAGCTGGTCGGTGGCGCTTTTGATCTGGGCGGTATCGTTGCCGCTCAAAGTTTCGCGCACTTTGATAACCTGTTGTTCCACATTGGTTTTGACGTCTGCCGGCACTTTATCGCCCAGGTCTCGCAGCGCCTTTTCGGCTGTGTAAATAGCATTGTCGGCTGCGTTGCGTGCTTCGATCAGCTCCTTGCGCTTCAAGTCTTCTTCTTTGTGGGATTCGGCTTCTTTGCGCATGCGCTCGACTTCTTGCTCGCTCAAGCCCGACGAGGCCGTAATCGTGATATGTTGGCTGCGGCTGGTAGCCTTGTCCAGGGCAGTAACCTTGATGATGCCATTGGCATCGATGTCAAAGGTCACTTCGATCTGAGGGATGCCGCGCGGCGCTGGAGGAATCCCATCCAGGATAAAGCGTCCCAGCGATTTATTATCCGAAGCCATCGGTCGCTCACCTTGCAGCACATTGATTTCCACCTGAGATTGGCTGTCGCTGGCAGTTGAGAAAATCTGGCTTTTGCGGGTGGGGACAGTAGTGTTGCGCTCGATCAGCGGGGTAGCCACGCCGCCCAGCGTTTCTACGGAGAGTGTTAGCGGGGTGACGTCCAGCAGGAGAATATCCTTGACTTCACCGCCCAATACACCCGCCTGGATGGCTGCGCCTACGGCGACAACCTCATCGGGGTTGACGCCCTTATGCGGTTCCTTGCTGAAAAGCTTGCGTACTGCCTCTTGAACCGCTGGCATGCGCGTCATGCCTCCCACCAGTACCACCTCATTGATATCTGCTGGATTTACCCCGGCGTCTTTCAATGCTTTACGCACAGGTTCCATCGACCGCTCGACCAGATCCCCGGTCAGCTGCTCCAGCTTGGAGCGGGTGAGGGGCATCACCAGGTGCTTGGGACCGCTGGCATCGGCTGTGATGTAGGGTAAGTTGATCTCGGTCTGCACCATCGAAGAAAGCTCGATTTTGGCTTTCTCAGACGCCTCTCGCAGGCGCTGGAGCGCCTGGCGATCTTTTCGCAGGTCGATCTGGTTTTGCTTGTAAAATTCATCAGCGATGTAATCGATCAGGCGCTGGTCGAAATCGTCGCCGCCCAGGAAGGTATCGCCATTCGTAGAGCGCACCTGAAAAACACCGTCGCCCACGTCCAGGATGGAAATGTCAAAAGTGCCGCCACCCAGGTCATAAACGGCAATTACCTCATCTTTTTTCTTGTCCAGCCCATAAGCCAGGGAAGATGCTGTCGGTTCATTAATAATACGCAATACTTCCAAACCGGCGATCTTGCCTGCGTCCTTGGTGGCATTGCGCTGGGCATCGTTGAAGTATGCCGGGACGGTGATGACCGCCTGGGTGACCGTCTCGCCCAGGTAGGCTTCCGCGTCCGCTTTGAGCTTACCCAGGATCATGGCTGAGACTTCGGGTGGAGAGTATTCTTTGCCATCCAGGACTACCCGCACATCGCCATTAGCCGCCTTGGTCACTTTGTAGGGAATGCGTGAGACAGCGCGCTGTACTTCAGGATCGTCAAATTTGCGCCCCATGAAGCGTTTAATTGAGAAAACTGTATTTTCTGCGTTGACCACAGCCTGGTTGCGTGCTACACGCCCGACCAGACGTTCGTGGTTCTTGTTGACCGCCACCACCGAGGGTACCAGGCGTTCGCCTTCTGCAGATGGGATAACCGTGGGTTCGCCGCCTTCCATGATTGCCACCACGGAGTTCGTGGTACCCAGGTCAATGCCGATTATTTTTGCCATAGAAATTTCCTCCAATGTTCAATCGTTTAATAGCTTAAAAATTTAGATTACATATCCTCGTTTTACCGCGCAACTCGCACGCGTGCCGGGCGCAGAACTCGCTCTCCTAGGAGATATCCCTGTGAAACTGTTGCAATAACTTGACCACTTTTCAGGTCAGGATGGTCTTCGTGAGAAATGGCCTCATGCATATTTGGGTCAAAGGTTTGACCCTCTGCCTGGATTACCTGGACACCCTCTGCTTCAAGGTTGTTGAGCAGTTTACGGTAGATCAGGTCGATCCCGTCAGCCCAGTTGGCGCCCTCTTCACTTTGAGGTCGGTTCTTGAGCGCACGATCAAGGTCATCCACTACGTCCAGGAAGCGCTTCACTGCATTTCCGGTCGCAACCTGGCTGACAGTTGCCTGGTCCCGCTCCAGGCGTTTCTTGTAATTGACAAACTCAGCCCGGGAGCGCTGCCAGCCGTCCAGGTATTCATCCGCCTTGGCTTGCGTTTCTTTCAGCTCAGCTCTCAGGCTTTCGACGACGGCTTGTAGATCCTCTGCCACCTCTTCGGGCGGTTGGACCGCAGGAGTTTCAGCTTCTGGTGCATTAGCAGCAGGAGGATTGGGTTCTTGGGGTTGGGGAGTCAAGTTGGGAGTTTTTTTCATTTTTCTTTCATCATTCCAGAGTAAAGTGAGCCGTTCACTTATTCAGACAGCATTTCAATGACCAGGTCGCTCAGCAAGCCAGACACAAAGCGGACGGTAGATACCGATCGCCCGTAGGACATTCGGATAGGTCCCAGCACTCCTAAAGCGCCCGTGGCAATCCCAGGCGCTCCGTAGCGAGCCAGCACCATCGAACAATCTCGCAGCTCTTCCCAGTTACCTTCGCCGCCGATCAAAACCTGAACGCCTTCTCCGCCGGTGTTCAGCACGGTACGGGAGAGCAGGTCCTCCAGCAGTGGGCGCTCTTCGAAAACCCGCAGCGCTTTGCGCGCCGTTTCGGGCTCTGAAAATTCCGGTTCAGCCAGGACAATCGACAGGCCATCCCGGTAAATTTCGCCCGCCAGGTTGCTTTCCAGGCGTTGCATATCTTCATACACCAGCTTGAGGATATCTTGTTCCAAAGCATCGGTGGTCCGGTCCTTGATTGGGCCGATCCCCTCTGCATCCAAGCCCTGGCAAAGCTGGTTGATGTGATCGGCGCTGGTGCTGAGCTGAGGCTGCAACACCGGTTCTGCCAGGGTCAGCATTTGCTGTCGAACATCCCCTTCAGATAAGACCAGCACCATTAATATCTGCCGGCCGTGGGTAGCGATCAGTTCAAGGTGTTTAAAACGTACTTTTTCTGGCAAGGGAGCGGTTACCAGGGAGGCGGCCTGTGATTGGTTTGCCAGGATAGAAGCTGCCAGGCGCATCCAGCGATTTACATCTCGCCCCACCTGGTAGAACTGGTGGGTGATGGTGCGTTTGGTATTGATCGGTAGTTCCGTCTGGCCCATCAGCTGCCGTACAAAATAACGATATCCTTCTTCGGTCGGCACTCGGCCGGCGGAGGTGTGCGGTTGGCGCAGGTAGCCCGCTTCGGTCAGGTCCACCATCGTGTTGCGCACCGTGGCAGAGCTCACCCCCAGGTCATAGCGTTCGACGATCGGCCTGGAGCCAACCGGCTCGGCAGTTTCGATATAGTCGTGGATGACCAGGGCGAGGATTAATTTCTGGCGATCATTGAGTTCAGGCATACCGTTACCTTAATTTTTAGCACTCGATAGGTTCGAGTGCTAAATCTTGCGGATTGATCATACCATGAGCGAGGAGGAACGTCAAGTTTGGTACAGTCGATCTTATAAAGCTCTAACAAACCACAATAATGTTTATATCCAGCGGATTCCTTGACCCAATTTGCGCCAAGTGGTACAATCCCGCCGCATTAGTTCCCTTTTTGCCCCCATCGTCTAGGGGACCAGGACGCAGCCCTTTCAAGGCTAAAACCAGAGTTCGAATCTCTGTGGGGGCACAGTTTGTAAAAAACCGTTCTACGGATGATGTAGAGCGGTTTTTGTCATCAATTCGCTTTGAACACCGTGAAAAACTGGCAGAATTGAGGCTGGATTTGTAAAAATGCCAGTCCTGGAGTTCGAATCTTTTTAGGTGGTTACCATCCACTTCCTAGATTCGTATACGTCTATACGGCGAAAGGTTCATTCCCAGTCGAAGTCTTGGCAAAAATTCTGTATAATAATAAGTGCCCCAAAGTCGCAAGGAGGGAAAGGGTGTCAGATATCTTGCTGGCAACCAAAATCCATATTCCAACCCTGCGCGGAACCCTGGTCAAACGACCGCACCTGATCCAGCGATTGAACGATGGAATCGCCCAAAATTGTCGTCTGACCCTGGTCTCTGCTCCCGCTGGCTTTGGCAAGACTACACTGTTGAGCGAATGGATCGTTAGCTGGGGATCCCGGGCGCGGGTTGCATGGGTTTCGCTGGATGAGGGTGATGACGATGTGGTGCGGTTCTGGTCCTATACCATAGCTGCCCTGCAGACGCTTGAGCCGGCAATAGGCCAAACTGCATTGGGTGCGCTGCAGGATGCTCAAGCTCAGCTGCCCCCTCTTGAGCCGCTTCTGATCTCGCTGGTGAACGACATTTCAGCAGGCATGTCAGGCGAATATCCCTACATTCTGGTCCTGGATGATTATCACGTTATCAGACAAGAAGCCATCCATGAAAGCCTGGACTATCTGCTAGATCACCTACCATCTATACTACGCGTGGTCATTGCCTCGCGAGAAGATCCTCCATTATCTTTACCTCTCCTGCGCGGGCGTGGACAATTGAACGAGATACGTGCGACGGATCTACGTTTCACACCTGCAGAGACTACAGATTTCCTTAGCGCTGTGATGGGCTTGAAATTGTCGGAACAAGACATCGTTGCACTGGATAATCGCACCGAAGGCTGGGTTGTGGGTCTACAGATGGCGGGGTTGTCGCTGCAAGGGCAGACCGAACAGGAGATGCATGACTTTGTGTCTTCTTTTGCGGGCGACGACCGCTATATCGCCGATTACCTGCTTGACCAGGTACTCCACCGTCAATCACCCTACATCCAGAATTTTCTAATGCAGACATCGATCCTTGACCGGCTGTGTGGCTCTCTATGCAATGCAGTAGTGGCAGGTCAGGGCATCTCGCCTAAAGCGCCGGATTTAGGCTCGCAAAGGATATTAGAGAACCTCGAAAACGCGGGGCTCTTTATCATTCCCCTGGACCATCGCCGCTGCTGGTACCGCTATCATCATCTCTTTGCCGACTTACTGCGCAGCCGCCTGCAGGCAAGTTTCGAGTTGCCTTTTGCTGTCGAGGGGGATAAAACAGGAATAGCAGCGCTTCACCTGCGCGCCAGCGCGTGGTTCGAGGAGGAGGGGTTGATCGTCGAAGCGATGGATCATGCAATTGCAGCGACTGACTATGAGCGTGCTGCAAATCTGATCGAGCAGTACTACAAAGAGACTGTGTGGGTAGGTGAATTCGGTCTGGTATACCGCTGGCTGGAGGCGCTGCCCAAAGCCTTGGTTCGTTCTCGACCCACCCTTTGTCTCTTTCATAGCTTAATCTCCATGTCACATGCTCCAGAAGATGCTGAAGCGTGGCTGCAGGCTGCCGAGGAGGCTTGGAGAGCTCAAAATCAACCTGGAGAAGCATCTTCAGCCTCGCTCGATCACGCGATCCTCGCAGCTAATATAGCCGACATCCGGGCGCAGATCGCTGACATCCAAGGCGTCCCGACCGATGGAATTATAGCGTTCACCTTGCAAGCCCTGGAAAAAACCCCGGAGAAAGTGCCCTCAGTGCGCGCTTCCATGCTCCAACGGCTTGGGTGGTATCATCTGACCCTCGGAGATGAAGGCGCTGCTGAGCGCTATTTCGTCCAATCCAAGAAGCTGGGAGAAACCGCGGGACACTTTGGGAATATCATCGGTGCGACCATTGGGCAAGCGGTCATAACCTGGGAACACGGGCAGTTGCGTGAAGCAGTGGCGATCTGCCGTGAGACTCTCCAGTCCACCGTGGAGCCATTAGAGCGTTCAGGGCGGCGATTGCCGGCCGCCGGCAATTTATACATCATTCTGGGCCGGATCCTGTTCGAGTTGTACGAACTTGAGGAAGCGGAATCTAAGCTCTTGAAAGGGGTAGAACTGGCTGAGCTGGCCACACCCATGCGGTCCAGCGATCTGCTGGATGGCTACCATGCATTGGCTTGCCTGCGGTGCATCGAGCGAGATTTCGAGGGCGCTTTCGCCTGGATGGATCAGGCAGAACATACGTGCATCTGGTTTCAAGAGGGAGTTCGGGCACTCAGAGTGCGAACCTGGCTCTGGCGGGCATTGGATGAGTCAGATCACTATTACCTGGACCTGGCTCATGCATGGGCAATTGAGCGCAACCTGGAAAATCCTGTCAGAAATGAGTGGGAGCTGGAAAGCCTGGCACGGGCATACATCGCCGGATACCGCCTCTATGGGGAACCGGAGCTGGCCCCGCTCCTTGGCCTCCTGAGCGAACAGCTCCGGCTGGCCGAGGCGGCGGATAGAGAAGATCGGATGATCTATATATTGGTCCTGGAAGCGCTCGCCCGGCAGGCGATGGGACAGATGGACCAGGCGATGAACTTGCTAGAGCGGGCGCTCGCACTCGCTGCAACCCGTGGCTTTGTCATGACCTTTTTATGTCACGGACTGCCCATGGAGGCGCTCCTCCGGGAGGCGGCTGCGCGGGGGGTTTCAAGCGTGTATGCGAACCGGCTGCTGGCAGCTTTCAGCACAGGCAGGTCCGCGCGGCCCCTTGCTGATACAATTCCCCAGCAGGCCGCGCTGCTGGAACCTCTCAGCAAGCGCGAGCTGGAGGTGCTCCGCCTTTTAGGCAGCAGCCTCAGCGGTCCGCAAATCGCGAATGAGCTTTTCATCTCTTTGGGAACATTCCAAACCCACACCAAAAGCATCTACGGCAAGCTGAACGTGCACAACCGGTTAGAAGCCATCGAACGGGCAAAGGTTCTCAAGCTTTTATAATCCTGCGCGACCTTCATTACGAGCTGAGAGGATTCTTCGCCTGAAAAGAATGTAACAGCCCAGGTCAACAAGACCCAACAGATTCGGACAAATACCCAACTGAATACCCAACCATGGGGATGCCAGGTACCCATGTTCGCGGTTACATTGTGTTCAGAGGTGATGTGATGATGGATTTGAAACCAGATCTCACACAGATGCGACCGACTCTTTTCGCTTTATAAATTTTTGTTAGGCAGCCATTCAAGAGAAGGAATAATATGGATAAATTGATTGAGTTTCTTAGGCGTCATCAATTGATAGCGTACTTTGTACTAACTTATCTAGTCACGTGGACGCTACTGTTTCTTTTTCAACCACCGTTACTTGAAGGGCAAAGCTTTGTAGCACCATTAGTCATTCTGGGAGTATTCGCACCAGCACTGGTAAGTATCGGGCTGTCCGCAGTTCTTTCGTCGCGACCCAGGCAGGGCAGCCGTAAACCCGCGGTGATCGCATTTATTGTTGTGTGGATTCTTGCGAGCATGATAATCATTCTACAGCTAATCGTTTATCAATTGGCGGTCTGGTCCATACCTGTAGGGATTGCGGGTTTTATAACTGGATTACTGCCGGCTTTTGTTGCTTCTTCTGTCTTTTCGACGATACCGGGGGTAAGAGCTCATCTTCGCACGTATATAAAGCCTAGAGGCTCTTTTGGGTACTATCTCCTGGCACTTGTGCTTTTCCCTGCGATTTGGCTTCTGGGAAATCTCCTGAGTCGAGCCTTGGGAACGGAAGTCCCATTATTCAGATATCCTGAGGTGGATGTCAAGCTGCTGGGGATGGCGATTCTCTACTTTCTCTACAGTGTCATCTTCGGTGGGCTTTCTGAGGAACCCGGTTGGCGGGGATATGCCTTGCCGAGACTTCATGCAAGGTTCACTCCCCTCGTTTCCAGCCTGATCCTCTGGGTTCTCTGGGCAGTCTGGCATACACCGGCCAGATTTGGGGGCATCCAGGCGAAAAGTCTTTCTGATACACTCATCGAGTACGTTCTGATTGTACTGATCACCATCATATTCACTTGGCTCTTCAACCGCACAAAGGGCAGTATTTTAGTAACCGCACTGATTCATCCAGCCATGAACACGACCACCATCTTTCTCAACGCATCAATAGGTGCATACATACTCCTGTTGGTTTTCACGGCGTTTGTTATTTTGCTCGATAAAATGTGGAAAAGGCTGCCTCCTGATAGTCCTGCAATCTATCGAGAGAATGTGCAGGAGGCTGCCTAACACCAGCTCCACCGGACGCTTCGCCTGCGGCTCAGCGCCGGTGAGTTAATTCGAGGAGTGGCTATGACCAATGGGCGAGAATATGACAAGCAGGCTGTTTATGAGATCGTGGTCAAGGGCGTGCTCGACTCGAGATGGTCGCGTTGGTTTGCGGATTTGCAAATCATCCCCCAGCCTGACGGCAACAGCCTTTTAACCGGCCCCATCGCTGACCAGTCCGCATTATATGGCATGATCAGCCGGATGCGCGATCTGGGGATAGTGCTGATCTCAGTTCAGAGAATGATCGAGTGAGGAGACAGATGAAACAAAATGCTCTAAAAACGCTTAATTTTTTATTATCACACATCTTTGACTGTGCGATAGCCTTGAGCCTGTGTGCGTGTGGAGTTGCGAATACACAATCCCCTAAGCCGACTCTCGCCACAGTCTCCACCCCGACAGCGGTCCCAACCCGGGCCAAGCCAACGGTCACCAGCACTGTCACACCTACACCTGCTCCAACGGACATCCATGACGAATACCAGCAGATGTTCGAGACGGTATGGGGCACGGTCAATGCGACCTTTTTCGATCCTAATTTCGCTGGGCTGGACTGGCAGGCTGTTCATGACCGATATGAGCCGCTCATCCTGGCAGCCGAGGATGATGAAACATTCTACCAGCTTCTCAACCAGATGCTCTGGGGGCTGAAGGTCTCTCACACAGCCGTGGGACCTGCCGAGGGGTGGCCAGCCGTCGAGCCAGTGGTCTTCGAACCCGGGGCGATCGGGATCGACCTGCGGCTGCTGATCGTGGGGGCAACCGGAAAGGAACAGGCCGTGATCACCCGACTGGATGCCGGGTCAACGGCTGAGCAAGCCGGATTACGGCTGGGATATATCCTCTTAAGTATCGAGGCGGTTCCCGTGGAGCAGATCATCGCCAATGCAGAAGGACGACTGGCACCGCCCTACAATGACCAGGGGCGCATTAATTTCCTGACCAACCACCTGCTCAGCCTGATCTATGGCGACCCGGGCACCTGTGTTATCCTGACTTATCTGGATGAAAAAGATGAAATGCACGAAGGGTGCATCGAGCGCATCCAGCGTCCCCGCGAGACGTACATGGCTGGCACCCCCTTGCCACCCTTTCACCTGGAGTTCGAGAGCAAAGGCCTGGAAAGCGGTGTGGGTTATATCCGGTTCAACACCTTCTATCCCGATTTGGTTCCAGAAATGGTGCAGGCGGTTGCCGCACTGAAGGACTCGCCTGGCATCATTATCGATTTGCGCGGTAACCCCGGCGGCGATCCCTCAGTCGCAGAGCAGCTCGCAGCCCAGTTCATGGATGGGCAGGTTCTGTTTGGAAAATTTAAAGCCAGACCAGGAATCATGGACCGTTTGGTGATCGGTAAAAATGTCTACACAGGTCCGCTCGTCATCTTGATCGACGCGATGAGTTTCTCAGCGAGTGAGCACTTCTCATCTGGCATGCAGGCATTGGGTCGGGCAGTGGTCATCGGTGAACGTACTCCTGGTGGTGCCAGCGCGGCGAATGTAACCGTTTTACCAAACGGCGCTATTTTTGTCTATCCTGTGGCAGAGATCCTGGCGCCGGATGGCACCCGGCTGGAGGGTTACGGCATCAAACCCGATATCCACGTGGACCTGGAGCGCAACCAGCTTTTGCAAGGTATCGATGCCCAACTGCAAGCAGCCATCGATACCATCATTGAGACCGCCAGATAAAGCCGGATGGATCTGCACCATGGTCGATGGTGCTCACCCTATATTGAACCCAGCCCTGACATTAACCATTTTCAAAAAGGAAAACATATGAAATCCATCTTTTCACTCAGCGCACACCCCTGGCTCTTTATGTTCCTTTTCATGCTTTCTTGGGTCGTCTGCAATGTCGTAATCACCATTCTTCTAAGATTGATCTTTCGACTTAATAGCAACGCGCAAATTTCATCACCCTGGGTGCCGCTTTTTACTCATATCCTGACCATCTTTGTCGTGGCACCCTTTGTGCTGGGTTTCCCTGGAAAATCTTATACGTACGCCGCTTTTCTCTCCGAAATCCGCCTGACCAAAGTGCAGCCGCTGCTGGGCTTGATCCTGCTGGGACTCTCCTGCTATCTGATCCTGGCATTGTCGCAGGCGGCGGGCGTGCTGGTTTACCGCCTGACGCAAGGCTTACCCATCGATTGGAGCTTCATCCGCAGCGCCTTCGTGCTTGCCAACGAGCTACCCCCGCGCTCAACAAGCTGGATACAGTCTATGCCCCCCTCTATCTTAGAAGAAATCGCCTGGCGCGGCGTAGTGCTGGCATTATTCCTGCGCTTCTATGACCAACCCAAAGCCATCCTTTTCAGCGCCCTCGGCTTTGGCTTGATGCATATCCTCAACCTGCTGGATGGACGCCCACCGGTTTGGACGGCAGGTATGGTTGTGTGGGCTGCCATCTTAGGCCTGTTTTATGGCTATGTTACCGTCAAGACCGGCAGCTTGCTGCCAGCCATGCTGGTGCATTACCTGGGAAATCTCTTCATCGCAGCTATCAATGCTTATATCCAGAATAACGCCTCGGTCCCAGTCCAGGCTGCTTACGGGGTTGTGTTCACATTGGGTCTCATCCCGACGGTCCTGATGATGCTTTGGACGCGCCTCTTCACCACCTGGTGGCCTATGATCCAGAAACTATAGAGAGAAACAGGTAACGCCGGCGTTACTTGACGATTCCAGGGTGTGGAATTATCATCCTGATATTTATTACTGAAGGATGGTTTCTCCAATCGCGCAGTTCGACTCAGCTCCGCTTAGGGGCACTGAATTCATACAAAACCAGTCAGAATTCCACGAACATTGAGGAATTTCTAGCTGGTTTACGTTTTGAACAGAGGGGTAGATTAGAGGAATTACCTTTCAAGTTTTGCTAGTGTGTTTTTTGGGTGCGGGGTTCTCTTTGAGGCACAGTCTGGTAAGACTTGTTTGCGTTGGGGTATTTCGCATCGAAAAACTGTCGACTTGATTTTGTAGGTGCCAATCAAACTTGAACCATGCCAATATTAGTGATGGATCGTTACTCTTCAACCTCGATGCGATCCACCTGGATTTGCGAGCCGTTGTAGTCAGGTACATTACTAAATAATGTGCCATAAAGATTAACGATCTTGCCGCTGTCGCGTAGTGCCACGATCTGGGACTTTACCGCCGGGTCCATTGAATCGATGCCAAAGTAGATAATCTGCCCTAAGTCCTGCCGCTCAAAGTAGTCATCATATTGTGCGCCGGGCTCCGTACTCTTAATGACACCCCACCAGTCAGCTAACTCTTCTGTGGTACCTGGTGGCATGTAACCGCCTGAGGCTTGTTCTTCGATGCGGTCTACCTGGATCTGCGAGCCGTTGTAGTCGGGCACATTGCTCAGTAAGG